>Ga0256407_10000015_pt1 | contig 391106 bp, 315 predicted proteins | sample RumenRJG_04DNA_FD_193489 | JGI IMG/M metagenome (GOLD analysis project Ga0256407, IMG submission 193489) | Bovine rumen microbial communities from Lethbridge, Alberta, Canada - RJG_04 | ecosystem: Host-associated > Mammals > Digestive system > Stomach > Rumen | place: Canada: Alberta... | reverse complement strand
ATAAAGCAATAAAAAACAAAACCGTGGGACACACGGGGTTAGCTCGCTGATACTGTACAGACTGCTGTACTTGAACGAGAAGCCCCCGCTTCTAAGCGTTAGCGTAAGCGGCGGGAGTATGTCACAGACTGGTCGTATGCTGCAGTAAACGACATCGCAGTAATTCTCAGATATTCGGGAACAGAAACAGATGTTGAAATTCCTGCACAGATAGACGGCAAGCCTGTTGTTGCGATAGGAATGGGTGCTTTCAAGGGAAACACAACAATGCAGAGTGTGGTTATTCCCGACAGCGTAATGTCAATAGGTATAGGAGCATTCCGTAATTGTACGGCATTGTCGGATATTTCAGGCGGAAACTTAGTTGTAAGAATTGGCAGCCGTGCTTTTGAGGGCTGTACTTCATTGACAGAACTGCCGCAGATGTATATGCTTAAGTATGTAGGTGCAGCAGCATTCAGGAACTGCTCTCAGCTTAACGGTGCTATGCTGTACGGGGTTAAGAAAATCAATCCCTATACTTTTGCAGGCTGCGAAAATATGTCATATATAACCAGTGTTGAAACTGTCAAGATAAGCGAATTTGCTTTCTTCAACTGTAAAAATCTCAGAATCGCAACGATTATAGCAGGCGAAAATGTCGAAGAAGTTATGACGATTGATCCAATGGCATTCGGCAACTGTACCGCACTCAGTAATGTAAGCCTGCATTGGGCAGACCGTATCAAAGTAAAAGCATCTGCATTTTTCAACTGCAAGAGCATTGAAAATGTTTATTATGCAGGAACTGCTGAACGCTGGAAAAGCAATGTAAAAGTTGCAAAAACAGGAAACTCCTATTTCAACAAAGCTGAAATACACTTCGGAAATATGAATTATGCGGAGCTTGACACTAAGGAAGCTCAGATGAACACAGGCGAAACATTACAGCTTACTTATCACTCCGCACCTTATAAGGGACAGGAGTCCGAAGTAAATATTGTCCGCTGGGAAAGCACCAACCCCGACGTTGCCGAAGTTGACGAAAACGGAAATGTTACCGCCAAGAGTGCAGGCTTTACAGTCATAAATTTAGTTTCTTCCAGTGACGGATATGCTGACAATGATTCACTTTGCACCGTTATTGTTAAACAGGCACCCGAAAACGTAGAGATTAACAAGACAGCAGTAAATGTCGGAGTAGGACAGGTTTATAATCTCAACGCAGCCGTTACCCCCTCAGACGCTCCTCAGAGCATAAAATGGAGTTCAAGTGATGACAGTATTGCATCGGTAGATGAAAACGGAGCAGTTACGGCAAAGAAAACAGGTACAGCAGTTATTACTGCTGAAGCTGAAAACGGCATTACCGCAACCTGCAAGGTAAACGTAAAGAAAGCTCCCGAAAGCATTACGCTTGACAAGGAAACACTGACACTTAACGTAAACAGCAGCTATACATTCACTAAAACTCTTTCCGCAAATTCTGCAACCTCTTTCAAGTGGACGAGCAGCGACCCTGATGTTGTAAGGGTTTACAGTACGGGTAAGATTGTAGCACAGAAATCAGGAACTTCTGTTATTACGGTTACAACACATAACGGTCTTACAGCAAGCTGTACTGTTACAGTAAAGTAAAAGTTTTAACCTAAATGGGCAAGAAGTCCCCCACCTCTTAGGTGGAGGGATGAATTGCCCGTCAGCCGCAAGGCTGACTTTTTCCTTGACAATATAAATATGTGTTGCTGAAATATACATATAGGGTTTCCAAAAGTTGTTCGTAAGACAACAGTACCGTAGGGAGTACGGGAAGGGTTTGCCTCATAAAAAACCCATAGCCTCGGAAACTGATGCCTGTAAAATGAAATCCTTTGCAAGGTTGGGCGGATTAAAGGAAGCTCCCGCCTCTATAGGCGGTGAGTACTTCACGAAATTTAATAAGAGCCTGTCAGGATACCCTGACAGGCTCGTATTATTTTACTTCATTGTAGATTTTTTCCTTTATAATATCAAAAATTTCCCGTAATCTGGAAATATCTTTTTTGAGGTAAATATAACCTAAAACAGCCTCAAAGCCTGTTGCGGTGTGATAGTCGTTCTTATCGGCATTTTTAGGTATACAGTGTACATTTGCGTTTTTTCCTCTTTTGTAAATGACAGTTTCTTCTTCTGTAAGGAAGGGTTCAATCAAAGCAAGACATTCAGACTGGAATTTACAGTTTACAACGCTTACTTTTCTGAGGTTAAGCTGTCCGACAGGGCGGTTTGCAAGAGCGACTATAAATTCCCTTACCATCAAATCATAAACGCTGTCGCCGACAAAGGAAAGCGTAAGCACTGATAACTGCCTTAAATTCACTTCACAAGAAAGAAGGCTGTCTGTATTTTTATTCAACGAAATCGAATTCAAGCTCATATATGGAAACCGTATCCCCCTCATTTATGCCTGCCTCACGGAGAGCGTCTATGACACCGCCGTTTATAAGAACTCTCTGGAAATACTGAAGGGATTCATAGTCATCAAAGTTGACTGATTTCATAATATTGAACAGCCACTTTGCCTCGACAAAGTAAACCCCGTCATTCTTAGTGATTTTAACGGCACTTTTATCTATTTTTTCGGGCTGTACTATGGGAGCAGGTTCGGCTTCGTACTTTGTTATAGGCGGAAGCTTGCTGAGCATTTCAAGGATTTTTTTCAGCAGACTGTCAACGCCCTCATTGATAGGTGCCATTATCGGGAAAAATTCGTAACCCTGTTCTTCAACGTATTTTCTGAAATCGGAAATCTGTTCATCTGTAGCCAAATCGCACTTGTTGCCTGCAACTATCATAGGTCTTTTGGCAAGTTCGGGATTGAATTTTTCAAGTTCACGGTTGATAATGACGAAATCCTCTTTGGGGTCACGGGCTTCACTGCCCGATACATCTACAACGTGGACAAGCATTCTGCATCGCTCCACATGACGTAAAAACTGATGTCCCAGTCCCGTTCCTTCCCATGCACCCTCTACAAGTCCGGGAATATCCGCCATTACGAATGAATTGCCCTCACCCATACTTACAACGCCCAGAACAGGGGTTATTGTGGTAAAGTGATAGTTTGCTATGACGGGCTTTGCCTGACTTACGACAGATACAAGCGTACTTTTTCCGACATTAGGAAAACCTACCAATCCTACGTCAGCAAGGAGCTTGAGTTCAAGGGTTACATCGTATTCTTCACCCGGCATACCTGGCTTTGCAAAACGTGGAACCTGTCTTGTAGGTGTTGCGAAATGTATGTTTCCCCAGCCGCCGTTGCCGCCCTTTGCAACAAGAACAGGGTCTTTTCCTGATACGTCCGCAAGAAGTCTGCCTGTTTCAGCATCCTTAACGAGAGTTCCTCTGGGGACTTTGATTATCAGGTCATCAGCATTTTTTCCCGAGCTTCTGCGGGCTTTGCCGTTTTCGCCCTTTTGTGCGATGTATTTTCTTTTGTATCGGAAATCGGCAAGTGTCGACAGGTTGTCATCAGCAAGAAACAAGACACTTCCGCCTCTGCCGCCGTCGCCGCCGTCAGGGCCTCCTGCGGCTACGTATTTTTCACGGTGAAATGATACTGCACCGTCACCGCCGTCACCTGCTTTTATAAAAATTTTTGTCTTATCTACAAACATAAGGCTCACGACCTTTCATATTTCAAGCTTAAAAAGAGGACGGAATTATATTCAATCCGTCCTCAAAAAAAGTCTTTTAACAGTATAATGAAAAGCTTACTGCTGTACAGCGTAAACGCTTACACGCTTTCTGTCACGACCAAGACGCTCGTAACGAACAACACCGTCAATTTTTGCAAACAGTGTATCATCTGAGCCAAGTCCTACGTTTTCACCGGGATGAATGTGTGTGCCACGCTGTTTGTAAAGTATATTTCCTGCCTTTACGAACTGACCGTCAGCACGCTTTGCACCAAGTCTTTTTGACTCGGAATCACGACCGTTCTTTGTAGAACCCATACCTTTTTTATGAGCCAGAAGCTGAATGTCTATCTTTAACATTTTGTTACACCTCCGTAGTTTTTACAATTATATAATCGGGATACTGCTCCTCCAAAAGAAGCATATGCAGACGAAAACCCTGCAGAACATCTCTGCATAAGGCTGCGTCCTCAGAGAAAATTCGGAGCATTATATTGCCCTCATCTGCCTGAGTTTCGGCAGATATTTTCATAATTTCGGTTACGGTATTAGCCGTCATAAGTCCTGCCGATGAAACAGCAGAACAAACTATATCGCTTCCACTTTCGGCATATCCGGAATGACCTTTAAGCCTGAAGCCTGTCATATCTCCGTCAGCCAGTGTGTATAAGCTTACCTCAATCATGATTAAGCATTGATGGACTGAATTTCAACCTTTGTATAGGGCTGTCTGTGTCCCATTTTTCTCTTTTCGCCCTTCTTAGGCTTGTAGGTATAAACTGTAATTTTCTTAGCCTTGCCTGTCTTGATAACCTTAGCTGTTACTGTAGCACCCTCAACATAGGGAGTACCAACCTTTATGCCGTTATCATCTGAAAGTGCAACAACCTTGAAATCAACCGTTGCATCGTCCTCCACGCCAAGCTTTTCAACGAATACAACATCGCCGTTGGATACCTTGTACTGCTTGCCGCCTGTTTCGATAATTGCGTACATATCCTGTACCACCTTTTACTTATAGACTCGCTACTGCACGGGGGGGATATAAAATCCGCTTACAGAACCCCACAATATGCGGTATGACTATGTTATCAAATAAACAGACTTTTGTCAACACAAATTTTTACCGAAATCAAAGGTTTTTGAGTGCGTACACAAATTATAAACAGAGGAAATATCCGTACAAAATCAGTATTTGTTTTTTGTGTTATATTTTATAATATAAAATTATGTTGAAACAGAAGCTCAGGTGCAGTATAATAGCTTTACATAACGGTTTATACGACAAAGCGGTATTACTTTGCCGTCATAAACACCGACAAAAGGCTGAAAATTATTACTTCCACGGGAGGTTTTCTGTTTGCAGACTTTATTGCTGATATTCGATATTATGGGAACTCTCTCCTTTGCTGTTTCGGGAGCATTGGTGGGCATTAAACGAAAAATGGATATTTTCGGGGTTATTGTTCTTGCCATAGTTACCGCAACAGGCGGCGGTATCGTGAGAGATTTAATTGTAGGACATATACCGCCGCAGGCATTTTTAAGTCCTTATTATGTTGCTGTCGCCGCCGCAACAGGACTTGTGTGTTTTCTGGTAATGTTCAATCATCCGCAGCTACCCGTCAAAGTTTCGGCAGCATACGATATGATAATGTTCTGGTTTGATACTCTGGGAGTGGCGGCATTCACCGTTGACGGAGTTGCCGTAGCTATTGCCGAGGGATACGGCAGAAATCTTTTTCTTATGGTATTTCTGGGTGTAATTACGGGTGTAGGCGGAGGATTAATCCGTGATATTTTCGCAAGCCGTATACCTGAGGTTTTTAAAAAGCATGTATATGCACTTGCTTCCATATTAGGGGCGGTTATTGCAGGAGTACTCGCACGTTACGGTGTAGATAATGAAACAGGGTTACTGTTCGGATTTGCGGCTGTTGTGCTGCTTCGCTTTCTGGCTGCAAGATTTCGCTGGAATCTGCCGAAGGTCGAAGGAGAAAAGCCTGTGCAGAAATCGGACTGAATTATAAAAATAAGGGTGATAAAAATGGAATTTGAGGTTGTAAATATTCTGTATTACTGCGGAATGATACTGCTTTCTACAAAGCTTATGGGAATGCTTATGCGTAAACTAGGTCTGCCACAGGTAGCAGGAATGATTATCGCAGGTCTGCTTATAGGCCCTGCAGTTTTCTCTCAGCTTGGACTTGGAGCTTTCAGAGGGCTTGTTACTCCCTCACCTGTAGAGATGGATGTTCTGAAAAGCCTTTCGCAGATAGGCGTTGTATTTATTCTGTTTTCAAGCGGACTTGAAACAGGACTTCAGGATTTGAAAACGAGCGGAGCAGCAGCTTCGGCTGTTGCCCTTGCAGGAGTGCTTGTACCTGTTGCTCTCGGAACAGGCGGAGCTTTACTGTTTATGGGCGGCAATATTACAGAGGGCAAATTTATGAATGCCGTGTTTGTAGGAATGATACTTGCTGCCACAAGTGTAGGAATTACAGTAGAAACGCTGCGTGAACTTGGCAAGCTCAATACAAAAGTCGGAACAACTGTTCTGAGTGCCGCCATAATAGATGACGTTCTCGGCATAATTCTGCTCAGTGTAGTAACAAGTATCGGAGGCGGCGGAAATATCTCTGTAACCTTGCTTAAGGCTCTCGGATTTTTTGTTTTCACTATAGGACTTGGAATAATACTGAGGATATTTTTCAAAAACCTTGAGGAGAAATATCCGGGAACAAGAAGAATTGGTATTTTTGCTCTTGCTATGTGCTTTTTCTACGCATTCTGTGCAGAAAAACTTTTTGGTATCGCCTCAATAACAGGTGCATATATGGCAGGTCTTATGATAAGCGGTCTGAGCGACACAAAATTGATTGACCGCAAGGTTGTAATCAGCGGATATATGATATTCACACCGATATTTTTTGCATATATAGGAATAAGTGCGGATTTCAGCCATTTCAGGGTATCCGAGCTTATTTTCGCACTGGTGTTCGTATCGCTTGGAATTATAGGAAAAATATCAGGCTGTTCGCTCACAGCAAAATGCTTCAGATACTCAAACCGTGAATCACTGACTATCGGCTGCGGTATGATAGCCAGAGGAGAAGTTGCACTTGCAATATACGCAACAGGTCAGGGACTTATCCTGTACGAAGGAAACAAGCTTGTCGGTATTGACCCCTTAGTACCTACCATACTGCTCATAGTTATTACATCAGTTCTATGTCCGATATTACTGAAGCTTGTGTTCAAAAATCAGAAAAGTGCGAATAAATCAGCGGAGTTGTAATAGGATATAATAAAGAAGCTGTTCTCTGAATAGACAGAGGACAGCTTTATTTTTTACATACCGTAAATTGTTGATTTATGGTTGAAATAATATTGCAAAATATGATATAGTTTAAGCGGAATAGAAGGAGATGTGTGACTTGATGACAGCAAAAGAACAACAGAAGGCTGCAAAGGAATTTGCAAAAAGATGGAAAGACAGAGGATATGAAAAAGGGGAATCCAATTTATTCTGGATAGATTTGCTTACCAATGTTTATGGAGCGGATAACATAGCGGAATTTATCAGCTTTGAGGATAAAGTACATCTTGACCATACTTCATTTATTGACGGATATATTAAGTCTACAAAGGTTATGATTGAACAGAAAAGTATAGGAAAAGATTTAAGAAAGGGCATAAAGCAATCGGACGGAACATTTCTGACACCGTTTCAGCAGGCAAAACGCTATGTTACGGAACTGCCGCTTTCGCAGCACCCGAGATGGATAATTACTTGTAATTTTTCAGAATTTCTGATTTATGATATGGAAAGACCTAACGGAGAACCCGAACAGATTTTTCTGAAAGACCTCGAAAAAGATTATTATCGTCTGCAGTTTCTTGTCAGTACGGAAAATGAACATATCAAAAAAGAAATGGAAATTTCCTTAAAAGCAGGCGAAATTGTCGGCAGACTGTACGATACAATTCTTAAACAGTATAAAGACCCTTCAAATCCTGATACACTCAAATCGCTGAATATGTTATGTGTGCGGTTTGTTTTTTGTCTGTATGCACAGGACGCAGGAATTTTCGGAGAGCATAAAATGTTCGGAAACTATTTATCACGCTTTCAGTCAAAAGACGTGCGAAAAGCACTGATAGAGCTGTTCAGTGTGCTGGATACAAAACCCGAAGACCGTGACCCGTATATGGACGATGAACTGGCAGCATTTCCGTATGTCAACGGCGGTTTGTTTGCGGACGAAAACATAGAGATACCACGTTTTAACGAAGAAATTGTGGATTTGCTGATACACAACGCAAGCGATGGTTTCAACTGGTCGGAAATATCCCCGACAATTTTCGGTGCGGTATTTGAAAGTACTTTAAACCCCGAAACAAGACGCTCGGGCGGTATGCACTACACCTCAATAACAAATATACATAAAGTCATTGACCCGTTATTTCTCAATGAACTGAAAACAGAACTGGATACCATATCACAAATAAAGGTAAAAAATACAAGGAAGCAGAAACTGGACGCATTCAGAGAAAAGCTGGCAACACTGGTTTTTTTAGACCCTGCCTGCGGTTCGGGAAATTTCCTCACAGAAACATATCTTTCGTTAAGACGTTTGGAAAACAAAGCACTTTCTCTGCGATACAACGATTCTATGTTTTTTGCAATCTTCGACCCCATAAAAGTAAGCATATCTCAGTTTTACGGCATTGAAATAAACGACTTTGCAGTAACGGTAGCAAGAACAGCTTTATGGATAGCTGAAAATCAGATGTTGCAGGAAACAGAGCAAATTCTTAATCAGAACATTGAATTTTTACCGTTGAAATCTTACCCGAACATCACAGAGGGTAATGCTTTGCGTATTGACTGGGAAAGTGTTGTGCCGAAAGATAAATTAACTTATATTATGGGTAATCCGCCTTTTGTGGGATTTACTTATATGTCTTCTGAACAGAAAACAGATATGTCAAGTATATTTGGAAATGTAAAAAATCTCGATTTTGTATGTGCATGGTATAAACTTGCAAATGACTATATAAAACATACGAACATCGAAGTTGCTTTTGTTTCAACTAATTCAATATCACAAGGTGAAACAGTAGGAAGATTTTGGCAATTTATGAATGGAGCGATTATTAATTTTGCATATAAAACTTTCATATGGGATAGTGAAGTGAGCATTAAAGCTAGTGTACATTGTATTATCATTGGTTTTTCAACAAAACATAGAAAACACAAATTATTGTTTGATAATAAAATTGTAAAAGAAGTAGAACAAATAAACCCTTATTTATTAAATGCCCCTGATATTGTTGTAACAAGCCGAAATACACCTATTTGTGACGTTCCAAAAATGATTTACGGTAATAAACCGGCTGATGGAGGATTTTTGATTATTGAAGAAAGTGATTATCAAGATTTTGTTCAAAAAAATCAAATTGCCAAACAATGGATTAAGCCTCTTTTAGGTGCAGTGGAGTACATAAGAGGAAAAAAGCGTTATTGCCTTTGGCTTGTTGATGTATCACCAAAAGAAATACAAAAATGTAGCGGAGTTTTAGAAAGAGTTAAAAAATGTAAAGAAACAAGGCTCGCAAGTGTTGCAAAGGCAATACAGAAATTTGCTGATACTCCTACGTTATTTGCTCAGCGAACTCAACCTACAGATGTTGATTTTGTTATTGTTCCACGAGTTTCATCAGAGAATAGAAGATATATTCCGATTGGATTTATAGAAAGAGGAACGATTGTTACAGATGCTGTACAAATAATACCCGATGCAACATTATATCATTTTGGTGTTTTGACCTCTAATGTACATATGGCGTGGGTAAGAACGGTTTGCGGAAGATTAAAAAGTGACTACCGCTATTCCAAAGATATTGTTTATAATAACTTTGTGTGGTGTAGTCCCACACCCGAACAAAAAGCAAAAATAGAAAAGACCGCACAAGCCATACTGGACGCAAGAGCTAAATATCCCGACAGCTCACTTGCGGATTTGTACGATGAAACCACAATGCCACCCGAACTCCGCAAAGCACATCAGCAGAATGACAAAGCCGTTATGCAGGCATATGGTTTTTCGCTGAAAATGACAGAAAGTGAATGTGTTGCCGAACTGATGAAAATGTATCAGACTTTGACGGAAACAAATAAAAAGCTGTAAAGCAGATTGCAGGGCAACCGCACGAAACTAAATGAAATATAAAAATAAGCAGGGATTTTTTAATGCGGTTGCCCTGTTAAGTTGAACTTTAAAACTTGACATAAATATGCTTGAATGCTAAAATTAAACTCATATATGCAAATTTGATTTTGTTTGCAATAAAACTGTAAAGGAATGATTTTTTATGCCCAAAGAGGTTAGACTTACTCAAAAAGGAAAAGAAAATCTTGAAAGAGAACTGGACGAGTTAAAAACCACTAAACGTGACGAAATTGCCGAAAAAATAGAAATAGCACGTTCTTACGGTGACCTCTCGGAAAATGCCGAGTATGACGAAGCAAAAAATGACCAGGCTGTACTTGAAAGCAGAATTGCCGAAATAGAGGCTATGCTCAAACACGCAGTCATAATTGAGGACATTGACACGGGCAGAGTACGTATCGGTGCAGGTGTCAGAGTTAAAAATCTCTTAAATAACAAGGAATATGTGTACGAAATAGTAGGTTCAAACGAAACAGACCCCCTCAGAGGAAAGCTCTCTGATGAATCACCTGTAGGAAAGGCTCTTCTTGACAAAGCTCCCGGAGATATTGTTCCTGTAGAAACACCCTCGGGAAAAATTATCGAATATCAGGTGCTTGAGGTTATGAGGAAGGAGATTTAATAATGAGCGAACAGAATATACAGGACGTACAGAACACTCAGCAGGAACTGAGCGAGCTTCTGCAGATACGCAGAGATAAGCTTAAAAGCCTTCAGGACAGCGGAAATGACCCCTATAAGATAACAACCAGCGACAGGGACACTCTGGCAAAGGATATAACAGATAACTTTGAAGAAATGGAAAACAAAGATGTCTGCATAGCAGGACGTATTATGAGCTGGAGAGATATGGGAAAGGCATCTTTTATAGATGTTTTCGACAGAAGCGGCAGAATGCAGGTATATGTAAGGATAAACGATGTCGGCGAAGATACCTACAAGGTGCAGATGCCTAAATGGGATATAGGCGATATTGTTGAGGTAAAGGGATTTGTTTTCAAAACACGCAGAGGCGAAGTTTCGGTACACGCAAAGGAAATAAAGCTGCTTTCAAAATCGCTGCTGCCGCTGCCCGAAAAACATCACGGTCTTAAAGATACCGACCTGAGATACCGTCAGCGTTATGTTGACCTTATGGTAAATCCCGAAGTAAAGAATACATTTATAGCAAGAAGCAAAATTATAAAGACAATCCGTCAGCAGCTCGATGACTGCGGATATATCGAGGTTGAAACGCCTGTTCTCAACACTATTGCAGGCGGTGCCGCTGCACGTCCTTTCATAACACATCACAATACACTTGATATGGACTTGTATCTGCGTATTGCTCCCGAACTTTACCTTAAAAGACTTATTGTCGGCGGTATGGAGAAGGTCTATGAAATAGGCAGACTTTTCCGCAACGAGGGTATGGACGTAAAGCACAATCCCGAATTTACAACCATAGAACTGTATGAAGCTTATACCGATTACAACGGTATGATGGCTCTTACCGAAAAGCTCATAAACGAGGCTTGTATCGCCGTAAACGGAACAGATAAAATTGAATATCAGGGTGAAGCTGTTGACCTTTCACTTCCGTTCAAGAGAATGACTATGATTGACGCTGTAAAGCAGTATTCAGGCGTAGACTTCGGAGCATTTATAGGCGATACCGAAAAGGCAAAAGAAGCTGCAAAGGAGCTTCATCTTGAAGTAAAGCCTACAGATACATGGGGCAACATACTCAACGCTGCATTTGAAGAATACGTAGAGGAGCAGCTCCAGCAGCCTACATTTATAATTGACTATCCTGTTGAGGTATCACCTCTTACCAAGCGTAAGCCCGACCAGCCTGAACTGGTTGAACGTTTTGAACTTTTCGTAACAAAGCGTGAGCTTGCAAATGCCTATACAGAGCTTAATGACCCTATCGACCAGAGAGGCAGATTTGAACATCAGTTAAAGCTCAGGGAAGCAGGCGATGAAGAAGCCAATATGATAGATGAGGATTTTCTTACATCGCTTGAATACGGTATGGCACCTACAGGCGGTATGGGTATGGGTATAGACCGTCTTGTTATGCTCCTGACAGACAGTGCTTCCATAAGAGATGTAATCATATTCCCCACTATGAAGCCGCTTGAAAAATAAAGCCGTATAAAATCAGGTTTTCGGACTGCAAGTGTACAAATTTACGACCAATTTACGACCAAAAGAGAACACGTTAGAAATAGAATACCCTCTATTTCTACAAGGTTGCAGGGATAAGCGTCATAAATTCAAAAATTTACATTGAAAAACGGTTTCCGAGGAAGTCTATTAACTCAAATTTGTGAAGGTGATTAAATGAAAGTACGCTTTGCCAAAGAAAACGAACTGGGCAGAATAAATCAACTGAGAAAACAGGTCAATGATATTCATGTATGCGGAAAGCCCGATGTGTTCAGGTCAGGCTTTTCCGAGGAGCTTCAGGACTATATTTATTCCATATGGAATGATAAGGAAAAGGAAATCGCAGTTGCTGAGAAGGACGGAGTAATATGCGGATTTGCCGTACTTCACCATATCAATAAACCTGAAAATCCGTTTATGTTTGAACGTGACTTTCTGGATATAGATGAATTTGGTGTCGATGAAGCATTTCGGAGGCAGGGTGTCGCAACCGCTATGATTGACTTTATACGCAAATATGCAGCAGAAAAGGGATTTCACCGTATTGAGCTGAATATGTGGGAGTTTAACAAAAATGCTCTGGAGTTTTACGAAGAGGTCGGTTTTTCCACATTCAGACGTTATATGGAGATGTTTATATAACACACCAAAGCACATAAAGTCAGGATTTTATAAACGTATTCTGATATACTGTAATCACAGAAAGAGAGTGAGCATATGAACTGGATACAGGGTATACAAAGAGCGATTGATTACGTGGAAGCAAATATCACAGAAGAAATTGATTTTGAAAAAGTGGCAGAACAGGCATATTCCTCGTCATTTCATTTTCAGAGAGTGTTCGGTATTCTCTGCGGATTTTCGCTTGGAGATTATATCCGTATGCGAAGGCTTTCCCTTGCAGGCGAAGAGCTGTCAAAAGGAAATGCAAAAGTAATTGATATAGCTGTAAAATACGGATATGATACATCTGAGAGTTTTTCACGTGCCTTTACCCGTTTTCACGGCATAGCTCCCAGTGAAGCAAAACACGGAGGCAATGTCAGGATATTTACTCCTCTGTCTGTAAAATTAACCTTAACAGGAGGCAGTAAGATGGATTACAGAATTGAAAAAAGAGATGCGTTTAAGGTAGTATGCAGAAGAAAAAAAGTTTCAAAACCGCAGTCGGCGAATGCGGCGGACGATATTAAGGAACTGTGGAGGGAGTGCGGTACGGACGGAACTCTGGAAAGACTGATTGCCTGTATGCCCGAAAATCCCGTGATGAAAGGATTGCTCGGTATCTGTTTTTCATCGGAGCTTGATTCAAGACAGTTTCCCTACGGTATCGGCGTTGAGTATGACGGAAGAAGGATTGATGACGATCTGGAGATTGTGACAATTCCGTCAAACACATATGCGGTATTTACAAGCAGGGGAAAAATGCCCGATGCCTTTGCAGAAACCTATAACAGAATAGTTACGGAGTTTTTTCCGCAGAGTACTCAGTACGAATATGCCGAAAATGTGGAGTTTGAGGTGTATTCCTCGGCAGATACCTCAAATCCTGACTATCAGTGTGAGATATGGATTGCGGTAAATGAAAAAGCCTTATAGCTTGCAATTAAAACAAATAAAACAAAAAAATCCGAACCTGTTTCCAATGGAAACGGCTCGGATTTTTTCTTGTCTGGTGCAGGTAACAGGACTTGAACCTGCATGAAATTGCTTTCACATGGACCTGAACCATGCGCGTCTGCCAATTCCGCCATACCTGCATATAAAATTCAGACCAAACATCTGAACTGCCCTGATATTATACAATATAAATCATAGGTTTTCAAGTGCTTTTTTAAATTTTCAGGACTTTTTTTAAAAAATAAGCCTTTCTGCGTAAAAATTTTTACTTTATTGTTTGATATTTTTCCTTAATATGTTATACTTAACTGAGTATGCAAATTTATGTGGACGGAGGACGGTTCTTTATGAAGAAGGATTACAGCGGCAGAAACGGAAGTTCTGAGAAAAAGGACGGAACATCATATGCCGAAAAGAACAGAAGGAAAAGTGAAAACAAGAACCATAATGAAGCACACAGTGATGTTATAATAGGAAGAAACTGCGTAAGGGAGGCACTGAGAAGCGGCAGGGCAATAGAACGTCTGCTTGTTGCCTCGGGAAGTGCAGGCGGCTCGGTAAGGGAGCTGACAGCGGCGGCAAAGGAGAAGGGAATACCCGTAAAGGAAACAGATATGAAGAAGCTGGATTTTCTTTGCGGCGGAACAGCTCATCAGGGAATAGCGGCGATTGCGGCTGTAAAGGAATACTGCAGTGTTGACGATATATTTCAGTGTGCGGAAGAACGTGGCGAAAAGCCGTTCATAGTTATTCTTGACGAAGTGGAAGACCCACACAATCTCGGAGCTGTGATAAGAACGGCAGAATGTACGGGCGTACACGGGATAATAATACCTAAGAGGAGAAGTGCGGGACTGGGATATACTGTAGGAAAATCTTCGGCAGGAGCTGTGGAGTATGTAAACGTTGCAAGAGTTACAAATATAAGCAGTACGATTGAAAATCTCAAGGAACGTGGAGTATGGGTATTCGGAACTGATATGGACGGCAGTGACTCTTCAGATATGGATTTTGATATGCCTGTTGCGATAGTTATAGGAAATGAAGGAAAGGGAATAGGAAGGCTGGTAAGGGATAAGTGTGACGGAATTATTTCGCTGCCGATGAAAGGAAAGATAAATTCGCTTAATGCCTCTGTTGCGGCAGGAGTAGTTATGTATGATATACTCAGGAACAGGAATAAATAATTTCTGACGTTAGAAAAGAGTTGATTGAGATTGGAAAGAGGAAATAACGGTGAAAAAAAGAATATTCTGGGAAAGATAAAAAGGCTTATGACCGTTACCGAAACGGACGTTCTCAAAGAACAGGAAGCGGAGAGAAAAACTCTCAGGGAAGCTGTTCCCGATGTTGGAGCAGAATTTTCGGAAGATGTCACACCGACCCAAAGTTCCGTTGGTTACAGCGGAAACACGGAGGATAACGGTGCAAATCAGGAAGCAGATGAAAAGAAATCCAGAAAGCCGTTTCTCAGGATTGTAGACAGTGACTATCATTTCGGAGAGCAGAACGAGTACGGACGGGGTGAGCCTGCGGTAGAAAATGAAGATGAGGTTGAGCTTGTCGGAAAGCATGAGCGTGTAAGTCAGGAAAAGGTTCGCCGTTCAGGAATATCGGATAAAAAGGAAGGCGAAGTCCGCAGCGATGAGGACGATGACGGCTTCAGTCAGGACTATGACTATGAGGACGAGGAAGATGACGAGGAACAGAAGCCGTATAAAAAGGCGAAATCCCTGTTCAATTCGCTTTTTAAGCTGGGACAGGCACTCAATGCAAAGCCCGATGAATTTATAAGCGATGATGAAATATACGAGCTGAAAAGAACTCATGAGGGAAATAAGCAGAGTGGCAGGAGAAGCAATAAAAATAAGGACAGCAGGGAAGATGAAGGCTTAAAGGACAGCGGCGGTGATGCAAAAGTATCCGATACTTACATCAGCGATACGGAAAAGGAACGCAAGACGATAAAAGCACCGCCTCCGATAGAAAATATAGATATGAGCTTTGCCACGGTGAAGAAGGTAAACGGCAACATATTTATAGAGGACAATATCGAGCCTATGTACACGCTGGAAACGGCAAGGGAAACTTTCAATGTGGAAATAGGCAAGCTGTACCCTATAATTCTGGACGCTTACGAGGCATATCTTGAGCCTGAAATAAGAAAGGCGAAAAAGGAAGCCGAAAAAGCAAAAAAACGCTCCGAAGAGCTTGACGACGATATAATAACCGAGGCAACCACAGTATTTGCGGCGGCAAAGGAACAGAGCAAGGCGGCGGCAAAAATTCCACGCTTTGCGGAGGAGGAAAGCAGTAAAAATGCGGAAATCCCCGAAAAAAGCGGACAGCAGGGCGGTATAAAGGACAATGATATATATGCCTCGTTCGGTGATGAAAAAAAGAAGAAGTTCAGGGGTTTCAGAAAAAAAGAAAAAAGTAAAAATCCAAAGGCTGAACGCAGAAACAGACAGGTAAAGGAAAGGTTTTTCAGCGGCTACAGTACGGCTATGGATTACAGCACACTGCCCTCGGACGAAAACAGTTACGAAACCATAGAGGACTATGAAGTGCCGCAGGACGCAAGAGCCGTTATGGTGGAAATAAATATGAATATAAGAAAGCTGTTTTTCCGTATAATTCTGTCATCGGTTATTTTCGTTACGGTTCTTGTCATAACGGTTTTGCAGAAGTTTTTCAGCACACAGTTTGCAGAGCTTGTACCCAATATCGAGATGGTTTACTGTACGCTTAATCTCATACTGCTTTGTGCCGGAGTGGGAGTATGCTTCGGTTCGTTCAAGAACGGACTTGCTCCGCTTGTATTTTTCAAGGGCAATTCGGACACATCTGTTTCGGTTGCGGCGATGGCGTGCCTTATACAGTGTATGGCGGCATTCTTTGACAGTTCTTCATTCTATAACGGAACTCAGGGGCTGTATGTCGTTCTCGTGCTTTTTGCTGTTACAATGAGCTGTCTGGGAAAGCTTGTTATGATGCTCCGAATAAAGGAGAATTTCCGCTTTATTGCACAGGATAGAAAAAAATATGCGGCAACCATACTCAACGACAAGAAAAATGCCGAAAAAATGATAAGAGGTACAAATTCTTCATCACCATATATAGCATACCAGAGAAAAACGGACTTTTACAAGAATTTTCTCAAGCTTTCATATGCAAAAGACCCCAGCGAAAATATGGCGGCACAGTTCTCCATATGGGGGCTTGTATGCTCGGTTGCGGTAGCCGTTGTACACGGAATATTGTATCGCAGCGTAATAGGAGCGTTTTCTTCATTTGCTATGGTATCCTGTCTGAGCATACCCGTTGTGTGTATGCTTGCGGTAAATCTCCCTATGAAGCTTCTGTGCAGAAAGGCTCTGCTCAATGACGCTATGATTGTGGGTTATCCTGCGGTAAAGCAGTTTGTCGATACCGAGGCTGTTATGGTTGACAGCAGGGAGCTTTATCCCCGTTCTTCAATAAAGCTTGTGGATCTGAAGCCCTTTGTTCCCGATGAAATACTGGAGTCATCTCTGCTGAATGCGGCAGCCGTACTCAGTGTGGCTAATACGTCGCTTACCTATGTCTTTTCCGAGGTCATAGACAAGAAAAATGATGCTCTTCCCTTTGTTGACAGCGTAAAGTTTGAGGAAAACAAGGGTATAGTAGGCTGGATTGGCGGAGAACGTGTCCTTATCGGCAGAAGTGAGCTTATGCGGAAGTACGGTATTGAAGTAATACCCGAGGAGAAAATAGGTATGCTCAATGACTTCGAGAAAATTACCTATATCGCAAATTCGGGCAGACTTATTGCAATGATAAAGGTTTCGTATTCCCCCGACAAAAAAATTAAAAATGAAATCAGGCGGCTTCAGGAAAACGGCGTTTCCGTTCTGGTGAGAACCGCTGACCCCAATATTACCGCTAAGGTAATCGTAAGAGATTACCTTCTGCATGAAAATTCCGTGAAAATTCTGCCTAATTCTCTGGGCAAGATATATAAGGAAGCGGTATACGAGAAAAACAAAAGAGCAAGATGCTATATCGGCACACGTGGAAAATTTTATTCTCTGGCAAGAGCCGTTTCGGGCTGCATAAGAATAAAGTACAACATCACAACGGCTGTTATCGTACAGACTGTCGGTGTCGGAATGGGTGTTCTTGTTGCGTCCGTTGTTGCACTCCTTTCGGGAGAGCAGGGTATGGGTGCTTTTGAGCTGCTTTGCTTTATGATATTCTGGGCGGCAGCCTCCGTTATAGCTCCGCTTGTCAGAAAGCTGTGAGCTGAGTATGATGTAAATAAATCTCAGCCTGCGTTCAGGCTGTGCGATTGCAGCCCACGGCGTTGCCGTGAGATTTCAAGGCAATGCCTTGAAATCTGACCAAAGCTTTTTAAAGCTTTGGTCGACTGCAATCGCAGCGTGAGCGTAGCCGCAGACTTATTATTTTACTTTGAGTTGCATATTCTGAAAGGAAGTCTTAAAAATGAAAATAGCTCCGTCAATGTTATCGTGCGATTTTTCAAAAATGGGTGAAGAGATTATAAGAATGGACAGGGCAGGGGCAGACTATATGCACCTTGACGTTATGGACGGAGCTTTTGTTCCGAATATAACGTTCGGAGCTCCCGTGATAAAGGCTGTCAGGGGACTTACCGATGTTCCGTTTGACGTTCATCTTATGATAGACAATCCGCTTAAATATATAGATGATTTTGTAAATGCAGGTGCGGATATAATAACATTTCACGTTGAGGCCAAATCGGATATAAGAGCGACAATCGAAAAAATAAAAAGCTGCGGAGTAAAGGCAGGTCTTGTCATAAAGCCGAACACACCAGCCGAAGCAGTCTATCCGTATCTCAAGGATATTTATATGGTGCTGATAATGACGGTAGAACCGGGTTTCGGGGGACAGTCATTTATGGAGGATATGCTGCCGAAGGTATCGGAGATAAGAGAGGAAGCCGAAAGACAGGGTGTTTCAATAGTTATAGAAGCAGACGGAGGCATTAACGAAAAAACAATAGGAAAATGCTCCGAGGCAGGCATAGATATATGCGTTTCGGGAACAGGCGTATTCAAAGCCGAAAATGCAAAGGAAGCTATTGAAAGGCTCAGAGCTTTCTGATACGGGAGTGATAATATGATAACTGTTACAGAGGAACAGTTTATAAACGAAATATGTGAAAAAAATATAAGGCAGGAGGATATAAGCCTGTTGCTTGTGGAAACTCTTATAAAGAACGGAATGAAAATATCTTCTGCGGAAAGCTGTACGGGAGGACTTATAAGCAAAAAAATAACCGATATTTCAGGTTCATCGGCTGTTTTTGACTGCGGAATATGTTCGTACTCAAACGGAATAAAGGAAAAGCTGCTCGGAGTGGATAAGAATGTACTTGATACTCTGGGAGCTGTAAGCGAGGAAACAGCGTTGCAGATGGCAGAGGGAATTAAGACGGTTTCACAAAGTAATATTGCGGTTTCAACTACGGGAATAGCAGGCCCGACAGGAGGTACAGAAAACAAGCCTGTCGGACTGGTATATATAGGAGTGGCAAAAAAGGACGGAGGCTGTTTTGCGGTGAAGGCATTGTTCGGCGAAAAAAATGAGCGTTCACGCATAAGGGAGCTTGCCGCAGACTGTGCCTTGTATCTTGCGTATAAAGAGCTTATCCGCTGAATTAAGATAATTGCATTACAGCAGTGTCAATCCGTAAAAATTGAAATATAATGTTAATGTCACAAAGTATAAACATATACATTTAAGGTAAAAATATTATTGTAATCGGTTACAATAAATTTACGGAGAGTGAAAAATGTGAACATTAAACGTGGTGATATTTTCTATGCGGATTTAAGTCCCGTTGTAGGCTCTGAGCAGGGCGGCATAAGACCTGTCCTGATAGTACAGAATGATGTGGGGAATAAGTTCAGTCCGACCGTAATAGCAGCGGCGATTACAAGTCAGCAGTCGAAGGCAAAGCTTCCTACCCACATACAGCTTGAGGCACAGGAATGCGGATTGATGAAGGATTCCGTCGTATTGCTTGAACAGATAAGAACCATAGATAAAAAAAGACTTAAGGAAAAAATGGGTTGTCTGGATTCGGCGGCTATGAATATGGTCAACAGAGCTATAACTATAAGCTTCGGACTTATAAGACAGCAAAGTCCTGCATAGGCTACATACGGTAGCTTGTGCAGAGTTATGAGGGCGGCATTGTGCAGAGTTATCTGCACAATGCCGCCCCTGCTGTTTCGACGGCATTGTCTGCCGTCAGATATTTTCCGTGTTCGGCGATATGTGCTATTATCACTTTGTCTGAGGTGCTGTTCAGAGCATATTCTGCGGCAGTCATTTCGGTGCAGACGGATATTTTTGTATTGCTGGTTATAAGCAGAAAATATGTTCCGTTATAAAGTATTATGCTGCTGCTGTACTTTATGGGACGGCAGGCATAAAGTTTTTCCAGTGCGGAAAGAATATCCTCACAGCTTTCAAATGAGAATATCTTTCTGAAGTGATTTTTTTGCAGTACTCTGAACTTCTTTCCCCCGAACCTTTTTTCCTTAATCGTTATAAGTATGAAACAGCCACCCGAATAGGGAATGGCTTCGATTAAAAAAACAGGTCTGGAAGTGATTTTGAAGCCTGTCTGCTGACGGGCAATATATATAAGCCTGCTCAGAGCAGCCCTGCCCTCCTCGTTATCCGCACGGAATGTATTGTATTTGATTTCAAGCCTTTCCATATCATCACTGCAAAGGTCTATGAGAACACGGTGTTCGTCAATCAGTTCTATATTCATAAAATCGTTGTATGCTCCTTTCCGAATTACTTTTATATTTATATAATATTAATGGTACATACTGTGTGCAATATAAAATTTATGGCTGGCAAAAATTTTCTCCCTGAGCGGTTGAAAATGAAATAGTTACTGTCAAAATTTGCTTTGCAAATTTTGTTTGGATTTTGATGAGTTTAAGGGCTTCGCTCTTAAAAATCCCACAATGGGCTTTGCCCCTTGACCCACCACTTTTGAAAAAGTGGACAAAACTTTTAATTGTCATAGCTATACAATGAGAAAATCATTCCAGCCGCTCAGGTGTGAAATTTTTTCCGAAAGTATCGTTTTTATAGAAAATTCGGAAAAAATGAAAATATTTTATAAACATATTATAAAAACACTTGCAATTTTATACAAATTTATGTAAAATATTATTATGGATTTTATGCTATCCATAATAATATGAATGGTAACGGAGGAATGGAAAATGCCGCAATGGTTAAAGGATACCGTATTTTATGAAATTTACCCTCAGTCATTCTACGACAGCAACGGTGACGGTATAGGGGATATAAACGGAATTATTCAGAAACTTGATTATATAAAAAGTCTTGGCTGCAACGCAATATGGATGAATCCCTGCTATGATTCACCCTTTATGGACGCAGGTTATGATGTTCGTGACTATAAAAAGGTTGCTCCCAGATACGGAACAAATGAGGATTTGGAAAATCTCTTTAAAATCGCTCACGAAAAGGGTATGAAAATTTTGCTCGACCTTGTTCCCGGTCATACCTCCGATACTCACGAATGGTTCGCAAAGAGCAAACAGCCCGTTCAGAGTGAGTACTCAAACAGATACATATGGACGAAATCAGTATGGGACGCTCCGCCCAACTACCGTATGATGGTTGGTATTACGGACAGGGACGGAAATTATATGGTAAACTATTTCTGCTCACAGCCTGCACTGAACTACGGCTTCCACGATATTACACACCCCGAGTGGCAGCTTCCCTGTGACCACCCCGACTGCCTGGCAACGGTTGAGGCATTGAAGGATATTATGCGTTTCTGGCTCGACAGAGGCTGTGACGGTTTCCGTGTTGATATGGCTGATTCACTTGTAAAGAACGATGACGAAAAGGTTGCTACCGCAAGAATTTGGAAAGGTATAAGAAAAATGCTCGATGAGGAATATCCAGAAGCGGCTTTGGTATCGGAATGGTGCAATCCTGTACGCTCACTCTACAAGGGCGGTTTCCATATGGACTTTTACCTTGACCACCGTGGAAACGGATACAGCACAATGTTCAGATATATCGTGGACGGAGAGGACAGGAGCTTTTTCAGCAAGAACGGAAAAGGCGATATTACCGTATTTACCGATGAATACGTGCCTAACCTCAGAGCTACAAAAGACTGCGGCTATATAAGTATGTTTACAAGCAATCACGACATACCCCGTATGACCAACAATCTTGACGAAACAGCAAGAAAGCTTGCTTTCTGTACGATATTCACAATGCCCGGCGTACCGTTCCTCTATTACGGCGATGAAATTGGTATGCGTTATCAGAACGGTCTTACAAGCAAGGAGGGCGGTTTCAGCAGAACAGGCTCACGTACTCCTATGCAGTGGACAAACGGAAAAAACTTAGGCTTCTCCACAGCAGACGAGGACAAGCTCTATCTTCCTGTTGATAAATCAGAGGACGCACCCACAGTTGAAAATCAGCAGGATAAGAAGGACTCCATTTTCAACACCGTTAAGGATATTATAAAAATACGCAGGGATAATAATTCCGACTTAGGCCCTGACGGCGATTTTGAAGTCGTTTATGCTGAAAGAAACAAATATCCTTTTGTGTATAAAAGAGGTAACTTTATAATAGGAGTTAATCCCAGCTCAAATACGGAAACAGTGCCGCTCGGTTATGCTCCCGATGATGTTGTGTATCAGATAGGCGGCGTAAGCTTCGCCGACGGAATGCTCACTCTGGAAAAACAGAGCTTTGTACTTTTCAGAACTTTGTAAAAGCTCCTCTTTGAGCGTATTTTATTAAAACCGTAAAGCTGCGGCTTCGCTGCGGCGATTGCAGACCGTCAGCGTAAGCTGACGGCTTCAAGGGCTTTGCCCTTGAAGCGTAAAAAGACTTTAGTCTTTTTACGTCTGCAATCGCAGTATGAGCGAAGCCGCAAATTTTTATGTCATATTGACTTTTAACCTAAATGGGCAAGAAGTCCCCCACCTCTTAGGTGGAGGGATGAATTGCCCGTCAGCCGCAAGGCTGACTTTTTCCTTGACAATATAAATATGTGTTGCTAAAATATACATACAGGGTTTCCAAAAGTTGTTCGTAAGACAACAGTACCGTAGGGAGTACGGGAAGGGTTTGCCTCATAAAAAACCCATAGCCTCGGAAACTGATGCCTGTAAAATGAAATCCTTTGCAAGGTTGGGCGGATTAAAGGAAGCTCCCGCCTCTATAGGCGGTGAGTACTTCACCAAAAATAGGGTAAAATATATAATGCAGAAGTTTATAAAAATCTGAATATTATATTAAAGACAGGTGGGAATGGTTTGTTTCATATTTTTAAGGAGCACAGAGGCTTCTGGGGACAGATTGCACGTCTTGCAAAAAACGAGCTTATAAAAACATATAAGGGTGCTGTTATAGGGCCTCTCTGGGCAGTTGTCAAACCGTCGTTTACTCTTTTTGTGTATTGGTTTGCGTTTGCACTCGGCTTTAAAGAGGCAGGTAATGTAAAGGTTGCAATAAACGGAACTACAGTCGTCTTTGACCGCTTTATATTTATGCTTGTAGGCTTTGTGCCTTGGTTCTTTATGCAGGACAGCATAATTTTCGGAATGAAATCCATAAGGGCGAACAGGCATTTTGTAACTAAAATCTCATTCCCTGTTTCAACAATTATGAGCTATACACTTCTGTCGAAGCTGTATGTACATATGTTTCTTTCAGTAATAATGCTTGTTATAGTTGTATTTACACTTGGGTTAAGCTGGTATGCTTTGCAGCTTCTTCTGCTTATGCCTATTATGTTTTTCTTCTTTCTGTTCCTGTCGTGGACAACCGCTCCGATGGCGGCTTTCAGTATGGACTTTGAAAGTATGGTTATGTCCGTAATGGCTGGTATATTCTGGCTTTCGGGTATCATATATAACTCATATGATATGCCCAGTAAGGAACTCAATAAGTTTATGTATCTTAATCCTATAAACTTTTTTGCAAACAGCTACAGAAAGGCTGTGCTGTATAAACAGTTCTTCTGGAATAACCCCATTGAGCTTCTCATTTTCGGCATTGAGTTTGTTCTGGTATTCATTCTCGGTGTATATAACTACAACCGTCTGCGTAAGAGAATACCCGATGTTCTTTAACCTAAATGGGCAAAAAGTCCCCCGTCTCTAAGGCGGGGGGATGAATTGCCCGTCAGCCGCAAGGCTGACTTTTTTCCTTGACTTATGGCTCTGTTTATGCTATGTTTGAGTAAAGAGGTGAGAACAAGATGAACAAAGCCTACAAATTCAGGATATATCCGCTTGTAAGGATAGATAAGTTCTTTGCAAGTTCACAGCTTTGCAGTGTTTGCGGGTATCAAAACAGTGATACAAAAGATTTGAGTATCAGAGAGTGGACTTGCCCTTTTTGTAAAACATATCACAACAGAGATATAAATGCCGCCGTAAACATACGGAACGAAGGAATGCGAATAGCGTTAGCATAAAAAATAATAAAAGAACAAAACCGTGGGACACACGGGGTTAGCTCGCTGATACTGTACAGGTTGCTGTACTTGAACGAGAAGCCCCCACCTCTAAGCGAAGCGTAGGTGGTGGGAGTATGTCACGAAAGAGGGGTATATTCATTATGGCTCAGAATAAAACTATGATTAAGTTTGACCATGTGTCAAAGGACTATATACTTTTTAAGAATGATAAGGAACGTTTTAAATCTCTGTTTTTCAAGCCGAAGAACGCAAAGCACCATATGGCTCTCAACGATGTTTCCATAGAAATATATGAGGGCGAAAGTGTCGGCATTGTAGGCGACAACGGTGCAGGAAAATCAACTCTGCTCAAAATGATTACAGGAGTTGCGTTTCCGAACAGCGGAGAAGTAGAGGTCAACGGTACTGTTGCGGCTTTGCTTGAGCTTACGGCAGGCTTTGCTCTGGAGATGACAGGCAGGGAAAATATATATCTGCGTGGATATACACTGGGACTTAAAGATGCCTACATAAAAGAGATTGAAGAAAAAATAGTGGATTTTGCAGAGCTTGACGATTATATGGATCAGCCTGTGCGTACATACTCAAGCGGTATGAAAATGAGATTGGGATTTGCCATAAACGTAAATATAGACCCTGATATTCTTGTCATAGACGAAGCGTTGAGTGTCGGCGATGCAACCTTTAAAAAGAAGTGCAAGGACAGAATTTCTGATATTATAAGCTGCGGAAAGACAGTTCTGTTTGTAAGCCATTCTGAGGAAAGCGTAAAGGAAATGTGTACAAGAGCCATATACCTCAAAAAAGGCGAGGTGCGTTTTGACGGCGATGTGAACAAGGCTTTTGAGGTCTATAAGTCCGATAAGGAAAAAAGCAAAAGCAAGGGTAAGAAAAAATAATTTCTGATGTTTTACAGACTTTGCGGCTTCGCTGTGGCATAGGCGATTGCAGACGTAAAAAGCTATGCTTTTTACGTCCAAAGGGGAAAAATCCCCTTTGGATATTTGCGGAAAATTCCGCAAATATCTGCAATCGCCGCAGCGTTGACGGAGGCTGTGGTTTTTTTATATATGAAAGTTATACGATAATTTTTGCTGAATTTTAAAAGAACGGCGAAAAGGTTTATTATTTTTGAAAGGTGAGTGATAACGGTATGGTAACAGCGGTAATTTTTGCAGGCGGTGTGGGAGCAAGAATGCAGTCTATGGGAATTCCCAAGCAGTTTATGGAGGTAGACGGCAAGCCCATTATTATCAGGACACTTGAAAATTTTCAGCATCATCCCGAAGTGAATAACATAGTTATTGCCTGTCTTGAAACGTGGATTGACAAGCTGAAGGAATATATAGAAAAGTACGGTATAACAAAGGTAAAGAGCGTAGTACCGGGAGGAAAAAACGGACACGGTTCTATACACAACGGACTTCTGGAGGCTAAGAAGCTTTCAGAAAAGGACACGGACATTGTTCTGATATGTGACGGAGTAAGACCGCTTCTTTCGGACAAGCTTATTTCGGACTGTATAAGAATTGCGTGGGAATATGAAACGGCAGTACCCGTAACTCCCAGTATAGACTCTGTTCTGGAGAGCAAGGACGGACATACGTGCAGAAGAAGTCTGCCCAGAAGTGAGATGTTTATTACTCAGGCACCGCAGGGCTATACAATGAGAAAAATTATGTGGGCACACGAGGAAGCCGAAAAGCGTAATATACTCAATCCTATTTCAAGTTCGGAGCTGCTCATCGAACTTGGAGAGGAAGTTCACATATTCATAGGCGACAGGGACAACATAAAGGTTACTACACCTGAGGATATGAGATTTTTAAGAGCCTACTATTACTACAGACAGTATGAAAACTTTGCAAGAGAGGAATCTATGTATGGAACAAAAAATCAGTACTCTCGTTCATGAGTATATATATGAAGATATTCTCTCGGTTGCAGATGCGGAGCTTCCGTGGGAGAAAATGAAGAACAGTACTGTCCTGATAACGGGAGCGGCAGGTTTTATAGGCTACTATCTTACTATGGCTATGCTGATAAGAAATGACCTTTACGGTGATAATATAAAGGTACTTGCTCTGGTAAGAAACAGGCAGAAAAGTGAAAGGCGTTTCGGAGATGCTCTGAAGCGTGACGATATAGAGATTATAGTGCAGGACGTATGCGATGAAATAAAGACAGATGAAAAAGCTGACTATATTATTCATGCAGCAAGTCAGGCAAGTGCATACTTTTTTGAAAATGACCCTGTAGGAACGATAGACGCAAATCTTACGGGAACATACAGGGTTCTGGAATATGCCAAAGCGTGTAATGCTGTAACGCTGTTTGTATCAAGTCTTAAGGTTTACGGACGGCTGCATACGGGAAAGGAAAAGATTGAAGAAACCGATATAGGTTATCTTGACCATACTTCCTATAAGAACTGCTATGCACAGGGTAAAAGAGCCTCAGAAACTCTTTGTGCATCATTCAATAAACAGTACGGTATGAGCATAAAGATTGCAAGACCAAGCTATATTTACGGAGCATCAAGCCTGAATGATGACAGGGTATGGGCACAGTTCATAGCCAACATAGTAAGAAATGAGAATATACTGCTTAAAAGTGCGGGAGCACCCTACCGTTCTTTCTGCTATGTTACCGATACGGCAACGGCACTGCTGAAAATTCTTCTTGACGGAAAGGACATATATCCCTATAACATATCCACCGAAAAGTCAGATGTTACCATAAGGAATTTTGCGAGGGCTGCCGTAGAAGCCTTTCCCGAAAAGAAGCTTTCGCTTTCGTTTGCGAACAAGGAGGACGAAAAAGAGCCTGTAAGTTCTCTTATGGAAGCCACACCCGAAATTCTTGACAGTACAAGGCTCAACTCCATAGGCTGGAGTGCAAAGGTTGACCTCAAAGAAGGAATAAGACGTGCGGTAAGGATTGTGGAGCTTCAAAACCGCTGATACTGTGAGGAGAAAAAATGGAAATTAATAAGGTTCTGGGGCAGTATGAGCTTGACTGGGCGTGTCATGCTGCCTGTTATGAGGATTATCCTTACGATAAATTAAGAAATAAGGTTGTATATGTTGCAGGCGGTCAGGATTTTTTTTCCAGAGCGGTTGTATGTTTCCTTTTTGCACTCAATGATTTTCAGAAGCTCAACATAAAAGTTAATCTTGTAGCAGACAATACATCTGTAATAGACAGGGTTTTTCAGGTATTTTTAAAAAGAGATGATTTTACATTCAGGCTTACAGATGAGTTTGAAGTCTCGGAAAACAGTGCGGATATATACATCTATACAGGCTGCTGCGGAAAAGCACTTGACCGTTCGCCCGAAATGTTTTTCAGAGAAACATCTGCAATAAAGAAACATCTTGAAATTGCAGGAAAGCTGAATGTCAGCAAATTCATACATCTTTCGGATTACAGGGTATACGGAAAGGTTGAAAGAGGTGTAGCCGTATCGGAAAATGAGTACGGAACAGTTGACTTCACAAAGGGAAGCGGATATGATGCCGAGCTTATGCAGACACTTGAAGCATTGGTTTCCATATATGCAAGGAAAAATGAGTTTCCATATATAATTCTCAGGTCGGGAATACTGCTGGGAGCGTGTACACAGTTTGACGAAAATCTTTTCAGCGATATGTTCAGGGCTGTTGCACAGGGAAAGAGCTTTGAAATTATCAGGTCAAGGAAAAAATATTCCTTCACATATATAAACGACCTTTTCGATACACTGCTTTGCAGTATGATTAAGCTGAAAGTATATAATATTTACAACGTGGTCAGCAAGGATTTTACCTTATCCACAGGTACTCTTGTTGAGAAAATATATGACCTTTACCCCGACAAATGTAAAATAGAACTTATAGATATAGGACGTGAGCCTGATTACGGTATTTCGATGAATGCTCAGAAACTGTCGGCTTACGGCTTCGAGCCTGAAATTACTGCTGATGAAATAATTCAGCTTATGGTCTGCTCCTATACCAATGAAAGCGAACTGTTTCTTTATCAGCATTCGCATAACGGAAAGCTTGAAAATGTACAGAAAATACTGCTGGGTTATCTGCTTGATGTTGACAGAATATGCAAAAAGCATCATATAAAATATTTCCTCGGCGGAGGAACTCTGCTGGGTGCTATAAGACATCACGGTTTTATTCCCTGGGACGATGATGCCGATATTATGATGCTGAGAGAGGACTACAATAAATTCCTGAGCGTTGCGGCGGCTGAACTGCCCGATTCACTGTTTTTGCAGACCTCGGACACGGACAGATATTGTCACTATCCGTTTGCGAAAATAAGAATTAACAATACCGTCTATGCCACAAAATATTCAAAGTCACATACTCAGATGAACAACGGTATGAACTTCGATATATTCGCTCACGACAAAACAGCGGACTCGGCTTTCGGAAGAAAGCTTCATCTGCAGTTTACACTGCTTTTCCGTTCTATGATATTCAACAGGTGGAACAAAAGGAAAATAGACAACGGACATAAGGTTCAGAGCTTTTTTGCAAATATATTAAAAGCGATATTTCCTATAAGAGCCAGCGAATGGCTGCAGTACAAGTGCCTGAGATTTTTTGAGAAAAAAAATGACGCAAAGTATCTCTATGACGGAATGGGAAGAAATATATACAAGGGGGATTTTCCTGCTTACTACCTCGATGAAGTCATTGAATGGGATTTTGAGGGCTACAAGTTCCCCATACCAAAGGAATATGATAAATACCTGAAATATCTCTACGGTGACTACAGTCAGCTTATAGTTCCCAGCAAGCGTCAGACAAGTCACGATATTGTTATGATGGATTTGGGAGAATACTGTAAGTTTGATATTCCTAAGAATTTTGTTCAGAAAAGGTCAGAGGATAAGTAGGTATTTTTTAATACAGTCTGCGGCTTCGCTCAGAGCTGCGGCGATTGCAGCGTCGAAACCTTCGGTTCCGACGTGAAAAAAGGCAAGCCTTTTTTCAGATTTTCGGACGTGTCCGAAAATCCTGCAATCGCCGCAAGTGCTGACGGAGCCTGTGCTTCATAAAAAGGAGCAGTGAGGAATGGGATTGTACAGTTTTTTGTTTGAGAACAGCGAAGTTTCCGAATTTTACGATAATTCGGCATTAAATCTTAGCAGCGAGATATGGGTATCCTTTTTGCAGGAGCTTATAACGTGGAATGAAGATGATATTTATGCAGTATCCTTTTTTGTTGATTACGACATTGAGGATAAATATGATGTACGGATATATTTCGGCTACAATACGGAAAGACAGTTTTCAAGTGAGAGTGCAGGAGAAGAGGACAGCAGTGCGGTGAGGTGGAATTACAATTTCTGGCTTCAGAATGAAACGTTCTGCTTCGGTGAGGACGGAATAACCGAAGGTCTTATAGGTGTATGGTTCAGGCAGCAGAGGATAAAAGAGAGTGAAGCAATAGAATTTCTTACGGAACAGATTATATATGCGGTAAGGGAAATACACAGATGTCAGTCACTGAAGAACAGGTTTGGCAGAGAGCTGCCCATAATAATTCACACAAGGCACTATTATCCTGAAATAGCGGAGATAAATATACAGGCAAACGGAGAGTATCTTGACAAGGAATTTATAGAATATTGTCTGAGAGCAGAATAAGCCGTCTTTCCGACTGTCCCGAAGGGCAGACGGAAAGACGGCCTCTGCACATTCCGTATGTTCTGAGCTTATATAAGCAGATATGCCAGAGCAAACAGTAAGCCCGTATCATTTTTTTCAGAGCTGAGAATAAGTATAAGCAGAAGGATAAGGCTTTTTTCCTTATCCTGAAAAAGCATATCAAGGAAGCCGCTGTTTTTTTCGGAAGAACTGTTCTGAGGCTGAGAAACCTGAATTTCCGTTACCGATGTTTTCTCAGGTACAGATGAAGAAACGGAGGCTTCCTTTTTTTCGGGAGGTGGAGGAGAAGCTCTGCCACGTCCACGGTTCTGCATTTCCTGCATTCTGCGGACAGCCTCCTGCTGCATTTTATCCATATCCTCACCGGTGTATTTTATCATACGAAATCATACTCCTACAGATTTAGTTGCCTTATCAGAGGCAGAAGCTTTGTCAGCCGCAGAAGCTTTGCAGCCTCATCGAGCTTTTTTCTTCGTTCGACGCTCAGAAAGGGTTTGAGTGCTTTCAGAAGCCTTGTTGTATCGTCATCTTTCTGCATATCCGAAATCAGGGGCATAAGCTTCATAACGGTCTGGATTGTATCGGTCGGCATTGACGGAAGCTGAGCTTTTTCGGGATTTTTAAATGCAGGCGGTTCAGAGTTTTTCTGTTCATCATCAGATATAAGCAAATCCTTTAGGCTCATAATCTGTCTGACTGTTTCGGGGTCGTCCAGAAGCTTGCTTATAGCGTCTGACATACTGTCCATTCTATTTTTCTCCCGAAAGCTTTTTAATCAGAGCCTGAGCCTGTGGTGAACTGAGAAGCCTTTCGGTTTTTTCCCTGTCGTTAAGAATGCTTCTGATTTTTTCCGCCTGCTTTTCGTCCATTTTACCCAGCAGCTTTCCTATATCGCCTTTTTTGGCACTTTCCGTGATTGTCTGAGGATTTTCCCCGAGCTTTTTTGAAAGAGAATTTATAATTTCCTGTATTTGTCGGTCTTTTTCGTTCATAAATAAACACCACCTTAGATATAAAATTATTATGATACTTGTTTTATATTTATTACAGAAAATATTGTAAAATTTTCTATGGTATTAATGAAAAATATATTGTATAATTATAGGTAATGCTTTGAATAAAAGTGACAGATATAATTTATGTGCGGAGGAATGGTTATGAGAATTATTGTTTTATCTGATTCACACGGTGACGTAAGTAATGTAAACCGTATTCTTCTTTCGCAGTCAAAGGCGGAAGTAGTGCTTTTCTGCGGTGACGGTGAGGACGATATCGAAGCTGCAAAACTGAATTTCCCCGAAAAGATGTTCGTATCCGTGAGGGGAAACTGTGACTGGGGCAAAAAAACGCCCATAACGGAGTTCTTTACAGCCGAGGGCAAAAAAATAATGATTACACACGGACATAAATATAATGTGAAATTTGACTACAGTGAGGTTATTCAGGCTGCAAGGGATAACGGCTGCGATATACTTGTTTTCGGACATACTCATTCTGCCTTTACCGATTATGATGACGGGCTTTATATTATGAATCCAGGAAGTGCTCACGGCTACTTTTCAAGCTACGGAATAATAGATATAACTTCAAGGGGAGTAGTTACCAATATATTCAACCTGCGTTGAAATAATAAGTAAAAATGAAAGGTATATCCATATATATGAAGAAAAACGAAAAAAGTATTTTTCCTGTTATTGTGACAGTTATTTTATATGCTCTGCTGTCGGGAGTTTTTCTGTATCTTACATTCTGCAATCTGAATAATGTAAGCATAGAAAACTGGGACGAGGCTCGTCACGGAATAAGTGCATATGAAATGATTCAGAACAATAACTTTATCGAAAATACATACAACTACGGCAAGGATTTATGGAATTTGAAGCCTCCGTTAAGCTTCTGGGCTGAGAGTGCTTCAATGAGTATTTTCGGATACAGCTTTTTTGCATTCAGACTTCCCTCCGCACTGAGCTTTGCGGCTATGTTTTTTGCGATAAGCATATTTCTGAACAGAAATTACGGTGCAGTATCGGCAATAGCATTTATGGCGGTGTTCAACAGCTTCGGGGATTTGTTCTTTGAGCATATGGGAAGAAGCGGTGACGCTGATGCTCTGTTCAACCTGTTCTTTGTGCTTTCGGTCATATTCCTGTTTTACGAAAAGAAAACTCAGCGGCATATATATCTTTATCTGAGCGGCTTTATGTTTTCGCTGGCATTTCTGAGCAAGAGTTTTCACGCCGCTTCAATAATGGGAATAATAGTCTGCTTTATGCTTTTAAGCGGAGAATTTAAAAAATTAAAGCTTAAAAATTATGCAATATTTTTTTCCGCTTCTTTTTTACCCGTACTTATATGGGCATTTGCAAGATTTCTGTATGACGGCTTTGAATTTTTAGGTGTTATGTTCGGAGTAGATGTGGTCGAGAGAACAGAATATGCCTCAGAAAACGGATTTTTAGGCTTTTTGCAGAATGTTTTATCGTACAAAATTGTAATACTCATACTTGCGGTAAATATAGCTGCGGCTGTATTGCTTGTTGTACTTAAAAAGATAAATTTCAGGAATATTTTAAATTCAAATGCTCTTTTATACATTCTGTATATTGCTGTACCCTCAGCAATATATTTAATTACAAAATCAATGGCTTTCTGGTACTATTTCCCGACTTTTATCGGACTGATTTTGATATCAGGCATACTTTACGGAAGAATTTTATGCTCTCTGAAAAGTATGAACGGTACTCTGAAAAAAGTTACGGTTATATCTGTAATTTTTGTATCGTCGGCAGTTGCGGTACTTCTGGCAAGATTTATGTATCTGAATGTACTTTTAGTAAGAGGCTACAGCGTAAATACGGAGCAGTCAGCAATCCGTACCCTGCTTGACGGCAAGGACAAATATAAGAGCAAAAATACCTATATCTATAAATTGGTGAACAGCTACAGCTATCAGACATATAACTGGGAACAGGCAGATATTCTCACAGCGGAGCTTTACTGTGACGCTCACTGCAAAAACGGTGATATTGATAACTTTTCAAGTGATAAGGACTCCATAATGTTTATAGCCAATGAACTTTATGAAGCAAATAAAACAAAGATGTCAGCCTTTTCAGTAGTTTCTCAGAACAGTGACTATAAGGTTCTGTATAACGGAACTTAATCAGAAATTCGGAGCATATGGTGACAGCGATGATTTGGAGATGATTGATAATGAAAGCCATTCAGACAGAAAATCTGACTAAATTCTATGGAAAACGCCGTGGTATAGAAAATGTCAGCCTTACAGTGGAAGAAGGCGATTTTTTCGGTTTTATAGGGCCTAACGGTGCGGGAAAAAGTACGACAATCCGAACGCTGACAGGCTTGCTTTTTCCGAGTTCGGGCAGTGCTGAAATTTTTGGAAAAGACATTATCAGTGAAAAAATGGATATTCTTTCGGATATAGGCTATCTGCCGTCGGAAACATTTTTCTACAGCGGAATGAAAGTCAGAGATATTCTGAAATTTTCGGCGGCACTCCGCAGAAAAGACTGTCGGAAGGAAGCAGAAAGTCTTTGCGAACGGCTGGCTCTTGACCCTGACTGTAAAATCAATGAGCTTTCATTAGGAAACCGTAAAAAAACAGGAATTGTGGTTGCTTTACAGCATAAGCCACGTCTTTATATTCTTGACGAACCCACAGGCGGACTTGATCCGCTTATGCAGCAGGAGTTTTATTCTATACTGAAAGAACGTAATCAGGAAGGAGCAACGGTTTTTCTTTCTTCACATATTCTTTCCGAAGTATCCCGTTATTGTGTACACGCTGCGGTTATCCGTGAGGGAAATATCCTTGTAAGCGACAGTGTGGAAAAATTGGCACATACAGGAATAAAACGTGTTGTATTGCAGGGAACAGACGGAATACCGCAAATTCCTCATATGAGTAACGTGGAGTGTCAGAATGGTTGTGTACGTTTTTTGTATGACGGCAATCAGGAAAATTTAATCCGTTTTCTTTCGGAACTGTCGTTTACAGATGTTTCCATTACCGACCCTGATTTTGAAGAAATCTTTATGCACTACTATCAGAAGGAGAAAAACGAAATATGACGATATTTTTTCACGAACTGAAACGAAGCAGAATATCTTTGCTTATCTGGACAGCAGTTCTGGCATTTATGATGGCGATAACGGTGCTGATTTTTCCGCAGATGAAACCGCAGATGTCACAAATGGAAAATATGATGTCGGATATGGGGTCTTTTTCTGCCGCCTTTGGTATGGATAAAATGAGTTTCGGACGGTTTACGGATTATTTCGCTATAGAATGCGGTAATATACTGGGAATTGGCGGAGCAATATTTTCTGCAATATTCGGTGTTAATATGCTGAGCAAGGAAGAAAAAGAACATACTGCCGAATTTCTGTATGTTCACCCTGTTTCCCGTTTCCGTATTGTGACGGAAAAACTTGCGGCACTCGTTGCACAGGTGGTTGTCTTAAATACAGCTGTTGCGGCAATATCCCTTGTTACGGTTGCTTCTATCGGTGAAGATTCAGATATTTCCGTTTTATTGCTGTTATTTCTGGCTTATATGCTTCTGGAACTGGAAATTGCTATGATTTGTTTTGGTATATCAGCTTTTCTGCAAAGCGGTATAGGTGTTGGTATAGGAACATCTATAGGAATGTATTTTCTGAACATTATTGCAAATATTACCGAAGATGCAAAATTTCTTAAATATATCACACCGTTTGCCTATACAGAGGGTGCGGATATTATTAAGAACCATACAATTTCCGCAACATATCTCTTAATAGGTATGTGTATGGCACTTGTTGCCGTTGTTATTGCTTTTTACAGAATACAGACAAAAGACCTGAAATGATTTTCTCATTGTATAGCTATGACAATTAAAAGTTTTGTCCACTTTTTCAAAAGTGGTGGGGTCAAGGGGCAAAGACCCTTGTGTGATTTTTAAGGGCGAAGCCCTTAAGCTTTTTAGCTGAATTTTACATATTATACATAATTTTTATGATATTATTTTTTTATTTTCAATTTGTACCAACGGTAATTGTTTGCATTGAAACAAAGTTATATGATATAATTTACTCTGAAAATCAGACGGTATTGTCATTTAAGGAGGGAATATCTTGAACAGCAGTCTTTCCGATATTACGGCGGCAGCTTCATCACCGGCACAGGAGAATACGGAAAATAAAGATGATAATTCTGTAAGTATTGCATCAGCAAGTACCACAGTGCTTAGCGTTTATGACTATGACGGCAGTCAGAAAGCATTCAGTATAAAAAACCTTGGCAAAAAGGCTTATGTGGTTGCGGCGGTGTCTGTGGCGGCAATAGCTTTGATTGTATGTACTGTATTTCTTGTAGGACAACCGTCCTATACATATGCCGATGAGGAAAAGGAAAATATTCCCGTAACAAATACAAATACAAATACAGAGATACAGAATACTGTTTCCGAAGAAAAAAGCGGTGCTGTACGCTTTACAAAAACATCATACAAAGTACCTGTAGGAGGTAATATAACCGCATCATACGGCTATGTATCATCGGACAGTAAGAAACAGACAGGTTCAGAATACAATGTGACGTATTCATCAAACAATGTGAGAATTGCAATAGTCAATCAGATGGGACAGGTCAGCGGCATATCGGCAGGTACAACCAGTATAAATGTTGTTTCCCAAAACGGAACATATGATACCGTCCCTGTAACGGTTACTCCCCTTAAATCAAACAAAATAAAAAATGTACCGTTTATTTATCAGGGAGAAAAATATCCGTCAGGCTGTGAATCGGTCAGTTCCGTTATGCTCCTGAATTATTACGGCTTCAATATAAAGGTCGAAACCTTCATAGACAAATATCTGGAAAAGGGATATTTGAAATTTGATAAGAACGGAGAAATGTACGGCCCTGATTTTTATTCCGCATTTTTAGGAAATCCCTATTCAGGTGATGCTCTCGGCTGTTATCCTCCTGTCATAGAAAAGGCTATGAACAAGTATCTGAGCGATAAGGGCTACAGAGCGGTTGACCTCACGGGTACATCTATGGATTATCTTGTGAACCGTTATATAACAAACAACAAGCCTGTTGTGATATGGGCTACAATGTATATGGCAAATCCCGTTCAGACCTATACGTGGAGGGTAAAGGGTGCTGATAAAAACTCACCCTATAAGGACGGCGATACCTGCGAATGGCTCGCAAACGAACATTGTATGCTTCTTGTAGGCTACGATAAGGATTATTACTATCTTCATGACCCTTTGGCTTCAAAGTATACGGCATACGAAAAGAAAATCTTTGAAGAAAGATTTGCTCAGATGGGCAGATGTGCTGTTGTTATAGATAAAATTATTTAATTTCTGCGGAGGTTTCTGGTTTGAAAAATTTTTTGCTGAAATTACGTTCCGACAAGGCACATTATCTGTTCTTTGCGGTTTCTATTTCGTTTTTTATATTTCTGAATTTCTGGAAGATAAAATACGGATTCAAAGGCTGGGACGAAAGTTTCTATATTACTATACCGCACAGAATTTTGCAGGGTGACGCTCTTTTTAAAGACGAATGGCATTTATCTCAGCTTTCGGGATTTATGCGTATACCGTTTGTGTGGATTTATGAGCTTGTAACAAAATCCACAGAGGGCATAGTTCTTTTTATCAGAGTATGTTATGTCGTTTTTCACGCAGTGGTATCAGTCTTTGCGTATATAAGGCTCAGAAAATACGGGTATGTGGCAGCGGTATCTATGTTACTGTATTTTATCTTTACACCATTTGATATTATGGCATTGAGCTACAATACAATGGGAATGGATTTTCTTGTGGTTACAGGAGTTACTATGGCAACTGCGGATACCTCAAAGAAACTTCCGTTTATATTGAGCGGTATCAGTTTTTCGGCTGTGGTTTTGTGCTGTCCTTTTATGGCACTTGTATATGTACTGTTTGCATTCGGAGTACTGTCAAACAAGATTTTTGTTGAAAAAAAACGCAGTAAAATAATATGCCGTTCATTTCTGGCGGAGGATATTTTTTCAGTGAAGGTATTTCTTTGCTTTTCGCTGGGAGTGGCAATATCCGCAGCCGTATTCCTTTCCTTTGTTCTGTCGAGAACAAGTATCGGAGATATAATTGAAAATATTCCGTATCTGTTGTCAGACCCTGAGCACCCGAATATGACTATAGCAGAAAGATTTGCTTTTACAGCATACAGAACCATAACCTTTCATGATTTGATATTGATACCGATTATTTCATTTATTATTCTGCTGATTGTTATTGCTTTTGACAGAAAAAGAATATCGCACAGAGTTGTTTATCTTGCAATAGGTGTTTTTATTTCTCTTCTTACCGAGTTTCTGTATAAGGACTGGGTACTTTGGATGTATCATAATGCTATAATGTCACCTGCGTTTTTTATGGGTACGGTATCGTATTTACTGTTGAAAAACAAGCCTGCAAAATTGTTTGCAGGAATTTTCCTTGCAGGAACTTTTTACGCATTTCTGATGAGCTTTTCTTCAAATAACCATATTTTTATAATTGTTATGGGACTGTGTGTTCCGAATATAGCAAGTTTTATATTTACGTATCTTTTGGCGGCTGAAATATATAAGGAAAGCAATCCCAAAAAGATTGTGAAATCATTAAAGATAATTGTAATATCTTTATTTGTATTTTATACGTGCTTTCAGGGATTGCTTGAAACATATGTAAAAATTTATCATTGCTATGGAGAAGACGGAAATACGCTGACCTTAAATTATATGATAGATAAAGGGCCTGCAAAGGGTATTTATACGAATGAAGAAAATTATAATCATTACAATGCGTTGTATGATGATGTTGTTGTGTATAATAATCACAAAGGCAAAAAAGTATTGTTTGTAACCAAGTCCACATGGACGTATCTTGCTGCTTATAAAACACATAATGCGGCTTTGTCAGCCTGGTTATGGATTTACTTCTATGATGAGTGTTTTGAAAGAATGAGGGATTATTATTCTGTTAATGAAGATAAAATTCCTGATTATATATACATAGAAAAATCCACATTCAACTTATCAGATAAAGCGTCTTTATTTGATGAGCTTGAGAAAAACGGATATGAAATGACTGAAAATGATATAAGCTATATGTTTGCAAAAAAATAATTTATCGAGTATGAGAGGAAAGATTAATATGCGTGCGTTTATTACGGTATTGGGTAAGGATATGGTAGGTATTCTTGCAAAGGTTTCTATGGCATGTGCCGAGGAGAATATAAGTATTGCCGAGGTAACTCAGAGTGTCCTTCAGGACGTATTTGTTATGATTATGCTTGTGGATATGAGCGGTGCGAAAAAAAGCATAAGCGAAATGCAGTCCAAATTTGACGTTCTGGGCAGTGAAGCAGGACTGAAAATTCATATTATGCACGAGGATATATTCAATTCTATGCACAGAATTTGACGGAGGTTTTCATATTATGATAAATACACATGATATTATCGAAACCATCAATATGATTGACAATGAAAATCTTGATGTCCGTACAATAACAATGGGAATTTCTCTGTTAAGCTGTATTGATGATGATATAGACAAGGCCTGTACTAAGGTTTACGATAAAATCTGTCGGTATGCTCAGGACTTGGTCAAAACAGGAAATGATATTTCATCAGAATACGGTATTCCCATAATCAATAAAAGAATATCTGTAACACCTGTTGCTATGCTTGCATCAGCCTGTCAGACTAAAAAAATTGTCAGATTTGCTCTTGCACTTGAAAAGGCTGCCCGAACAGTAGGTGTAAACTTTATAGGCGGATATTCCGCTCTGGTACAGAAAGGATTTTCCGACGGAGATTATGCCCTTATAGAAAGTATACCCGAAGCGTTGTCAGTAACCGACCATGTATGTGCTTCCGTAAATATAGGCAGCACAAAGGCAGGTATAAATATGGACGCTGTGAAAATTATGGGTGAGATTATAAAGCAGACTGCCGAGCTTACTGCGGACAGGGACTGCATAGGAGCTGCAAAGCTTGTGGTATTCTGCAACGCTCCGGAGGACAACCCTTTTATGGCAGGAGCTATGCACGGTACTGGCGAACCCGACTGCGAAATAAATGTAGGAGTTTCAGGTCCCGGTGCTGATAAAAACTCACCCTATAAGGACGGCGATACCTGCGAATGGCTCGCAAACGAACATTGTATGCTTCTTGTAGGCTACGATAAGGATTATTACTATCTTCATGACCCTTTGGCTTCAAAGTATACGGCATACGAAAAGAAAATCTTTGAAGAAAGATTTGCTCAGATGGGCAGATGTGCTGTTGTTATAGATAAAATTATTTAATTTCTGCGGAGGTTTCTGGTTTGAAAAATTTTTTGCTGAAATTACGTTCCGACAAGGCACATTATCTGTTCTTTGCGGTTTCTATTTCGTTTTTTATATTTCTGAATTTCTGGAAGATAAAATACGGATTCAAAGGCTGGGACGAAAGTTTCTATATTACTATACCGCACAGAATTTTGCAGGGTGACGCTCTTTTTAAAGACGAATGGCATTTATCTCAGCTTTCGGGATTTATGCGTATACCGTTTGTGTGGATTTATGAGCTTGTAACAAAATCCACAGAGGGCATAGTTCTTTTTATCAGAGTATGTTATGTCGTTTTTCACGCAGTGGTATCAGTCTTTGCGTATATAAGGCTCAGAAAATACGGGTATGTGGCAGCGGTATCTATGTTACTGTATTTTATCTTTACACCATTTGATATTATGGCATTGAGCTACAATACAATGGGAATGGATTTTCTTGTGGTTACAGGAGTTACTATGGCAACTGCGGATACCTCAAAGAAACTTCCGTTTATATTGAGCGGTATCAGTTTTTCGGCTGTGGTTTTGTGCTGTCCTTTTATGGCACTTGTATATGTACTGTTTGCATTCGGAGTACTGTCAAACAAGATTTTTGTTGAAAAAAAACGCAGTAAAATAATATGCCGTTCATTTCTGGCGGAGGATATTTTTTCAGTGAAGGTATTTCTTTGCTTTTCGCTGGGAGTGGCAATATCCGCAGCCGTATTCCTTTCCTTTGTTCTGTCGAGAACAAGTATCGGAGATATAATTGAAAATATTCCGTATCTGTTGTCAGACCCTGAGCACCCGAATACATCTATACCTGAAAGACTTATAATTATAGCAGACGAGGTCATAGCTTTCCATGATTGCATACGTATACCGATTGTGTCATTTTTTATTTTGCTTATTGCTATTGCATTTGATAGAAAAAGAATGTCGCACAGGGTTGTTTATCTGATAGTAGCTGTTTGTATGTCCATATTTACCGAGTTTTTGTATGAAGACAAGGTAATCAGTATGTATCACAATGCTATAATGTCACCTGCGTTTTTTATGGGTACGGTGTCATATTTATTGTTAAAAAACAAGCCTGAAAAACTGTTTACAGGAATTTTTCTTTCAGGAACTCTTTATGCCTTTATGCTGAGCTATTCTTCAAATGTTCATGTTCTGGTAATTGTTATGGGACTAGGTGTGTCCAATATAGCAAGCTTTATATTCACTTATCTTTTAGCTGCTGAAATATGTAAGGAAAGCAATCCAAAAAAGATTGTGAAAGCCTTAAAAATAACTGCAATATCTGCATTTGTATTCTATATATGTTTTCAGGGATTGCTTGAAACGTATGTAAAAGTTTGTCACTGTTACAGAGAAGATGAAAATGCAATAAATCTGCATTATATGATAGATAAGGGACCGGCTAAGGGTATTTATACGAATGAAGAAAATTATAATCATTACAATGCGTTGTATGATGATGTCGTTATGTATAATAATCACGAGGGCAAAAAAGTATTGTTTGCAACTCAGTCTACATGGACATATCTTGCTGCCGATAAAACACGGAGTGCGGCTTTGTCGGCTTGGTTATGGATTCTCTTTTATGACGTGTGTGCTGAAAGAATGAAAGATTATTATTCTGTTAATGAAGATAAAATTCCTGATTATATATACATAGAAAAATCCACATTCAACTTATCAGATAAAGCGTCTTTATTTGATGAGCTTGAGAAAAACGGATATGAAATGACTGAAAATGATATAAGCTATATGTTTGCAAAAAAATAATTTATCGAGTATGAGAGGAAAGATTAATATGCGTGCGTTTATTACGGTATTGGGTAAGGATATGGTAGGTATTCTTGCAAAGGTTTCTATGGCATGTGCCGAGGAGAATATAAGTATTGCCGAGGTAACTCAGAGTGTCCTTCAGGACGTATTTGTTATGATTATGCTTGTGGATATGAGCGGTGCGAAAAAAAGCATAAGCGAAATGCAGTCCAAATTTGACGTTCTGGGCAGTGAAGCAGGACTGAAAATTCATATTATGCACGAGGATATATTCAATTCTATGCACAGAATTTGACGGAGGTTTTCATATTATGATAAATACACATGATATTATCGAAACCATCAATATGATTGACAATGAAAATCTTGATGTCCGTACAATAACAATGGGAATTTCTCTGTTAAGCTGTATTGATGATGATATAGACAAGGCCTGTACTAAGGTTTACGATAAAATCTGTCGGTATGCTCAGGACTTGGTCAAAACAGGAAATGATATTTCATCAGAATACGGTATTCCCATAATCAATAAAAGAATATCTGTAACACCTGTTGCTATGCTTGCATCAGCCTGTCAGACTAAAAAAATTGTCAGATTTGCTCTTGCACTTGAAAAGGCTGCCCGAACAGTAGGTGTAAACTTTATAGGCGGATATTCCGCTCTGGTACAGAAAGGATTTTCCGACGGAGATTATGCCCTTATAGAAAGTATACCCGAAGCGTTGTCAGTAACCGACCATGTATGTGCTTCCGTAAATATAGGCAGCACAAAGGCAGGTATAAATATGGACGCTGTGAAAATTATGGGTGAGATTATAAAGCAGACTGCCGAGCTTACTGCGGACAGGGACTGCATAGGAGCTGCAAAGCTTGTGGTATTCTGCAACGCTCCGGAGGACAACCCTTTTATGGCAGGAGCTATGCACGGTACTGGCGAACCCGACTGCGAAATAAATGTAGGAGTTTCAGGACCCGGAGCTGTACGTGCCGCACTTGCGAAATGCGGAGAATGCGATTTATCTGCGGTAGCGGAAACCGTAAAGCGTACAGCTTTCAAGATAACAAGAACGGGTCAGCTTGTAGCACAGGAGGCTTCCCGAAGACTTGGCGTACCGTTCGGAATTGTAGATTTATCGTTAGCTCCCACACCTGCGGTCGGAGATTCTGTAGCTCACATTCTCGAAGAAATGGGACTGGAGCAGTGCGGCTGTTTCGGAACAACTGCGGCTCTTGCACTTCTTAACGATGCTGTGAAAAAGGGCGGAGTTATGGCATCATCTCATGTAGGCGGTCTGTCTGGAGCATTTATACCCGTTACCGAGGACGCAGGTATGATAGCTGCGGCAAGGTCAGGCTGTCTTACACTCAACAAGCTTGAGGCAATGACGGCTGTCTGTTCTGTAGGTCTTGATATGATAAACATTCCCGGTGACACAACTCCCGAAGTCATATCTGCAATAATTGCCGATGAAGCCGCAATAGGTATGGTAAATTCCAAAACAACAGCCGTAAGAGTAATACCCGCCATGGGTAAAAAAGCAGGCGATGAACTCAGCTTCGGCGGATTGCTCGGAGAAGGCCCTGTAATGGAGGTAAATACAAAATCTCCTGCAAGGTTTATAAACCGAGGCGGAAGAATACCTGCTCCACTGCAAAGTCTGAAAAACTAAGACTTATACTATATTTTGTTATTTAAAAAAGAGGAGCTATAACAGGTATGTTATCAAAAAAAAAATTTAAAAAACTTATTTCGGAAAAAATAATTTATAATAAAGATATACTCATATATTTTTTGCTTGCGTTCTCTGTGCTTTTCAATTTTATAATGATATTCCATCACGAAAACTGGAGAGATGAAGCTCAGGCATGGCTTATTGCCAAAGAACTGAATCCTATAGAACTGTTCGATGTGCTTTCGTATGAAGGACACCCCTGCTTATGGTTTCTGCTGCTTATGCCCTTTGCAAAGCTGGGATTTCCATATATAACCATAAATATAATAAGCTTTATTCTTGTAAGTGCGGCGGCGGTAATTTTTGTGAGATATGCACCGTTCAATAAAATAACAGTTGCCGTAATTATTATCAGTCCGATGTTTGTATATTTCTGTGCAGTTTTTGGAAGAAGCTACTCGCTTGCGGCTTTTCTTATAACCTTACTTGCATGGCAGTATAAAAAACGATATGAACACCCGTTTATGTATTTTGCAGTGCTGGCTCTTCTGATACAGACGCACATATTGATTATTGGTATGGCTTTTGCAGTCTGTGCAGTACATTTCTTTGAGGTTCTGATATATGCACTAAAAAAGAAAAAATCATCTGAAAGCCAAAATACTTTATTCAATATAAATATACCCAAAAACTTTCTGGCATTGATAATTCCGCTGTGCAGTGCATTGTTTTTATTATATGAATTCAGAGATGTATCAAATGCACAAAGTAGCATGGCTAATGACAATAGTTTTAGTGTGGTTTATTTTGCAAAATGTATATATGGTTTTTTCAGGATGTTCTTTTTTGATGACAACTTGCTTGTATGGTTTGCACTTATCGTTTTGGCAGTGTTTGCAGTTACATTTACCTACATAATTAGATTTGTCAGAACGATTAAGTATATATTTATGGGAGCGATGCTTTTTATATGTCCCGTGTATATAAACGTATATGTGTATTCATTAAAAAAATACCATGTTATTATGATACTGCTTATGATATTTTGGCTAATATGGATAATGGCCGAGGAACTTAAAAGTATGACAATATATAGGAACGTTAATGATGAACCACGAAAAGAGGCAGGTATTGATATGTGCGGTATATTGATAAATGCTTTCAGTGTAATACTTTTATTTTGCATAATAATAAATTATTGCGGTGATATTACTTTTGATTATTTCAACAGCTATTCAGATGCAAAAAATACGGCTGTATTTATTGACAGTCTGACGAAAGATTCTGTTGTTTTTGAATATGCTGAAGATTATTGTAACGCTGTTGTACCGTATCTTAGAAAAAATACAATAAGAAATCCTTTCACGGATGGAGATTATCTGTATTGTGAGCGAAACAAGAATAAAATTAAAATGCTCGATTATGATGAATTTTTATCTGACGTAAGAGCTGATTTACCAAATCTTGATTATGTATATCTGCTTTATGGAAAGTCAGTGGTCAGAGGTTTTAGACGTATAGAAAATGTTCCCGATAATCTGGAGATTGTCTATGAAACTCAGGATACAGATACTGTACAGGAGCAGTTTATTGTTTATAGAATTCCACTTTGATTTCAGTTTGTAAAATGTGAAAGAAGAATTCCTGCACCCTTGCAAAGTCTGAAAAATTAAGATTTGTTGGAATAAATTTGTTGCCTTAGTATGTGGAGGGGAGATTATGTCGGAAACAACACAAAATATAAAAAATTTTATAGAAGAAAAAATTATTGACAATAAAAATATATTGTGCTATGTTCTGCTTGTGTTTTCAATACTTTTTAATTTTGTAATGATATTTCATCATGAAAACTGGAGAGATGAGGCTCAGGCGTGGCTTATTGCCAAAGAACTGAACCCTATAGAGCTTTTCGATGTTCTTTCATATGAGGGACACCCCTGCTTATGGTTTCTGCTGCTTATGCCATTTGCAAAGCTGGGATTTCCATATATAACCATAAATATAATAAGCTTTATTCTTGTAAGTGCGGCGGCGGTAATTTTTGTGAGATATGCACCGTTCAATAAAATAACAGTTGCCGTAATTATTATCAGTCCTATGTTTGTATATTTCTGTGCGGTTTTTGGAAGAAGCTACTCTCTTGCGGTTTTTCTTATAACCTTACTTGCATGGCAGTATAAAAAACGATATGAACACCCGTTTATGTATTTTGCGGTGCTGGCTCTTCTGATACAGACGCACATATTGATTATTGGTATGGCTTTTGCAGTCTGTGCAGTACATTTCTTTGAGGTTCTGATATATGCACTAAAAAAGAAAAAATCATCTGAAAGCAAAAATACTTTATTCAATATAAATATACCCAAAAACTTTCTGGCATTGATAATTCCGCTGTGCAGTGCATTGTTTTTATTATATGAGTTCAGAGATGTAACGAATGCTCAAAGTACTATGATAGACGATAAAGCATTCAGCATAATTAATTTCCTGAAGGGGATACGCAGCTTTTTTATGATGTTCTTTTTTGCGGACAGGCTGCTTACATGGTTTGTTCTGATAATTCTTGCGGTATTCCTGTTTATGTCTGTGCGTATATTAAAGTCCGTCAGAACAGCAAAGTACATATTTATTGGCGGAATGCTTTTTATAGTTCCAGTGTACATAAATGTATATGTATATTCAGTCAAGCAGTACCATGTGGTTATGATACTCTTTACGATATTCTTTCTTATATGGATAATGCAGGAGGAGCTTGACAGCGTAAAAGCTTACGCTCAAATTGAAGAAAATCAGCATAAAGAAATCGCATATGCTGATATATGCAGTGTGCTGATAAATGCTTTCAGCGTAATATTCCTGTTTTGTGTAATGATAAGCTATTACGGCGGCATAATTTCTGATTATCGGGGCAGCTACTCGGATTCAAAAAATACTGCGGCATTTGTCGAAACTCTGCCCGAAAATTCCGTTATTTTTGAAAGTGCAGAGGATTCCTGTAATGCAGTTGTTGCCTATCTGAGAAAAAACAAAATAATAAATCCCTTCACGGATACAGGACACCTCTATTGTGAGAGAAATAAAAATAAAATATCTGTTCTCGACTATAAACAATTTCTGGAAAATGTGAAAAAACAGTTCCCTGATACCGAATATATATATCTTCTTTACGGAAAGGGTGTACACGGCAGCTTCAGTCATATGGAAAATGTTCCCGATAACCTTGAGATTGTTTATGAAACTCAGGATAAAAATACCGAAAACGAACAGTTTATTGTCTATAAAATTTTTTTACCTGAGCGGTTGAAAATCAAATAATTGATGAGTTTAAGGGCTTCGCCCTTAAAAATCCCACAAGGGGCTTTGCCCCTCGACCCCACCACTTTTGAAAAAGTGGACAAAACTTTTCAGGTGGGAATTTTTCCTGAAAAATAAAAACGGACTGATATAAATTGTAAAAGTAAAATTGCACAAATTAATACGTTTATTTTTTATGGAATAACAAAAAAATTACTTTTAATTGACTTTTTTTAACGAAAAATATATAATTACTCTGTTATGGCTGTAATTGATACTATTGATTAAGGGTTCGTGAAATTTTGTGTTTCCCCGATATTATTGAATACAGTAGAAAAATTTCCCTTATGGAGGTAATAAGAGTGAAAAGAGTTGCAAAACCGATATTTTTCATCATTGCCATCCTTATACTTATTCTGAGTTATTTTGCTACGTTTGGTCTGCACACTCAGTACGGTGATATTGACAGCACCGTAATTAAGGGTATCGGTGACATTAGATGGGGAATAGATATCAGAGGTGGAGTAGAAGCTACCTTCAAGCCTGCTGACGGCGTTGAGGCCAAGGCAGAGGAAATTGAGGCTGCAAAGGCTGTTATTGAAACCCGACTGGTTTCCAATAACGTTACAGACTATGAGCTTTATGCAGATGCCTCAAGCAATACCATTATAGTAAGATTTCCCTGGAAAGAAACCGAAACTTCATTTGACGCAAGAGCTGCTATTGAGGAAATTTCCGCAACGGCACAGCTTACGTTCCGTCCCGGAAATTCATATGCTTCTCAGGATATAAACGGCGATGGTGAAGTTGTATACAAAACCCCTACAGGAGAAACGGAAACAATCCTGATGGACGGAAGTAATGTTGCTTCTGCTCAGGCAGGTATTGACGGTACGGACTATGTTGTAGGTCTTAAACTTAAAGACGCTTCCGTATTCGCCGATATTACTCAGAAATATAAGGGTCAGACTGTTTCCATATGGCTCGATGATGAGATGATTTCCGCACCTACCGTACAGGCTGTCATTTCAAACGGAGAAGCTTCCATAACAGGTCTTGGCAGTGCAGAGGAGGCTCAGAGCCTTGCAACAAAAATCAATGCAGGTGCTTTGCCTTTCAAGCTCGAAACAACAAGCTTCGGTTCTGTAGACCCTACACTGGGTGACTCCGCTCTTGTAGCTATGGGCTATGCTGCTGTTGCTGCACTTATCTTTATGACCTTGTTCCTTATAGTTATGTACAGACTGCCCGGCTTTATCGCAGTACTTGCTCTTATGGGTCAGCTTGCATTGTCAGTTTCCGCTGTATCGGGACTTTTCACTGTAATTCCCAGCTTTACAATGACGCTCCCCGGTGTTGCAGGTATGATTTTGTCTATCGGTATGGGTGCAGATGCCAACATAATCACCGCCGAGCGTGTACGTGAGGAACTCAGAGCAGGCAAAACCATTGACGGTGCAGTTATGACAGGTACAAAAGGCTCATTCTGGGCTATATTCGACGGTAACGTAACTGTTGTAATAGTAGCTATCATTCTGTTGCTTGTATTCGGCCCTGTAAATATCCTTTCAGGTATTTTCGGCCCTTCCACAACGGGTACAATCTACTCATTCGGATATACACTCCTTGTAGGTGTAATCTCCAACTTTGTAATGGGTATCGGTGCGGCAAGATTAATGTTGAAATCAGCATCAGGTCTGAAGCCTCTCCGTAAAAAATGGTTCTTTGGAGGTGCTGATAAATAATGAAAAAGATACTTAATTTTACAGGTGCTTCTAAAATATTTTTCGCTGTTTCCCTTTCGATATTCCTTATAGGTATAATCTGTAATGTAATATTCGGTGTTTCTCTTGATATTCAGTTTACGGGAGGTACTATTCTCCAGTATAACTATGTCGGAAATATAGACACTTCTTCAATGCAAAATCTTATACAGACTGAAACTTCCGACAGGGTAAGCTTCAATATAAGCGAAAACATAACAGTAAACGAGGACGGAACTCAGCTTCAGAACGGATACCTTCTGGCTGTGCAGTTCTCAGGCAAGAAAACAATCACTCCTGAGATAATGGACAATCTCACCACAAAGCTTCAGGAAAAATTCCCTGACAACAAATTCAAGGTACTTGATTCACAGTCCGTTGAATCCTCTATGGGCTGGAAATTCTTCCTTAAGTGTATTGTAGCCGTTGCTATTGCCTGTCTGCTTATGGTTATCTTCGTTGCGATAAGATTCCAGAAAATCGGCGGCTGGTCGGCAGGTGTTATGGCTCTTGTTGCCCTGTTCCACGATATTATGATGATATACTTTACGTTCGTAATATTCAGAATGCCTGTTGACAGTAACTTCATAGCAGTTACCCTTATGATACTTGGTTATTCACTGAACGATACTATCGTAATTTATGACCGTGTTCGTGAAAACAGAAAACGTCTTGGCAGCAAAAAGGTCGATTACGATGAACTCTTCAATAAGAGCGGTACTCAGGTTTTCAGAAGAACCATATGCACATCTATAACAACACTGGCTACTATTCTGTCAGTATTCATCTTTGCATCTGTGTTCAACATAAAGTCTGTTGTTACATTTGCTTTGCCGATGATGATAGGTGTAATTTCAGGCTGCTATTCATCTATATGTATTGCAGGCCCTCTTTGGGTTATGTGGCAGAACAGAAAGCTTAAAAAAGGCTCTTCCGCTAAAAAGGAAAACAAAAAATAATTATGAAGTAAGTCGGGATTATTGCGTAAATAATCCCGACTAATATTATATTACTCCCAAAAATCAAAAACATAAAGTTCAAAACCATAAAGTTTAGGTCAAGCCTTTTCAAAGGCTTGCGGGTCAAGGGCAGAGCCCTTGCGGTTTCCAAAGGCGGAGCCTTTGGTCAGAATTTTAAAGGGTGAAACCCTTTAACGCATAATACAAAATCAAAAATGCCGTGAAACGGCGTTTTTGCAAAATATTATAATATAAGCTTAAAATGAGGTTAAAATTATGAAAAACTATAAATACATCACATTAAGACAAAATCCTGATTTAATGAATACTGCCGCAGAATGGTTCAGCAGTAAGTGGGGCGTTCCGAAGGAAGCCTATGCCGAATGTATGCAGGACTACCTCAGCCATAAAAACGAATACGGCTGGTATCTTTGCCTTGACGGTGACAGAATTGTCAGCGGAATGGGTGTTATAGAAAACGATTTCCATAACCGAAAAGACCTTTCACCTAATGTATGTGCCGTTTATACGGAGGAGGAATACCGCTGTCAGGGTATCGCAGGAAAGCTCCTTGATATGGTCGTTGATGATATGAAGTCAAACGGCATAACCCCTATTTATCTCGTTACCGACCATATCGGCTTTTACGAAAAATACGGCTGGGAATTTCTGTGTATGGTTCAGGGTGACGGTGAAGATGATATGACGAGAATGTACATTCATCGATAAAATTTCCTGAAATCCAGCCGTTAAATTTCATATAAAAATTAACGTGTTTGTACTTTTATTTTTTCTCATTCTGTGATATAATATCCTTTAACGGTAAAGGTGTATATTAGAGAAAAATGCCGTAACTTACCGACAATCTTTTATAATATAAAGCATATGTAAGCTTAACAGAGGGAGATTTGTTATGAGAGTGGGATTAGACGTAGGCTCAACTACAGTAAAATGTGTGGTTCTTGACGAAAACAATAATATATTATACAGCACCTACGAAAGACATTACTCGCAGATAAAACAGAAAATAGCCGATGTTCTCAGAAAGGCAAAGGCTGCCGTTCCTCAGTGCGATAATTCACCGCTGGCTGTTTCGGGTTCTGCCGGAATGGGTCTTGCCGAAGCCTGCGGAATAGATTTCGTTCAGGAGGTTTACGCTACACGTGTTGCCACCAATACTTTTATCCCTAAAACCGATGTCGTTATAGAGCTTGGCGGTGAGGACGCTAAAATTCTCTTTCTTACAGGCGGTATGGAGGTAAGAATGAACGGCTCGTGTGCAGGCGGTACGGGTGCGTTCATTGACCAGATGGCAACACTTCTCAACGTACCCATAGAAAGCCTTGACGGACTTGCCGCTCAAAGCGAAAAAATATATACCATAGCTTCAAGATGCGGCGTATTTGCAAAAACCGATATACAGCCGCTTTTAAATCAGGGTGCAAGAAAAAGCGATATTGCCGCAAGTATATTTGCCGCCGTTGTAAACCAGACTGTGGCAGGACTTGCTCAGGGTCGTGAAATAAAGGGTCAGATTGTCTATCTCGGAGGCCCTCTCACCTTTATGGAGCAGCTAAGAAAAAGATTTGACAAGGTTCTGAAAACAGAGGGCATATGTCCAGAAAACTCCCTTTATTATGTTGCCTGCGGTGCGGCATTGTGTGCCGAAAATGCAGTAAGCTTCGATGAAGTTGCAGAAGCCGTAAATAATTATAAGGGTAACGGCAATTTTGCATTCAATCCCCCTCTTTTCAGTGACGAAAAGGAGTACGCAAAGTTCAGAGAAAGACATTCGCAGGCTACAGTAAAGACAGGCGACCTCAAATCATATCAGGGCAGAGCCTTTATCGGTATAGATGCAGGCTCAACTACCGTAAAGGCAGTCGTTATGGGTGAGGACGGTCAGCTTCTGACTTCACGCTATCTTCCGAACAGCGGAAACCCCGTACCCATAATAAAAACCTTCCTTGAAGAACTCTATGCCGAAAAACCCGATATAAATATCGCTTCCTCTGCCGTTACGGGATACGGTGAGGAAATAGTAAAAAATGCCTTTATGGTAGATTACGGCATAGTTGAAACCGTTGCTCACTTTACCGCCGCTAAAAGCTTTATGCCCGACGTTGAATTTATTATAGACATCGGCGGACAGGATATAAAATGCTTTAAAATACATAATCAGGCGGTTGACAATATATTCCTCAATGAAGCCTGTTCGTCAGGCTGCGGCTCGTTCCTGCAAACCTTTGCGAATGCTCTGGGCTACAGTATTGAGGATTTCGCAAAGCTCGGACTTTTTGCAAAACACCCTGTAGACCTCGGCTCACGCTGTACCGTGTTTATGAACAGCTCGGTAAAGCAGGCTCAGAAGGACGGTGCGACTATAGAGGACATCTCGGCAGGACTTTCTCTGAGTGTTGTCAAAAACGCATTGTACAAGGTAATAAGAGTTTCCGACCCGGCAAAGCTCGGCAGTAAAATTGTAGTTCAGGGAGGAACTTTCCTCAACGATGCGGTACTCAGAGCCTTTGAGCAGGAAATGGGTACTCAGGTTGTACGTCCGACTATCTCGGGACTTATGGGAGCTTACGGTGCGGCACTTTATGCACAGTCACAGTCAAACTCAAAATCCGAAAAAAGCAGTATCTTAAACAGTGAACAGCTTGAAAACTTCATTCACGAAATTTCAGTTGTAAACTGCGGCGGCTGCAGTAATAACTGCCGTCTTACCGTGAACAGGTTCTCAAACGGCAGACGCTTCATAGGCGGAAACCGCTGCGAAAAACCTGTCACGAAAAAAACTCCCAACGAAGCATTCAATATATACGAATATAAGCTCAGGCTTCTGAAATCATATAAACCCAAAGAGGGAAAAAGAGGTAAGATAGGCTTGCCTATGGGGCTTAACATATATGAACTTCTTCCTTTCTGGTATGCTTTCTTTACGGAGCTTGGCTTTGAGGTATGCACTTCCCCCGTATCAGACAGAAAGCTTTATGCTAAGGGTCAGCAGACTATACCCTCAGATACCGTGTGCTATCCAGCAAAGCTTATGCACGGTCACGTACAGGTGCTTATAGACAGCGGTATAGATACCATTTTCTACCCCTGTCTTTCCTATAACTTTGACGAGGGCAAAAGCGATAATCACTATAACTGCCCTGTTGTTGCTTACTATTCTGAGGTTATCAAAACCAATATGAAGGACGTAAGGAAAATCACATTCATAAATGACTACTTCGGAATACACCGCAAAAAGGATTTTCCTAAAAAGGCTCACGAAATACTTTCAAAATATTTTGACAACATAACTCTCAAAGAGGTTAAGAACGCCGCTAAAAAAGCCTATGATGAATATGAACTCCATATGGCAAGGATAAAGGCAAAGGGTGAGGATATTCTTAAAAAGGCGAGAAGCGAAGGCAAGGAAATAATCGTTCTTGCAGGCAGACCCTATCACGTAGACCCCGAAATAAACAAGGGTATAGACAAGCTTATGTCAAGCTTCAACGTTGCAATAGTTTCGGAGGACGTTGTGTGCGACAAAGCCGAAAAATATAAGACAACCGTCCTTAATCAGTGGACATATCACGCAAGGCTCTACTCTGCCGCACACTATATAGCTCATGCCGATGATATGAACCTTGTACAGCTTGTATCGTTCGGCTGCGGCGTTGACGCTATAACCACCGATGAGGTAAGGGAAATCCTCGAAAGTGAGGGCAAAATATATACTCAGATAAAAATTGACGAAATAACCAATCTTGGTGCAGTCAAGATACGTCTGAGAAGCCTTCTTGCAGCTATAGAGGAACAGAAACAAAAGAAAAGTTCAAAAGCAAACTAATTTTACTTAACGGAGAGAAAGCTTTATGGCTACCTTGAAATATGATAAGACAGGCAGACTTCTGTTTACAAAGGAAATGAAAAAGGAATATACCATTCTGCTTCCGCAGATGGCATCAATTCAGTTCAGGATAATGAAGCGTGTTTTTGACGAGTACGGTTATAAAACGGAGCTTCTCGAAACTGACGGCCCTGAAATTGCACAGGTAGGTCTGAAATATGTACATAACGATACCTGTTATCCTGCAATACTTGTAATAGGACAGTTTATCCACGCTCTGCAAAGCGGAAAATATGATTTGCATAAAACAGCTTTGTTAATCACTCAGACGGGCGGCGGCTGCAGAGCCTCGAATTATATACACCTCCTCAGAAAAGCTCTTAAAAAGGCAGGACTGGAGTTCATACCCGTAATTTCCCTGAATATATCGGGACTTGAAAAGAACCCCGGCTTTCAGCTTACACTGCCCATAATAAGAAAGCTTATCGGTGCTTTGGTGTACGGCGATACGCTTATGCTTCTGAGCAATCAGACAAAGCCCTATGAGATTAACAAGGGCGAAAGTATGGCTCTGGTGGATAGCTGGATTGAAAACATAGTAGGTCAGTATAAGCAGGGCAGAGGCTTCAAGCTGGAACAGCAAAGGCAAAATCTTGATGATATGGCACAGTCCTTTGCCAACATACAGAGAAACATCGTACCTAAGGTAAAGGTCGGAGTTGTCGGGGAAATTTATGTTAAATATGCTCCGCTCGGAAACAATAATCTTGAAGCATTCCTCAATGAACAGGACTGTGAGGTGTGCGTACCCGGCATTATGGGCTTTGTTCTCTTCAAGCTCGATAACAGGATTCAGGATATAGAACTTTACGGAGGAAATAAAGTCAAGTATGCCGCACTTCAGAAAGCTTACCGCTATCTTGAAAAAATGGAGGGACTTATAACGGAATGTGCAGTCAAGCACGGATTTCTGCCCCCGGGTCGATACAGTCACCTTAAAGAGCTTGTCAGCGGTGTTGTCGGTCTTGGAAACAAGATGGGTGAGGGCTGGCTTCTTACCAGCGAAATGCTGGAGCTTGCCGAAAGCGGTTATCCCAATATCGTATGTACTCAGCCTTTCGGCTGTCTGCCTAACCACATTGTCGGAAAGGGTATGATACGAAAGGTCAAGGAGCTGAATCCCAAATCAAATATAGTCGCCATAGATTACGACCCCGGTGCAACCAGAGTAAATCAGGAGAACAGAATAAAACTTATGCTCGCAGTTGCTAAGGAAAATCTTGACGAGGAAATCAGACAGAAGCAAAGCAGAAGCAATATAAAGAAAGTTACGCTCACTACTAATTCAAAGCACGGCAAAAAGGAAACTGTCGGGGTCTGACAGGAAAATTGAAAATTTAAAATTGAAAATTGAAAATTTAAAATCATAAATTCAGAAAATTATTCATCATATAACCTTCCGACAGGAGAACAGCTTGCAGATACCCTATATAAATTCTCAGGAACGGAGGGTTATGTTTTTTAATAATTCATTTCGGGAGGAAAACATAATGCCCTACATAAACACAACAGCAAATATCAGCATTTCAAAGGAACAGGAGCTTAAAATAAAATCACGCTATGCACAGGCAGTTTCGGTTATCGGAAAAAGTGAAGCTTACCTTATGCTCGGGTTCAATCCGAATACCTCAATGTACTTTGCAGGAAACGGTGACAAGCCCACCGCTTTCGTTGAGGTGAAGTTTTTCGGAACAGCTTCGGGCGGAAAACTCAATATGCTCACAAAGGCAATATGCGAAATTATAAACTCCGAACTCGGTATTTCGCCCTCTCAGATTTATGTAAAATATGAGCCGACGGAATACTGGGGCTGGAACGGAAGAAATTTTTAAAAGGAGTGCTTTCTTTTGAAATCCTACAGAAAAGAATTGTTTTTTAATATTCCCGAACGCCGTGCAATAGTCAATATAACAACGCAGGTTCAGGCGGCTGTAAACGCAAGCGGCATAAAAGAAGGTCTTGTGCTTGTAAATGCTATGAACATAACTTCAAGCGTATTCATAAATGACGATGAGTCAGGTCTGCACAACGATTTCGAGGAATGGCTGGAGGGTCTTGCTCCCGAACTGCCTCACGAAAGGTATGCTCACAACGGATTTGAGGATAATGCGGACGCTCACCTCAAAAGAACAATTATGGGCAGAGAGGTTGTATGTGCCATAACAAAGGGCAGACTCGATTTCGGTACTTGGGAACAGATTTTTTACTACGAGTTTGACGGTAAAAGAAAAAAACACGTGCTTATTAAGGTTATAGGTGAGTGATTTGCAGTAAGCTTTCGGCATCGCTCACACTGGCGATTGCAGCCGTCAAAAGCGTTCGCTTTTGACAAATTTCAAGCTACGCTTGGAATTTCGTTTCGGACTTTTGTCCGAAACGGGCTGCAATCGCCGCACAAGCTGCAAAGCCGCAGGTTTTTATATGAACATAAACAACCCATTTAAGTACTGCATATAATAACTTGGGAGGAAGGTGTAATGTAGGCTATGATTAATCCGTTTTTAATAACAGGTGATGACGGCAGCAGATATGCGGATAGTTGCTGCTCCTTAAACAGAATGATAATAGCGGAAGTTCCCGTAAAGGGCATAGATGACAGTATCAAAGGCAAGCGTGTTATGGATATATTTTCACTGTCGGTCATATCAGAGAAAGCTTTATCGTTTGCGGACAGACTGAGGCTTCCGAAAGATGTATCGCCGAAGGAAATACCGTCCCTGCTTATGAGTGCAGCCGAAAGTGAAGATATGACAGTAAGAGCGGCAGCCGAAAATATAGCGGAATTTTTCGGAAAAAGGCTTGCACTAATACTTCTTACGCTGAAAACGGCACTTCCCGAAAACAGAAAAATCCGCAGGGATTGGAACAGCAGTCACTGGGAATACTGGCAGAGCATAGAAAATATCGTTGCCGTTGGCGGACTTACAGACGGAAATTTCGGAAAAGTCCTTATAGATGAAGCTCGGAAATACTGTGTTCTGAACGGCAGACAGGCATATAACATAATTACCCATAAAAATGCGGTATATATGGGAGTTATGGGGTGTTCAAAAATACTCAGAAATTCGGAGGGTGTCAATGTTCTTGCGGATTTCGGACAGACAAATATAAAAATAAGTATAGTAAAAAGGCTGGACGGAAAAATTGTAAAAACAGAAAATCTCCCGAAGGTGAAGTCGGAATATATGCAGCTTGATATTGAGGACAAAGCGGAACTGGAACGTCAGGCGAAGCTTCTGCATGAATACATATTGTCGTGCATATGTAATGCCTGTAAAAAAGCCGAAGTCTTTGGAAATGCAGGTAATGAAATAGTCATAAGCATAGCAAGCTATGTAAACAGCGGAAAGCTCGACAAAAACAGAGGCGGATATGCTAAGCTTAACGTTCTGTGCGATAACTATGAGGAATATCTGAGCAGAAGTATTTCAGATGTACTTAATAAGAACATAAAGGTAAAGCTGGTACACGATGCAACGGCAGTAGGACTATACTTTTCGGATTGTCCGAAATCCGTATGCCTGACGCTCGGAACATTCATAGGGGTAGGCTTTACGGATATTATTTAAAACTATAAATGAGTAAATTTATTGTTTTTCGTGATTATGCACAATAAATATACGCTGTCTGTTACTATGAACGCTGTGGAAAGTAAAAAAAGCTTTCCTGATTTGTTTGGAATGACGGCTGTCTGTGCGTTTTTGTAAGTCTGCTCATTTGTGGAAAAAATGTATCGGAAGCTGGGAGGTTGATATTGTGGTAACTGAAAAATATGTCGGCATAAGGAGTGGTTAAAGACTGTTTATATTGCAGAAAGACAGCGGATTGGTCAGGGATAACAGAAAAAACGGTTTCTGTGCTGTCTGTTCAGCAAGGAAAACAGGGGACACAGGTTAAATATTCATTACAGGGGGAACGAGGAATTGTTTCCCTTTGTTCGGCTTTTAAAAATTGGTAATTCATATGATTTTTGTTTTTAATAATTTAATAAGTTTTATAAAAAATAATAAGGCGATATTCTGTCTGCTTATAATAACTCAGATAATAACGCTTATCGGTGTGTTCACAACGTACAATTACTATGCGGGACTGTTTGCTCAGACAAGGCAGGTTCACGAGGAAGCAAGAACCTACAGGGTGTATTCTCCCGATAAAAAGGATTTGACGGCAAAGTTTGAAAAGCTTATCGGCGGAAAATATGCTGTTCAGCATACATATACGTTTACAACGTCAGAGGAAATTGACATTTCCGCAAACGAGAACGATAATGAGCAGACGCAGAATGCGTCCACAAACCAAAACAAAATAAAGTATTTCTGCGGAGATTACTACGGAGAAACGGCACTCATACATAAAATGAATGTCGGATATTCTTTGACAAAGAACGACCATAAGAATGCAACAAACAGTATAGTTCTTTCGGGCGGTGAGTACCACAGGTTCAGCGTGGGAGAGAATTACATCATAAACGATAAGGAGTACAAGGTTATAGGCATTTCAACAGGCGATTACTACTATATTCCTTATGAAACGTTTATGAAGGACGGACTGACCGTTTCAGGAGTTGACGTTGTTCTTAAGGGAGAACTGGACAATGCAGGAGAAGGCGAATGTGCGGCATACCTCAAGGAGCTGTTCGGGGCAAAGAACGTGGAGCTTCCTGCTGAGGGCTACGGAGAGGAAATGTCAAAATATAACTTTATCTTCGTATTCTGCGTACTTATGTTCTCACTCAGCATAATCAACTTTGTATACCTCTATTCATACATACTTGACAAGCGTAAAAGACAGTATGCGGTATTCAGGATTTTCGGCTGTTCAAAGCTCAGAGGCTCTCTGATATATGCGGCTGAATGCCTTATTATCGCCGTTGCAACATATCTGCTCACAGTGCTTATTTATATATTCGGCTGTGACCCGCTGCTCAGGTTAATCGACAAATACACTGTTTCGGCTCTTGACATCAGTAATTTTGTATTTACATTTGTTCTGTACATAATTGTACTGCTTTGTGTTGTTGTTCCGACAATCATAAAGTATGCCAAGAAAGAAATCGTCAGCCAGTACAGAAATTGAGGTGATTGGTATGCTGTTTAAATTTGCTTTTGATATGATAAAAAACAACAAGATTATGAGTACGGCTATTGTACTGCAGCTTGCTATATCAATAATGCTTCTCAATGTCACGCTGGCTATGTATAATGACGTTGCACTCAGGCTGAATGTACTGTCGGATTTTGACCGAAGCAAGACGCTGTTCTATATGTCAAAGACAATATTGTCTGAGGAGAATGAATACGAAAATCTGAAAAAGCTTACAGACGGAGCTGTGGTTGAGCCTGTATATACGTGCGGCTTTGTAAACAAGGAGGACAACATAAATATATACGCTACAGCCTACGGCGACAAGACCTCGGAAAAGCTGTCATACAAAATGGTAAGCGGTCAGTGGTATGCCGATGCTCCCAAGGAAAAGGGTGTCATAAATGTAGTTGCATACGAGGGAAGCCGTTTCAAGACCGGAGATGTTTACGAAACAGCCCTTTACAGCAGCGACAGTGAAAAAGAGGGCAAACTAAAGGTAAAGCTTAAAATTACGGGAATAGTAAACAACAAGGTCGGAGTTATCACAGGTGCAACGTCCTCAAATGTTCTTGAAACGGATATTCTTTTTCAGGAAGTGGATTTCCAGTCGATATTGACAGAAAACTGGTTTCTTCTCAATTATAACGATGTTCTTAATCTTGAAAATGTAACAGATGAAGTTATGATAATGCCTGACGCATTCATTTTTACCAAAAGCGACGATAATTCAAAGTATATAAAGGATTTGTCCAATTACGGAAATATCCTCACATTCCAGTCAATAATCGACAATTCAGATGAAACTCTGGCAGAAAAACTTCATACGGTATATCCCATAGCGGCAGGAGTTCTTATGTCGGGAGTTATAGGTGCAGAGTGCCTTATAATCCTGAATAACTTCAGAAGCAGAAAGAGATTTGCAATTTATTATCTTTGCGGTATGAGATGGGGCGAGTGTATAACAATAAGCGTTATACAGCTTACATACCTTGTGGCTGCGGCTGTTCCGTGTTCGTGGATTGTGTTCAATCTGCTGAATAATTTCACCATAATGAATTTTGACAATGTAACGCTGTACGATACGAACAATATTTTCGTGACAATCGGAATAATTGTCCTGATGTATGCTGTTTCGGTGATAAGCACCAAGCTTATGGTTTCAGGCTCTTCACCCAAGGACTATTTGAAGGATTAACTGAGAGGTAAATTATGATTGAGATAAAAAATGTAACAAAGACCTACAACTATAAAAAAACGAACGCATTTACGGCTCTGCACAACGTTTCACTTAAAATTGAAAGCGGAGAGATGATTTCGATTATAGGAAAATCAGGTGCGGGAAAATCAACGCTTCTCCATATAATGGCTTGTATAGACAAGTTTGAAGAGGGAACGTATATGCTTGACGGCATAGAGGTTGACAAGCTTTCAGATAAGGAAATATCCGATGTAAGAAACAAGAAGATAGGAATAGTAATGCAGGATTTTGCACTTATAGATGACTATTCGGTAATTGACAATGTAAAGATACCGCTTGCTTTCAGCAAGAAGAAAAAATCGGAAGACCCTGACGAGCTTGCCTTGTCCGTACTGGAAAAGGTAGGAATGAAGGAACTGTATAAAAAACCTGTAAGCAAGCTCTCAGGCGGTCAGAAGCAGCGTGTAGCCATAGCAAGAGCTATAGTCAACGACCCTGAGTATATCTTTGCCGATGAGCCTACGGGAGCGTTGGATTCAAAGACTGCGGCTGAGATAATGGGATTGTTCAAAGCCCTGAATAAAAGCGGCAAGACGGTTATTATAATTACTCACGACAAGAACGTTGCAAAAACAGGCGACAGGATAATCCATATCTTTGACGGAAACTTAAAGGAACTCTGATTTTTTAGTGTTTATCACAGTACATAATGCTATGGGAACGGAAGTGTATTTTTTCTGTAAATACGATACAGGAAAAAGATTGCAGATACATAACCGTTCCCATAGCCTTTTTGTTTTGTGAAGATGAAAAAACTGTAGTTTTATATGATTTCTGAAAATCTGCGGATTTAACAGCCAAAGCAAAATATATGTACAGATTATTAATTCTTTAAATTTATTGTTAAAATATTTTATTTTGTGTAAAAGTGATAACAAAAACAACTGATTTTAACCATAGATTATATATAATGAATATTACACAGAAAAAGAAGGTTAATATATAGATTGTTTTGTAAATTATGTTTAAATTTAAATATTTTTTAATATATAAATGTGTATGCTGTAATCATAATTGTTAATTAGGCTTAATTATTCGTTCATATTTTGTACAAATTTTTTGACGTGTGCAAAAATCGGAAATTTTTAGTATTTTCTTTGTGAAATATGAATATTGTATTTTTAAAATAAACGTGCTAGAATACAGATGTCCTCAGGAGAGAGGGAAAAAACAAAATATATTAAAAAAATCTAAATTAGGGAGATTGATTATCATGGGATTTAAAAAAGTAGTAGCAACAGTATTGGCAACAGTAACAGCATTAAGCTCAATGGCAGTAGTATCAGCAGGAGCTGCATATGAGTGGTCAGCAACAAGCGATAAAAAATTAGGCAAATATATCACAGGCGACTATTGCAGAAGTGCAGCAAACTTCAAGAGCGTAGCAAGAGCAAAGGGTGTTAAGTACGATAACCTCTCACTTGCAAAGAACGACCAGACAACAGTTCGCTACACAAGCAACGATAACACAATCAAGTGGAAGGTTCAGGCAGGAAGCTACGACAACAAAGGCGTTTACTGTGATGTTATGAAAAATGACAAGGGCGGCGTATGGGCACCCCAGTTCAACACTGTAGAAGTAATGTCACTTGTAACAGACTGGAACGGAAAGTCAAAGCGTCAGGTAGTAAAGAACGGTTATTCTGCACAGGCAAAGTCCAGCATAAGCGTTGACTGGTTCCAGAGCAAGAAGCAGGGTTGTTTCTATGCTAAGTACACAACAAAGAATTTCTACCTCAACGGAAACATCAGCAAGTAATTAATAAGCCCCAAATTTAACTAATATAAAGAAGAGCTGTCACTGTATGGTGACGGCTTTTTCTTAAATAAAATAAGATTGGGGAGAAAGGTGCGAATATGATTGGATTAAGAGCATATAAGAGATGTGATGCGAAAAAAATTGTTTCTTGGTGTAAAGATGAAAATGTATTTAACCTTTGGGGAGGAAAACGTTTTGGCGATTTCCCCATTTCAGATGATATAATAAATCAAAAGTATTTTGACAATAACGGCGATTGTGATGAAGAGGATAACTTTTTTCCTATGACAGCTTTTGATGATACAGGTATAGTCGGACATTTTATTCTGAGGTATATTCTCGGAAACGACAAAATTCTTCGTATGGGCTGGGTAATTGTTGACGACTCAAAACGTGGGAATAAAATCGGGCAGAATATGCTCAGGCTCGGATTGAAATATGCCTTTGAAATAATGCAGGCAAATATTGTTACTATTGGTGTTATCGAACGCAATATTCCGGCATATAAATGCTATCTGTCCGCAGGCTTCCGTAAATCTGAAACCTTAGAGGATTCGTTTGTAAATATAAACGGTGAAAATCTGAAAATAATCGAACTTGAGATGTCAAAAGAGGAGTATTTCTCCTAAAATTATTCATCTTTGTTCAAAATGATATGATTTTGATGTTCTTTATTAGAAAATTAATTTCTAAGTTGCTGTATGTTTATATTGACAAACATTTTATTATTTGATAAAATATTCAATAATTTATTTTTTATCTTGGTTATATGGAAAATTTATTTGTGTTATTATACTTTTAAACTTTTTATTTATATAATTATTCGGAAATATTATCAAAGAGAATGAATAAGTTATTTTAGCAGTTTTATATACAAAAAACGGTTTATTATTCCAATATATTTAAAGTATCTTAAATAAACATTTTTATTGTGTTTTGAACAATAAGTTTTTTAATTAAAGCTTATGCAATTTTTAAATTTATAATTTTAAGAGTCTATTTAGTATCTTGACATATGCAGCTTTTTGAGCAGTATTTTGTTGGGAACGAAAAGCACAGGAATACTTGACGTATTCCGAGCATTTTTGACTTAGTTATCGGCAAAGTATGACAAAAAGCTGATTGTGGAAGAATATTAAACAGACTTTATAACGAAAGGTGGAAACAAAAAATGAAATATTTTTCATTAGGGCCTGTGGAGATGTTCCCGTTTACATTTGAAATAGCCAGACAACAGATTCCGTATTTTAGAACACCTGAATTTTCAGAAATTATGTTGGATTCAGAACAAAGATTAAAAAGAATCCTGAATGCTTCAAAAGAAGATAAGGTCATTTTTCTCACGGCATCGGGAACAGCGGCTATGGAAGCGGCGGTGTTCAATTCATTTACAGAAAAAGATAAAATTTTAGTAATAGATGGAGGTATTTTTGGAAAAAGATTTGCAGATATCTGCAGTTTTTTTTCTTTTAATTATGAATCCATCAAATTGGAATTTGGAGAAACGCTTACACCTGAACATCTGTTCCCCTATGAAAACAAGGGCTTTACTGCATTATTGGTCAATATTCACGAAACATCTACGGGACAGCTGTATGATATAAAGATGTTATCTGATTTTTGTCAAAGAAATAAGATGTATTTTGTGGTTGATGCTATAAGTTCAATAATGGCAGATGAATGTGATATTTCTAAAAATAAAATTGATGCAACAATTTTGAGTTCTCAAAAAGGACTGGCTATTGGTCCGGGAATGTCTTTTGTAATAATCAGTAAAAAACTGTGGGAAAATAAAGTTTCGCAGATCACTCCGCCGTCATTATATTTCAATTTCAAAGATTATGTGGAAAATCAAAAGCGTGGACAGACACCATATACACCTGCAGTAAGAGTAGCTTTAGAACTCAATGATATGCTGATACATATTGAAGAACAAGGCTTAAATAACAGATTGGCATATGTGGATAATATCGTTAAAGATTTCAGAAATAAAATAAAAACGGTATCAGGTGTACATTTGCCCGAATATCCTCTTTCCAATGCTAGTACACCGATACTGTTTGATAATTTAAATGCTGATAAGGTGTATGAAGTTATGAAAAATAAGTATGGTGTTGTACTTACACCCTGTGGGGGAGATTTGAAACATGTCATGGTTAGAATGGGGCATATTGGTCATCATACAATAGATGATAACGATTTGATAATTGAAGTACTGAAAAAAGCACTTTTGGAGGTATAATACTGTGACGACGAATCAAATGTTGCAAGAATTTGAAAATTTGATTAATACAGAAACACAGAAATATACCATCGTTCCGATAGATACAAAGGAACTTATCTTTGAACAGAGAGTAAAATTCAATTGTTTCTATTGTGGAAAATACAATAACTGTTGGAAATGTCCTCCCAAATTGCCGGATATTGATTATCAGAAAATGTTTAATGAATATGACAATTCGGCATTTGTTTATGGGAAATATTATTTCAATAGCAATAATTATCAAATAGTTCGAAACGAATCATCAACTTTGCTACACAAATCTTTGCTGAAAATAGAGAAATGTCTTTGGGATAATAATTACTCTATGGCAATATCTTTTATAGGCGGTTCATGTAAACTTTGTAAAAACGGTTGCGGAAAAGAAAAATGTAATAATCCTTACATGGCAAGAAGTCCTTTGGAAGCTACAGGAGTAAACATTGTAAAATCTGCTGAAAAATATGGAATAGATGTTACTTTTCCACCAAAGGACTTTATTATGCGGTTGGGCTTAATATTATGGTAAAGAGGAAATAATTATGACTTATATTTTTTTAGTTGCTGGAAAAGGGACTCGAATGAATCCCCTGACAAAAAATTACCCGAAAACTCTTTTTAAATTGGAGAAGAATGTAACAATTATCGGACACATGATTGAGATGATTAATAAATATGACAGCGAAGCTAGAATTGTAGTTGTTTCTGGTTTTATGCATGAGATGCTGGAAGAAGCTTTGAAAGATAAAGAAGTAATTTTTGTGCATAATCCTTTTTATGCGGTAACAAACTCTTTGGCTTCTTTGTGGTTTGCCGGTAATTTTCTGAATGACGATGTAGTAATTATAAACGGAGATGTGATTGTTTCTGAAGATATGATGAAAGAGATTATCGTCAGAAGAGATAATAAACCGATGGCATTAATAGACAGCTCTATAAAAAATGATGGTGATTATAATGCAGAAGTTATTGATGATAAAATTGTTGTCATGAGTAAAGGACTAAAGTCTTATTACGGAGAATTTGTGGGTATAGTAAAGGCAGACAAGAAAACTGCGTTGCTGTTGAGCAAAGAAATAGATGAAATGATTCACAACGAACAGTATGATCAATGGTACGAAGATGCTTTGATACAGTTGATTTTTGAAAATGACTTTGATTTGTATTACCATGATGTCAGTGCTTATGAATGGACAGAAATAGACTGCGTTGATGATTTGCTTCATGCAAGAGAAATTTACAGAAAAGATAAACATGAGTAATTTAGATATTCGTTACAAAAATCTGTCAACGTAACACATAAAATATAAGCGGAGGTTGAACAATATTGTTATTTTGGTATATTGACCCGGGTACAGGAAGTATGCTTTTTACTATTCTGATAGGTATAATCAGTGCGGGATTTTTCGCTTTTAGAAATCTGATTACAAAATTAAAATTTCTGGTAAAAAACGGAAAAAAATCTTCTTTGCAGAATGAAAGCAGTTTGGAATATGTAATTTTTGCAGACAGCAAACGATACTGGAATATGTTTGAACCTATATGCGATGAATTTGAAAAGCGTGGGATAAATCTTGTTTATATGACAGCATCGGAAGATGATGCTGCTTTAGAAAAGAACTATCAGTACATTTCAAGACAGTTTATTGGAAATGGAAATAAAGCCTTCGTTACAATGAATATGCTTAAAGCTAACATTGTTTTGTCAACTACCCCGGGACTTGACGTGTATCAATGGAAACGTTCAAAAAATGTAAAATACTACGTACATATTACTCATGCTGTAAGTGATATCACGTTTTACAGAATGTTCGGTATAGATTATTATGATGCAATACTAATATCAGGAAGTTATCAGGAAGAACAGATTCGTAAGCTTGAAAATCTGCGTAATTTACCTGCGAAGGAAATTCATCTTGTCGGACAACCTTATATGGATACTTTAAAATCACGTCTGGAAGCCTCACCTTCAAAACATAACGATAATGTTACAGTATTGTTGGCTCCATCATGGGGAAAAAGCTCTATTTTAAACAAATACGGAGAAGAATTTATTCTTTCTTTGATTGCTACGGGATATAACATTATTGTAAGACCTCATCCTCAATCATTTACATCAGAAAAGGAAATGATTGAAAGAATGATGTCTAAATTTCCGGAAAATGAAAAATTTGAGTGGAATCGTGATAATGATAATTTTGAAGTGCTGAGAAAATCAGATATATTAATCTCTGACTTTTCAGGAGTACTTTTTGACTTTTCGTTAGCTTTTGATAAACCCGTCATATATGCGGACACATCATTTGACAGTTCACCTTATGATGCCTGCTGGTTGGATGAAAAGGATGCATGGTGTTTCGAAACACTTCCTAAAATAGGTGTACAACTTAAAAGAGAAGATTTGCCGAATATTCGCAATGTTATTGATTCCTGCATAGAATCAACAGAGTTTCAGCTTCATCGTGATAAAATACGTTCAGAAGCATGGGCATATCAAGGAAAATCAGCATGTTGTGTTGTTGACTATCTGATTAAGAAGAACAAAGAATTGAGCGAATTGGAAAATTCTTTGGACGAATAAAAAGTTTAAGAGATTTGTTATAATTTGGCACAGTTTTGAACGTTTTTTTGGGGGATAACAATGAGCATTTTTGAGTGTCTTTATCGGTTGATTATAGATCCGTTGAAATTGGTTTTTGAATTTATTTTTGTAGAGGCAAATCTAGTACTCAATAATCCCGGTTTGGCCATTATATTTTTGAGTTTAGCGATGAATATTTTGGTTCTTCCTCTTTACCGGAGAGCAGATAAAATGCAGGAGGAGGTCAAAAATCAGGAGAAAAGCCTTGAACCTTGGGTTTCTCATATAAAAAAGACGTTTTCGGGCGATGAAAAAATGATGATGCTGTCTACGTATTACAGACAGAGAGAGTATAAGCCTATATATGCTCTGAAAGGTTCTCTTTCATTGTTCTTGGAAATTCCGTTTTTTATAGCTGCATATAGTTTTTTATCAGAACTTGAACTTCTTAAGGGTGTTTCATTCGGAGTTATATCGGATTTGGGTTCACAGGATCAATTAATATCAATTATGGGACTGTCAGTTAATCTGCTGCCGATTCTGATGACTGCTATAAACGCAATTTCTGCAGCGATTTATCTTAAAGGATTTCCTGTGAAAAACAAAATTCAGATGTACGGTATCGCCATTATTTTCTTAATTTTTCTTTACAATTCTCCGTCAGGATTAGTTTTTTACTGGACATTAAATAATATTTTTTCTCTTGTAAAAAATATTTTTTACAAATTAAAAAATCCTTTATTTATACTAAAAATCACTTTGTCAATAATAGGAATTTTGACAGTTGTAATTTTATCTGTTTACCCGTTAGGAGATATAAAAATCCAGTGGGCTGTTATAGTTTTCTGCATTTTGTTACAAATTCCTTTAGCAATGAATGGTATAAATAAATTTTTTAACATATCTGTTAAATTTCCTGAAATAAATTCTGTAACAAAAACTGAAAGAGTGGTATTTTTAGTTTGCTGCGTATTTATGACGCTTTTATTGGGGGTATTAATTCCCTCATCTGTTATTAATGACTCCACGTCTGAGTTTATTAATTTAATTGATGGAACGACCGAATATACCTCACCTTTATGGTTTGTGGTTAGTGCGTTTCTTTATGCTGCCGGAACATTTATAGTTTGGTTTAATGTTTTCTACCATCTGGCAAGCAACAGTGCTAAAAAGATTTTCAGTTATATTATGTTTATTCTCTCCGGAACAGCAATTGTAAATTATTTATTCTTTGGAACAAATTACGGAAATTTATCTCCGACACTGGTTTATGATACACATCCTTCAAATTCACCAGCTGATTGCTTGATTAATGCTGTCGTTATATTAGTAGTTGCTGCCATATTTTTAATTATCTTCAGAAAAAAGGAAGATGTTGTAAAAATTATAAGCTGGGTAATGTGTATTGCGATTTTTGGTATGTCATTGGTTAATATTGTCGGTATTCAGAAACAGTTAGATAAGGGAGAATGGATATTATTGCAGGAAAAATACTCTCAGGAGATTTCTATACCTTTAAGTAAAAAGGGTAAGAATGTTGTTGTAATTATGCTCGACAGAGCAATAGGAAGTTATTTTCCGTATTTAATCAATGAAAAGCCTGAATTAAAGAAACAGTTTGCAGGCTTTACATATTATCCGAATACTTTAAGTTTCGGTGCAAATACAAATACAGCAATGCCGGGAGTATTTGGAGGTTATGATTATACTCCGGAAGAGATAAATAAACGAGATAATATTTCGCTTGCACAGAAAACAAACGAGGCAATTAAAATGATGCCTGCTATTTTCAGTAATGCCGGATTTGATGTTACGGTAGGAGATCCTACATATGCCGGATATACTGATGAAATAGACTTAAGTATTTTTGATGATATGCCAAATGTAAGAGCTTTAAAAACAAAAGGAAAATTTTCGACTGAATTTAATAATAGAGAAGAAACTGAACGTGTTCAGTTCAGAAATTTTTTTGCGTATGGGATTTCTAAAACAGCTCCTTTATTCCTTTATAATCAGCTATATATGAATGGCGAGTACGGTTCATCTCAAACTAATTACAAATCTCATCAGAAATTTTATACTTCCTCTAAAACCACAGGTTTAACTTCTGAATATTTGGAAGAATACAGTGTAATGAAAAATTTAGTAAATATTACAGAAATAAAAGACTCAGATAAAAATACATATTTCTCACTTTGTAATGATTTAACGCATAATCCTACACTATTGCAGACACCGGATTACACGCCTTCAATGAATGTTGATAATACGGACTATGATGCTAATCACAAAATAAGATATTCTGACGATGGGGGCATAATGACTTTTGATAAAACATCGCAAATTACTCACTATCACGTGAATATGCAGTCTTTTCTTTTGTTGGGCAGCTGGTTTGATTATTTACGTAAGAATGATGTATATGATAATACAAAGATTATCTTAGTTTCGGATCATGGTTATTTTATTAACTTTGAAAAATATATGTATGGTGATAATTGGTATGACGATACATTGTGGTATAATCCAATTCTTTTAGTAAAGGATTTTGATAGTCAGCAATATACTGAGAACAAATGTTTTATGACCAATGCAGATGTACCTTCATTAGCATTTAAGGATATTGTTGAAAATCCAATCAATCCATATACATCTAAGCTAGTAAAATGCATAGATAAAGATAATATAGATGAAATAAATGTATATTGTACAAATTTATGGCAAGTATCAAAAAATGCTGGTAATAAGTTATCTCTAGATTATGAAGCAAAAGTTAATGTGGATAATGATGATATTTTTAATCCCAAAAACTGGACGTATATAAGAGGAAGCTTGGGTTTATCGTAATATGATAATATTGTATAGTAAACGACATTGATGTTGGCTTATTGGCATTCCAAATACAATGGGGAATCTTTTATAGGATTCTTCGTCGCTGTTGCTCTTCAGAATGACATATAGGACTGTTTATTTGGTCGTTTACTATAATAAAACTAAGATATTTAAAGGATAAAATAACGATTTTTGATTTTAAGATATGGCATAAAAAAGTAAATCATAAACCTGTTCTGCGAATTCATTAGCTGCAACATATTATAGTTAGTACGTGTGATTAGCTGAAAAATATTTCGGAAAATAAACATATATAATGTTTTGGAGGTTAAAATGAGTATACTTGATTGTATTTATCAATTGATTATAGGTCCACTGAAGTTGCTTTTTGAATTTATTTTTGTAAAGGCGAATCTAGTATTCAATAATCCCGGTTTGGCCATTATATTTTTGAGTTTAGCGATGAATATTTTGGTTCTTCCTCTTTACCGGAGAGCAGATAAAATGCAGGAGGAGGTCAAAAATCAGGAGAAAAGCCTTGAACCTTGGGTTTCTCATATAAAAAAGACGTTTTCGGGCGATGAAAAAATGATGATGCTGTCTACGTATTACAGACAGAGAGAGTATAAGCCTATATATGCTCTGAAAGGTTCTCTTTCATTGTTCTTGGAAATTCCGTTTTTTATAGCTGCATATAGTTTTTTATCAGAACTTGAACTTCTTAAGGGTGTTTCATTCGGAGTTATATCGGATTTGGGCTCACAGGATCAATTAATATCAATTATGGGACTGTCAGTTAATCTGCTGCCGATTCTGATGACTGCTATAAACGCAATTTCTGCAGCGATTTATCTTAAAGGATTTCCTGTGAAAAACAAAATTCAAATGTATGGAATAGCAGTAATATTTCTGATTTTTCTGTATAATTCACCTTCAGGACTGGTTTTTTATTGGACTTTGAACAATCTGTTTTCACTTATAAAAAATATTTTTTATAAATTAAAAAATCCTGCACTTGTTTTAAAAATACTCTTTTCGGTAACAGGAATTTTTTTTGCAGCTATAATATTTTTGGTTCACCCGTTCAGTTCTATAAAAGTTCAGATAATAATTATCACATTTTGTTTTTTATTGCAAATTCCCTTGCTGTTGACTGTAATCAGCAATAAGTTTGTTCACAAATCCATTAATTTTCCTGAAATAAGTGCTGTAACAAAAACAGAAAGCAGAATATTTCTGGCTTGTTGTGTATTTATGACCCTTTTACTCGGTGCTTTAATTCCTTCTGCAATCATTAATGATTCAACATCTGAATTTGTTAATTTCAAAATAATTTCTGCAGAATATGAATATACGTCTCCGTTATGGTTTGTAATGAGTGCGTTGATGTACGCTGCCGGAACGTTTATGGTATGGTTTAATATTTTTTATCATCTTGCAAGCCCCGAATTAAAAAAATTTTTCAGTTATATTATGTTCATGTTTTCAGGTACAGCACTCGTAAACTATTTATTTTTTGGTACAAATTATGGAAATATGTCTCCGCTGCTTGTATATGATACACCGCCTTCAAACTCTTTAAAAGAGTGTTTTATTAATTGCATCGTACTTATAGCTGTTGCTTTTGTACTTTTTCTGATATTCAGGAAAAAAGCAAATGTTTCAAAGATTATAAGTTGTATAATGTGCGTTGCTGTTTTGGGTATGTCTTTATTTAATGTTGTTGGAATTCAAAGCAATCTAAGCAAGGGAAACAAAATATTGTTTCAGGATAAATTCGCAAAAGTTTCTTCCATTCCGTTAAGTACAAAGAGTAAGAATATTGTTGTAATTATGCTTGACAGAGCAATAGGATATTATTTTCCGTATTTAATTAATGAAAAACCGGAATTAAAGAAACAGTTTGCAGGCTTTACATATTATCCGAATACTGTAAGTTTTGGTACAAAAACAAATATTGCAATGCTGGAAGTATTTGGTGGTTATGACTATATCCCACAGGAAATAAACAAGAGAGATGATATTTCGCTTTCACAAAAAACAAATGAAGCAATTAAATTGATGCCTGCTGTTTTTAGCAAGATCGGATTTGATGTTACGGTAGGAAATCCTACATATGCCGGATATACTGATGAAATAGATTTAAGTATTTTTAACGATATGAAAAATGTAAATGCGTTTAAAACATCTCAAAAAACAACATCAGAATTTGATGTTACAGAAGAATTAGAGTATGTGCAGTTCCGAAATTTTTTCCCTTACGGTATTTTTAAAACTTTACCGTTATTTATTCAAGATCAAGCGTATATGGGAGGTGATTATTGGACTTCTAAAATAAATTATGGGGAAGGTCATCAGACAATTAACGGTTTGTCGAAAGCTATCGGATTAAGTAAAAATTATTTACAAGAATATGATGTAATGAATAATCTTATAAATATGACAACTATAGAACAGTCAGACAATAATACTTATTTTTCTTTGTGTAATAATTTAACACACGAACCTACTCTTTTGCAAATGCCCGATTATACGCTTTCACAGGAAGTCGATAATACAGATTATGATTCTAATCACAAAATAAGATATTCTGATGATGGAGCTAGCATTACCTTTGATGAAGTGCCTCAAATCACTCACTATCATGTTAATATGCAAGCTTTCATGTTGTTAGGCAAATGGTTTGATTATTTGCGTGAAAATAATGTGTATGACAATACAAGGATTATTTTAGTTTCAGATCATGGTGCTAGTCTTGGGATTGAAGAGTGTATGTATGGTGATCATTTGTATGATGATGCTTTACGTTATAGTTCGATTCTTTTAGTTAAAGATTTTAACAGTAAGTATTACAGAGAAGACAAACGTTTTATGACTAATGCAGATGTTCCATCATTAGCTTTCAAAGATGTTGTTAAGAATTCGGTTAACCCTTATACAGGTAAGTCTGTAAACAGCAATTATAAAGATAATGCAGACGAAATAACTGTATATGATACAGATGTATGGCAAGTATCAAAAAATACTGGAAATAAGTTATCTTTAGATTATGAAGCGAAGGTTAATGTGCATAATGATGATATTTTTAATCCCAAAAACTGGACTTATATAAGAGGAAGCGTGAATTGGTAAAGCTTATAATTATATTGTCATAAAACTAAGCTCTTTACAAAACAAAATAAGGTGACATACTCAAAAGTGAATATTTTATTAAAGTGTTTATAACAACTTTGTGGATACGTTGTTTTTGAAAAATAAATGATTTGAAAAAATAGTCTTTGCCAGTAGTTCGTCCCTTTATAAAATCTGTCCTTTGTAAATGTTTTTTTGTACTCACATTTTAAGGACAGATTTTCTTCTTTATATTTTATTTTTCATTAAACGCACATTAAATGTTATGATTTTTATTGAATTTTAAACTTGCATGTGTTATCATATGACAAACCGTAAAAAAAGTATACTATATTTTAGGAGGTTTAGTATGAATATTACAAACAGCATTAAATACGTAGGCGTAAACGACCACAAAATTGACCTCTTTGAAGGTCAGTACGATGTTCCCAACGGTATGGCTTACAACTCATATGTTATAGTTGATGAAAAAATTGCCGTTATGGATACGGTAGACCGTAATTTCACGCACGAATGGCTCAACAATATCGAGGACGCTCTGGAAGGCAGAAAACCAGATTTTCTTGTTGTTCAGCATATGGAGCCTGACCACTCCGCAAACATAAAGAACTTTATGAAGAACTATCCCGAAGCTACCGTTGTATCATCATCAAAGGCATTTGCTATGATGAAGAATTTCTTCGGAACAGAGTTCGAGGACAGAAGAATTGTTGTAGGTGAGGGCGATACGCTGGAGCTTGGCGAACATACTCTTACATTTGTAACCGCTCCTATGGTTCACTGGCCTGAGGTAATAGTTACATACGACAGCAAGGATAAAATTCTGTTTTCCGCTGACGGTTTCGGAAAATTCGGTGCTTTGGACGTTGACGAAGACTGGGCTTGTGAAGCAAGAAGATACTACATAGGCATAGTAGGAAAATACGGTGCTCAGGTACAGGCTCTGCTCAAAAAGGCAGCAAAGCTTGATATTCAGATTATATGCCCTCTGCACGGCCCTGTTCTTACAGAAAACTTAGGTTATTACATCGGTCTTTACAACACATGGTCAAGCTATGGTGTTGAAAGCGACGGCATAATGATAGCATATACCTCAGTTTACGGAAATACCAAAAAGGCTGTTGAAATCCTTGCCGAAAAATTACGCATAAAAGGCTGTCCGAAAGTCGCTGTAAATGACCTTGCACGCTGCGATATGGCTGAGGCTGTAGAGGACGCTTTCCGTTACGGAAGAATTGTTCTTGCAACAACCACATACAATGCCGATATTTTCCCGTTTATGCGTGAATTTATAAACCATCTTACAGAACGCAATTTCCGCAACAGAACAATCGGTATTATAGAAAACGGCTCATGGGCACCTATGGCTGCAAAGGTTATAAAGAAAATGCTTGAGGGCTGCAAAAATATTACATATACAGATACAACCGTTAAAATTAATTCCGCACTTAACGATACAAGCAAGGAACAGCTTGAAACTCTCGCAAACGAACTTTGTATGGACTATCTCGCACAGCACGATGAAACCGCTGACAAGAACAATCTTTCGGCTTTGTTCAATATCGGCTATGGTCTGTACGTTGTAACCTCAAACGACGGCAAAAAGGATAACGGACTTATTGTAAATACCGTAACTCAGGTTACAAGTTCCCCCAACAGGGTTGCAGTCTGCATAAACAAGCAGAACTACTCACACCACACAATACAGCAGACAGGCGTTATGAATGTAAACTGTCTTTCAGTTGAAGCTCCCTTCAAGGTATTTGAAAACTTCGGCTTCCAGAGCGGCAGAAACGTTGATAAATTTGCCGACTGTGAACCGCTCCGTTCGGACAACGGACTTATATTCCTGCCTAAGTATATAAACTCATTTATGTCGCTCAAGGTTGAGGACTATATCGACATCGACACACACGGAATGTTCATATGCAGCGTTACCGAAGCCCGTGTTGTTTCTGACAAGGAAACTATGACCTATACATACTATCAGAACAACGTAAAGCCCAAGCCTCAGACAGAGGGCAAAAAGGGCTGGGTATGCAAAATCTGCGGATATATTCACGAGGGCGATTTACCCGATGATTTCATCTGTCCTCTGTGCAAGCACGGTGCTGCCGATTTTGAACCCATAGGATAAAATTTTATTAATACTTAAAAAGCCGCTGAAATCAGTTTTCAGCGGCTTTTCTAAACCTTGAAGTTTAGGTCAAGCCTTTTCAAAGGCTTGCGGTTTCCAAAGGCGGAGCCTTTGGTCAGGATTTTAAAGGGTGAAACCCTTTAACTGAAAAATTATTTTGTGGGAATATATAGACAATGTTGTACACTTATAGACAATTTTCAAGCCTTAACCGCCATTTATTAAGAGCGTAACTCTCATATTTAAAGATTTATCAAAGGAAGTGGTTAAAATGGCTCGACCTCTGAAAGCAGGTTTGGACTACTTTCCCCATAGCTGCATATCAGAACAGGATATAGACCTTATGCAGACGGAATTCGGTACTGCGGGATATGCGGTCATATACAGGCTGTATGAAAAAATATATGCCGAAAAGGGTTACTTCTGCGAATGGACAAACGATGCTGCGTTGATGTTTTCTCACAGAAACAGAGTTGGTATCAACACCGTATCCGAAATACTGAAATCAGCTTTAAGACGGGGTATTTTTGACAATGGCTTATATTCACAGTACGGTATACTGACATCAAGGGATATTCAGGAAACCTACATAGAAGCCACTGCAAAAAGAAAAAAGATTTTTCTTTTTAAAGAATACCTCCTTATAAGCTGTACCCTTTTGCCTGATTATGTATACATTAACTCGGTTAATGACGTAATTAATTCAGTAAATTCAGGAAAAAATCCGCAAAGTAAAGTAAAGGAAAGTAAAGTAAACAAAAGTAAAGTAAAAAGAAAACCACAGTCTGAGCATATCATAATTCTTCCGTGCAAAAGCGGAGATTATGCTGTGACTAAAGAACAGCTTGAACAACTTCGTCATATTTACAATTATATTGATGTAATGCAGGCATTGAGAAAAATGTATGACTTTCTGAAAGCTCACCCCGAAAGTCAGAGAACATCTGATACAATGGATAACTACATAGAAATGTGGCTTTCTGATGACAACAAAAAGGCTCTGGCTGAAAAAGAAGAAGCCGAAAAGAAAAAAAGTAATGTATCATATGACATAAGTGCTTTTAAAAAGTATGATATTTTTGAATAAGTCGGACTAAGACACCATAAAAATTTTGATTGAACTTTTTCAAAAGTTCACGGTTTCCAAAGGCGGAGCCTTTGGTGGGATTTTAAAGGGCAACGCCCTTTAACTCTCAGTAATAAAATCAGAATGCCTTTTCAAGGCATTCTGAGAAATAATATGCCTCAATGCGACAAAGCATTGAGGCTTTTTGTAATTTCCGTTAAAGGGTTTCACCCTTTAAAATCCTGACCAAAGGCTCCGCCTTTGGAAACCGCAAGCCTTTGAAAAGGCTTGACCTAAACTTTATGGTTTATAATCTATGGTTTTGCTTAAAGTCTTACAGGTATATTTTCGTTGTTCAGATATTCCTTTAAAACAGGTATCGGTATTTCTCCGAAGTGAAACAGCGATGCCGCAAGAACCGCATCTGCCTTGCCTTCGGTCAGTACATCACTGAAATGCTCCAAAGCTCCTGCTCCTCCAGAAGCTATCACAGGTATTCCCACACTTTCCGAAACTGCTTTTGTAAGCTCAATATCATAGCCCTGTTTTCTGCCGTCACAGTCCATACTTGTAAGAAGTATCTCACCTGCTCCACGTTTTTCAGCCTCTACCGCCCATCTGACTGCATCTTTTCCTACAGGAATGCGTCCGCCGTGTATATAAACCTCCCAGCTTCCGCCGTTTCTTTTTGCGTCTATTGCCGCAACCACGCACTGACTTCCGAATTTATATGCAGCTTCATTTATAATATCGGGTCTTTTTACCGCCGCAGAATTTACACTTACCTTATCCGCTCCTGCACGCAATATATTGGTAAAATCATCTACAGTCCTTATTCCTCCGCCTACCGTAAACGGAATAAAGATACTGTCTGCTACCTTGCTTACCAAATCCGCAATAATATTTCTTTCGTCTGAAGAAGCTGTAATATCAAGAAATACAAGCTCATCTGCACCTTGTCTGTCGTACTCAACTGCACACTGTATCGGGTCGCCCGCATCTCTTAAATTCAGAAAGCCTGTACCTTTTACCACACGTCCGTTTTTTATGTCAAGACACGGAATTATTCTTTTTGCATACATTTACAGCACTTCCTTTCCTTCACATAAGTTCTTGAAGTTGTTCAGCATTTGCAGACCTGTTTTTCCGCTTTTTTCGGGGTGAAACTGAGTTGCCATTATATTATTGAACGATACCGAAGCATCTATAACCGTTCCGTACTCTGTCTGAGATGATACTATGCTGTCATCTTTTGCTTTGAGAAAATAGGAGTGTACAAAATATACATATGAACTGTCCTCTATACCCCTGAACAATCCGTTATGATTTTTTATTTTCAGCGAATTCCAGCCCATATGCGGTATTTTCAGAGTACCATTGTTATTCGGAATTTTAGTTATTGTACCCTCAAGAAGTGAAAGTCCTTCCGTACCCTGACTTTCCTCACTTTCGGAAAACAAAAGCTGAAGTCCCAGACATATGCCGAGAAAAGGTTTTCCCGTGGCGATAAATTCCTTTACAGCCTTATCCGCACCGCAGGCTCTCATACTGTTCATAGCGTCCCCGAAAGAACCTACTCCCGGCAGAACAGCACCGTCAGCATTAAGTATTTTTTCAATATCGTTTGTAATTTCACACTCACAGCCGATATGCCCGAATGCTTTTACAACACTTTGAAGATTGCCTGCACCGTAATCAATAACCGCTATCATTATCTCATTTCCTTTCACGGGGCGGTATAGATAAATCCCGTTTATATAATATCAAAATATCAATGCTATGTCAATTAAACTGATTATTTTCACGCAGGGGGTGAAGTTGTGTTGATACAGAATATTGACAAAGACCTGAAAATTAAATAGAATTATAATGTAAATTTTAATTATGGCTCTGTTTATAAAACGGCAAATCAGAAAACAGTAGAGTGCCATATATCGGAATATAAAAATATACGAGGAGATTAATCTATGAATTCAGAAGGAAAAAAGCTTTCCGAAATACAAAGCGGAAAAACTCAGCATATTGTTTTTGCTGTACTTATGCTTTCCGCACTGGTCTTTGCAATATGGAAATGCAGATACGGCTTCGATGGGGGAGATGAACCGTTCTATTTCGATGTTACTCAGAGAATTATGCAGGGAGATGCTCTGCTGAAACACGAATGGCATCTTTCTCAGCTTTCAGGTATTATCAGAATACCCGTAATGCTGCTGTACAGACTTACCCACAGCTCTATGGAGGGCTTTATGCTGTGTATGAGAATATGGTATCATATCTGCCATTGTGCATTGTGCGTGTTTATGTACATAAGACTGCGAAAATACCGTTATGCTGCTCTTGTATCATCAATGCTGTATTTCCTGTTCGGCTCATATACCCTCTTCACATTCAGCTATAACGCCATAGCTATGGATTCCCTTGTGCTTACGGGTGTTCTTATGGCAACGGCAGACGGCAAAAGTACCGTATCTTATATAACAGGAGGTATAAGCTTTTCGGCGGCGGTTCTTTGCTCGCCGTACCTTGCGGCTGTATACGCTGTATACGGTCTGTGCGTTCTGATACGCTTTTTACTCTCGAAAACAAAGCTCAGAGCCGTAAAGGAAACCGCACTTTTTACCGATTTGTTTTCATTGAGAACGTTTCTTCTTTTTTCGGCAGGAATTGCGGCTTGTGTTCTGGCATTTGCGGTATTTGTACTGTCAAGGGCAAGTCTGGACGATATAATGAAAAATCTGCCTGAAATACTTTTCAGTGACCCCGAACACGTTCAGCAGCCATTCCTTAAAAAGTTTATCGACTACTTTATGTCAATACTGTTCTGCTGCGGATATATTTACTTCTGCTTTTTTGCATATTTTCTCATTGTCGTTGCTATGCTGTCTGACAGAAAAAGAAAGGCTCACAGAGCCGTATATCTTTTCCTTAGCAGTGGCGTAGCTGTAGCCACAACTATGCTTATGGCTAAAGGTCTTGTTGATACATACCATACGGCTGTTATGCTGCCTATGCTTTTTGTAGGCTTCACCTCATATGTTTTATCCGAAAAAAAGCCGAAGAAGCTTTTTTGCAGTATGTTTATTCTCGGAATACTGTATTCCATAGCGGTGCATATTGCTTCAAACCAGACGTTTCTCGTAATATTTATGGCTATGGGAGTTGCAAATATCGCCGGTGTAATATTTACCTGCGTTGTCATAAAGGAAATGCTCAGCGAAAAGCAACCCGCCGAAAGCAAGGGTATTATGAAAAGAATATGTGTTTATTCTATGATTTTTGCAATATCAATACAGGCAATATGCGAACTTGCAGTAAAATATGAGTACTGCTACTATGACGGCTGTATCCAGTATGTATCCTCACCCATAGAGAAAGGCCCCGGTAAGGGAATAATTACATCTGTACGCAGTAGGGCATTGTATAACAACTACTATGACGAAATCAGCTACTACAAAAACAAAACCCCCGGAAGTATACTTCTGCTCAACTATAAAGCGTGGGGATACCTTTATTTAGATGACTTCACCTGTTCGTCATATTCCGCATGGACTTCGGGACTTGGTACTGCAACGGCTGAAAGACTTGAAAAATACTATAAGCTGAATCCCGAAAAGCTTCCTCAGTATGTATATCTTCCTGTAGGTATTGCAGGCTCATTGGGAATAAAAGATGTGGAAAAGTTTGCAGAAGAGCATAATTACATAATAGCCGATAAATCTTCCTTATCCTACAAGCTGGAAAGGGCATAATTACGGCATAATTACGAAGTATCAATAAAAATACACTCCCTGAAATCCTCGGAAAAAATCGTATTTCGGGGAGTGCATTATGATTAAATGAAAAAATCGTATTCGTCTGACATATTGTTCACACCCTTTCATATTTGCAGCATTTTTATTATCCTATTCAAACTGTATTGTAATCCATAATTATATTATGCTGATTATAAAACGGTTTCGCAAAAGATTTATACATTATTTTCGGTAAGTCTTTGCGGAAATTATATTTCAGACTGTTATTTTTACCAAATTTCAGTAATTTTTTCATACGGAGGCATTGTTAAAAAAAACTTGAAATATCATTCCTGTAATGGTAGAATAAAAACTACATTTGAAACAGAAGATGTTATTGATGGAAGTGGTGACACAGGAGAAGAAGGTCAGGATTTGGGAGAAGAATAAACTATCCTATAACGGCAGGCGGCCTCGGCTGTCCTGCCGTTTTAACGCTGAAAAGGAGAGGAAAAAATTATGAAATTAAACCCGAATTTTCTCACCCATACCACAAAGGGTGAGAATTATATTATTTCAACAGGCGATACCAAATTCAAGGGTATTGTAAAACACAACAGCACTGTGGCATTTATCGTTGACTGTCTTAAACAGGATACAACAGAAGAGGCTGTCGTTGAAAAGGTTCTTGAACATTATATTGTAGATGACAAGGAAATAGTAATAAGGGACGTTTCCGAAGTAATCCGTAAGCTTCGCAGTATCGGAGCTATAGAAGAATGAACGAAACACAGAAAAGTCTGATTTATCTTTTAAGATGTGCCGTAAACGGTATTACTCCCGACAAGGCAAGAGTGCAGGCTATGGATATGGAAAAGCTTTATAAGCTTGCAAAAAAACATTCCGTTCAGTCTGCGGTATGTATTGCCCTTGAACGTGCGGGAGTGGAGGACAGTCAGTTTAATCAGGCATATAACAAGTCTGTCCGCAAGAACATCTATCTTGATATAGAGCTGAAGTCCATAGCAGCCGATTTTGAACGGCAGGGCATATGGTATATGCCGCTTAAAGGCTCGGTGCTGAAAGAAATTTATCCCGAAGTCGGTATGCGGCAGATGGCAGACAACGATATTCTTGTAGATAAGGAAAAGCGTTCTCAGGTCAGGGAAATTATGGAGGCTCACGGCTATACTGCGGTGTATATCGTAAGCGAAAGTAACCACGATGTATATGAGAAACCGCCCGTTCTGAGTTTCGAGATGCACACGGCACTTTTTTCTGCCGTACATTCAACGTTCAGCAGATACTATTCCGATGTGAAGCGGCGGCTGATAAAGGACGGGGACAGCGGTTTTGCCTTTCATTTTTCCGATGAGGATTTCTATGTATATATGACCGCACACGAATGGAAGCATTATAAAAGTATCGGTACGGGCATACGCTCCCTTATGGACTGCTATGTGTATGTTGTGAACAAGGGAGATACTCTGGACTGGGAATATATCACAAAGCAGACAGAACAGCTTGGAATATCGGACTTTGAACAGAAACGCAGAAAGCTTTCGTTCAGTATTTTTTCGGACGGAGAACTGCCAGAACTGAGCGATGATGAAATGGATATGCTTATGTTCTATCTCACATCGGGAGCATACGGCACGCTTGAAAACGGAGTGAAAACAAAGCTGCAAGAACAAAACAAATTTTCATTCTGGCTGCACAGCATATTCCTGAGCCGCAGAGAAATGGCACTTGCTGTTCCGTTTACGGCAAAAAGTCCCTTGCTGTATCCCATAGGAGTTATATGGCGTTGCTTCCGTACACTTATTTTCGGGCGTTATAAAATCAGAAGAACAATCGGGGCTGTGAAAAAGTATGATAAGAAGATATAAGATAGCCGATAAGGTCGCAGAGATTAATTCGATATATGAACAGGTGCATAATTATTGTGCCGACTATCAGACAGATGAAAAAGCCGATTATTACGTCAGTATCACACAGGCTGACATTGACTTTGAAAGAAAAAAGTCCGACCGTGAGAGAGCCTTGGAGGGAAACACAGATGTTGATTATTCTGACAGCTATCTGGAACAGCTTGCGGTCTACCGCAAAATAGCGGAAAAAATGATAGATTATAATACAATACTTTTCCACGGCTCGGTAATTGCCGTGGACGGTGAAGCCTATCTCTTTACGGCGAAATCGGGAACGGGAAAATCTACTCATACAAGGCTGTGGAGAAAATATCTCGGAAAAAAAGCCGTTATGGTCAATGATGACAAGCCTTTGCTGAAAATTACTGAAGAGGGTGTGACGGCTTACGGAACACCATACAACGGTAAGCACAGGCTAGGAGCAGATATATCCGTTCCGCTGAAAGCAATATGTGTTCTGACAAGGGCGGAATATAATTATATAATACCTGTTTCAAGAGGAGAGGTATATCATATGCTTGTTCAGCAGACCTATCGACCTGCGGATATTATGCTTATGCAGAAAACGCTGTCGCTTTTAGATAAGCTGGCGGATAATGTTATGCTGTATCGGCTGGGCTGCAATATGGATATTTCGGCGGCAAAGGTCGCCTATGAGGGAATGAGGTAAACCTTATGGGAAAAATACAGTTTGATATGCTGGAGCGTGACGGTCGTTATATCAGCGTACCGAAGGGTATAAGTATGCGTCCTATGATAAAGGGCGGACGTGATGCGGTAGTGATAGAAAAACTCACGGACAGGGCAAAAAGATACGATTTGGTTGTATATGTCAGGGGAGAGGAGCTTGGAGTTATCCACAGGGTAATTCACGCAAGGAAAAATCAGTACATCATCTGCGGAGATAACTGCTGGCAGCTTGAATATGTCAGACCTGAGCAGGTAAAAGGCATAGTTACGGAATACTGCCATAAAGGGAAATGGCACAGTGTTGACTATTTTCCGTATAAACTGTATGTTCATCTGTGGGTGGATCTGCTTTTTATAAAGCGACCGTTATTCTATGTGCGTGACCTGATAAAGCGGAAATTGAAACGATGAGAAATAATGCTTTAAAATGGCTTTATGCCGTACCGAAAGGAAAAAAGTTATATATACTGCTGCTTATTATAGTGCAGATGCTCAACGGCGGAAGCGGTGTGCTGTATGCACTTCTGCTGAGAAATATTGTTGACAGTGCCGTAATCGGAAGTATGGACGGATTTGTGCTGAATGTTTCGCTCATAACGGCACTTGTTGCCGCACAGCTCACAATGAGGGCAACAATCCGCTTTCTTGGTGAGCTTTCAAGAGCCACTCTTGAAAATATCTTCAAGGAAAGGCTTATGAAGTGTCTGCTCAACAAAAGCTATGCCGCAGTTGAAGCAATACATTCGGGTGAGTGGCTTAACCGTCTGACTAATGATACCGTTGTGGTTGCAAACGGCTATACGGAGATACTTCCCGGAATTGCGGGAATGGCTGTTAAAATGATAAGTGCGGTTATTATGATAATCGTGCTTCAGCCTTGGTTTGCGTGGGTGGTACTGCCCGGCGGTATGGTTATGGTGCTGCTGACCTATGTTTTTCGTCGTATACTTAAAAGGCTGCATAAGGACGTGCAGGAAAAGGACGGCATTCTGCGTATATTTATGCAGGAAGCTCTGGGAAATATGATGATGCTCCGTTCGTTTGCCGCCCAGAATCAGACCGAAAAGGAAACAGCAGAAAAAGCAGATGCACATAAGGCTGCACGTATGAGAAAAAACCGTTTTTCCAATTTCTGCAATGCAGGCTTCGGTACGGTTTTTCAGGGAATGTATCTGTTCGGCGTTATCTGGTGCGGACTGGGAATACTTACGGGAACTGTAACCTACGGAACACTTACAGCCGTAACTCAGCTTATATCACAGATACAGTCGCCGTTTGCAAATATTACAGGCTATCTTCCGAGATTTTATGCGATGACGGCAAGTGCGGAAAGACTTATGGAAATTGAGGACTTCTCAGACGAAAGCCTTGAACCGCCTTTTGAACTCAGCAGAATAAAAGAATTTTATCAGAAAAAATTTCTGGAAATCGGGCTGGAAAATGCAGGCTTTACATATTATCCTCCGACGGACAATGTATCTTCTCTTTCAAAGAAAGGTATGCCAGTTGTGCTTGACGGCATAAATCTCAGCATAAAAAAGGGCGAATATGTTGCATTTACAGGACACAGCGGCTGCGGTAAATCGACCGTCATAAAGCTGCTTATGAGTATTTACATACCCGACACGGGAAAATGCTATATTGCTTCGTCAGACGGAAAAGAAGAGCTTTCTCCCGAATGGCACAGGCTTTTTGCCTATGTTCCGCAGGGAAACAAGCTTATGACGGGTACTGTGCGTGAGGCTGTTGCCTTTGCGGATAAAAACGGAATGAATAATGACAAAAAAATAACACAGGCATTGAAGATAGCTTGTGCGTATGAATTTGTTTCGGAGCTTGAAAACGGTGTGGATACTCTGCTGGGCGAAAGAGGAACAGGACTTTCCGAGGGACAGACACAGCGTATCGCAGTTGCAAGAGCCATATTTTCAGAAAGTCCCGTACTGATACTTGACGAGGCAACAAGTTCTCTTGATATGGCGACAGAAAAGAAGCTGCTTGAAAATCTGCGGAGTATGACGGATAAGACGGTTATTATAGTTACGCACCGTGCAGCGGCACTGACAATCTGTGACAGGGTACTGAGATTTACCGAAAAGGGAATAGAGGAAATATGACGTGATACCCTGCGGAAAATGAAATTTTATATATATATATAAAATTAATAATAGCATATTATTTGCAGCAGACAGAAGAATTTGTGTGTTATCAATTTTAGCAAGTTGACCATAATATTTGAATTTTCTGTCTGCTGTTTTTTGCGTACTGTAGGATATATGTGGTAAGGATAAACTTACACTTGAAAATTATAATTGAATAGTGTATTCTTATAATAATGTAGAGCAGTGTTTTTGTATATATAAGTCATATACAGGCGTAATTACAATGAATTGCTGTATATCTGACAGGTATATTAATGTGCAAATGGTTGATTGTCTGAACAAAGAAAGGAAAAAGATATGAAAAAAAAGATAGCTTTTTTTATAGGCTGTTATCTTCCGGCAAAAAAGTACGGAGGGCCTGTTACGAGCATTTACAATGTAGTTGATAATCTGAGTGATACATATGAGTTCTATATAATTGCCAGTGACCATGACCTGAAAGAAACAAAGAGATTGCCGGGGATAAAAGAGGGCTGGAATAAAGTCGGAGATGCAAAAGTGCTGTATCTTAAAGACAGTGAATTTACAAAAGAAAAATTCACGGCTGTGTTAAATGAAATTCAGGCTGATATGGTCTATTTATCAAGCGTGTTTTCCTACAAAATAAATTTTCCTGCTATTCAGGCTTCAAGAAAACTGAACATTCCTATGATATTTGCTCCGAGAGGAGAACTGTGTGAAGGAGTAATCAGAATAAAGACATTCAAGAAAAGATTGTTTATTTATTTTGAGAGATTGATACGTATATTTCACGGTATTTATTTCCACGCTACAAGTCAGGAGGAAGAACAGGGAATTATTAAATATTTAAAAATTGATAAAAACCTTATGTTCAATATTTCGGAAATGTCCTGCAAAGTTAATTTGAATAATATGAGAAAAAAAGACGGCAATACCCTGAAAATTATTTATATGGCAAGGCTTGTTACAAATAAAAATCTGCTGTTTGCGATTCAGCAGATAGCAAAGTGTAAAGCCGATATTGTATTTGATATTTACGGGCCAATCGAAGATGAAGAATACTGGAACAACTGCAAATCCGAACTGGATAAGTGTCCTGCAAATGTCAGGGCAAAATACTGCGGAGCGGTGCTTCCGGGTGAATCCGTAAAGGTTTTTGGTAATTATAATATCCTTTTACTTCCTACTTTGAGTGAAAACTATGGTCATATAATTGCCGAAGCACTTTCAACAGGCTGTCATATTATTATAAGTAAAGAAACTACCCCTTGGGACGATGTGGACGGCAAAGGCGGATTTGCACTGCCGCTTGACGATACAAAAGTATGGAGTGAAACCATTGATATGATAGCCAGTATGACAGACGCTGAATATGAAAAGTTCAATTCTTTGCTTAGAGAATATGTTCAGAATAAACTGGATAACCGGAAATTAAAAAATTCGTATATAGAAATGTTTACGCAGGTTATGGGGTAATGTTATGAAAAAAATAGTAACTCTGACATTTTGCAGATCAATTAATTACGGTGCTTTGCTTCAGACATATGCTTTAAGAAAACATTTGCAGTCATGCGGTTATGACTGCTCTGTTATAAATTATCAAAATCCTAAATTGAAATATGCACAGATTTCGGGACTGAAAAAGATACGTTCTATTGTCTGGAATAACACCTTATCAGGATTTTTTGAAAGCAGAAAAAGAAAAATAAGGACTGAAAATTTCAGAGAAAACCATCTGAATCTGGGACAAATATATTCATCGTTGGATAGTCTTAAAACGCTTAACAAAAGTGCAGATGTTTTTATTGTCGGAAGCGATCAGGTATGGAATCCCCAGATTGTTGCAGATGATAATGCTTATTTTCTTTCATTTGCGGAGGACGGAAAGAAGCGTATATCATATGCGGCAAGCTTCGGACTTTATGTTGTTGACAAGAAATATCTTGATGATAATTCAAAGTATCTTAAAAAATTTAATGCGGTTTCCGTAAGAGAGAAATCAAGTGCGGAAATTTTAAAGCAGATTGATGTTGAGGCAGAAACTGTAGCAGACCCTGTGTTTTTGCTTAACCGAAATGAGTGGATTGATAATCTTTCTCTTAATGCCGATACTGACAATATCAAGGCCGGCTCAAAGTATGTTCTTTGCTATGTTATGCCATGCGGCAGTGAACTCGCAGAGATGATATACTCTGCGGCTGAGAAGATTGCCTCAGAAAAAGGATTGAAAATAATTACGCTGGGTAAAAAAATTTATGCCAGACCTTGCGGAGATGAAATTCTTGACGGCGATGCAGGACCTGTTGAGTTTCTGCAGTATATATTGAATGCGGAATACGTTGTAACAAATTCTTTTCATGGAACGGCACTTTCGGTAGTTTTCGGTAAGAATTTCTATACATTACTGAAACACGGAGTACAAAGAAACTGCAGAATGGAAGAATTGTTATCTTCTTTGTCGCTTGATGAACGCATTGTATATGTGGGTGATGATTTTAAATTCAGTGATGAAGATATTGACTATTCAGGCGTGCAGGATAAATTGACCGAAATTATCGGAAAATCGCACGGATTTTTGATAGAAGCAGTCGAAAAATAACAGGTTAATGCAGTTATCTTGAAAACAACGTGAAATATGCTATAATGAATTTAAGTTGTGGTATAATATTTATCGGGGGAGATAAGAATGGAGAACTTGGAAAAGAGAAAAAGACAAATAAGATTTGATGAAATCAAAAGTACGGTTCGTAAGGTGGAGGCAGTTATTGAACTTGCAGTTCTGGCAGCCGTTTATTACGGAATTTTTAAGTTCGGATATTGTAATTCCGATACACCGCTTCTTCAGGGAAACAGTAAATACTTTCTGATAATTATTTATGTTCTGCTGAATTTTATTTTGTTCCATTACTGTGACGGCTTTAAATTCGGACATATTAAACTTTCTGATGTTACAATATCTCAGTGGATTTCCGTGTTTATAGCGAATTTTGTTACATATTTTCAGATATGTTTTATATTCAACGGTATGGTAACACCAATGCCGATGATACTTATTACTTTGATTGATTTTGTTGCGGCATTTGTCCTTTCGTATTTGTTTACGGCTATATATCATGCCTATTGTATTCCGAAACGTATGATTATGATTTACGGAAATGACGATGCTCCGACCTTGAAACGTAAAATGGATACACGCAGCGATAAATATCAGATTAAACGTATGATGTCGTGCAATGAATATTCATTTGATGAAATTACTAAGGCTATACCCGAATATGACGCTGTGGTTATCAATGATGTTGATGCAAAAATCAGAAACGATTTGCTGAAATTCTGCTATAAGAACTCCATACGCACATATTCAGTGCCTAAGCTGTCCGATGTTATTTACTCGGGAAGTGATGATATCGTATTGTTTGATACACCGCTTAAATTAATACGTGGAAGGGGACTTACTCCAGCCCAGCGTTTTTTAAAGAGAACTATGGATTTGGTTCTTTGCTTTATTGCTATGATACCGTCTTCTGTGATAATGCTTATTATAGCGGCTGCCATAAAAATTGAGGACGGCGGTTCTGTATTTTACCGTCAGAAACGAATTACAAAGGATAACAGAGAGTTTGAGATACTCAAATTCCGTTCAATGATAGAAAATGCGGAGGCAGACGGAAAGCCGCATCTTGCCACAAAGAACGATGACAGAATTACCCACGTCGGTAAAGTTATACGTGCTCTCAGAGTGGACGAGCTGCCGCAGCTTATCAACATTATCAAGGGAGATATGTCTATTGTAGGGCCACGTCCCGAAAGAGGAGAAATTTGTGAGCTGTACAGACAGCAGATACCTGAATTTGAATTCCGCAACAAGGTCAAGGGCGGTCTTACAGGATACGCTCAGGTGTACGGAAAGTATAATACTACTCCGTTGGACAAGCTCAAGTTTGACCTGATGTATATTGAAAATTACTCGTTAGCTCTGGATATAAAGCTTATTCTTATGACTATCCGTATTTTATTCAAAAAGGAAAGTACTGAGGGATTTGAAGAAAATAACGCAGTCGTTGAGGCTGTCAGTGATAAAGCCGAAAAGGAAAAGATTTTAGCTAATAAGTAAAAAGGAATTTGATATATGAAGATATTAGTAGTAACTCAATGTTTTTATCCCGATATCTATGCGATAAATGAGGGTGTTACAACTCTGGTCAGGCACGGACATGAGGTTACGGTTCTTACAGGACTTCCCGATTACACTACTTCCGAAATTCCAGAGGAGTATAAACACGGCAAAAACCGCAGACAAAACTATAACGGCGTTGATGTACACAGAGTATCAATTATTCCACGCAGACACGGCCCGATATGGAGAAGCCTGAATTATATTTCATTCGTAATCAACGGCTGTATGGCGGCAAGGTTCAGAAAGTGGAATGAATTTGATGTAATCTATGTATGGGGAGTATCCCCCGTAACAATGATATTTCCTGCCGCATCGCTCAAGAAAAGATACAAGAAGAAAATATTTCTTTATTGTATGGATTTGTGGCCCGAAAGTGTAAAGGCTATGGGATTTAAGGAGAGCAGTCCTCTTTACGGGATAATCCACCGTATAAGTAAAAGAGCATACAGCCATTGTGACCATATAGCGGTATCATCAAAGCCGTTTTTTAAGTATTTTGAAGAGGTAAATCAGGTTCCTATGGAAAAAATGAGCTATATGCCTCAGTATGCCTCAGCGGATATGCTCGGTATGGACTTTACCAAAAAGCCTGACGGACACTTTGACTTCCTGTATATAGGAAATATTGGTATGGCTCAGGATATGGGCTGTATGATAAAGGCAATAGCTGAACTTAAAGATAAAGAGAATGTTACATTTCATATAATCGGCAGCGGTTCGGAATTTGAAAATACGAAATTACTGGCAGAGCAGACAGGTGCGGATAAAATCATAAAATTTTACGGCAGCAAGCCCTTCAGGGAGGCTATGCAGTATTACAGCATTTGCGATGCCTGTATTCTTACTCTTGACGGCTCAAATCATATAGGTGATACGCTTCCGGGAAAGGTTCAGACCTATATGGCGGCAGGAAAACCTATTTTCGGTGCGTTGAACGGTGCAGGAAATTCCGTTATATCAGAAAGCGGCTGCGGACGTGCCGTTAAGGCGGGAGATTACAAGGGACTTGCTGAATTGTTTTCGGATTATATGGAAAATCCTGAAAAATATGCAGATTGCGGTAAAAAGGCAAGAGAGTATTTTCTGAAAGAGTTTACGGAAGAAAAGCATTTTGAAACACTCGAAAGAGGTTTGCAGGCACTTATAGAATAAATAAACCAGTTACGCAGATTATCTTGAAAATATAATTTGATAAATGAGGGATACAATGGAGAAAGCAATTATTTTCTGGCTTGACGGGCCGCCTTTGTGCTGCAAGGGCGTGTTTGATGCAACAGCAAGGCTCTGGAAAGGCAAATCATACTATGTATGTACAAAAGAGATAAACGAAAACCGTGCCAAAATAGCTTCAGAAACGGGAAAATCAGACGGCAGTGCAGAATATGTTATGCTGTCGCAGATGGAAAACCCGAAAGAAAGCGGTATGAAATTTTTAAATGAACATATTGATGATATTCACGTGTTCAACGGTTATATGAGTAATTCTTCCGTATATCTGAATGAATTGCTGAAAATCAATAAACAAGCCAAGGCTGTTGTATGGGCTGAAAGACCCTGTCCTAATGTTCTTGGAAAAGGTGCTTTGTATAAAGCTTTATACGAAAAAATTCATAAGTTCAGACACAGCCTGTATGCTAAAAAACTAAACAATAAAATATCTGCCCTGCTTCCCTTGGGAAAACAGGGTGTGGACGCATACATTGACCTTGGCTGGAGCAGTGACAAGGTATTCCGTTTCTTATATCTGCCTGTAATGAATGAAAGTATTACACCTGTTTTCAATGAAAAAAAGCCTGAGAAAGTAAGATTTGTTTATCTCGGCAGATTTTCGGCAGGCTGGAAAGGTACGGATATTCTGCTTTCTGCTTGCAGAAAACTGAAAAACAGCAACTATACCCTTACTATGGTCGGAGGGTACGGTGATTATAAAGAACAGACGCTGGAATATATAGAACAAAATCCGAACCTTGAGTTCGGCGGTACGTGGAAAATTGATGAAGCCTGTGACAGACTGAGTGAATACGATGTCTGTATCATACCCAGCAGGTACGAGGGCTGGAATGTTACTGTAAATGAAGCTCTTATGGCAGGTACAGGCTGTATTGTGACAGATGAATCCGTCAGCAGTGAAATGGTATCGGCAAGCGAAACAGGTATTGTTGTAAAGGCAGGCGATGCTTCCTCTCTGGCTGAGGCTATGGATTATGTTATGAGCAATACGGATTTAGTGAATAAGTGGAGAAAGAATGCCTTTGATTTCAGACCGAATATGACTTCGGAAGCCTGTGCCGAATATTTTATTGAGGTTCTTCGTTATTTGTTTTACGGTGCGGCAGAAAAACCGCTTCCTCCCTGGATAAAATAGAAGGTGTGATTTTGAGAGAGAACAAAGAAAAAACATTTATACTGCCTGTAATTGTCCTGTTTGTTTTATATTTGCTTTTCACAGTCGCTGATTTGTCAACCAGTGCCCAGAGCGGATACCGAGGTGCGGACAGAAGCGGAGCACACAGGTATCTGCTTATGGTTACAGGCTTTCTGATAGTGTATCTTCCTTTCAATGTAAGGGATTTGAAGATAAGACAGCCTGTTTCTTCTCTTATAGTACTGCTGGTCTGGACGGTATATGTTAATTTCATAAACAATGTCAGTATATGGGGGCTGCTTATTCAGGGAAATATGTCTGTTTTGTGGGTGCTGTCGTATATATTTTTTGAAACGGCAAGGTCAAGTGAGGAAAAAGACAAGTCATTCGTAAGAAAGATGATTTTTATTCTGGCAGTATTTTATGCGATAGCTACAATCTATTACTTTTTTGATATTATGATGCGTAAAGATCGTATTCCGGTTCTGAACGTTGTATATTACGGTATGGCTTTGCTGCCATGGCTGTTCATTAGTTCTTCAAAGAAAACGAAAGCGGTTATAACGGTAATTGCTTTGGTAGTTGTTGTCTTTTCTATGAAGCGTGGTGCAATAATTGCGTTGCCGCTGATGATTTTAGCAAATTATTTTGTACAGGGCAAAATAGAAAATTCAAATAAAAATATGCTGAAGCTGGTTTTAGTAATAATTCTGTTCTTTGTTGCTATAATGATTGCCGACAATCTGACAGGAGGATTTCTGGCGGAGAGGTTTTCCGGTGAGGAAATGGAATCAGGTTCGGGAAGAAGAGAACAGATTGAGTTAATCACACGATCATTAGGTGAAAAAGATTTTGTTGACCTTTTTATCGGCAGCGGAAGTGAAAAAAGTGTTCAGATAATCGGAACAGGTATCCATAACGAATGGCTGAATTTCCTGTACTGTTACGGAATTATAGGATTTATTGTATATGCAGTACTGATAATCGGATTTATAAGAAAGTCGTTTTATGTACTGAGAACGACACCGGAGCTTGCTCCTGCCTGTTTTATGATGACGGCTTTATATCTGGTTCTGTCTATGGTAAGTACAGGATACTCAGGCTATGTAGGATTTTGGCTGTTCGGTTTCTGGGGATATGTAAATGCAGAGATTGAACACCGAACGAAAAAAAGCGGAGAGGAGACACAATATGAGATTGTGCAGTGAGGAAAAATGCAGCGGCTGCGGAGCGTGTGTCAATATATGTCCGAAACATTGCATTAAGATGGTACGCAACAGTCAGGGCTTTGACTATCCTGTCATTGATAAGGAAAACTGTGTTGAATGCGGATTGTGTGAAAAAGTATGCAATAATGTAATGAGCGGCTTTGAGAACAGAACCCCGAAAGCGTATGCCGTATCGATGAAAGATGATGTTGCTCTGAAGCAATCCTCTTCTGGGGGAGCGGCTTATGCTATGTCAAAGTATATTGTTGAAAACGGTGGCATAGTGTTCGGAGCAGCTTATTCGGAAAATTTTTATGTTCATCATATCGGTGTTTCGGCAGCCGATGATTTGAAAAAGCTGCAAGGTTCAAAATATGTTCAGAGCAATACTGAAATAACTTTTTCCGAAGTGAAAAAGTTATTGAAATCAGGAAAAAAGGTTATGTATGTCGGAACACCCTGTCAGATACACGGCTTGCAGTCCTTTTTAAAGGATAGTGACATGTCAAATCTGATTACCTGCGATTTGCTTTGCGGAGGTGTTCCTTCTCCGGGAATGTTTGAAAAGTATATCGGTGAGTTAAGAAGCCACAGGGGAGATTTTGAGAGCTATAATTTCAGAAGCAAAAAATACGGTTACGGATACGGATATTTAACGCAAATTATCTGCGGAGGTAAAGAGAAGATACTGACAGGATATGAAAGTTCCTTTATAAAGACAGTTGGTGCAGGATATATCAGAAAATCATGTATCGGCTGTCGGTTCGGAAGCAAGAGCCGTGTCGGTGATATAACTATCGGTGATTTCTGGAATCTGAAAATTCCGTATGAGGAATGGACAAGAGGCATTTCCATGGTCTTGGTAAATACTCCGAAAGGAAATGACCTGATGCAGAAGCTTGCAGACAGTGTAATTATTCAGGAAAGAACAATGGAAGAGGTTGAAAAGTCGCAGGGCTGTTCACTGACAGGTTCAAAGAAGAAACCTAAAAATTACGATGAATTTTTTGCAGATTGGGATAAGCTGAGCTGGCAGGATTTAAGCCGCAGGTATCTGACTGCAAAATCTTTTAAGGCAAGATGTCTGGAAGCAATACCTCCTGCAATTATGGGGGGAATCCGTAATGCAAAAAGGAAGCTGCAATGATGAAAACGACCAATAAAACCAGACAGGTATCTGTTGTAATGATAATAACGGTGGTTTCAAAATGTCTGGGTTTTCTGCGTGATGTTGTTTTAGCAAAATATTTCGGAGCAGGTTCGGTTACAGACGCATATTTTGTAGCTCAGACTATCCCCGAATCCCTGTTCAGTCTTGTGGTGCAGGCTATATCAATAGGGTTTATTCCCATATATACTCAGGTGCTGCATGATAAGGGAAAAGAGGAATCCAATAATTTTGTAAACAACATTCTTAAATTATCACTTTCATTATGTGTTGCACTGGTGCTTATTGTAAACTTCTTTCCAAATCAGGTAGTATCAATTTTTGCTTCGGGCTTTGATGAAGAAACATTTGCATTTACTGTAAGATTTGTAAGAATTTCTGTTTTTGCAATGTTTTTCAGAATTACAGTTGCAGTATACAGTGCATATCTTAATGCAAACAATCAGTTTACGGCTCCCGCATTCAACGGTGTCATACTTGACGTCGTATCCATAATTTCTATCATAGCAGCATTCTATACACATTCTGTAGTTCTTGTGTTCGGAATTGTGGCATCATCTTTTGTTCAGTTTGTGGCACTTCTTCCCAGCGTTTATAAGCTTAAGCCGCTGATGTCGCTGTCTGTAAAGAATATTTTCAATGATGAAGTAAAACAGATGGTTCGTATGTTTATTCCTGTTGCTTTAGGTGTAGGGGTAAGTCAGTTGAATCTCATAGCAGACAGAACAATGGCATCATCAATTCCGGGGGCGATTTCGTCTTTGAATTATGCCAATAAGGTTGACAATGTTCTTGAAAATATTATCATACTTTCGCTTGCAACGGTAATGTTCCCGACATTTGCAAAATATATAGCAAGTAAAAATATGGACAGCTTCAAAAGCAGTGTTGTCACATCACTGAATGTGGTTACTTTTACTATGCTGCCGTGTTCGGTTTTTGCGATAATTTTTTCAAATGATATTATACATATACTGTTCGGCAGAGGAGCATTTGACGCTTCGGCAGTAGAAAGCTCAGCAATAGCTATGACGTTTTACTCCGTCGGACTGTTGTTCCTGTCCTACAATGCTATTTTTACACGAGCTTTCTACGCTCTGAAAAAGGTAAAGCTTGTATCTATAGTATCGGTGGGAACTTTCGTGACAAATGTCACAATGAATTTTCTGCTGAAACCACTTATGGGAATAGGCGGTCTGGCTCTGGCTACAAGTATTTCAAATATAGTAACTATGATACTGCTTACGGTATTGCTCAGAAAAGTACTGGGAAAAGGCTTTATACCTGATATTTTAAAGGAATTTATAAAGGTAGGTCTGGCTTCAGCAGTACTTGCGGTATCGGCATACTTCATAAATGCGACATTAGGCGGTATTCACTACATAATTGCCATAGCGGTGTCGGTACTGGTATCTTCCGCAGGATACCTGCTTGTATGCTATCTGCTTAAATCTCAGATGATGATGATTTTTGTGGAAAAGCTTATCAAAAAGCTTATTAAAAAGTAAACTACAGAATTTTATATATAAAAAATCTTTGTAAAATCTAAAGAAAAATAAAGGAGGCAGCTTTTATGTCTGCATTTAATGGTTCAACTTTAATGATTACAGGTGGTACAGGTTCATTCGGAAGTACTGTTCTCAAGAAATTCCTTACTTCTGATATAGGTCAGATAAGAATATTCAGCCGTGATGAAAAAAAGCAGGACGATATGCGTCATCAGCTTCAGCAGAAATATCCCGAACACGCTGCAAAGGTAAAATTCTATATAGGCGATGTAAGGGACATTCAGTCAGTAAGGGACGCTATGCAGGGTGTGGACTATATTTTCCATGCAGCAGCACTGAAACAGGTACCCAGTTGTGAGTTTTTCCCTATGCAGGCAGTAAAGACCAATGTTGAGGGTACAGACAACGTTTTACACGCTGCCGTTGAGGCAGGAGTTAAAAGGGTAGTATGTCTTTCCACCGACAAGGCGGCTTATCCGATTAACGCAATGGGTATAAGCAAGGCTATGATGGAGCATATCATTTATGCAAACGCACGTGTGGCTGCCGAGCGTGGAGATACAGTTATCTGCTGTACACGTTACGGAAATGTAATGTGCAGCCGTGGTTCTGTCATTCCGCTTTTTATCGACCAGATTAAGGCAGGTCAGCCGATTACGGTTACAAATCCCGAAATGACAAGATTTCTTATGAACCTTGACGAAGCTGTTGACCTTGTTACGTTTGCATTTGAGCATGCCAATCCCGGCGATTTGTTTATTCAGAAAGCAGACGCTTCCACAATAGGAACTCTGGCAAAAGCTGTTCAGAAACTGTTCGGAGATACAGGAACAAACGTTATCGGTACACGTCACGGCGAAAAACTGTACGAAACACTTATGACACGTGAGGAAAGACTCAGAAGTGAGGATATGGGAAGATATTTCCGTGTTGCAGCAGATAACCGTGACCTCAACTATGACAAGTTCTTTATAAAGGGACAGGTTCAGACAGAGGCAGATACATCTTATACAAGCAGCAATACTCAGATGCTTGATGTTGACGGAACAGTTGCGAAAATTCTCACCACTGATTATGTTCAGCAGGCATTGAAGGAGTGTGGAAAATGAACATACTCGTAACAGGTGCGAAAGGTTTTACAGGAAAAAATCTTGTGGAAAATCTTAAAAATATCCGTGACGGCAAAAATAAAACACGTCCGAATATCATTATTGATGAAATTTTCGAGTTTGATATAGATACAGACAAGGCTCTTCTTGATGAATATTGCAGACAGGCTGATTTTGTCTTCAATATTGCAGGTGTAAACCGTCCGAAAGATGAAGCCGAATTTATGAGCGGAAACTTCGGATTTGCAGGTGAGCTTCTTAACACACTGGAAAAGTACGGAAACAAATGTCCCGTTATGCTGTCATCATCTTTGCAGGCTACACTTATAGGACGCTATAACGGCGAATACGGAAAAAGCAAGCTTGCAGGCGAAAACCTCTTTTTTGAGTATTCCGAAAGAACAGGTGCTGAGGTTTATGTATTCCGTTTTCCCAACCTGTTCGGAAAGTGGTGCAGACCCAACTATAACAGTGCCGTTGCAACCTTCTGCAACAATATCGCAAATGACCTTCCCATACAGGTCAATGACAGGAATATAAAGCTTACACTGCTCTATATTGATGATTTGGTTGAAGAAATGCTGAATTGTCTGGAGCGTAAGCCCAGTCGCTGCAATTATGACGGTCTGGAAATTATACCCGACAACAGCGGAAAATTCTGCTATGTACCGACTACACACGATGTAACTCTTGGTGAAATCGTTGATTTGCTCGGAACATTCAAGGCACAGCCGAATACGCTTGTTATGCCTGAAATTCCCTGCGGCAGCTTTGCAAAGAAGCTCTATTCAACATACCTTAGCTATCTGCCCGTAGAGAAAACTGTCTTTGACCTTAAAATGAACTGCGATAACCGTGGAAGCTTCACGGAGCTTATGAAAACGGCAGACTGCGGACAGTTCAGCGTAAATATCAGCAAGCCCGGTATAACAAAGGGACAGCACTGGCACAATACAAAGTGGGAGTTCTTCATAGTTGTAAGCGGACACGGACTTATTCAGGAGCGTAAAATCGGTACTGATGAAATTATGGAGTTTGAGGTAAGCGGAGATAAAATTCAGGCTGTACATATGCTCCCCGGATATACGCATAATATTATAAATTTAAGTGAAACAGAAAATCTTGTAACAGTGATGTGGGCAAACGAACAGTTCGACCCTAATCACCCCGATACTTTTTTTGAGGTAGTAAAGTAATGACAATAAAAACAGACTATTCAGATGTAAAGTGGCAGAACAACGGTAAGCTCAGACTGCTTATTATCGTTGGCACAAGACCCGAAATTATACGTCTTTCTGCCGTTATAAGCAAGTGCAGAAAGTATTTTGACTGCATTCTTGCACATACGGGACAAAACTATGACTATACGCTCAACGGCATTTTCTTCAGGGATTTGAAACTTGACAATCCCGAAGTATATATGGACGCTGTAGGCGATGACCTTGGCGAAACAGTCGGAAATATAATCAACTGTTCCTACAAGCTTATGAGTCAGATAAAGCCTAACGCTATGCTTATTCTCGGCGATACAAATTCCTGTCTGTCGGCAGTTGCGGCAAAACGTCTGCACATTCCCATTTTCCATATGGAGGCTGGAAACCGCTGCAAGGACGAATGTCTGCCCGAGGAAACCAACCGCCGTATAGTTGACATTATAAGCGATGTCAACCTTGCATATTCCGAACACGCAAGACGCTATCTTGCAGACTGCGGTCTGCCTAAGGAACGTACCTATGTTACGGGAAGTCCTATGGCTGAGGTTCTGCATAAAAACCTTGCGGAAATAACATCTTCCGATATTCATAAAAGGCTCGGACTTGAAAAAGGAAAGTATATTCTCCTGTCGGCTCACCGTGAGGAAAACATAGATACGGAAAAGAACTTTACAAGTCTTTTTACCGCTATAAACAAAATGGCTGACAAATATGAAATGCCGATACTTTACAGTTGTCATCCCCGCTCGAAAAAACATCTTGAGGAAAGCGGATTCAAGCTCAGCAGCAGGGTAATTCAGCATGAGCCGCTCGGCTTCCATGACTATAACTGTCTGCAGATGAATGCCTTTGCGGTAGTTTCGGACAGCGGCACTCTTCCCGAGGAAAGCAGCTTTTTCACAAGTATAGGCTGTCCTTTTCCTGCAATCTGCATAAGAACAAGTACGGAACGTCCCGAGGCACTGGATAAGGCTTGTTTTGTTCTTGCAGGAATTGATGAAAAGTCCCTGTTGCAGGCGGTTGATACTGCTGTTACAATGAACAGAGATGGTGATTACGGTATCCCTGTACCTGATTACACGGAAGAAAATGTTTCTTCAAAGGTTGTAAAAATCATACAGAGCTATACGGGAATTGTAGACAAGATGGTGTGGAGAAAATACTGAACAATTTCATTATCAAGAGAATAGGTATGTACAAGAACGTTATAGTGAGATATAGCTGTTGAACCAAATTGATATATGGGGAGGAAGATATAAATGAGGAATAGCTATACAGTAAAAGACCTGATTAACCTGTTTTTAAGTCACATAGTACTTATAATAGTGATAACGCTGTTAGGCGGAGCAGCGGCATTTGCATTTTCAAAATTCACGCTGCCGCTCCAGTATTCTTCACATATTACGATGTATGTGCAGAGTTATGCCGGAATAATTGAAAACAACAGTAATCCTTATAATAATATCAGCAATTCCAAGCAGCTTGTAAACACATATATAGAGGTGCTGAAAGATGACGCTGTTATGGGTGCGGTTTCGGGAATGCTGTTTGAACAGTTTGACGAAGAAGTGCTTCAGGATAACTTCAGAGTGGTAAACGGAAAAATCACACCTGAATCCATACGCAAATGTATAACAATAAGTTCGGTAGAGGATACATCAGCCGTAAAGGTTGTTACGTTGACCAAAAGTCCTGAACTGTCGGCAGCTATATGCTATAATCTTACAGCCGTAGCACCCGATTATGTGGATAAAGCTGTTGGTGTAGGTTCTATCAATACTATTGACAAGGCAAAGGTGTATAGAAATCCTGTTGCACCGAATAATACGAAAAACGGAATAATAGGTATGGCTGCCGCATTTCTGCTTGTAGTAATGATAATTCTCATTGTTGACTATTTCGACAATACCATAAAAGATGCCAACAGAATAAGCAAAAAATATAACAAGGCTATTATCGGAGAAATTCAGCAGTTCGGCGACGGTAAAAAGAAGAGAGGCAAAAAGGGCAGACATTCGACTGAACTTGTCGGCTTGCTTACAGATAAGGATATTCCTTTCAATGTTATAGAAAGCTACAAGACAATCCGTGCCAATATTCTGTTTACAGCGGCAGATTCCGATAAAAAGATTATTGCTGTTTCAAGTTCAAATCCCGGTGAGGGAAAATCAACTTCGGCAGCAAATCTTGCCGTTGTTCTTGCACAGACGGGAAGCAAGGTTCTTCTTATAGATGCCGATATGCGTAAGCCTGTTCAGCACAAGATCTTTAAAGTAAGAAATAATGAAGGTCTTTCCACACTTATAATCAAGAAATCTTCAGTAACAAATTCCGTAAAGAGCAATATTATAAACAATCTCAGCCTGCTTACATCAGGCCCTATTCCTCCCAACCCCTCTGAGCTTCTTGCTTCGGACAACTTCAAGGCTTTGATGGATAAGTTTTCAAGTCAGTATGACTACATTATCATTGATACTCCGCCTATAAACGTTGTAAGTGACGCAATGCTTATAAAGGATCTGATAAGCGGAATTATGCTTATTGTCCGTTATGCGTCAACAACCTATGACGAGCTTTCAAACTGTATGAAGCAGATAAAGCTTGCACAGGCAAATGTACTCGGCTTTGTTATAAACGATGTATATAAAAATCACGGTTCGTATTACTACAATTACAAGTACAGATATAAATATAAAAAGTACGGCTACGGCGGCTACGATTACGGTTACGGTTACGGCTATAAGGCTGATGAAACATCGGAGGAAGAAGATGCTGACTGATAATCATTGTCATATACTGCCTCAGTTTGACGATGGTTCGGTAAGTGTTGAGATGTCTTTGCAGATGGCTGAAATGATGAGAAAGCAGGGTGTTGAACGCATTATTGCCACTCCCCATTTTTACGCTCACCGTGAAGAAAGCGTTGATGCGTACCTTGCAAGAAGACAGAATGCCTATAATGAGCTTGTCAAATCCGATTCGTCATGCAGTGATATACTGCTCGGTGCGGAAATCGCTGTTGAATACGGTATCAGCAGCCTTGCAGGTATCGAAAAGCTCAGAATGGCAGATACAGACTATATACTTTTTGAACTGCCCTACACATCATTTTCTCAATGGTATCTGAACGAAATTACAGATATTTCTTATGGATTCGGACTTACACCGATAATTGCTCACGTTCACCGCTGTATAGATTATTACAGCAAATCGGAGCTGGAGGAACTGTTAAGACTTGACGCTGTTTTTCAGATTAACAACGAAGCCTTTGGAAATCATAAGGAAAGACAGTTTGTAAAAAATCTTATAAAAGAGGGATATCCGTATTTGTTCGGAAGTGATGCACATAATTTGTCGGGAAGAAGACCAAACTGGGATTTACTTAAAAAGAAGGTCAGAGCTGATGTGATAGACAATGCGGAAGTCATATTACGGCAGCTTTGAGGAAATTTTAATCATTATTGTAAAAATAAAATAAACGGAAAAATCTGTCCTTAGAGGTATTTTTCAGATGCAAAGGTATCTGACCTCTCAAGGGCAGCTTTTTAGTATGTACGATTGATTGAAAAGCTGAAAGTCTGAGCGTGAGGCGATTGCAGGGCTGCGAAATTTCGCAGCCGACAAACGGCTTTGCCGTTTGTCCATTCGTAAGACGAAAGTCTTACGAATGCTGCAATCGCCCCGACCTGAGCGATGAACAAAGTCTTTGTAAAATTTATCCACCTGTGTTATATATGTAGTGACAAAGCGTTTTTTTTATGATAAAATTATCATTAAGTTAAATTTTTCAGGGCGGTTATAATAATGATGCTGAAAATAATTGATATAAAAAAGAGGAAATGCTATGAATGAAAAGGTCGGAATAGTAAGCTTAGGCTGTGCAAAAAATCAGGTTGATGCCGAGATGATGCTTTTTACGCTGAAACAAAGAGGATACAGAATAGTTTCAGACCCTGCAATGGCAGACGCAGTTATAGTGAATACCTGCGGATTTATCGAGTCCGCAAAGCAGGAGAGTATAAACGAAATTATAGAGCTTGGCAGGCTTAAAGAAGAGGGAAAAATAAAGTGCATAATAGTAACGGGCTGTCTTGCCGAAAGATATAAGCATACGGTAAAGGAACAGCTTTATGAAGCAGATGCGGTTGTCGGAATAGGAGCAAATGAAAGCATAGCCGATATATTAGAAAAATGTCTTGAGGGTCATCAGGAAGAAGTATATCCCGATAAGCTTTTATGTCCGCTGGAGGGAAGAAGAATACAGAGTACACCGTCACACTACGCATATTTAAAGCTGGGTGACGGCTGCAATAACAGATGTACATACTGTGCAATACCTATGATAAGAGGAAAGCTCAGAAGCCGCAGTATTGAATCACTTGTTGAAGAAGCTGAGCGTCTTGCATCAGACGGAGTAAAGGAGCTTATACTGATAGCACAGGACGTTACAAGATACGGACTTGATTTATACGGAGAGCTTAAGCTTCCGTCACTGCTTAAAGAATTGTGTAAAATAGAAGGTCTTAAATGGATAAGGCTGTTATACTGTTATCCTGACGCTGTAACGGACGAGCTTATAGACTGTATCGCAGGTGAGGAAAAAATACTGAATTACATAGATGTTCCCTTACAGCACTGTAACGACAGAATACTTAAAGCTATGAACAGGCGTGGAGATAAAAAGACAATAGTCGATATGATAAACAGACTTCGTACAAAAATTCCCGACATAGTTCTGAGAACAACATTTATATGCGGTTTTCCCGGAGAAACAGAGGAGGAGTTTACAGAGCTTTCCGAATTTGTAAAAGAGATGAAATTCCAGCGTCTTGGCTGTTTTGCATATTCTCAGGAGGAGGATACACCGGCGGCAGGCTTTGAAAATCAGATAGATGAAGAAGTCAAGGAAAAAAGAGCCGAAATTATTATGGAACAGCAGATGGGCATTATGGAAGAATACTGCCGCTCAATGATTGGAAAGAAAATTGAGGTAGTCTGCGAGGGTTTCGACAGATATGCTGAATGTTATTTCGGCAGGTCGGCAGCGGATTCCCCCGATGTTGACGGAAAAGTATTTTTCCGATGCAGCGATGAAGGAAAGAAGCCTCAGATGGGTGAGTTTATTCAGGTAGAGGTTGAAGATATGATTGACTGTGACCTCATAGGTACGGCAGTAGGGTAAAGGGAGCGTGGTATTGTGAATTTACCAAATAAACTTACCGTATTAAGAATTTTACTTGTCCCGTTCCTGATATTCTTTCTGCTTACAGATGTTGTTCCGTTCAGTTATATATTCGCAATGCTGATTTTCATAGCGGCTTCACTTACGGATCTTTTTGACGGAAGATATGCCAGAAAGCATAATATGATAACAGACTTCGGAAAATTTGCCGACCCTCTGGCAGATAAAATACTTGTCATATCCGCATACTGCTGTTTTGTCGATATGGGAATAATAAGCTGTGTTCCTGTTATTATCATATTGTTCCGTGAATTTGCAGTAACATCTGTAAGGCTTGTTGCAGCGTCAAAAGGAAAGGTAGTTGCGGCAAACATATGGGGAAAAGCCAAGACTGTAAGTCAGATTGTTGTTGTAATACTGGTAATACTTCTGCTTATAGTATCACGGTTTATCAATAATGAAGCTGTAAGCTCTGTATTTTATATAATTGATAATGCGGCGGTATGGATTTCTGTATTGTTCACGGTTTTTTCAGGTGTAATATACTTAAAGGATAATTCGGACATATACACAACAATGAAGTAATTTTGTAAAAGGAATGGTAAATATGGGAATTTCGGAAAAATCCGTATGGTATAAAGACTATATAAGAACAACCGATGACGATAAATTTATACTTAAACATTTTATCAAGGACTTTTTATTTCAGCACAGACTGAGATATATGGTATATTTCAGAAAGGCACAGACAACAAAAAGCAGACTTGTCAAAGCTTTCTGCGAGTATAAGCTTTTCAGACTTTGCCGAAAATACGGTATAGAGATAAAAACTCAGACTAAAATAGGCGAAGGCTTTGTAATGTGTCACCCGTATAATATAACGGTCACACCGTTTGCCGAAATAGGCAGGAATGTAAATATTATGAAAGGTGCTACAATAGGACTTTCGGGCGGAAAGCGTAAGGGAGCACCAAAAATAGGCGACTGCGTATATATAGGTATAAATTCCACCGTTCTGGGGGGAATTACAATAGGAAATGATGTGCTTATAGCTCCCAATACGTTTGTAAACTGTGACGTTCCCGACCATAGCATAGTTGTAGGAAATCCCTGCAATATAATCCCGAGGGAAAATGCTACAGCAGAATATATATATTACAGGGTATAAGAGCCTGTTTAATATCCTTCCACACGCATCTTTTTGGCATATTTTGCCGATAACTGCGTCAAAAATGCTCGGAATACGTCAGTATTCCTGTGCTTTTTTCCTTGTTCTCAACAAAATGCTGCTCAAAAAGCTGCATATGTCAAGATTTTAAACAGGCTCTAAGGTGTATAATTTGTTTTAAGACAGCCACAAAAATCTTTTATAAAAGATTTTTGTGGCTGTCTTATTTTCAGGCTTACTCACTGTATACGACATTCAGAGGAGCTTCTTCGGCTATATCCTCAATACAGTAATAATCTGCCGTAAAGTCATAGCTGTCATTATTTTCCTTAACGGCTACAGTCTTTCTTTTTATATCGCTGTCCCATCTTGAAAAAATATCGTTAAGGGCAAACTGAGTATCCGCAAGCCGTTCAGCCTGCCCTGAATTTGTCACGGCGGCTTTTTCTGCGGCAGAAAAATTATGCTCTGTGATTATGTTTATCGGCATATCCGTATTATTCAGCATCAGACTTTCGGTAATATACCTGCGGCTTCGGACGTTATCAATTCCAGCATAATCCAGAGGAAGCTTGAAATTAAGAAATTTTAAAACCCTTCTCTGCCTTAGCTCCGATATATCACTGAATGTTCTGTTCTTTAACACCCTGACAATATCTCTTTCGGTTACACCTGCGTATATTTCACCCTCACTGTGTACAAAGCGTGAAGTTCCCGTATCGCCTATATCCATTACTCCGCTTACCAGCATTTGTCCCTTTGCTACTCCGTCACCTACAGCGGCACTTTTCTGCCCCTCCTTTACGTTCATTTTCAAAATCTGACCTGTCTTTTTTGCTTTCAGATTACAGGGTTTTGTTTTGTCCACAATTTCGGGCATATCGTAGCTTTCGCTTATCTCCACATCTGCAGTACTTCCCGTTATGTTTACCGAAATCCACGCTATATGCCCCGATTTAAGTTCAAGCTTTCTTTCAGCTTCGGTTACGTTTATGTTCTTTTTCGATGCTCCGATGTATATTCCGTTTTCCCTCAAATCTTTTTGTATTTCATAAATACTTATTGCATTGTTTCCGTTTATTTCAATGCTCCATATAAAACCCGAAAGTATGTATATCAGTACAGCAAAAATCAGCGTTCCGAGTGCAATTCCCTTTCTTTTTCTGTTTTTGTGAAGTATGAACGGAAACCCTGTTTTTTTCTTTATTTTCAGACGTACCATAGCTTTTTTCCGCATTCTGCAAAGCTGTCTGTAATCATTTACGGAAACCTGTGCGGTAAGCATTCCCTTTTTGCCTACAGGTCTGACGAGCGTTATATCGTTTACAAGGGCAAGGTTTATCAGCCTTTCGGGAAATCTGCCGACAGCTTCAAATATGACATAGCCTCTCAGCCATCTTAATATTCCGTTTATCAACGCATTCCGTCCCCCTATCTGAGAAATTCAACGCTTGTGATATATCCGCATATGATAACAGATGTTTCGGTCATACACTTTATATTAAGTCCCCGACCGTTAAAAGCGATTATAAGCTTTCCTGTGTTTATTTTTATGCTTTCTGTGCAGTATTCCATTATACCCTTACAGCCGTCAACGGTTACTTCCCTGTTGCTGCTGAACTGCATAAAGGGTGACAATCCCACAGGTTCTTTTCCGAAAACGGAAAGCTTTCCTATATATTTTCTCTTATCCTCACCCAAATTTCATCACCGCCAAAATATATCGCATTGAAATGAGAATATACACCAAGTAAGCGACCATATAAATAGATTACCTTAAAAAATATGCTTTCAGGGTGGTGCTTATGACAAACGGAGCATTACAGGGACTTCTTTATTGCGGCAATATATTAATTCCGTCCCTTTTTCCGTTTATGGTTTTATCTTCATTTGCGGTTAAAAGCGGTCTGAGCGAATTTGCAGGAAGAATATTAGCTCCTTTGACAAAGAAAATATTTCATACTGACGGCTGTGCAGGAGCGATAATACTGCTGGGACTTGTCGGAGGTTTTCCGATAGGTGCAAAGGGAGTTGTCACGCTTTACGAGGAAAAGAAACTTGATTTGAAAGCGGCACAGGCGGTCACAATGTTTCTTGTAGGCGGAGGGCCGGGGTTTATTGTATCCGTAATAGGTGTTGCTATGTACAGAGATGTACGGACAGGATTTATAATATGGGGTTGTCAGCTTGCGGCACAGATTTTTTTAGGTATATTTTCCTGTCGGAAGCTTGTATATACGCCCGTTACGGAAAATAATGCTGATTATCAGAAACAGAAAAAAACTCTCAGCACCTCCGTTATAGAAGCTGCCGAGAGCGGTATTCAGGGAATTATATCACTTTGCGGACTTGTGATAATTTTTTCCTGTTTATTCGGATTGTCTGAAGATATTAAAATAATATCGGGACTTGAGTATCTGCTTAAATCCGTACATCTGCCTGAGAATATATGCCGAAGTATATTTCCTGTTCTGTGGGAAGTGACAAAGGGCTGCAATACCTGCTGTATGAATGCCGTACCAATATGGCTTATTTCGTTTGCATTGGGGTGGGGAGGTCTTTGCGTTCATTTTCAGATATATGCACTTGTAGAAAATCTTCATATATCGAAGCTGAAATTTATGCTTTACAGACTTGCACAGGGAATTATATCCGCAATACTGACATACATATGCTTTTTGTTTTATTCTCCGTCTGAAAACGTATATACAGACCTGAGTATACCGTCTGTGCATTCCTATACGGGAAGCTTTGCAGGAAGTATGGCTCTTATAGCAATGTGCGTGATTTTTACGCTTTCGGTAGGGAAATCAGACGGCAGACAGGGCAGATGACTGAAACGGTCAGACTGTCATTTCAGAAAGTAAAATTTCCGTTTTTCCTGAAGCATATACGATAATTACGGCGGTTGCTGCGACAAGTATCGCAAGAATAAGCGGAACTATTAAAATACTGCCGCACAATAAATAGAGTACTGCCATAACTATACCTGCGGCAATAGCTACAGCCATATGAAGAAATGTACTCATATTTCCACGTAAAGCCGAAAGTTCGTCCTCCCATACAAGCTTGGGGTGCATAGCGTCAAACAGTACGCCCAGATATACGGTTGCCACAGATGACATTACAGAGGCTGCTATGCAGGAAAGTATCAACAGTATATTGCAGTTCAGAGCGGTACACGTCAGAATTACACCTATAACGGCGGTCGGTACAGAAAATAAAACGGCAGTAATTATTTTTACGTTAATCTGCATTTTATATGGCAGAGGCAGATATTTAAGTAAATCGGCGTGATTTCCCTCTCTGGTAAACGATGAGCTTGAAAGTCCGCTCATAGCCGTTACAAGACAGGTTGCCGTTATCACGGAAAGAATGACAAGAGTATCGGGAGCATTCATTTCATACACGAATTTTCTGAGTTCTCCGCCTGCACCGCTGACGAGAAGTATAATTCCTGCTATCGGAAGTATAAGGTTCGGCATAAGGCAGTTTACTATGTATGTAGGGGTTCTCATAAGAGTTTTAAGTTCCCTGTTAAGACAGGTTGAAAACTGAGTTCTTGTCTTACCGCTTTTTGCAGCTTTTGCAGAGCTTTTTCTTCCTGCCGACATAACTGCGGTAAATCCGTGAATATAAAGCTTTGACGCAATCAGATAAAGTACGGCAAGCATAACCGCATGAGATAAGACAAATGCAAGGAACAAGAGTATGTTCTGAGTATTTATTGCAAAGCATAAAACGGGAACTGTGAAGAATACATACTGCATTATGTTCATAAAGGCATTGCTGCCGTCTGCAAGGCTTATTATAAAGCCTTCTGTGGTAATATCGTTAAGCTGCAAAAGCGATATTGCAAAAATAAGGGTAAAGACTATACCGCACATCGCCGAAACTAAGTTCACGCTTTTGACAGAATGAAAGCTTTTTGCCATACTCATAAATATGAGGGCGAAGAATGCACAGTAAAAAAGAGGCAGAACAGGCAGAAGCACTACTCCGAATACCGCAAATATTACGCCTAAGACGGAAAATCCGCCTGCAATCATATAACCTATAAGTATTCCTGTGATTACCATAAATTCCATAATGCTTTCCTGAAGATATGCAACCGTAAATTTTGCGGTGCATATTTCCTCAGGTCTGAACGGATACGGAAGAAGTCTTGACAAATCCATTGAAAAATAGAAAAGTCCGCACACGACATTTACTCCGAAAACCGCACCGAATACGCTTATAAAATACATTATAAGCTGAGCTGCCTCAGTACCGTTTCCGCCCAGCAGCGATACGGCAGTTGTCAGAATTTGCGTAAAATATCCTACTATAACGGCACAGCCTACCATTATGGTAGTACCTGTTATGGATATGGCTATTTTCAGACCTCTGAATTTGAACGGGTCAGCCTCAGCCATTGAGTTTTTCAGCAAAGCACCTATGAGTAATCTTGTTTTTTTAAGACTTTTTTTCATTACCGTCACCCACTATGTTCAGATAGCTTGCCTCCAGAGAAAGACCGCCGTATTTCTTTTTAAGGTTTTCTACTGTGTCGAAGCATACGACCTTGCCCTTGCGTATGATTATGATTTTATCGCATATTTCCTCGGCGGTATCCAGTACGTGCGTTGAGAAAAGAACACAGTTTCCGTTTTCTGCGTGTTCTCTTATCATCTTCTTAAGCTTGAATGCCGACTGCGGGTCAAGACCTGTCATAGGCTCGTCCAGAATCCATACGGGCGGATTGTGAATCAAAGCTCCAGTAACCATAATCTTCTGCCTTGTTCCGTGCGAACAGGAATCCAGACGGTTGGGAAGAACTTCTTCTATTTCAAATCTTTTCGTAAGCTTTTCGATGTTCTCATCTCTTACGTCTTTTTCAAGCTCGTAGACATCTGCAAGAAATTCAAGATATTCCCTGCACGTCAGGCGAAGCATAAAGTCGGGATTGTCTGCCGTATAGCCTATATGCTTTTTTGCTTCTGTTCCGTCACGCACATCATTTCCGCATATGGTTATGTCGCCGCCGTCAGCCTGAAGAATACCTGTAAGACATTTTATTACGGTAGTTTTTCCTGCTCCGTTGTCGCCGACAAAGCCTATGACCTCGCCTTTGTCGGCATAGAAGCTGATGTTGTCAACCGCCTTGAAGTCCTTGCCGTAGATTTTGGTGAGATTTTCCACTTCAACCAGATGTTTTCCCATATTTTTTACCTCCTGTTTGTGAAATATGATGGGGTATCCGTAGGTTACCCTCTTGGGTGCTGTCTTTGGGCGGCGATTGCAGGCGATTGCAGACAAAGTCTGCAATCGGTAAAGGGCTTTGCCCTTTACCCTGTAAAAAGACGAAGTCTTTTTACGCCTGCAATCGCCGCAGCCTGAGCGAAGCTGCAGGCTTTATATTTTTTTCTGCTGAAATTTCAGTATATCGTCATAGCTGCGTGCTATGTAATCGCACAGAATACTGTCCTTTATACTGTAATCGGGATTATATAAGCAGGTTGTTATGCCTGCGTTTTTTCCTCCCTGCATATCAGAGGTCAGCGAGTCACCGATTATTATTACCTTTGATTTATCCTTTATATCAAGCTTTCCGAATATATAATCAAAGTAATATGCTGAGGGCTTTCTAAGTCCCATAACCTCAGATATAAAAATACCGTCCGTTATTTTGTCAAGACCGCTGTTTTTGTATCTTCCTTTCTGTGCGGCTGCAAGTCCGTTTGTAGCTATATAGACCCTGCAATATTTTTTCAGGCTTTTTACAAAGTCGAATGCACCGTCAAACAGAAAGCCGCATTCCGAAAAACAGCTGATATATATATCGTTTACCTGCTTCGGACTTAGCTGTACAGTAAGACCTGCACGTTCAAAAAAGCGTCTGAACCTTTCTGCCTTGAAATCATTGGCAGAAATCAGGTTCTGTTCAAATTCACGCCATATTATCTGATTTTCTTCAAGGTACAGCTTGTTAAGTTCCTCCGTCCAGCCTATGCCGATATTATCAAAGGTTTGTTTCAACGCTGTTTTTTCCGCTTTGTGAAAGTCGTAGACTGTGCCGTCAGCATCAAGAAGAACGGTTGTATATCGTGCGTTGATTTTATTCAAAAGGCTTCATCTCCTCGTTATAGACATCAAGTCTTGTTATATCGTAGTCAACGGAAATATTGTTGATTTTTTCAAGTGCATTTATAAGCAGAACAGGATTTATATTGTTTACGCTTCCTGCGGGAAGTATTATGTCGAGCTGTACGTAATCCGACATTTTTTCCAGTGTATACGAACCTATGTCGGGTTTTAAGTCCAGTATTTTGGGAGTACCCTTTTTACTTGATTTTTCGACTTCAATTTTTTCCTGTGCGAACATTTCCCGAAACATCATAAAAAGCTTTTCGGGACTTACGCTGTCGCAGGACATTTTCATATCAAAATGTCCGAATGCGATTTTTCCTGCTTTCATAACAGGCTCGGTTACATTATAAATTTCTATGCCGTCTGGAAGTGATTTGTTCAGACGGCTTACTATATCATCACAGGAAACTTCATCGGTGAGTTTTATATCCATACATTCCTTAACCCCGCAAAATCCCAGAGAAAGCGGCAACGCAAAGGTTATAAAAGGGTGAGGATTAAAGCCCTCGGTATGCCATACGGGAAGTCTGCTGTGCTGTAAAGCTCTTGTCATAACCCTGTTGAGGTCAAGGTGTGATATATATTTTGCAGCCTTATATTTTTTAAACCATATTCTTACGTTTTTCAACGCATACCCCTCCTTTCCACTTAGCCGCACCGCAGTTGCTGCATTTTTCACGGCAGTTAAAAGTTGTCTGGTTTGAATATGCTTTCTTACACTCATTTATAAGAAATTCCTTTGTTACTCCGTAATCAATATGATCCCACGGAAGAACCTCGTCAAAGCTTCTGCGGCGGTTTGCATAAAATTCGGGTGATATGCCGCATTCTCTGAAAAGCTCCAGCCATTTGTCAAGGTCGAAGCACTCGCCCCAGCCGTCAAAGTGAAATCCTCTTTCAAGGGCAAGCTCCATAACCCTGCAAAGCCGCCTGTCACCCCTTGCAAATACGGCTTCAAGAAAGCTTGTACTTGAATCATGATAGTTATAGGTTATCTTTTTTGTTTTAATACTTTCCTTTATTGTACGCTGTTTTTCTTTCAGACTTTCTTCCGTATCCTGCGGTTCCCACTGGAACGGAGTAAACGGCTTGGGTACAAAGCTTGATGTACTCAGTGTTACGCTTACGCCCTTTCCTTTAGGACGGTTTTCGCATTTATAGAATGTGTTCACGACTTTTTGTCCCAGTTCGGCTATGCCGACTATATCCTCGGTAGTTTCGGTAGGCAAGCCTATCATAAAATAAAGCTTGACCTTGCTCCAGCCGCCGTTGAACGCTTTTGAACAGGTTGCCATAAGCTCGTCCTCAAGAACGTTTTTGTTTATTACGTCACGCATACGCTGAGTACCTGCTTCGGGAGCAAATGTAAGACCGCTTTTTCTTACGGTTTTTATTTTGGATATAATTTCATCGCTGAAACCGTCAACTCTGAGTGACGGCAGAGAAATACTTACCTTTTCAGTTTTTGCCCAGTCATTAAGTTCTGTAAGCAGTTCTCCTATTCTGGTATAGTCGCTGGAGCTTAATGAAGACAGTGACACCTCGTCATATCCCGTATTGTTACAAAGCATATGACATTGTCTGTTTATGACATCTACCGATTTTTCACGCACAGGACGGTATAAAAATCCTGCCTGACAAAAGCGGCAGCCTCTTATACAGCCTCTGAAAATTTCCTCCATAGCACGGTCGTGAATTATTTCTATCATAGGCACTACAAAATTTTCGGGATAATAGCTTTTGTCCATATCCATCATAAGTCTTTTTTCGACCTTTTCGGGAGCGTTGAACGTTGGTGTTACCGATTTTACCGTAAAATCCTCGTTATACTCGACATTATAAAGTGAAGGTACATAAACTCCCTTTATCTGTGACGCTTTTATCAGAAAATCATATTTACTGTCGCCGTTTCTGCGGCATTCTCTGTAAAGCTCCATAACTTCAAGGTCAACCTCTTCGCCTTCTCCGATAAAGAACAGGTCTATAAAATCGGCTATAGGTTCGGGATTACACGCACAAGGCCCTCCGGCACAGACGATATTTTTTAATTCCTTTCGGTCGCAGGATTTTACGGGAATACCTCCGAGCTGAAGCATATTCAGAATATTTGTGTAGCTAAGCTCATACTGAAGCGTAAAGCCGATAAAATCAAATTCCGTCAGAGGGTCGCCGCTTTCAAGAGCGTAAAGAGGAATATGTTTTTCCCGCATAAGAGCTTCCATATCAGTCCACGGAGCAAACACACGCTCGCACCATATATCTTCCTTCTGATTGAACAGACTGTAAAGTATTTTCATTCCCAGATGTGACATTCCGACCTCGTATACATCTGGAAAACAGAATGCAAAACGTATATTTACCTTGTTTTTATCTTTTATCACGCTGTTCATTTCTCCGCCCACATATCTTCCGGGCTTCTGAACTTTAAGCAGAATTTTTTCAACTTCCTTGTTTATCACAGGCATTTCCTCCGAAAAAAATTATTTACAGATATAATGCGTCATTTATCAAATCATTTTTCGGGTGACATAATCCTGAACACAACAGCTCCCGTAAGATACAGAACGGCAAACAGTAACGTAAAATTATATACCGAGTTCAATAATGCCCTGACGCTTAAATATCCCAGCGGCACAATCACCGCAAGTGATAATACAAGAGTTATGATGTAAACGGCTTTTTCCGAAAAATATCTTCTGAGAATAAGGCTTAGGGCTTCGCAGCCGTCCAGTGTTTCGACGGGAAGGGCGTTGAAAAGTCCCAGTGTCAGATTGGCAAGAGCAAAATATCTGAATATGTAAAATCTGCTTTCATTATACAACATATATGACAGCAAAAACAATACAAGATTTACAAAAATTCCGCTTAATATAATAATAATTTCGGCTGTAATGCTCCGCCTTGACTTTGAAATATCGGTAATTCCTATATCAAAAACAGAAAGTCTTATATCTGTTATCCGTGTTCCGAAAAATTTCATTGCGGATATGTGTCCAAGCTCGTGCATAACAGAAGCACACAAGCCGCACATAACCGCTCCTGTGGTATCACATACAAGCAGCAGCGTAACTCCTGCCGCCAATGGGTATGATAAATTTATATTGACTCCGCATATTTTCAGTTTCATTATATTTACTCCTGTTATTTTATCATTTGTGCGTTTTCCGATATTGCGATTGCAGGTCAAAAGACTTTGTCTTTTGACTGTTAAACGGCTGTGCCGTTTAACACGGAATTTGAAAGAATTTTCAAATTACGCTGCAATCGCAGTCTGAGTAAAGCACTCAGCCGAAATTCATTTCTTTAAAATCAATGACTAAAGATTTGCAGAGATTTTCAAAATACCAGTTTTTAGCGGTATCGTAAGCTGTACCGCCGAATGTTTGCATCAGGAACAAGCCCGATATGGCTATGATGCTCAGAACAAGCTGTAGTTTTATAACAGGCTGAGGAACAGAGTTTTCTTTTTTTCTGAAAGCAGGAGGGTTATTCTGATATTCGTCAGTTTCATAAGAAATATCATCGTTTTCGTCATAGTCGGAAAAATATTCTTCATCACCGTTAAAGGGTTCGGCTCGGGTGACGGGTACACTCTGCCAGTTTTCGTCATATTCTATGCTGTCATATCGTCCGTTATCCATAAAAAAACCGCCTTGAAAGTAATTTTTTAAATTTTATGCGGAAATGCCCGTGCTAATAACCTGAAGTTGTGAATTTAATATTAAGAATATTTTTTCTTTTTGACATATGCGAACATAGTATGATATAATAGATTTGTAAACCTATATTTATATTGGAGGATTAATATGAACGTATGGCATGATTTAAGCCCGGATAAGGTTTCTCCCAAGAAATTTGAGGCATATATAGAAATTCCCAAGGGCTGCAAGAGTAAGTATGAGCTTGACAAGGAAACAGGTCTGCTCAAGCTGGACAGAATTTTATATACATCAACACGTTATCCCGCAAACTATGGTTTTATACCGCTTACATTTGCTCAGGATTTAGACCCGCTGGACGTACTGGTTCTGTGCAGTGAAAAAATGTATCCGGGAACACTTATAGAATGTTATCCGATAGGGTATATAAGAATGGTGGATTCAGGCTATAATGACGAAAAGATAATAGCTATTCCGTTCAGCGACCCCACATATAATACATACAAGGATATATCGGAGCTTCCGCCGCATATATTCAAGGAAATGTGTCACTTTTTCTCGGTATACAAAAGCCTTGAGAAGTCAGATAAATATACAAAGGTAGAAGATGTAAAGGGAGCAAGGGAAGCCGAAGCGATAATAGCACAGGCGATAAAGGATTATAAAAAGACTTACGGCAATATACGCAGACAGTGAGTTGTCTGCGTGACACGGGAACGGCGATTGCAGCCGTCAAAAACGAAGTTTTTGACATGTAAAAGTGCTTTGCACTTTTACCGTCTGCGAATGTATTCGCAGACGGGCTGCAATCGCCTGAGTGTTGCCGTAAGCTGTTAGAGCCTGTTTAATATCCTTCCACACGCATCTTTTTGGCATATTTTGCCGATAACTGCGTCAAAAATGCTCGGAATACGTCAGTATTCCTGTGCTTTTTTCCTTGTTCTCAACAAAATGCTGCTCAAAAAGCTGCATATGTCAAGATTTTAAACAGGCTCTTATAAACTGAAAACAAAAAGAGTATATTGGAGATTTATCGTATGAGCAGCAGTTTCAAAAGCAGAGAAAGCAAGCAGACAAAACCGTTAAGACTATTCCTTTGTTTTAATTTTGTAATAGAGATTTTACTGTTGGCGATGCCATACATAGCGACGGTAGAGAATAACACGTATTATTCAAAGACGATAGTACAGATTATAATAGGTATGATAAATTCCGGTGATATAAAGTGGATAAAGCTGGGAATGCTGGCAATTATATTTTCAGCCATACCGGTTGCGGGTTTTTTCATAGCAGCGTTTGACAAGGAAGGTCTTGTGAAATGTTTTGCAGGCTGTATATGCTCATTTCTGGGAATATGCTGTATACTGTTTGCGATACCGCAGTTTTCAACGGTACTGGCGTTCGGAGCGATGGCAGCCCTGATAGTTTATCTTTTAATATTTGCTCTCAGTGTATCTCTTGCGTTGAAAACGCTTGGAGTAAGAGCCTTGCAGCGTCAGGAAGAACAGTTGGCAAAAGAACATAATGAAGCTTAAAGAAGCGTCAATATCGCCTGTGCGATATTGACGCTTTTGTTAAAGTTAAAGGGTGTTGCCCTTATCTTATTTCCTTTCACGGGGCGGTTATAATATCAAAATATCAATGCTATGTCAATTAAACTGATTATTTCACGGCTTGTATGATTTTATCATCTTCTGCATATCTATTGTTATATGCGAGGTTGATATGAAATGAGATTGAAGAAATTTTTGATTAACGGAGCTTTTCTTACCGTTACTGCGTTTATAACCAACGTGCTGGGAATGATTTTCAGGGCATATATGAGCAGCCGTATAGGAGCGGAAGCTCTGGGACTGTATCAGCTTATCATCACAGTATATGCCTTTGCCGTGACCGTTTCGGTATCGGGAATAACTCTCCTTGTGACAAGGGCTGTTACAGAGGCGGCGGCTCTCGGAAATGATGGCTGTATAAAAAATATAGTATCAAAATGTATGTCAATCGCTCTTGCGGCAAGTATAGTTTCAGGACTGCTTCTTTTTATGTCGGGCGGCTTTATTTCGGAGTATATTCTCAGACAAAAGTGTGCGGAACAGGCATTTGAAATTCTGTCGGCAAGTCTGCCGTTTATAGCCGTATCAGCCTGTATAAGAGGTTACTTTTACGCTGTAAGACAGGCTTTCAAATCCGCAATAGAACAGCTTATCGAACAGATAACGGAATTTGCCGTATTTGCTGCCGTAATGGTAATATATGAACCTGCAACAATCGGGGGAGTCTGCTCAGCGGCGGCACTTGGAGCTGTCGCATCTGAAGCTGTTACTGCATTGTATTCCTTTGTGCTGTACAGAATTGATATAAAACGTTACGCAGCGATTTGCACATCATCATACAGAATAAAAAATAAATTTTTCTCTGTTGCACTTCCTGTTACTTTAAGCTCCTGCCTTCGCAACGGTCTGAGCATAATCGAACATTCAACAATTCCTGCATCACTTGAAAGATACGGTCACAGCAAACAAAACTCTCTGCATAGCTACGGTATAATTATGGGAATGGTTATGCCCCTGCTCAGCTTTCCGTCAATAGTGATATTCTCATTTGCATCGCTCATAATTCCTGAAGTAAGTGATGTTTATGCCAGAACGGATACAAGACAGATACAGTACATAACTTCAAGGGCAATAAAAACCGTTCTTATATTTTCCACACCATTCGGCTGTGCATTTTTCTTTTTCGGAAAAGAAATTGGAATGCTCGTATATCATAACGAAAATGTCGGAGCATATCTACGCATATTTGCGTTTATCGCACCGCTTATGTACCTTGACAAAATAGTTGACGGTATACTTAAAGGTCTGAATCAACAGGTTCATTACCTTGCCTATAACATTATGGATTCGCTTATAAGGGTAATTCTTGTTATATTTCTTGTACCTCGCTTTGGTATTGCGGGAATTATCATAACTATGTACATAAGCTCAATATTCAACACGGGACTTTCTCTCCTCAGGCTTATACAGGTGACTGAAATAAGAATAAAAATACTCTGGATAGCTGTTCCTTTGATTATAAGCATACTTGTTGCGGTTTTTATAAAAAGCTTCATATGATTTTAACGCATAAGAATACCGCCTTTTTACAGGCGGTCAGTTGAATAATTCATCTAAAGTAATTTCTGATTTTACAAATACAGAACCAATGTAATAATCATCATAAACAATGATAGATTTATTGTCAACAATGTATCGCTGTATCAGGGTTCCATCTACATCTGCAAGCAAATCTTTACGAATTGCATTTGTATATTTACGTTCAATCTTCTTACAGGTTTCCTTAAATTTCTCTGTGCTGTTATCAGGATAAATTGTATAGTCATACCTGAAATTATACATATTCAAATTACCGCTTTTATACGGCAGTTCTTATATTTTCAGGAATAAAATATAAAAACTGACAGATAATATTTTTGAAAATGAAAATTAAAGGAGATTATATATATTATGAAAGCTACAGGAATTGTCCGCAGAATTGATGACCTCGGAAGAATTGTCATTCCAAAGGAAATAAGGCGGACTTTACGAATTCGTGAGGGCGACCCTCTTGAAATATATACAGATTCAAACGGAGAAGTAATTTTCAAAAAATATTCTCCTGTGGGTGAACTTAGCAGCTTCGCTTCAACCTATGCCGAGGTTCTCAGCAAAATAGGCGGCTTCCCTACTCTTATCAGCGACCGTGACCATATCGTTTCAGCGGCAGGAGTTCCTAAAAGAGAGTTCCTCGAAAGACGTGTAACCCAGCCTATCGAGGAGCTTATGCAGAACCGACAAAGCTATAATTCGGGTGAAAATCATTTTTCGGTACAGCCCGTTGAGGGTATGGACTACTTCGCTATGCTTATATACCCTATCATAGCTTCGGGGGACGTTACAGGCAGTGTGATTATGCTTTCCACCGAACAGAGAAGCGTTCCTAAGGAAGCCGACATCAAGCTTGCCCAGAGTGCCGCTTCATTCCTCGGAAAACAGATGGAGGAGTAACTCTCAGACTTGCGGCTGCACTCAGGCGGCGATTTCAGCCGACAAAAGCATTCGCTTTTGTCAAAAGTCAGGCAGAATGCCTGACTTTTCGTTTCGGACGTTCGTCCGAAACGGGCTGAAATCGCCGCAGCTCTGCACTCAGCCTTGGGTAATGATTTTTTCCCCACGCTCAGAAACAAGCAGAAATTTCCATAATTATACACATATTATGCCTTGACTTCATATTCAAAGAAAGATAATATTTACTCATACCAAAAACAAGAAATCAAGGAAGGCTGTTTATGAAAAATCCTTTGGCTGACAAAATAAGACCACACTCTATTGACGAAATTGTAGGACAAAAACATCTTCTCGGAAAAGGTAAGGCACTCAGAAACATCATAGAAAACAACCGTGATATTCCTAATATGATATTCTACGGCCCTTCGGGAGTCGGAAAAAGTACGCTTGCGTCGTACATAGCACAAAGAACAAAAAAGACCCTGCGTAAGCTTAACGGAACTACTGCATCAACGGCGGATATAAAGCAGATAGTCGCAGAGCTGGATACCATTGAGGGTATGAACGGTATTCTTCTCTATCTTGACGAAATTCAGTACTTCAACAAAAAGCAGCAGCAGACGCTCCTTGAATACCTTGAAAACGGAAGTATAACGCTTATTGCCTCTACCACCGAAAACCCCTGTTTCTACATATACAACGCTGTTTTAAGCCGCTGTACCGTATTTGAATTCAAGCCCGTTTCAAAGGAGGAAACCGCAAAAGCCGTAAGACGTGGATTTAAGCTTATGTCGGAGGAAATCGGCGAAGAAATAGATGCAGACGAAAATGTCATAGAATATATATCAGCCGCCTGTTCGGGTGATGTACGCAAGGCTATAAATGCCGTTGAGCTTTGCACGTTATCCGCCGTACCTCAGAAAAATTCTGACGGCAGATATGTAAGAAAAATATCGGCGGAAAGTGCGGCTGAGCTTACAAAGCACAGCTCAATGAGATACGACAAGGACGGTGACTTTCATTATGACCTGCTGTCTGCTTTTCAAAAATCAATGCGTGGTTCAGACCCCGATGCGGCTGTCTACTATCTTGCCCGACTGCTTTCGGCAGGCGATTTGCTTTCGGCTTGCAGAAGGCTTATGGTATGTGCCTGCGAAGATGTCGGACTTGCTTATCCTCAGATAATTCCGATAGTAAAATCCTGCGTGGATATTGCACTTCAGATAGGACTTCCCGAAGCAAGAATACCTCTTGCGGACGCTGTAATTATGGTATGCAACGCACCAAAAAGCAATTCCGCATATGTCGCCGTAAACAGTGCTATGGCTGACATCGAAAACGGAATGGTCGGTGATATTCCACGAAGTCTGCAAAATATGCACTTCGACGGTGAGGACAATCCGAACAAGGGTCAGTTCTATCTCTATCCGCACGATTATCCGAACCACTATGTAAAACAGCAGTATCTGCCCGATACTTTAAAGGACAGACATTATTATGAATTTGGAAACAACAAAAATGAACAGGCTTTCAGGGAGTATCAGCGAAAAATAAAATCTTAAGAAAATACTGCCGTAAACAGTTCGGGAGTAAAGGCTTTTGTAAATCCGAAAAAATATATCTCGGAAATTTTGTTATGATACTTGAAAACAGAATTGTAATGTGATAAAATATATGAGCATTTCGCACGTTGAAGCTGATTGTCGGGTGCTGTCAAGCCATTTACAGTCGGACAAAGCAAAAGCAGCTCAACGGAGGATTTTTTAACCTAAGGAGGATTTTACAATGGCAGTAGTATCAATGAAACAACTTTTGGAAGCAGGCGTTCACTTCGGTCACCAGACAAGAAGATGGAACCCTAAGATGGCAGAGTACATTTTCACAGAGAGAAACGGTATCTATATCATCGACCTCCAGAAGACAGTAAAGAAGCTTGAAGAAGCATACGCATTTATCCGTGAGATTTCAATGGACGGCAAGAGCGTTCTCTTCGTAGGAACAAAGAAGCAGGCTCAGGATTCCGTAAAGGAAGAGGCTGAAAGAGCAGGAGCATTCTATGTAAACGCAAGATGGCTCGGCGGTATGATGACAAACTTCACAACTATTCAGAGAAGAATTAACAGACTTAAGCAGCTCCGTGCTATGGAGGCTGACGGAACATTTGACCTTCTGCCCAAGAAAGAGGTTATCAAACTCAACCTTGAGATTGAAAAGCTTGAGAAGTTTATGGGCGGTATCAAGGAAATGAAGGAAATGCCCGGTGCATTGTTCATAGTTGACCCCCGCAAGGAAAGAATAGCTGTAGCAGAAGCTAAGAAGCTCGGTATTCCCATAGTAGCTATCGTAGATACAAACTGCGACCCTGACGAGATTGACTATGTTATCCCCGGTAACGATGACGCAATCCGTGCAGTAAAGCTTATCGCAGGAGCAATAGCAAATGCTATTATCGAAGGCAACGAGGGCAGAATGGGTGCGGCTGCTGAGGATAACAGCGATGAGGAAGCTGTTGAAGAAGTTGCTGAGGAAACAGAAGAATAATTTTATTCTGAACTGATGAATTTAATATAATAAACAATTACGAGAGGATTGATATAAATGGCATTTACAGCTAAAGACGTTAAGGCTCTGAGAGAAAAAACAGGCTGCGGTATGATGGACTGCAAAAAGGCTCTTACAGAGGCTGACGGAGATATGGACAAGGCAGTTGACTTTCTGAGAGAGCAGGGTCTTGCAAAGCAGGAGAAGAAGAGCGGCAGAATAGCTGCTGAGGGTGTTGCTTTCGCAAAGACAAATGCAGAAGGTACAGTAGGCGTTGTAATCGAAGTAAACGCAGAAACAGACTTTGTTGCAAAGAATGCAGATTTTCAGGCTTTTGTTGAAATATGTGCGAATACAGTTATGGAGCAGAATCCTGCCGATGTTGAAGCACTTCTTGCTTGTGTTGCAACAGGCTCAACAGATACGGTTGACGCTTTGCTCAAGGATAAAATCCTTACAATCGGCGAGAATATAAAAATCCGCAGATTTGTTCGTTACGAGGGCAACGTTATAGCTTATATCCACGCAGCAGGCAGAATCGGAGTTATCGTAAACTTTGATACAGATGTTGCAGATAAGGACGGCTTCAAGACATATGCAAAGGATATTGCTATGCAGATTGCAGCTATCAACCCCAGTTTCCTTGACAAGGATTCGGTTTCGGCTGAAACACTTGAGCATGAGAAGAAAATCCTTACAGAGCAGGTTATCAACGAGGGCAAGCCTGCCGCTATTGCCGAGAAAATCGTTATGGGTAAAATCGGCAAGTACTATAAGGAAAACTGCCTTGTTGAGCAGGTATTCGTTAAGGACAGCAGCCTGACAGTTACTCAGTATACGAACAATACCGCTAAAGAGCTTGGCGGATATATCAGGATTGTTGACTTTGTTCGTTATGAAAAGGGCGAGGGTCTTGAAAAGAGAGAGGATAACTTCGCTGATGAAGTTGCTTCAATGGTAAAGTAATTTACTGAATTATGGTTTTTGAATAAATCAAATCAATGACTTTATGCGTAAAATGCGGTTGTGCAGTGGTGCAGCCGCATTTTCTTGATAATTTTGGCATAAGTATATAAATATATAGGATATTTTACAGGCAGAAAAAAATATAATTATTGTTGAAATCGGCAAAACTGACAGCGGGTTATTGACAAATTTTTTTCTTAGGTATATACTTTAGTCACAAAACAGCAATGACGCTGTAGGTTGGCGGTTTCGCTGTACCTACGGCGTTTTTGGTTTATTGTCAGGAAAAATATAAAATTAAGACAGGAGAGCGTACAATGGTAAAAGTACCCGAGCTTTTTGGCAGTATGGTTTTTGACGATGCTACCATGAAAGAAAGACTTCCGAAAGAAACTTACAAGGCACTGAAAAAAACAATCAAGGAAGGTGCACCGCTTGATATAAACGTAGCCAATATAGTAGCAAATGCTATGAAGGACTGGGCTATCGAAAAGGGTGCAACACACTATACGCACTGGTTTCAGCCAATGACGGGAATTACTGCCGAAAAGCATGACAGCTTTATCAATCCTACCGATGACGGCAAGGTAATTATGGAATTTTCAGGCAAGGAGCTTATCAAGGGTGAGCCTGACGCTTCATCTTTCCCCTCGGGCGGAATAAGAGCAACCTTTGAGGCAAGAGGCTATACCGCATGGGATCCTACTTCATATGCTTTCGTAAAAAATGAAACTCTCTGTATCCCGACGGCATTCTGCTCATATACGGGTGAGGCTCTCGATAAAAAAACACCTCTCCTGCGTTCTATGGAGAGAATAAGCGATGAAGCAATAAGAATACTCAGAGTACTCGGCGATAACGAAACCGCAAGAGTTGTGACTACAGTAGGCCCCGAACAGGAATATTTCCTCATTGATGAAGAACTCTACAACAAAAGAAAAGACCTTATATATACAGGAAGAACTCTTTTCGGAGCTAAAGCTCCCAAGGGTCAGGAGATGGAAGACCATTACTTCGGTTCGATAAAGCCCAGAGTTATTGCTTATATGCAGGATCTGGACGAAGAACTCTGGAAGCTGGGCATATACTCAAAAACAAGACATAATGAAGTTGCTCCCGCACAGCACGAAATGGCTCCCATATTTACCACGACAAACCTCGCTACAGACCATAACCAGCTTACAATGGAGGTTATGAAACGAGTTGCTCATAAACACGGACTTGTATGTCTTTTACACGAAAAACCCTTTGCAGGAGTAAACGGAAGCGGTAAGCATAATAACTGGTCGCTTTCCACAAATACTGGAAGAAATCTTCTGAAACCCGGTAAAGACCCTATCCGCAACACGGAATTTCTCATATTCCTTGCGGCTATAATGAAGGGCGTTTATGAATATCAGGATTTGCTCAGAGTTTCCGTTGCAAGTGCAGGAAATGACCACCGTCTTGGTGCTAACGAAGCTCCCCCTGCAATTATATCTATGTTTATCGGCGATGACCTCGAAGCTGTTGTGAATGCTATCATTGAGGGAAAATCCGTAGTAAACAACGAAGCAGGAAATATGGATCTGGGCGTAGGTGTTCTGCCTGACTTCAAAAAGGATACAACAGACCGTAACCGTACATCACCTTTTGCTTTCACAGGAAATAAGTTTGAATTTCGTTCTCTGGGTTCATCACTCAATATAGCTTGTCCGAATATTATGCTCAATACCATAGTTGCAGAGGAGCTTAGTCAGTTTGCCGATAAGCTCGAACCCGTTGAGGATAAACAGTCGGCTGTGAAGGCTCTTATCAGAGAAACATTCAAAGAGTATAAGGATATAGTTTTCAACGGCGACAACTACTCCGATGAGTGGGTTGCCGAAGCTGAAAGAAGAGGTTTGCTCAATCTTCGTTCAATGCCTGTTGCTATGCCGTACTTTGTTGCCGAAAAGAATGTAAAGCTCTTTACAAAGCATAATGTACACACACGCAGAGAAATGTTCTCAAGATATGAAATTCAGCAGGAGGAATACGGAAAGGTTATAAATATAGAAGCACTTACTATGATAGAAATGGCAAGAAGAGATATTTTCCCTGCTGTTTCAGCATATGTTCAGAAGCTGGTTGAAGCTTGTAATGCCAAAAAGGCACTGAGTGCTTCAATTCCTTGTGATGCGGAGCTTGCCGTTATTGAAAAGCTTTCAAAGCTGCTGTGCTGTTTCTATAATAAGATAGAGGTACTTGAGGAAAAGGTAAATGCTGCAAAGGGAATAAAAGATGTTGCAGAAAGAGCACTTTTCTATGGTGAGGAAGTTTTCAACGCTATGAACGAACTCAGAGCGGTCGGCGATGAGATGGAAGTTTCAACCGCTGCCGATTACTGGCCTTATCCTTCATACGGTGAACTGCTTTACGGAGTAAGATAATCAGAAACCAAGACATAGCAAAACCATAAAGTTTAGGTCAAGCCTTTTCAAAGGCTTGCGGTTTCCAAAGGCGGAGCCTTTGGTCAGGATTTTAAAGGGTGAAACCCTTTAACGGGAAACTAAAAGAACGCCCTGATACCGCTCAGCGGTATCAGGGCAAAGTATTTTCAAAAATGCCTTGAAAAAGGCATTTTTGTTTTATTACTTGTTGTTAAAGGGCGTTGCCCTTTAAAATCCCACCAAAGGCTCCGCCTTTGGAAACCGTGAACTTTTGAAAAAGTTCAATCAAAACTTTTATGGTTTCTCCGTCCTGCTTTTGCGGTCAGCCGCCTGTAGCGATGTAAGGACGCAGACTGCTTGCAAGAGTGGTTACAGGGTGCGACTGGAGGAATACTCTGCCGGGACCTGTTACAACTGTATTGAACAATCCCTCTCCGCCGAGGAACATATTCTTAACTCCCTGTACCATCTGAATATCCATAGTACAGGTTGCGTCCATAGCTGCAAGGTTTCCTGTATCAACTATAATCTGCTGACCGGGGGCAAGATTATACTGCTTGCAGTAACCGTCTATTTCAACAAATGCCGTACCGTTTCCTGAAAGTTTCTGCATAATGAAGCCTTCTCCGCCGAAAAATCCTGCACCAAGCTTCTTGTTGAAGAAAATGGAAAGGTCTATTCCGCTGGAGCTTGCAAGAAATCCTGTTTTCTGAACAATCATAGGCATTTTAGGGTTTATGTCAAATGCCAGAATTGAACCCATAAAGGTTGAAGCTATTGTGATAAATCCGGGGCCGCCCTGTGCTGTGTAGATGTTCTGGAACATATGCTCACCGCTGAACATCTTTGTAAAAGCTTTTCCGATACCGCCTGCTTTGGTTTGCATTTTAAGGTTGGGTGACATCCACACCATACCGCCGTTCTGAGTTATGATAGACTCACCGTTTTCCAGATTAACCTCGAGTATGGGCAGAACACCGCCATCAATATTATACTGCATAAGTACCTCCTGTTTTTATATATTTTATGGGATAATAAAACCACATAATAAAGTACATTATGATTCTAACACATACATTTAAAATTTTCAAGTAATAAATATATTTATTTTTAATAAAAAATAAAACTGCTTTGGTGAAGTACTCACCGCCTATAGAGGCGGGAGCTTCCTTTAATCCGCCCAACCTTGCAAAGGATTTCATTTTACAGGCATCAGTTTCCGAGGCTATGGGTTTTTTATGAGGCAAACCCTTCCCGTACTCCCTACGGTACTGTTGTCTTACGAACAACTTTTGGAAACCCTATATGTATATTTTAGCAACACATATTTATATTGTCAAGGAAAAAGTCAGCCTTGCGGCTGACGGGCAATTCATCCCTCCACCTAAGAGGTGGGGGACTTCTTGCCCATTTAGGTTAAAAATTTTTCTGTACACATAAACGCCATTACAGTAATTATCAGCCAAAATAGCTATAATTATTTTAAATGATTATAAATATATTGTTAAAAAGTTATTTATATGCTTGAAAAAAATAAGGTAATTATCTATAATTAAGTTATAACATTTTTGTAACTATTTTATCAGAATGTATGAAAATACAAGTATGTTAATTTAAGGAGGATAATTAAAATGCCAAAGTCAGCAGTGAAAAGGCTTATCGCTTTATTATGTACGGCAACGCTTGCAGGTTCGTTGTTTGTGCCGTCAGCGAGTGCCTTTGACGAAAAATCTGAGATTACTGAAAATATTCTCAGTGAGAAAAGTGCCGCAACCGATTATTCTGAAACAGAGTTCAGGGAAAGCGATAATGAGCTTATTTCCGAAAAGAAATTCGGTTCGGATAAGGGTGCTGTAACCGTTATTATGGAAGGCTCTGTGGAAAAAAAGCAGATTGAAATGGGTATCGGTGAAAGCTACAGATTTGTTCCGAAACAGGGCGGTACAAGCGGATACAGATGGGCAAGTACAAACTCAAAGGTTCTCACGGTAGACGCACAGGGTAACGTAAAAGCAGTGGCAAAAGGCTCTGCAAGTGTCATATGTCAGACAAATGACGGCGAAAAGTTTGTGTGTTCCGTAAATGTAGGAGAAGCTCCAAAAATTGTATCTATCGGGCAGTCTTACCTTACGCTGGGCGTAGGTGAAAACCATAAATTCAACGGAATGATTAATGCAGGTTCAAGTGCTTACAGACAGGTTTATTGTTCGTCAAGCTCTCTCGGTTTTCCGATTAATCAGCTTACAGGCGAAGCCTCAGCAAAAAAAGAGGGACGTTATGCCGTTGTATTTTTTACATACAATAATATACAAAGCAAATGCGTTGCTCTTGTAAAGAAAGCACCGACTTCACTCTCATTCAATACAAAAAACTTAAATCTGTACGAGGGAAAAACAGCTACACTTAATCCCGTATTCCCGACAGGTACTTATTCAAGCACTCTTGATGTATCATCATCAAATCCCGAAGTTGCTTCCGTAACGCTCAGTACCGACAACAAGCTTATAGTAAAGGCAAATAAAACAGGTACGGCAACTGTAACCGCAACTACATATAACGGAAAATCAGCATCGTGTACTGTCAGCGTAACAAAGGAAAGCGTAAATCTTTCAATTTCTGCCACGTCAAATTCTATCCTTAAAGGAAATCACGCATACATAAAAGCAGAGGTATCCCCATCTACCGCACAGGTAAGCTATTCTTCCTCCAATACATCTGTAGCTACTGTAGACCAGTACGGAGTTGTAACGGGAAAGGGCGGCGGAAATGCCGTTATAACGGTTACGGCAGGTACAACCAGAAAAACCTGCAATATATCTGTTGCTTCCGATTCCTCCGACACTTATCTGATGTACTCATACTATAATCTCAACAACGGAAAAACCCTTTACCTGAAATCGAGCGGTTCAAGTTTTTCGTCATCTGACACATCTGTTGCGACTGTAAGTCAGAAAGGCTTCGTAACGGCGAAAAAACAGGGTGTAGCCATAATAACAGCCAACTATGCAGGCTCAAAAAGAACCTGTGCAGTAAGAGTTATCGGTTCAGACCCGATAAGGTTCAGTTATTCCTCTCCTAACTCCGCTTCAAAGAATGAGCGTGTCGAGCTTATTGCCATTACCGACAAGTCACGCACAGCCGTTAAGTTCGATATAAAAATCGGAAATACCGTTCAGACCGTTTCCGCATCGTCAAAGACCAATGACTGTTCAGGAACAAGATATATCTGGAAAGGCTATTATACATTTACTTCGGCAGGCGAATATCCTGTAACGGCGTATTCAGTCTATCAGAACAACGGAAGATATGCTACCTGTGACGCAGGAAAAAGCACAGTCTTTGTAACAGATGTTGTTTCGAGCAATATTGTTTCCTATGGCAGACGCAGACCCAGCGATGAAGCTCTGAAACTCAATGCAGACTTTGAGGGCTATCTGGCTCAGGTTTCGGACGACCCTCTGGTATACGATACACCAACAGTAGGTCACGGATATGTTGTAACAAACGGAGAGGAGTTCTACAACGATATGTCACGAGATGAAGCATATGCCTTTATGGTAAGCGTGGTAAATGACAGCGTTTATTCTTCCTCCGTAAACAACTTTATGATAAATCACGGAATAAAGTTCAATCAGCAGCAGTTTGACGCACTTGTACTTTTTGTTTATAACTTAGGCCCGGGTGTTCTCTATAACGATGATGTTGAGGAGGCTCTTTCCGACTGCTGGCACAACGGAGAAAGAAATCTTGACTATGCCGACTATTACGATGTAAAATATGCCATTATAAGACGGCATCATGCAGGAGGTTCTTGCATATGGGGACTTCTTTACAGGAGAATTGACGAGCTGGAGGTATTCTTCTACGGTGAATACGACAGGGACGGCTGGAACAATAAACATAATATGAGCTACCCTTGGAACTGCTACTGATATAATCCGAAACAACATAACAACTATAAATGAGCAAATTTAAAAAATTGCACAAACGCTTGTCATTCCGAACGGAGTGAGGAATCTTTTTTAAGACCCTTCACTTCGTTCAGGGTGACAGGCAGTGTATATTTATTGTGCATAATCACGAAAAATGATATATTTGCTCAATCATAGATAACAAACTATATGCCGCCCTGCAGATGTGCAGGGCGGCATAAATTTCTGGTTATAGCCGTGCTTGTTTTCTCATAGAATTTATAAAAATGAATTTTAACCGAAAGGCGGACTTAAAAGACTATGAGAAAATTTATAAGGACAGCTTTAATATCATTTCTTGTTACAACTCTTATATTCAGCGGAATACCTGTTGCGTCAGCCGTTTCACCCGACAAGATAACAGCACCGTCCGCAATACTTATTGAGGCGGACACAGGCAAGGTTCTTTATGAAAAGGACTGTCATCAGATAAGAGCCTGTGCTTCGATAACAAAGGTTATGACTATGATTTTAGTAATGGAGGCTATAGACAGCGGCAAGCTGCATATGTCTGACAATGTAGCCGCAAGTGCTCATGCCGCCTCAATGGGCGGTTCGGATATATGGCTTGAAGAGGGTGAGGTTATGTCCGTACATGACCTCATAAAAGCAACTATGGTGGCAAGTGCCAACGATGCGGCGGTGGTTCTTGCCGAGGAGGTATCGGGAAGTGAGGACGCATTTGTCGCAAAAATGAACGAAAAAGCCAAATCTCTTGGTATGAAGGATACCACCTTCAAAAACTGCAACGGTCTTGACGAGGAGGGACATCTTACCTCTGCCTATGATGTTTCCCTGATGTCGAGGGAGCTTATAAAGCACAATGAAATATTTGAATTTACCAACATATGGCTGGACTATCTGAGAGGGGGAAAAACTCAGATTGTAAACACAAACAAGCTTCTTAAAAGCTATAAGGGCATAACAGGACTTAAAACAGGAACAACCTCACAGGCAGGAAGCTGTATATCGGCAACGGCAGTACGCAGCGGACTAAATCTTATAGCCGTTGTTCTTGGAAGTGCAAGCGGTAAGGAAAGGTTTACCGATGCGGCTTCTCTGCTTGACTACGGCTTTGCAAACTACTGCATATATACTCCACGCTTTGATGAAGATATACCCGAAATAAACGTAAAAAACGGTATGCAGCCTAAGCTTAAAGCATACGCAAATATTTCGGGAAGCATTGTAACGGAAAAAGGTAAGGAAAAAGATATTACCTGCAAGCTTGATGTTATTGAAGAAGTCACAGCTCCCGTGAACAAGGGGGATAAGGTAGGTTCTCTGACGTTCTATATGGGAAAAACAAAGCTTAAGGAATATCCCGTACTGGCAGAACATATTGTGGATAAAATGGATTTCGGGTCGGTGTTTTCACTGCTTTTCAGATTTTTTGTAAAACTGTAAAAAATTCGGGGACGGTACTGCTCAGACAGTATCGTCCCCGAAAATTATTTATAAAATTGCCTGTAAAATTACTTGCCGAAATATCTCTTGAGCAGACCGTTGAAACCTGCACCGTGACGAGCTTCGTCCTTTGCCATCTCGTGAACTGTATCGTGGATAGCGTCGAGGTTCTGAGCCTTTGCTCTTTTAGCGAGGTCAAATTTGCCCTCACAAGCACCCTGCTCAGCAGCAACTCTCATTTCAAGATTTTTCTTTGTGCTGTTTGTAAGAACCTCACCTACAAGCTCAGCGAATTTTGCAGCATGCTCAGCTTCCTCAAAAGCGTATTTTGTAAATGCGGCGGAAATTTCAGGATAACCTTCTCTGTCAGCAACTCTTGCCATAGCAAGATACATACCAACTTCAGTACACTCTCCGTTGAAGTTTGAAACGAGGTCATCGTAAATATCCTGAGATACGCCCTTAGCAACGCCTACTTCGTGAACAGTAGCAAATGTCATTTCACTTGAGCTTGCTTCTGTGAACTTGCTTCCGGGAACTTTGCACTGGGGACATCTTTCGGGGGGAGTATCTCCTTCGTGAACATAACCGCATACAGGACAAATCCATTTTTTCATTGTAATTCCTCCATAGAATAAAATTTGTTTAAATAATAAACTTAACTGTCCTGTATATAATATCACAAATAATTCAATAAGTAAACCTGTTTTTTTAAGCACAGTGTAGAAATTAAACTGATGTATTTAGCAATTTTTCATAAACAGCAAATCAGGCGAATATAAATGTCAGTACAGAAGAGGGTGCTGAGTATGTATAAGATTATAAGTCTGAAAAGGATAATGCTGTGTATTGCAGGTATGGCGGCAGCGGTTATATGCTGTAATCTGATATTTTCGGCGATGTCACGGAATGCGGTTCAGACCGCAAACAATGCCCGTAATGACGGAATTGAACTGCCGATACTTATGTATCACGGAATTTTGAAGGATACAAAGTTACAGGGCGATTATGTAATATCACCCTATCAGTTTGAGCAGGATTTGAAAATGCTCAGAGAAAAAGGCTGTCACACCGTTACAGTCAGTAACCTGACTGACTATGTTTACAGCGATAAGCCGCTTCCCGAAAATCCTGTTATGCTTACCTTTGACGACGGATATTATAACAATTATCTGTACGCTTACCCTCTTCTTAAAAAATATGAATGCTCTGCCGTAATATCGCCCATAGCTTACTACAGTGAGCTTTACTCCAACTCAGATGAAAAACAAGGTGCTTCATACGCTCACTGTACGTGGCAGCAGCTTGCTGAAATGCAGGAAAGCGGTCTTGTTGAGGTTCAGAACCACAGCTACAATATGCACAGTCTGAGCGGACGGAAGGGCATACAGCAAAAACAGGGGGAGGGTTCAGATAAATATAAGCTTGCCGTAAAAGATGATATTCTCAAATCACAGGATATGCTGCACGAAAAACTCGGTACTTATCCTCAGGCTTTCGTCTATCCGTTCGGTGCGTACAACAGCGTGGCTGAGGAGCTTATGAAGGAGCTTTCTTTCAGGTGTACTATGATTTGCGAAGAAAAAGTAAACATTATAACCAAAAATCCTGATTCCCTCCGTAAGCTCGGCAGATTTCTCAGGAGCAGCAGGCTTTCGGCTGAGGAAATATATACGAAAATAAACAGTCTGCGGTAACGCTCAGGCTGCGATTGCGAACCGTTTCGGACTTCAGTCCGAAACGAAATTTCAAGCATTCGCTTGGAATTTGACAAAAGCATTCGCTTTTGTCGTTCGCAATCGCACAGCGAGCCGCAGACCTGAGAATAACTTTAAGAAGGAGTTGTCAGCTTTATGCCGTCAGTTTTTATCAGTCCGTCACTTCAGGAGTTCAACCCGTATGTTGACGGAGGAAACGAAGAATACTATATGAATTTGATTGCCGATGAGCTTATTCCGTATCTTCTGTCAAGCGGTCTTGCGGTAGGCAGAAACAGCCCGTCACAGACGCTTTCGCAGGCGATTGAGCGTTCAAATTCGGTAAACTATGATTTGCACCTTGCACTGCATTCCAATGCCGCACCGCCTGAAATTGCGGGAACTCTAAAGGGAGCAGATGTCTATTACTATACAACCAGCGTAAAGGGAAAACGTGCGGCGGATATTATTGCAGATAACTACAAGGCACTTTATCCGTACCCGAACAAGGTTAAAACAGTGCCTACAACATCACTTGCGGAGCTTAGCCGTACAAAAGCTCCTGCCGTACTCATAGAGCTTGCATACCACGACAATCCCGAAGAAGCACAGTGGATAAGGGATAATATAGGAAATATAGCGAGAAATCTGGCACTTTCCGTAACGGAGTTTTTAGGAGTACCGCTGGCACAGCCCTGAATGAAAACCGCCGTCTTTCAAAATTTCTTGACATAGTATCAAGTTGATTTTATAATAGAATGCAGTACAGTCTGTTATTTTAAATATAATTGACAGTATAAGTCAGAATGCTTGAAAGGATTGAAAAAAATGAAAAGTGATGCAATAAAGGAAGGCGTTCAGAACGCACCTCACAGAGTATTGTTTAACTCACTGGGACTTACGGCTGAAGAACAGAGAAGACCTCTTATAGGAATTGTAAGCTCGTACAATGAGATTGTCCCCGGACATATGAACATAGATAAGATAACTGAGGCAGTAAAATTAGGCGTAGCTATGGCAGGAGGAACACCTATAGTATTTCCTGCAATAGCAGTATGTGACGGTATCGCTATGGGACATCAGGGAATGAAGTATTCGCTGGTAACGCGTGACCTTATAGCCGATTCAACAGAATGTATGGCTATGGCTCACGGATTTGACGCTCTGGTAATGATACCTAACTGTGACAAGAACGTACCCGGTCTGCTTATGGCTGCTGCAAGACTGAATATTCCCTCGATTTTTGTAAGCGGAGGCCCTATGCTTGCAGGAAACGTAAACGGCTGCAAGGTAAGTCTTTCGGCAGCATACGAGGCTGTAGGAGCTTATGCCGCAGGAAAGATAAACGATGAACAGCTTGAGGAATACGAAGAGAAAACCTGTCCTACGTGCGGTTCATGTTCGGGTATGTATACGGCAAACTCAATGAACTGTCTTACAGAGGTTCTCGGAATGGGTCTGCGTGGAAACGGTACAATACCGGCTGTGTATTCCGAAAGAATAAGACTTGCCAAAAAGGCAGGCATGCAGATTATGGAGCTGCTCAGAAAGAATATACGTCCCAGAGATATTATGACTCAGGAAGCTTTCGAGAATGCTCTTACCATAGATATGGCACTCGGCTGCAGTACAAACAGTATGCTTCATCTTCCTGCAATCGCACATGAAGCAGGCGTTGACATCAACCTTGACATAGCAAACGAAATCAGCGACAAGGTGCCTAACGTATGTCACCTTGCACCCGCAGGTCAGCACCATATGGAGGACTTGAACGAGGCTGGCGGAGTTTATGCCGTTATGAAGGAGATAAGCAAGCTTGGTCTTATACATACCGAATGTATGACTGTTACGGGAAAAACAGTAGGCGAAAATATTGCCTTTGCCGTTAATAAGAACACTGAGGTTATCCGTCCCGTTGAAAATCCCTACAGCAAGACAGGCGGTATAGCAGTTCTGAGAGGAAATCTTGCACCCGACTCATGCGTAGTAAAGAGAAGTGCGGTTGCACCCGAAATGCTTGTACACGAAGGACCTGCAAGAGTGTTCGACTGCGAAGAGGACGCTATGAATGCTATTATGGAGGATAAAATCAATCCCGGCGATGTGGTTGTAATAAGATATGAAGGTCCTAAGGGTGGTCCCGGTATGAGAGAAATGCTCAATCCTACTTCTGCTATCATAGGCAGAGGTCTGGGAAGTACGGTAGCCCTTATCACAGACGGACGTTTTTCGGGAGCTACAAGAGGTGCTGCAATAGGTCACGTTTCACCTGAAGCAGCTGTAGGCGGCCCTATAGCCCTGGTAAAAGAGGGCGATATAATAGCTATAGATATTATGGCTAATCAGATAAATGTAAAGGTATCTGATGAGGAGCTTGCAGCCAGAAGAAAAGAATGGCAGCCCAGAGAACCCAGAGTAAAGACAGGATATCTGGCAAGATATGCTTCTTTGGTAACGTCAGGAAACACAGGAGCAATTCTTTCGATAGATAAATAATTAATAATAACTGCTGTTAAAAATGCGGCAGTCCGAAAAATCGGACTGCCGCATCTTTTATATTGAAGTATTGTAAATTTAAGGCTTTTACCTTAACTTTATAAGCTTTGCTTTGTCAGAGTTATGTAATTTTATCCGTAATAAACGTCTGTATTATCATCGTAGCCGTCATGGTCTTCGTCAACAAAATCATCGGGATAACCGTCACCATCAGAATCAATTATCTCATTTTCGTTATCTGAGGGGGTATTTTCGTTCTCGTCAGGTGTTTCCTGAGCTTCCGTAGCTTCCTCGGCAGGAGTTTCTTCAGCGGAAGTCTGTTCTTCCGTTGCTTCCTGCTCGGGAGCTTCAGTAACAGCTTCAACAGTGGCTTCCTCTGTAGCGGTCTGTGTTTCGGGCTGTGTAGGAATAACAAAGGTTGAAGCCTCTGAGGGCTGCTGAGATTGTGTGGGAACAACTGCCGTAGGAGCTTCCGTAGGCTGTATTACCGCATTAGTAGGTTTTGTATTATTGTCACCGGATTTGTTTCCTACAGCCTGTCCTATGAACCAGGCGATACCGCAGAGCAGAAGAACCAGAATTATCACGAGAAATGCTATAACAGGCTTGTTTGATTTTGAGGATACATTTTCGTATTCTTCATCGCTTTCGGTATCCTCATCGAAATCATCGTCATACTTTCCGAGACTTTCACTGCTGTTTGATGAAATTTCGTTGCTGCTGTCTTCGGTATAATCCTTCTTTGAAGAAATTTCGGATTTTTTATCTGCGTCCTTTGCGTATTCCTTGAAAAGCTGACTGTAGTCCGAACTGAACTGGGAATCATACTGCTGAGCCTGAGTAGCTCTGTCGATAATTCTGTCTGTTTCCTCTTCCGTGTTCATATCAAAGTTATCGCCGAACTGAGAAGCATACTTTTCAGCCTGACTGCGTCTTTTTACGGTATCCTCAGAGGGATAGCCGCATACGGGACAAAAATTTTCGTTTTCGTAATCATTTCCGCACTTTGTACATTTCATACTGATTTGACCTCCTGAAAAATTTTGTATATGAAATTTACCTTAATTATTTTTTTGCAGTAATTTTTTTCTCCGTACCGTTCATAATTCTTTGTATATTTTCCCTGTGCTTAACTATAACACACAAAGAGATGAAAAGTGTGAATAATGTTGAAATTATCACATAACTGAGGGAATATTCAGTTTCAGAGCCTAATGACGGACGGTAATCGACAAAAAACGTAAATATAAATGTAGCTATGGGATAGCAGACAGCTCCTGAAAGTGAACTGAGGGAAATTATTCTGGTTATTATGAATACGATAAGAAATACTGCAAGAACAGCAAGAAATACACGCCATTCAGATGCAGCCATAAGAGCAGAGGCAGTAACAACACCTTTGCCGCCTCTGAAGCCGAAATATACAGGGAACATATGACCTAAAATACAGCACAGTCCTGCCAGATATTTTCCGTATTGAGCAAATTCAGCAGAATGTACACTGTCACCCATAATTGAAGAAAAGAGTATGCCGCCGATTATTACGGCGATAACGGCTTTTAAAAAGTCAAATACGATAGTAAAGATTGCAGGGACTTTTCCTACAGAACGCAGTACATTTGTAAAGCCTGCATTTCCGCTTCCCATTTCTCGTATATCATTTTTTTTGTTTACGATGTTTGTTATTATTATTGCAAAGTTTATGCTTCCCAGCAGATAGCCGATAACGGCGGCGGCAATAATCTGAAGCCAGCCGCTGCTTATAAATTTAAGAAAATTATCCATAAATTCACCCGAAATCTTTATTTGAAATTCAAAAAACGGCAGTTATTTTTCTCCACGTTCTCTTATGACAAAGCGTATCGGAGTTCCCTCCAGTCCGAAGGTATCACGTATTCTGTTTTCGAGATACCTCTGGTATGAAAAGTGGAAAAGCTCCGCAGAATTTACAAAGCATACGAATGTAGGCGGCTTTGTGCTTGCCTGTGTCATATAGAATATTTTAAGTCGTCTGCCCTTGTCGGTCGGCGGCTGAACTCTTGCCGTAGCCTGTGCAAGAACATCGTTGAGAGTACCTGTTTTTATACGCATTGCGTTTGAATTGGCAACTGCCTTTATTGTTTCAAAAAGCTTGTCAATTCTCTGTCCTGTTTTTGCGGATATAAATACAAACGGTGCATAGGACATAAAGGAAAAATCTGTTTCGAGGTTCTTTTTGAAGGTATTCATTGTATTTCCGTCTTTTTCGAGAGCGTCCCATTTGTTTACCGCTATTACACAGGCTTTTCCAGCCTCGTGAGCAAGACCTGCAACCTTTGAATCCTGTTCGGTAAAGCCTTCGGTAGCGTCTATCATAATAACGCACACATCACTGCGTTCTATAGCCATTTTTGCACGGATTATGCTGTATTTTTCGATAGCGTTGTCAACCTTGTTCTTTCTTCTCATTCCTGCCGTATCGGTGAAGTTGAACAGTCCGTATTCGTTTTCAATCATAGTATCAATGGAATCCCTTGTAGTGCCTGCTATGTCTGACACAATACAGCGTTCTTCGCCCGTTATGCGGTTTATCAGGGAGCTTTTTCCGACATTCGGTTTTCCGATAACGGCAACGTTTATAATTTCGCCGTCATTGTCCTCCCAAGCACTGTCGGGAATGTGTTCAAATACAGCCTCCAGCAAATCGCCTGTTCCGTGACCGTGAACAGAGGAAACCTGTATCGGGTCGCCAAGTCCCAAATTGTAAAATTCATAAAATTCAGGCTCAGGCTCTCCGATTTTGTCGCACTTGTTTACGCAGAGAACTATAGGCCGTCCGCTTTTTTGCAGCATATTTGCCACTTCTATATCCGTAGCGACCAGACCGCTTTTCAAATCCGTTACAAGTATTATCACATCGGCTGCATCAATGGCGAGTTCAGCCTGCCGCCTCATCTGTTTCAGGATAATGTCGTTTGAATACGGTTCTATGCCGCCCGTATCTATAATATCGGCTGTTTTGTCAAGCCATTCCACTCTGCCGTAAATTCTGTCACGGGTTACGCCGGGGGAATCATCAACAATGGAAATCCTTTCCCCGACAAGCTTATTGAAAAGCGTGGACTTTCCGACATTCGGACGGCCTACAATAGCTATAACAGGTCTTGCCATAAATTAACCTCCTTATTTACACACTAACATATATTTATTTAAAATATTTATTTTAAAATTTCATTCAGAAGCATATCTCCGCTGTTTGAAACAGGTACAACAGGAATATTCAGGGCATTTTCGACTTCTTCAAGAGATACGTCATCAAGAAAAATATCGCCCTCACGTCTTAGCATTACGGAAGGAATAAGAAGTTTTTCGCCCAAATCATAGCCTTTAAGCTGATTTATCAAATCTCTGCCTGTGACAAGTCCTGAAACGTTGATACCTCCGCCGAAAAAATCATTTTTTATTCCGATAACGTTTATTTTAATGTTTTCAAAGCGTTCGGTGATTTTGTTCATAAGTCCCTGCATAAAATCGGCAACACCTGTTCCGCAGGCGATTGTAAGAAATATTTTCCGTGAACAGGGTTCGGCATCGTCAAGAGCGTACATAAGTTCATCTCTGAGCAGGGACATAAGACCGACACCGTTGTCAAGCTGGTCGAAATCTTCATAGTAATCAGCCTCGGGAATATCTCTTTCGGCTTTCAGGAAAAATTCATCGGAAGCAAAAACTATACGGCTTCCGTATTTTTTTCTGAAGCTGTCGCCGTATTTTTCTATAAGCTCAAGGGTCTGAGCGGCGGTTTCCTTATTGTATTCTACTAATGGAAAAAGTCCGTCCCTGTATCTCGTAAGACCTACGGGTACTACAGCGATACATTCAACCGCAGGGTAGAGGTTTCCCAAATCTGTAAGGGTACGTTCAAGTTCTTTTCCGTCATTTATACCCGGGCAGGAAACTATCTGACAGTTTATTTTTATGCCTGCTTCGGCAAACCTCGGCAATACTTCAAGAGCCTTGCCTGCAAATCTGTTGTTCATCATTCTGCATCTCAGCTCGGGATTTGTTGTATGAACGGAAATGTTTATGGGGCTGATGTGCATTTTTATTATACGGTTTATTTCGTGCTGTGTAAGATTGGTAAGTGTGATATAGTTTCCGAACAGAAATGACAGTCTGGAATCATCGTCTTTAAAGTAAAGGCTTTTCCTCATACCCTTTGGAAGCTGGTCTATGAAGCAGAAAATACATTTGTTTCGGCACGAATGCTGTTTATCCATAAGATATGTTTCAAATTCAAGTCCTATTTCCTCATACTCGCCCTTTCGGACGTATATTATTTTTTGATTTCCCGAAATATCCTCAATAAGAAGCTCAACCTCACGGGAGGTCTGATAAAATCTGTAGTCGAGAACATCTACTATTTCATTTCCGTTGATTTCAAGCAGTTTTTCTCCTTTTAAAATACCTGCCTTATCTGCACGGCTGCCCTTGCTTACATCGGTAATCAGTACTGACATTATTCACCAACCTAAAAAACGACACTAAAAATGCCAACGAATTAATTTTATCACAAAATATCTGTATTTTCTACAAAAAAAGATAAAAAAGCACGATAAAAAGCTTTTTATTCTGACATAGCTGCTTTCAGGACAATATGCTGAAAGCGTAAAAAAGGGAGGATAAAAAATCCTCCCCACTGTTCAACCAAAATCAGGCTTCAACCTTTATAACTTCTCTGCCATTGTAAAAACCACAAGCACCGCAAACTCTGTGAGGAGCTTTATACTCGCCACAGTTGGGGCATTTTACAAGAGCAGGAGCCTGAAGCTTCCATACTGTAGATCTTCTTTTATTTTTTCTAGCGTGAGATGTTTTTCTCTTAGGTACTGCCATTTCTAAGCCTCTCCTTATCCGTACTGTTATTTTTGAACGTTTTCAAGGGTACGTTCCTACTCTATAAGCTTTCTCAGAGCCTCCAGACGGGGGTCTGTTTCCTTTACGGTACAGCCGCACGTTTTCTCGTTGAGGTTGATACCGCACTTGGGGCAAAGCCCCTTACATTCGTTACTACAGAGATACTTTGACGGAAGCTCCAGCAGAATATCATCTCTGACAAGCTCGTCAATATCTATAGTATAATCAGGAGTTTCGATGTAATCGTCATTTTGGTCACCGCTTAGGGATGTAACCGGATAATGTTCAAAATTATAATGAAATTCTCTGTTTACGTCAGTGCCGCAACGATCGCAAGGCTTTTGGAAGTTAAAGCTGGTTGCCAGAGAGAGCTTAACTAACCCTGCTCGATTCTCTGCCGTAACGTCAACACTCACGGGAGCAACAAACGGTTTTACACCGCTGAAATTCACATCTGACATATCCTGCAAAAGCTCCTTTTTCATTACAGAACCCTCACAGAGAAAAATATCCTTCAGATTAAGAATCACGTCAAACGCCTCCCATCAGTAAAAACAATACAGGCAGCTTCAAAACACTGTATAACATTATATATGTTGGATATTGTTTTGTCAAGGGAATTTTGAATGCCGCAGCAGAAAATTCGCAGCGGAATATTTATGAAAAATGCAGCAGTAGTAACATATTATAAAGCGATTTTGAAGGTATGTGATAATTCTGCATATTGTGGGAAATACATTTGAAAATGAACAAAATAATACATAAGCCTTTACAAATAAAGTCAACATATATATAATTATTATAGTATTTATTCAGGGTGATTTTTTTGAATTCTGATATTTTATATTCGGTATTATGGATATTTATGTTGTTTTCGGCTTCGGGCTGGGCTGTTGATACCGTGTCGGCATCTATACAGAAAAAAGGCATTATAGACAAAGGCTTTCTTGTAGGACCTGTATGTCCGATGTACGGCTTTCTTTTTTCGGGAGCGTATCTTCTTGATATTTTTGTCTGCAAGGGAATATTTTTTGTACAGCTCGGAATTTTTTCGTTTTTTGCTGCATTTTCATTTTTTGCTGTAAATATTTTTTTCAGGAGATATTTCAATATTTTATTCTGGGACTTTTCGGGAACAGGTATAGGATATAAAAGCTATATGAGCTTGTCCACGTCTGTTCTGTGGGGACTGGTTCTTACTGTTATAACAAGAACCGCAGACGGATTTATTACAAAGCTGATTGTAAACGAACTGCCTGACGGAATAAATCTTATTGTATGCGTACTGTTTTTTTCGCTGCTGCTCTGCGATACGGTTTTTTCGTTCCTGCTGGTTATGGGAATGAGGCATAAAGCCGAAAGCTTCAAAGATATAATTGACAGGATTAAGCGTATAGAAAACAAGGCGGAAAAAGCTATACTGGATACCACACAGCGTTCAGAATTAAGCCTGCGTGTTCTCAGGCTGGAAATAATATTGAGAAATCTGCCTGTAAGACTTAAAAAAATATATTCAGAATTAAAGCTCAAAGTTTTAAGCTGCGTGAGCAGAGATACCGTTTTTACAAGAAGAATTAAGAAATCCTATGACAGCTTCATAAATTCGGAAAATGCCGAAAGGCTTCAGCAGAATATAGAAGAACACAGAAAAATCAATATGAAGCAGTATGAGCATATATACAGCAAAAAAGAGGCAAGAAAAAAGTCTTTTGCATACGGACTTAACTACTGCAAGCTGTTTCTTTTGTTTTTCATAGGAAGCATAATGGGCTGTATTATGGAAACGTGCTTCGCAATTATATATGAGGGTCATTTTGAAATGCGTGTAGGTCTGGTATACGGGCCTTTTATTCCTGTATACGGGTTCGGAGCGGTTCTGCTTACTCTGGCACTGTCGCATTTCTATAAATCGTCCTTTATCGGACTTTTTGCGGTAAGCAGTGCTGTAGGTGCGGCATTTGAATATTTTTGCAGTTGGTTGCAGGAAACAATATTCGGTACAATTTCGTGGGATTACAGCGATATGCCTTTCAACATAGACGGAAGAACAAGTCTTGCTTATGCCTGCATTTGGGGTATACTGGGAGTTGTATGGGTTCGTGAAATGTATCCTGTCCTGTCGAGAGGCATAGAGAAGATACCGCCGAAAATAGGTTATATAATAACTATAGTGCTTACGGTGTTTATGGTATTCAACGCATTTGTATCGGCTTCCGCTTCTGTCAGGGCAAACGAACGCTCCGAAAATATTGAGGCTCAGAATGCGTTTGCCGTCTACCTTGACAACAATTTCAGCGATGAATACCTTGAATATATATATCCCCACGCACAGAAGGTAGAGAAAAAGTAAACAGGGAAAAGTCTGCGGCTACGCTCGGGCTGCGATTGCAGACGGTCAAAAGCTTTGCTTTTGACCAATTAAAAGCCGCAGGCTTTTAATTCACGGCAGCCGCCGTGGTCTGCAATCGCACAGCGTTGGCGGAGCAGAGAGCTTTGGTCATTACTGATTATTTGCATATTAGAGATTTGTATAAATGTACGGAAACGATGGATTATAAAAATAGTTTTTTAAAATATTTGTATTTTTTTTGCGTTATGATATAATTACAGTGTATGTTTGAATTGGAGGCGTAGTTTTATGTCATTTCTTGACAGATTTACAAAGAACAACAGAAAAGAACTCAATATAATAATAGTCGGCTGCGGAAAGGTAGGAACAACGCTCATAAGGAGGCTCTCCGAGGAAGGACACAATGTTACTTTCATAGATATGAACCGTATTGTGGTAGATAAAATTTCCGATATGTACGATGTTATGGGAGTAGTCGGAAACGGCTCAAGCTATAAGGTACAGATGGAAGCAGGAATAGAACACGCAGACCTCTTTATAGCAGTAACGGAGTCGGACGAGCTTAATCTTCTTTGCTGTACTGTAGCGAAAAAGGTCGGCGACTGTGCCTCTATAGCGAGGGTAAGAAATCCCGTATACAGTGACGAGCAGCCTTATCTCAGGGAAAAGCTGGGACTGTCTATGATAATCAATCCCGAGCTTGAAGCGGCAAGGGAAATTTCAAGAATTTTAAGACTGCCTGCGGCACTCAGTACAAGCTCATTTGCCAAAGGACAGGCTGAAATGATACGCTTTCAGATACCTGAGGGAAGTCCGCTTGACAAAAAGGTACTGTTTCAGCTTCAGAAAGAGTTTGACTTCAAGTTTCTGATATGTACGGTCGAGCGTGGGGGAGATATGGTAATTCCTAACGGAGATTACCGCCTTCAGTCGGGAGATATAATAACAATAGTAGCTACTGCACGTAATGCGTACTTCTTGTTCAGAAAAGTGGGACTTGTAAAGAAGAGAGTTTCCAATGCGATAATAATAGGAGGAGGAAGAACCTGCTACTATCTTTCAAAACAGCTTTCCGATATGGGAATAAGCGTAAAGGTAATAGAAAACAATCCCGAAAGATGTGAGGAGCTTTCCGAACTTCTTGACAACACACTGGTAATACACGGTGACGGTACAGACGAAAATCTTCTTATAAGAGAAGGACTTGAAAATGCAGACGCATTTGTACCGCTCACGGGAATAGATGAGGAAAATATACTGCTTACTCTTTATGCAAAGCGTGTGACAAATGCAAAGGTCGTAACCAAAGTAAACAGAATTAACTTCAAGAGTGTTATAAACAGTCTTGAGCTTGGCAGCGTAATTCACCCCAGACTGCTTATATCCGAAATGATACTTACATATGTGCGTGGTATGAGAAATTCTATGAACAGCGACAACATAGAAGCTCTTTACCATTGGTTCGAGGACAGGGTAGAGGCTATAGAGTTCAGAATAAAGGGAGATTCAGCGGTTATAGATATTCCCCTCTGTAAGCTTAAACTGAAAAAAGGTGTTCTGGTAGGCTGTATAAGCCGTGACGGAAAAATCATAATTCCTAAAGGACAGGACTACATAACAAAGGGCGACAGCGTTATGATAGTTACCACTCACACGGGTTTCCAGAATATAACCGATATTTTAGCATAATTCGATAATATTACGGAGTTTGAAAGTTATGAATTACAGAAGTATTTTCTTTATATTGGGCTGTATTTTGACAATAGAGGGTGTGTTCCTCATACTGCCTATGATAACTGCACTGATATACGGAGAGGAACAGGTATTTGCCTTTCTGATTTCAATATTTATTTGTCTTGCAGTTGGCTGCGTTCTCATACTGCTTAAACCTGAAAAGCTGGTTTTCAATGTAAAAGAGGGATTTGCAACCGTTGCTCTTGGCTGGATTTTGTTAAGTCTTTTCGGCTGCTTTCCGTTTTTTCTCAGCGGAGATATTCCCGATTTTACAAACGCCTTTTTTGAAACGGTTTCAGGATTTTCAACAACGGGAGCAAGTATATTATCCGATGTGGAAGCAGTATCACGTGGCTGTCTGTTCTGGAGAAGCTTTACACACTGGATAGGCGGTATGGGAGTACTTGTTTTTCTTCTTGCCGTGATACCGCTTGTTGCAAAGGGTCAGAGTCAGGGAGGACATATGCACCTTATGAGAGCGGAAAGTCCCGGCCCTGTTGTGGGAAAGCTTGTTCCGAAGGTTCGTTCAACAGCGGTAATACTTTACATAATATATCTTGTTCTTACCTTGCTGGAATTTATACTGCTCATTATTTGCCGTATGCCTGTATATGAAGCTTTGCTGACGGCTATGGGAAATGCCGGAACAGGTGGTCTTGGTATCAAGAATGACAGTATGGCAAGCTATTCACCTGCAATACAGTGGATTACTACATTGTTTATGTTTACCTTCGGAATAAATTTCAGCGTATTTTTCCTTATTCTTATGGGAAAGTTCAGGGATATATTCAAAATAGGTGAAGTAAGATGCTATTTCATAATGTTCTTTGCGGCAGTTACGATAATAACGATAAATTCTTATGATAAACTTTTGTCGTTTGAAGAAAATTTAAGACAGGTATGCTTTCAGGTAGCATCAATGATAAGTACAACGGGATTTTCTACCGTGGATTTTGATAAATGGCCGTCTGCATCGAAAGGAATACTGATTTTACTTATGTTCAGCGGTGCGTGTGCCGGAAGTACCAGCGGTGGAATAAAAGTATCAAGATTTATCATAATGTTCAAGTCTGCGAAAAATCAGCTTATTTCATTTCTGCACCCCGGTACGGTAAGAAAAATCAAGGTGGATAACAAAACGGTAGATGATAACGTACTCAGAAGTGTAAATGTATTCTTTATAGTTTATGCTATTACTTTGGCGGCTTCTGTATTTGTAATATCGTTTGATAATTATGATTTTGAAACAAACTTTACAGCCGTTCTTGCGTCACTCAGTAACATAGGGCCGGGACTTTCAAAGGTAGGACCTTCACAGAACTATGCGTTTTTATCGCCTTTGTCGAAATATGTTCTGATGTTCGATATGATAGCAGGCAGACTGGAGCTTTATCCGATACTGCTGCTGTTCTACTACAAGATGTGGAGAGAACGCATAATTCCCAAAAGAGCCGACAGCAGCAATAACCTGAGTGCTTCAATATAAACTCTGACGGAGATAACGGAAAAGTTTTGATTGAACTTTTTCAAAAGTTCACGGTTTCCAAAGGCGGAGCCTTTGGTGGGATTTTAAAGGGCAAAGCCCTTTAACAACACGTAATAAAGCAAAAATGCCTTTTTTCAAGGCATTTTTGAAAATACTTTGCCCTGATACCGTTTGGCGGTATCAGGGCATTTTAAAACTTTCCGTTAAAGGGTTTCACCCTTTAAAATCCTGACGAGGGCTCCGCCCTCGACCCGCAAGCCTTTGAAAAGGCTTGACCTAAACTTTATGGTTTTGCTTCGTCTTAGTTCTTTTTTTTTAGTCGAGTATCATACGAACTCCGCCGTAAATACCTGCATCATTTCCCAAATCGGCAACCTTGAAGTATGTATTCCTTGCTGCGTGGAAAGCATACTGCTGATAATAATTCTGCACCTTTTCTATAAGTACCGAGCCTGCCTTAGACATACCTCCGCCTATTACGAATACCTGAGGGTTGACTACACAGGCAATCTGAGAAAGACCTCTGCCGAGAATTTTAGCTGTTCTGTCAACCATTTTTTCTGCGACCTCATCACCTTTTTTGGCACAGTCGAATATATCCTTTGCGGTCAGTTTTTCCGCATTGAGTTCTGTTTCGACATCGGGATGTTCTTCAAGGAATTTTCTGGTTGTTCTTACAATACCCGTTGCGGAAGCGTACTGTTCAAGACAGCCGTGATTTCCGCAGCCACAGGCTTCCTTCTCGTTTTCCTTCATATTTATATGACCGATTTCGCCGCCTGCACCATCGCTGCCTGCCACGATTTTTTCGTTTATTATTACGCCGCCGCCTACACCTGTTCCGAGTGTTACCATAACTATATTCTTATAGCCTTTTCCGCCGCCCTGCCACATTTCGCCGAGTGCGGCAACATTGGCATCATTTCCTACCTTGACTTTAAGCTCGGTAAGGCGGTTAAGCTCAATCTGTACGTTGAAAACTCCCCAGCCGAGGTTTACGCATCTGAAAACAGTGCCGTCCTCATCAACAGGGCCGGGAACGCCTACGCCTACACCCTCAACATCTGATTTATCGATAGATTTTTCGCCGAGCTTCTTGTCGATATCGGCAGCTATATCGGGAAGGATATTTACTCCGTTATCCTCAGTTCTTGTAGGAATTTCCCATTTTTCGATAAGCTCTCCCGATGTTTCAAAGAAGCCCATTTTTATGGTTGTTCCGCCGATGTCCACACCAAAAGCATATTTTTTCATTTTAAAAATCTCCTTATGAATAATTTATTTAAAGCTGATTTCTGTTTATTTTATTGAATATTTCCTCTGTCTGCTCTATGACGTTTTTTCTTTTGAAGAATGCCATAATCGTATATGAAAAGAATACTATAACGCAAAATGCAAGAAGATATTTTCCTATTGAGTTGCTGTAGGCGACAGCCATAAAGGAAGAAAAGCCTGTCATAAAGATAACGACAGTCAGAGTTGATATAAGCCAGCGTCTGCTGTATCCGAAAGTACCTTTCAGTACACATTTTCCCGAAGCGGAATTGGTTATATCGGCAATAAGTCTGTAGTGGGTCGGCAAATCGTAGCCCTCGCAGATTGTTCTCAGTTCTATGTGGCAGCCGTCTGTATAGCCTTCAAAATAATCCTCTTCAATACTTTTGTTTATATCTGTTATAACCTCGCTTACGGATTTGTTGAACTCATATAAATACTCTTTCATAAAAACATCATACCCTTACAAGTCGGGCTGAACCCCGATTTCATTCAATCCTGCGACTTAATTTTATCATATTCGTTAAATAGCTACAATAAATATAATAAACATATTTAAAGCTTTGCTTTTGTGCATTTTAAACATAAAATAATATATTAAAAAGCAAAAAGCACCATAACGGCGGTTTATTATCGCTGTATGATGCTTTTCGGATTTTTTATGACAAAAAAGATTTAGTAAAATTAAGCCTTGCCTACAGAACCGAACAGTTCCATTTTTTCCTTTACTGTAGCCTTGATAGCCTCAAAGCCGGGAGCGAGGAGTTTTCTGGGGTCAAAGCCCTTGCCCTGAGTATCCTTACCTGCTTCTATGTACTTTCTTGTAGCGGCTGCAAATGCGAGCTGACACTCTGTATTAACATTTACCTTTGAAACACCGAGGTCGATAGCTTTTCTTACCATTTCTTCGGGAATGCCTGAACCGCCGTGGAGAACGAGGGGCATTTTTCCTGTAAGCTTCTGAATATCAGCAAGAACGTCAAAGTTAAGACCCTGCCAGTTGTCGGGATATTTGCCGTGAATGTTTCCGATACCTGCTGCAAGCATAGTAACGCCGAGGTCAGCAATCATTTTGCACTCGTTAGGGTCAGCACATTCGCCTGCACCTACAACGCCGTCTTCCTCACCGCCGATAGAACCTACTTCAGCTTCGATAGAGAGGTTCTTTTCGTTGCAGATAGCAACGAGTTCTGTTGTTTTAGCAACGTTCTCGTCTATGGGATAGTGTGAGCCGTCAAACATAATTGAGCTGAAACCTGCTGCGATACAAGCCTTAGCACCTTCGTATGAGCCGTGGTCGAGGTGAAGAGCAACGGGAACAGTGATTTTAAGCTCGTCAATCATACCATTAACCATACCAACGATTGTTTTATATCCGCACATATACTTTCCTGCACCCTCAGATACGCCGAGAATTACGGGAGAGTTAAGTTCCTGAGCTGTGAGCAGTATAGCTTTTGTCCACTCCAGATTATTGATGTTGAACTGACCTACTGCATAGTGACCTTCTTTTGCCTTAGTGAGCATTTCTTTTGCATTTACCAATGCCATATTATAATCACTCCAATTATTATTAAAATTTTACCGTATAAATTAAACCGGTAAGTTACAGAGTTATTATACATCATATTTGAAGAAATATAAAGGGTATTTTCAAAAAATTTTGTACATAAAAGCTTTTAAGGCGAAAATCAGTGTGAAAAAATATTTCCTAGGTAAGCGACTATGGCTGAAAGGGACATAAGTGTGAAGAATATACCCATTATGGTAAGCAGAGTAAAGGTATGCGTTTCACGACCGATTTCGTAAAAGTCGTCGGGGTCATCGGGGTCTATGAGAAGTGTTACGGCTTCGCCCGCCTGACGTGGAAAGTCTATGCCTGATGTATAGAGAGTGGAAGCCTTTGTGTAGGTAACTCCGTTATATACATACTGATATACGGGGGCTTTGGTAGTAGTTCCTTCGTGTCGTCTGCTTTGTATGTCTGTGATGTAAGCGGTTATGCTGTATGTACATTTTCGTTTATGAGCATTTGCACTGTATATCGGAATTACAATCAGTCCCACGCCCACGGCTAGGAACAGGAGCAGTCCGAGAAAGACAAATATTTCTTCGGCTTTGACTTTTATAGCACCTGTTCCGAAGGTCTGCACAAGTCCCATAAGGGTACAGGCAGCACCTACTGCGACAAACACGGACATAATAGCCTTTGATATTATATCCTTGCTTTGTTTAAAAAGGAATATTCCCAGAAACAGGAACATTTGTCCGAACAGAGAAAGCGTAAGGGAGGGGTAGCGGTCGGCAGTAAGTATCATAAGCAGCATTGAGCCGAAAAACCATAGCAGAAATACGCAGCCTGATATTTTTGAATTGCTTTGCTCAGCGTTGAAGTTTTTGGGTATATCGTAGTCGCTGTACTGTATGTACTGAAAATTTCGTGGAGTTCCGTTTGCGTTGAGGTGGGGAAGGGCAGTGTCGATATTTTCGTTATTTGTCTGATTATTGGGGATATTGTTTTTTCTGAGGTCAACGGGAGAGGTGGACTGAGCATTTGAGTAATACTGCTTGTTAAGGTTGACCTGTTCGGACTGAACAGGCTGAACAGGCTGAACAGGCTGAACAGGCTGATTATTATTATTGTAACTGTCGGGAATATTATTATTATTCATATCGGCAGTCCACGAGGGATAATCAGATGAGCTGTTGTAAAAATTGTTCTGACTGCTGTCGGAGTTATCGGAGCTGTCATTCAAATTCCAGTCGTAATAATTGCTGTTATTATTCGGGCTGTAGTCCGAACCTCTGCTGTATCTGTCGGAATCGTAGTAATTGTTGGAATTATTGGAATTATTGGAATAATTATTATTGCCGCTGTTCTGATTTTTTTCTTTATTACGTCCGAATATCATAAATTACACCTCTCTCAAAAAAAATTCCATCTGTGCGGTTGGAATGATTTTCTCATTGTATAGCTATGACAATTAAAAGTTTTGTCCACTTTTTCAAAAGTGGTGGGGTTCAGGGGCAAAGCCCCTGATAGGATTTTTAAGGGCAAAGCCCTTAAACTACCCAAAATTCCAAACAAAATTTGCGTAAGCAAATTTTGACAGTAATTATTTGATTTTCAACTGCACAGATGGAAAAAATTCTGACTGTAAAAGTATGATTAATTTGCAAAAATGCCGTTTTCACGGCATTTTTGATTTTAAAAACTATGAGTTAAAGGGTTTCACCCTTTAAAATCCTGACGAGGGCTCTGCCCTCGACCCGCAAGCCTTTGAAAAGGCTTGACCTAAACTTTAAGGTTTTCTCTTTTGTAATTATGATATATTATTCGGTCTTTTCTGCAACTACGGCTATGCCGAGGTCATCAAGCTGTACCTGTTCTATGGTACTCGGAGCATTTGTCATAGGTTCTGAAGCGTTCTGAACCTTGGGGAAAGCCACTACATCTCTGAGGGTAGGAGCTTTAATCATCTGCATTACCAGTCTGTCAAGACCTATACCCATACCGCCGTGAGGTGGAGCACCATATTTGAAAGCGTCCGTCAGAAAACCGAATTTTTTATAGGCTTCTTCATCGCTCAGACCTAAAAGGCTGAACATTCTTTTCTGTAAATCGGGATTGGTTATACGGATAGAGCCTGACGAAAGCTCAACACCGTTCAAGACCATATCATAAGCCTTTGCGTAAACTTTTCCTTTGTCATCTTCGAGGGTATCCATACATTCGTCTGTGGGAGATGTGAATGGGTGGTGCATAGCAACCCATGTCTGAGTTTCCTTATCGAATTCAAAGAAAGGAAAATCTACTACCCAGAGGAAGTTGTAGCCGTCTTTTATAATGCCGAGCTTGTTTGCGGCTTCACATCTCAACGCACCAAGAACAGAAAGAACGGTATTGTTTTCGGTATCTGCAACTATGAATACAACGTCACCCTGTTTTGCATCGGCTTTTTCGATTATGCCCTGCATCTGCTCCTCAGTCATAAACTTTGCAAAGCTTGAAGCTATACCGTTTTCTGTCATTCTTATCCACGCAAGACCCTTTGCACCTATTCCTTTTGAAAACTCTGTCAGCTTGTCAATTTCTTTTCGTGAGTAAGTTTTAACAGCGTTTCTGGCTGTGATGCCTCTTACGCTTCCGCCGCCTGATACGGCATTTTTAAATACCGCAAAATCACAGTCTTTTACAATGTCTGTGAGGTCGAAAAGCTGCATATCAAAACGTGTATCGGGCTTATCTGAACCGTAGCGTTCCATAACTTCGTTATATGTATAGCGGGGGAACGGTGTGGGAACGTCTATGTTAAGGGTATCCCTGAAAACTCTTTTTATATATCCCTCGCCTATTTCGAGAACGTCCGCCATATCTACAAACGACATTTCAATGTCAATCTGAGTAAATTCAGGCTGACGGTCTGCACGAAGGTCTTCATCTCTGAAACAGCGTGCTATCTGCATATATCTGTCAAAGCCTGCAACCATACAAAGCTGCTTGTAAATCTGCGGCGACTGGGGGAGAGCATAGAAGCTGCCCTTGTGTATTCTTGACGGAACGAGAAAATCCCTTGCTCCCTCCGGTGTGGATTTTATAAGCATAGGGGTTTCTATTTCGATAAAGCCCTGTTCGTCGAAATAGTCACGGGTTACTTTTGCTATCTTATGTCTGAGAATTATATTCTGCTGAAGGTCGGAACGTCTGAGGTCGAGATAGCGGTATTTCAGACGTGTAAGCTCACCCGTGTTGGAGTTGGGAACAATTTCAAAGGGAGGAGTTTCGCTTTCGCCTAAAATCCTGAGTTCTTCAACGGCTATTTCAATATCGCCTGTTGCTATCTTGTTTGTCTTTGCACTTCTTTCACGGACTGTTCCGACAACTCCGAGAACGTATTCGCTTTTTACTGAAGCGGCTTTTTCAAATACGGCTTTATCGGAAGTGCTTTCGTCAAGTGCAAGCTGTACTATTCCTGTACGGTCACGCAGGTCTATGAAAATAAGCTGACCTAAGTCACGCTGACGCTGTACCCAGCCGAATACCGTAACTTTTTTTCTGCAGTCGGCTATTCTCAAATCTCCGCAATAGCTGCTTCTTTTCAGTCCTGTCATAAATTCAGTCATTTTTATTACCTCTGTTTTGGAAAATAGTTTTTTTGTGAGTGATTACACTCAGAATTGCAGATGAATCCATATACCTGCGGCTATACTCAGGCTGCGATTGCAGACGGTCAAAAGCTTTGCTTTTGACCAATTGAAAGTGTAAACACTTTCAATTCACGGCAGCATTTGCTGCCGTGGTCTGCAATCGCCACGTTATCCTGCAACGCTGTTTTTTTAAAATGGAAAATGGAAAATGGAAAATCAAAGCTCCTGTTCAAGACTGCTTTCAAGAACATCGTTCTGATAATCTAAAAACTTATCAAAAAAGCTGTCCGTAAATTTATCGTCAAGGGGAATATCGAACTTTTCGCCCGTGAACATATTTTTAAGTACGGCACGTGAATTTTTTATTTCGTCATCGCCTATTACTATGCTGAACTTTGCCCTGATTTTATCGGCATATTTCATCTGAGCCCTGAGACTTCTGCCTGCTACATCGCACTCTGCACTGAGAGAGGAGTTGCGTATCTGCTTTACGAGGTCGAAAGCTTTTTTCTGAGCATCACTTCCGAGTGATGCGATATACAAATCGCAGGTATCGGGTTCGGGAATTACGATATTCTGTTCAGCCATAAGGGCGAGCAGACGCTCCATACCAAGACCAAAGCCGAGAGAGGGCATACTCTGACCGCCAAGCTGTTCAATAAGACCGTCATAACGTCCTCCGCCGCATACAGTACCCTGAGAGCCTAAACTTGTTGTGACGAACTCAAAAACTGTTTTGGTGTAATAGTCAAGTCCACGAACAATTTTGGGATTTACCACATACGAAATATTTACGCTGTCGAGATATGATTTTACCTGTTCAAAATGTTCCCTGCACTCATCGCAGAGATAATCAAGCACAACAGGTGCGTTCTTTGCGATGTCTGAGCATACGGGACTTTTGCAGTCCAGAATTCTCATAGGATTTTTTTCAAGTCTTGAAAGACAGGTTTCGCAAAGATTGTCTTTGTAAGCCTCGAAGTAATCTTTCAGAGCTGCGTGATATTCCGCACGGCATTTCGGACAGCCGATAGAATTTATTTCAAGCTGTAAATCACTTACTCCCAGAATGCCGAATAAATCCGAAGCAAGACAGATTATTTCCGCATCGGCAACGGGACTGCCTGTACCGAAAACTTCAATTCCGAACTGGTGGAACTCTCTGTAGCGGTTAGCCTGTTTTTTCTCGTATCTGTAGCAGGATTCAAAATAGAATGTCTTTACGGGAAGTCCGTCATTATATATGGCGTGTTCGAGCAAGGCTCTTGCCACACCTGCCGTTCCTTCGGGACGCAAGGTTATGGAAGTACCGCCCTTTGTATCAAAGGTATACATTTCTTTCTGTACCACATCGGTTGTATCGCCCACTCCACGCTGAAAAAGCTCTGTATGTTCAAAAACGGGGGTACGAATTTCCTTGAAGCCGTATGCTTTTGCCTGACTTCTCATAATCTTTTCTATAAACTGCCATTTGTAGCTTTCCTTAGGCAGTACATCTTCTGCCCCGTACACTTTTTTTGTTATAAGTGCCATTTTACAAAATCCTCCGTTTACCTGTTTTTTTATTGAAATGCTTTATTTAAAAAAGCAAAAAAGCAAAACAGGGAGAATAGAGCCGATGTCTACCCTCCCTATCAAATTAATATTCTACTATAATATGACAAAAGTTACAAGGTTATTTTGAATGTTATTTAAGAATATTTCTCCAGTCGAGGTCGCCACGCTCAAGACCTCTTACAAGCATTTCCGCCGTAGCTATGTTCGTAGCAACGGGAATGTTACGCATATCGCAAAGTCTGAGCAAATTCATATCATTGCGTTCATGCGGTTTGGGATTGAGAGAGTCTCTGAAAAACAGCAGCATATCAATTTCTTCAAGGGAAATTCTTGCGGCAATCTGCTGACCTCCGCCCTGAGCTCCGCTGAGGAAACGTTCTATTTTCAATCCTGTTGCCTCAGAAACAAGTCTGCCTGTTGTACCCGTTGCACAAATAGAATATTTGCTTAAAATTCCGCAATAGGCAATACAAAACTGTACCATCAGTTCTTTTTTCTCATCATGTGCTATTAAGGCTATCTTCATACATAATCCCTCTTCCTTATAAAATAAAAAATTCACTAAATTTTAATATATCAGCAACGGTACATTTTCGCCGTCCAGTCTTGCTGCAATTCTGTCTATACCTTCCAGAGCCGTACATTTCTTACGGTAAGCCAGACCTTTCTGTATCGAAGCCACAACCTGTCTGTCCTCGGTAATTATTCCTATAAGCTGTATTCCCGACTCGTCAATAATGCAGTCCAAATCGGGATAAAATGCAAGCTCTCTGAAAGATGTCCTTGAAAACCTGTTTATAATAAGCCTTATATTATCCTTTCCCATATCGGTAAGCTTTTTGCGGACGTTCACACACCCTCGCAGACTTGTAGGTTCGGTATTTGCAATAACAAGGCATAAATCAGACGGCATAACGGCAGTATCAAAGCCTTTGCCTACACCGGCAGGAGAGTCAATAATGATATAATCAAAGCTGCTGCGGACGTTATCGGTAAACTGCTTCAATATTGCAGGACTAAGCTCATCTTCGGCATTCTGCGGAGCGGGAATAAGACTAAGTCCCGAAATATGGTTACACGGATAAATAATCTGTTCGGGGGAGCAGTTGCCGCAAACAGCATCGGCAATATCAAAAACAAGACTTTTGCTTATACCCATCATAATATCAAGTCCACGCATACCTGAGTCGCAGTCTATAAGAAGAACGCTGTGTCCTCTTTTGACAAGAGCCATACCCAATGTAACACAGACTGTAGATTTACCCGTACCTCCCTTTCCGGAGGCAACAGAAATAATTTTACCCATAAATTCGCCTTTCCCAGAATATAAAAGCAAGCAGAAAACTGCCCACACTGTCATAAGTATATTTTAACAGGAAAATTCCTATAAGTCAAACAATTTTAAAAATTTTTTTGAGTATTTTGCACATTTTTCAGATATAAAATAATCAACAAATTTAAAGATTGAATTTTAGTCAAGTTTAATATCAACGTGTTTTCTGCTTATCCGAAAGCCTTGCTGTCAAGATAGCCTATTGTAAATTCGCCCCAGCTATAATTCATCATATATTCGCCCGTATATGAATTTATTGCTTCGCTGTCGCCGTTCAGAAATCTGTAGTAGTCGCAGTCTACTTTGCTTACGTCAACCGAAAGATGGTTATATCTTTTTACAACTATATCTGAAACATTTGCAGCATTCAGGGTTTTCATCATAGCGGCTATTATTGTCTGTAACTGCTTCTGAAGTGAGGCTGTATACTCCTTATCCTCAAAAAGTACCGACGCAAGCTCTCTGAGAGAACAGCCCGTTCCGTTTTTATGTATGAGATATGCAAAAAGCTCCTTAGATTTTGCCCTCGGAAAATGAAGCGGAGTTCCGTCAACATATACTTCAAAGTTGCTGAAAGTCTTTACTGTGACGTTCGGACGTGCGTTTTCCACAGGATACCTCAGCTTTGACATAGCCGCAAGAACCGATTTTTTTTCGGCAGGTTTGAGTATATATCCGCTTGCATACAATGAAAATGCTTCAAGTGCATATTCCGAATATCCCGTGACAAATATTATATTTGTTCTTTCGTTTATTTCCAAAAGCTGTGAGGCAAGCTGTATTCCTGTTGTGTTGTCCATTTCAATGTCAAGAAATGCTATATCTATTTTGTTTTCCCTTGCAAAGCTTACAGCATCGTCCGATGAGGTAAAGCTTTTTATTTCTGCACAGGGAATACATTCCTTCAAAACATCTGTAAGGTCGTTCAGTGCAAAAAATTCATCATCTACAGCTATCACATTCATAAAAACTCATCTCCTGTCAGTATCTGGACGGCTTCGGAATAGTTATCAGTACAGTAGTTCCGACATTCGGAGTACTGCTTATTTCAAGTGTACCGTCACACATAACCTCTATCCTTTTTCTTGCGTTGTCAACTCCGATATGACTTCGTTCTTTTTCCGTTGTGCGTGACTGCTTTGAAAGCTCTGTACCGATACCGTTATCCATAATCTCTATCGTATAATTGAAGGCGTTTTCACGTGTGGTTATCTTTACCGTGCCGCCCTCCTTACGCTTCGTTATTCCGTGACGTATTGCGTTTTCAACTATGGTCTGTACCGTGAGCGACGGTACATTGAAATCAAAGGCTTCTATATCATAATCTATATCTATTTTATCACCAAAGCGTTTCTTTTCAAGCGAAATATAATTTTCTACGTGTTCCATTTCCTTTTCAAAAGGAATGGTTGTGTTAAGTGTGAGTGAGTCAAGATTTCCCCTCAGATAGCCTGCAAATTCCGTTATGGCTTCCTTTGCCGTTTTGGGGTCTATATCGCAAAGCTGTCTTATTACAACAAGCGTATTGTAAAGAAAATGCGGCTGTATCTGACTTAGCATTATGGATACCTTGCTCTGGAGAAGCTCACGCTCAATTTTATCGGCTTTTGAAGCCTGTACTATGCTTTTTCTTGCAATAAGCATAATTTCCGTGAGCTGTATTCCTGAAAAAATTACAAGTGCCGCCTCAAAATTGCTGTATATAAAATCTCCCGTAAACATCTTTATGATAATTTCCGCAAGACTTGCTGAAAGAATAATCACTGCCGAAATTATAATCGCTTTCGTATGCTCCGATACCGTATTCCTGTAATCAATTATAAGAAAAAGAATTGTGAATAAAATCAGAATTATTGCCGAAGATATAGCATTGAAAGCAAAACCTATATAATCGCTTTCTCCCGAAACCTGAGAGAAAAAGAAAATCATAATCATAATGCTCCACACAGGAAGAAAATAGCTTGAAGCACGTTTTACCGTTTTTCCGTGAGTGCAGAGCCGCAGATAAAGCAGTATAAAATACAGTATGAACATATGAACCGTAAATTCAGCCACATTCACAAGAAAAGCATTCCTTACCAGAAGCGTTATGTAGTCGTAATTTATAAAAACAGACAAGCCGCCGCATATCATAACAAAACCGCTGGAGAGGTCACGGAGCTGTGCAGGCGACTGCATTATTTTCAGACCCAGCATTATAAATGTAAGTATTATTCCTGCTGTGAAAATAAGTGCCGATATTACTATATTCGGAATATTACTGACAAGCTTATCCGTCAGAAGGTCATACGTACTTCCTACCGCTATATTATTCAGAAATTTCCGTATATAGCTTTGGTGAAGATACTTTATGCGTGGTGTAAGCTCTATTGTTATCGTATCTGAAGTTTCTATTGAGGGCGAAATAAATTCCGTCCACTCCTTGCCCTGAGAACTGACTATATCAGGATAGTTCTCATCAAATCCATAGGAAAAAATCTTTTCATCGTTCCTGTATACGCTTATCTTTACATTGTCGGAAAACAGGTGTATCCTTTTACCCTCCGAAACGGCATTGTGCGGACGGATTTTGAACTTTATCGTGTCCGAAAATCCGTAATCAATATTGATTTTTCTGTCGGGCGGAATATCCTCGGCAAGTTTGTCGCTGCTGAGGGTATATGTTCCGCTGAAAGTCATATATTTTATTCCGCTGTTCCTTGTTTCTGTCTTTTCGGCAGCCGAAATGCAGAAAACAATAAAAAGTATTAATGAAACAAAAAGTACCGTAATCAATATGGTATTGAACGATAACCTGATTTTTCTGATTTTCATAGGCAACCTCTGAAACGGACAATTCAGCTTTACATCAACAGAAAGCCGTCTTTTTAAAAAATTATATCAAAATTTTATGGAAAGTCTATTCAATAAGTATAATATACCACATTTTTTCCTTGCTTGCAAATAAATTGAAATAAAATAGTTTAAAAGGCATTGTAATAATTTCAGATTTATAGTAGAATAAAATTTAACAGAAATTCGGTTGGAATTTCTATGAGAATATATATACACGAAATACAACGGGGATAGGGGGATTGCAGAGTGAAGAAAGAAAAAATGATTGAATTGAAAAGCCCTAATCCTTCGGGATATGATACAAAGTATATTATTAATTTCCATAAGCCTGACGTTTCTGTGCAGCAGACGGAATACAGCGATGTTCTGAAAAGACTTAATGAAAAGCTTGCTGTCGGCAGCATATCGAAAGAAACCTATGATGAAGCTGTAACGGCAGTTTACAGAAGATTTCCTGCTTTGACGGAAAATCTTTCTGATTTACAGGAAATAAGTAAATCAGAAAATAAAGATACCTTACCCGAATTACTCTCTGAAGGTATCGAAAAAATTAACGAAATCAGTGTAAATACCGAAAATACCGAAAATATCGAAAATATCGAAAATATCGAAAACAAAGAACCTGAAAGTGTGGAAAGTCTTGTTTTCCGTGCCAGGGTTTCCGAGCTTTGCGAAAGAATTGCCCGAAAAATCAGAGAGGCAGCCGAAGAAGACTTCTTTTACCGTGAAAAGAAGTCCCTGACAACTGTTCTGGAACAGGAACTTTCAGAAAATTCCTGCTCTTCCGTGCATAATGTTTTCAGAGTTCTGATGTATATTGAAAAAATAAGCACAGAAAAATTTTCCGTACAGGAAAAGGTAGCCTTTGTAAAGAAAATAAACGAAAACGTAAATTATAGCTGTGATGAAAAAATACTTGCACTTAATAATGTTCTGAAATCCGACAGCAAAACACCTTTCCTTAATGCCGATACAAGAAAACACATAATAAACAAAATAAAACTGCTGAATAAGGTTAAAGCAAGCGACTTCGTTTTTGTACCTCTTGAAAGAAACAAAGGAAAAAGAAAATCTGAAACGGAAAAAACACCGTCAAGGTCTTATTTGCCTGATGACAGAAAGACTGACAGCGACAAGAAAAAAATACAGGTACTCAGCAGTTCTCTGGATAAATACAAAAAGGTACAGAAAAAAATCATAAGCATAGCCAAAAACGAAAATATTTCCGCTGAGGAAAAAGTAAGCAGGATACTGCATACCGAAATTTCAGATACATCAGATACAAAAGATACAAAAGACAATAAAAACAGTGTAAACAATGAAAAAATTGAAAACGTAAATTCCGACAGCGTAACCAAAAGTATAGTTATGTCTGACAAATATTTCAAGTTCGGAGCAGGTACTATAGTATGCCTTGAAAATATGACTATGCTTGTTCCAAGCCTGTTCTGTTTCGGAAGTACCGACAGCAGCGGCAGAACATCTATATGCTGTACGGGCAGCATTCAGAGCAATTCATATGACAGCGAAAGTATGGAGAAAATCGCACCGCTTGTTATCGTAATTACCAGAAAGAGCGTAAAGCCCGAATACAGACTGCATAATTTCTTCAATGACGGAATATCGGAATGCAGAAACAAAAATATCAGATACAGACAGACAGCAGCAGACGGATTTCCTGCCGTTTATAAGCACAGGAAGGGTGATAATCTTTACTCCGTTTCGGTTTATATGCCTGTTTTTTCCTGCATAGTCAACATTGATTTCAAATTCAATGCGGAGCTTATAAACAAAAGCAGTACTGTACAACGCATACTTTCGGAATTAAGGTTCGACAGAAAACCCGATAAATAATTCCTTTTCAGGAGTTATTATATACATCACACGTTACAAAAACCATAAAGTTTAGGTCAAGCCTTTTTAAAGGCTTGCGGTTTCCAAAGGCGGAGCCTTTGGTCAGGATTTTTAAGGGCGAAGCCCTTAAACAGAGGTTTCCAAAGGCGGAGTCTTTGGTCAGGATTTTTAAGGGCGAAGCCCTTAAACAGAGAAGGAGGATAATTATGAAAGAAAAAATCGGAACTGATGTCATTCTTGACTGCACACACACAATAGCCGAACCTCTCTTTAAAAATACCGTGTATCCGTGGGAGGTTCTCAGCAGTATAGGCGACTTCATAATGAAGCTCGGCCCTACACTTCCTAAAGATGAATATGATATGGTCGGCGAAAACATCTGGATAGCAAAATCAGCAAACGTCGCACCTTCTGCCTGCCTTAACGGCCCTCTCATAATCTGCGACAAGGCGGAAATAAGACACTGTGCCTTCATAAGAGGTAACGTAATAGTCGGAAAAAATGCGGTTGTCGGAAATTCTACAGAGGTAAAGAACTCAATATTGTTCGACTGCGTTCAGGCTCCCCACTTCAATTATGTGGGCGATTCAGTGTACGGCTACAAATCACATACAGGAGCAGGCGTTATCGCTTCCAACCTCAAATCCGACAGAAGTAACGTCGTTATATGTATCGACGGCGAAAAAATAGACACGGGTCGTAAAAAATTCGGTGCGGTTATCGGTGACTATGTGGAGGTAGGCTGTAATTCAGTTCTTAATCCCGGAACTGTCATAGGAAAAAATACAACCGTATACCCCGTATCAAGAGTAAGAGGCTATGTTCCCGAAGGAAGTATCTATAAAAAAGCCGATGAGGTAATAGAAAAATACCTTCCCGATGTCGATGCCTGAGTTGCTTTAGTATATAAAAATTTGTAATAAACAGTAAATTTTATCTGAAAAATTGAATATTTTTAAAAAATTCATTAATTAGTACCTTTGGTGTATTGAAATTCATAAAAAAATGTGGTAGATTTATATAGTAAAGGGTATATTAGCTTATACTAAAGCGTAAGGATACGGATTGCTCTTTAAGGTAAGGGTTTAAATAAATAAACAGGAGGACGTAAAGAAATGGCTTTTGAGTTGGAAAAAGAATATAGCGACAACATACCTGTAATAAAGGTAATAGGTGTAGGCGGCGGCGGCGGAAACGCTGTCAACCGAATGGTTAAAATGGGTGTTCGCAGTGTAGAGTTTATTGCCGTAAATACAGATGATCACGTTTTACAGTTTTCAAGTGCAAACCAGAAAATTCAGATAGGCGAGAAAATAACACACGGAAAAGGTGCAGGTTCAAAACCCGATGTAGGCAGAGAGGCAGCCGAGGAAAACAGAGAGGAAATCCAGGCAGTACTCAAGGATACCGATATGGTGTTCATTACAGCAGGTATGGGCGGCGGAACAGGTACAGGAGCAGCTCCCGTTGTAGCAGAAATTGCTCAGGAAATGGGTATCCTTACAGTTGCTATAGTAACAAAGCCCTTTGCGTTTGAGGGAAGAAAAAGAATGGAACAGGCTGAGCAGGGTATAGCTCGTCTTCGTGAACACGTTGACTCACTTATCGTAGTACCCAACGAAAGACTTAAATTCGCAAGTGAGCAGAGAATTACCCTTAAAAATGCCTTCGATATAGCAGATGATGTTCTCAGACAGGGCGTTCAGAGTATATCTGACCTTATCCTTATCCCCGGACTTGTAAACCTTGACTTCGCTGACGTTACTTCCATTATGAAGGACGCAGGCTATGCTCATATGGGTATAGGCTTCGCTACAGGCAAGGAAAAGGCTGAAGAGGCTGCAAGAATGGCTATAACCAGCCCGCTCCTCGAAACATCTATCGACGGTGCTAAGGGTGTTATCGTAAATATCACAGCTTCCGCTGACATAGGTCTTGATGAAATCTCCCTCGCTTCTTCAATGATTACTGACCAGGCTGACGCAGACGCAAACATAATCTGGGGTGCTGTTCTCGATGAAAATATGGAGGACGAAATGAGCGTAACAGTTATCGCTACAGGCTTTGCTTCAGATGATGACTTTGCTCCCCGTATGGATAATAACGACAAGCAGGCTGCAAACGGCAGACGTGGCAGCTATTCAAGACAGGCTGCTCCCGAACCCAGAAGAGGCGGCTATTCATCTCAGCCTCAGCAGAGAGAAACAAGAGAAAACCGTGACAGCTATAACTCACGTGACAGCTATAATTCCCGTGATAACTACGGCTCTCGTGACAGCTATGACAGCCGTGACAGCCGTGACAGCCGTGACAGCCGTGACAGCCGTGACAGCTACGGCTCTCGTGATTCACGTGACAGCTACGGCTCTCGTGACAGCCACTCTTCATCGTCACAGTCAAAGAAGCTCAATGACCCCGATGACGATGCCTATTATGACATTATGTCTATATTCAAGCGTAAATAATCAATAAATCTTAAAGTGTGTTCTACAGACGTGTCTGTTTTTCAGACACGTCTGTTTTATACGTTCTGCCTTTTTTAAGTAAAGTATAAAATCTTATATAATTTATAAAAAAGTTATTAAATTTTATACCGCAAACTTGAAAATAAACAGGAAGTATTGTATTATATAAAAGTAATACTTGTAATTCTTACAATCAGGTTTAGGAGGACAATTTTATGGCAACAACTTTTTCAGACAAATATTTGTCAGGCTTCGTAAGATGTGAGGAGTATGCCGCAGTAGCTTCTCAGGTAAAAGCTGCTCACGATGCACTTCATAACGGAACAGGTCTGGGAAATGATTTCATTGGCTGGCTTACTCTGCCCACTGACTACGACAAGGACGAGTTCGCAAGAATTAAAGCCGCAGCTGAAAAAATTAAAAATAATACAGATGTTTTCATAGTTATAGGAATAGGCGGTTCTTACCTCGGAGCAAGAGCGGCTATCGAATTTATCCATTCCCAGAACTATAACGCAAAGAAAAAGGATACCCCCGATATATATTATGTCGGCAACAGCATAAGCTCATCTTATCTTGCCGATATTATGGATATATGTGAAGGCAAGGACGTATCCATAAATATGATTTCAAAATCAGGTACAACTACCGAACCTGCAATTGCTTTCAGAGTATTCAGAGAAATGCTCGAAAAGAAATACGGCAAAGACGGTGCTAAGGAAAGAATTTTCTGTACTACAGACAAGGCAAGAGGTACTCTGAAAGCTCTCGCCGATGAAGAGGGATACGAAACATTTGTAGTACCCGATGACGTAGGCGGAAGATTTTCCGTGCTTACCGCTGTAGGACTTCTGCCGATAGCCGTTTCAGGTGCAGACATAGACGCACTTATGAGCGGTGCTGCAAAGGCTCAGGAGGTACTCAATAATGATGACCTCTCAACAAATGACTGCTATAAGTATGCCGCTGCAAGAAACATTCTCAACAGAAAAGGCAAGGACGTTGAAATCCTTGTAAGCTATGAGCCTTCTTTCACAATGATGACAGAATGGTATAAGCAGCTCTTCGGAGAGAGTGAGGGCAAGGACAATAAAGGTATATTCCCTGCCGGTGTTGTATTCTCAACCGACCTGCATTCTATGGGACAGTTCATTCAGGAAGGCACAAGATGTATGTTTGAAACTGTCGTAAACATCAGAAAGCCTAAGAGAGAAATCGTTCTCGGTGAGGTTGACGGAAATATCGACGGTCTTAACTTCCTTTCGGGAAAAACTATGGATTTCGTAAACAAGAAAGCCTTTGAAGGAACTGTTCTGGCTCATAATGACGGCGGAGTACCCAATATCCTGCTTGAAGTTGAAGAAATGACTGAGTATGAGCTTGGCTATCTTATTTACTTCTTTGAAAAGGCTTGTGCAATAAGCGGATATATGCTCGGAGTAAATCCTTTCAACCAGCCCGGAGTAGAAAGCTATAAGAAAAATATGTTTGCTCTGCTCGGAAAGCCCGGCTATGAGTCGGAAAAGGAAGCTCTTGAGGCAAGACTTAAATAATATAATAAATTCAGGAATTATTAGCACTGTAAAGTGTATTTTATAGGAGGAGATTAAAATGGTAACATTACTCATCGGACATAAGGGCTCGGGAAAAACAAAAAAGCTTATTTCTCTTGCTAACGAGGCAGTTACAAAGTCAACAGGCAACGTTGTAGTTATAGAAAAGGGTGCAAAGCTTACATACGATGTAACCCACAAGGCAAGACTGATTGATACAGACCAGTACAAGATTTCGGGTTATGATGTACTGTTCGGCTTTATAAGCGGTATCTGTGCAGGAAACTATGATGTGACTGATATTTTTGTTGATTCCACATTCAAGATTTGTTCAAAAGATACGGAAGCACTCAAGGATTTTGTAGGCAAGCTGAATGTGCTTTCTGAAAATGCAGAAACAAATGTAACGCTCCTTATTTCCGCAGATATGTCAGAGCTTCCCGAAGGAATAGAAGCTGAAATGGCTGTTCTTTGATTTGTTTTTTTTGAAAAAACTTCTGCAAAGTGGGTTTGAATATGATATAACAACACTGTAAATTATCATAATTTGCTCTAAACATAGCAAACCCCCGAAGGAACTTCAGGTTCTTTTGGGGGTTTTTAATTCTGAGATAAAAATAAAAAAGTGTCCGTAACCTTAATCAGTTACGGACACTTTTTCTTTCTGGTGCTGGTGACCGGACTTGAACCGGTACGATATTGCTACCGAGGGATTTTAAGTCCCTTGCGTCTGCCTATTCCGCCACACCAGCCTGCGGATTTTATTCTAGCACAAATTATATGTCATTGTCAATAAAAAATTCAAATTTGTTCAGTGTTTATTTTAATCCTAAAATATGACTGGGCATATTATAAAAATCATATACAAAAAAGTACGCAGAACTGCCATAAATTTATACCGCCGTAATTGATGAAATTTTAATAAAACTATGTTATAATGTAAAGTGTAGTCCGTATACACAGAAACGTATCCGCATATGTCGGGAGGAGTATATCAGATGGAAGAAAAAGAAAAGATTGGTGCTGCTGTGGCAGCCGAAAAATCAGATGACGGTGTGCAGAAGGAACAGACTGTTCTTTCCGTGGAAAAAACTGAAATCCCTGTTGCAGACAGCAAAAATCAGAAAGATGCAAACGATGAAAGCGGTAAGAGTAAATCTGCTGAAGAAAAAAATGTAAAGGCTTCAGGTGCGGACGGCGTAAATACTGAGAATAAAACATCAGATGTTCCCGAAAAGTCAGAATTTCTCGATAAGCTTATGAATGAAGCAAGATCCACTTATAAGGAAACAGTACAGCCTGTTTCTGACGGCGGTAACAAAGATACAGATAACGAGGATGAAATGGTGGATATATCCGATTTGAGTGCGTTGAACTCAGCCGATATTTCATCAAATTCTGAAAACAAAACCGCAAATATATCTGACGATAAAGCAAAAAAGATAAAATCCAATGAGTTATCCAATACTGTAAGAATATCTCTTGCAGATATGACGGAGGCTATGGAAAAATCCGCTGATGAAAAACAAAAAAGAAAAGATGAAAGAAATAAAAAACAGGAAAGCAAAAATGGCAGCGTATTTTTAAAGATAGTCGGCGGACTTGTTGCATCAGTTGTAATTATCGGCGGTGCGTTTGTATGTATGTATAAATTCAACCCTGATGTAATTCCCGTTGCAGCATCGGCAAATGTTCCCGGCGGTATCGTGAGAGCATCTGATGAAGAACCCGTATTTCTCAAAGGTATCAAGGTACAGGGGCAGGAGCTGGAAGGAAAAACTCTTGATGAGGCAAAATCGCTGCTTGCCGTAAGAGGTACTACCATTTTCCCTCAGGTCAATATGACTGTAAATTATGAGGGTGTGGACTATGTTTATGACAGAGAGGACTTCGACTTCCTCTATGACATAAATGCTGTTATCGAAAAAGCCTATGAGTATAATCAGAAGGTTCTTGATTCAGGTTCAAACGATATTCTCACTTATGCTCCCGGTGACGGTACGGCTGAGGTCGATACCGAAAACAATACGGTGAATTTCCTCGTTGAGCATAAAATCACACAGGCTTCCGTTCAGAAAGTCGTAAGGAGAGTAGCAAAAAAAGTAGACGTGCCTTGTGTAGAACCTCATGTATCAAAATATGATACATCTCAGTCCAAAAACTCCAAAAGATATACCTTTGAAGAAGGCTCACAGGGAAAATCCATTGACCAGGACGCTCTGATAAAGTCCGCTATGGACGCTTTCAACGGAGGTCAGACCTCAGTATCCCTTACTGCACAGAGCCACGAGACAAAGCCTACGCTGCAAATGTCAGACGTAAAGCAGGCAACAAAGCTTATAGGCAAGTTCAGCACGATAACCACCAATTCATATAACGCAAACGTCAATATGGAAACGGCACTCAACTCAATAAACGGTACTATACTTGAGCCGGGCGGAACTCTCTCATTTAACCAGTGTACGGGAAACAGCAATCTTATGTCAAACGGTTATCTTCCTGCCGGTGTTATTTCTCAGGGAGCTATGACAACGGGCATAGGCGGAGGAATTTGTCAGGCTGCTACAACACTTTACAATGCCGCTATAATGGCTAATATGGAAATAGTAGAAAGAGAACCTCACTTATGGTGTTCCTACTATGTTTACGGCGGACTTGACGCTACAATCGACTGGGGCAACATCGACCTAAAAGTAAAAAATAATTCAAAGTATCAGATGTTCTTCCGCTGCTGGATGGACGGTGTTGTGCTTAACGTTGAAATTTACGGCTGGCAGTCACCTGAGTTTGACGAAGTTCGTACAGAAACAGAGCTTGACTGGAGTTCATGGGAAGCTTACGGATATAACGCATACCGTGTATTCTACAAGAACGGCAAAAAGGTAAGAAGCGAAGAGCTTCCTTACTCAACATACAGTCTTTCAAACGGCGGCGGTATAAGAGGGGCAGACCTCGGTAATGTTTCAACAAAGCTCACTCAGCCCGAATAATACATCACAACTCAAATATAAAATCCATAAAGTTTAGGTCAAGCCTTTTCAAAGGCTTGCGGTTTCCAAAGGCAGAGCCTTTGGGCAGGATTTTTAAGGGTGAAACCCTTAAACAAAAGGCAGTCCGATTTTAGTTCTTTTTCGGACTGCCCTTATTTTTTTGTGTAAAACCTACAAAGCTTACGGTCGAAAATTTAATTCTGAAAATTATGACAGGCAAAATGCACAAATCGGCAAAGTACTTTTTGTGTGAGCAGTAAAAAAACTCTGATAGGCGAAATATACAAAATATTATAAATTAATATTGCAATTTTAAGAAATATACTATATAATTAACTTAGACATTGGCTGTTCTGAATTTTATATAAGAACGGCTGACGGTATTACATATTTCAGAAAACAGGAGGCAAATATGGAAGATATTAAAGGTTTATATGATGAGGAGTATGCTCAGAAGGTTATAAACTCAGAATCCGCATTTCCGGGTGGTCTGCTCGGACCGCACCTCACAGACAGAGGATATACTGTTACAGTATATAATCCCCTTGCAGAGTCGGTTGCTGTAATCGACAAAAGAAATAACCAGAAGTTTGAGGCACAGAAGCTTGATGATGCAGGCTTGTTCATAGCTTACTTAGGCTGCGATACATCAACTCCTTACTTAATCGAAATAACTCCCTATGAGGGCGAACCTTATCAGACAGAGGACTGCTATCGTTTCCCTGTACAGACTTCTTCTCAGGACGCATATTTTTTCGGTTCAGGAACACTTTATGCCGTTTCTGATATTATGGGTGCACACCTCAAGACCGTAGACGGTGTTGACGGTACACTCTTTACAGTATGGGCACCTAATGCAATGAGAGTAAGCGTAGTAGGAAGCTTCAATAACTGGGACGGCAGAATACATCAGATGAACAAGGCTCATAATGTAGGTATATTTGAGCTGTTTATCCCCGGTGTAACTGAGGGCGACCTCTATAAGTATGAGATAAAAACACAGTGGGGAAGCCTTATGATGAAAACCGACCCGTTCGGAAATTATCAGCAGAAGCGTCCCGAAACTGCTTCAATAGTAACCGATGTAAACAAGTTCCAGTGGACAGACCAGGAATGGATGGAAAAGAGAAAGGTTACAAATATAGATACTCAGCCTGTAGCTATATACGAAATGCACCCCGGTTCATGGAAACGTAAGGGCGAATACAGAGAAGAATTCCTCACTTACCGTGAGCTTGCACCTATGCTTGCAGAATACCTTAACGATATGGGCTATACTCACGTTGAACTTATGGGTATCTCAGAGCACCCCTTCGACGGCTCATGGGGCTATCAGGTTACAGGTTATTATGCACCTACTTCACGTTTCGGCTCACCTGAGGACTTCCAGTATTTCATAGACTATATGCACAATCACGGCATAAGCGTAATACTTGACTGGGTTCCCGCACATTTCCCCAAGGACGCTCACGGACTTGCAAGATTTGACGGAACTCCCATATATGAACACCCCGATGCTCGCCGTGGCGAACATCCCGACTGGGGAACATATATATTCAACTATGAAAAGACAGAGGTTCGTAACTTCCTCATAGGCAGTGCTTTGTTCTGGTTTGAGAAGTTCCACGCTGACGGTCTTCGTGTTGACGCTGTTGCTTCAATGCTCTACCTCGACTACGGCAAGAGAGACGGCGAATGGATGCCCAATATGTACGGCGGAAGAGAAAACCTCGAAGCTATAGAGTTCTTGAAGCACCTCAACTCAATCAATTCACAGCGTAACCCCGGCACGGCAATTATGGCTGAGGAGTCAACCTCGTTTGCAGGCATTACCGCACCTGTTCAGTATAACGGCTTAGGCTTTACCTTCAAGTGGAATATGGGCTGGATGAACGACTTCCTCAGATATATGTCTACCGACCCTATATACAGATGTCATGACCATCACGAGCTTACTTTCAGTATGGTTTACGCTACATCTGAAAAATTCATACTCGTTCTCTCACATGACGAGGTTGTTTACGGCAAATGCTCAATGATAAACAAAATGCCCGGCGATGACTGGCAGAAGTTCGCAAACCTCAGAACAGCTTACGGCTTTATGTTCGGTCACCCCGGAAAGAAGCTGCTGTTTATGGGTCAGGACTTCGCTCAGTATGACGAGTGGAACGCAAACAAGGAACTTGACTGGTATCTTATCGACCGCATAGACAACAACAGAATGCTCCAGCAGTATTTCAAAAAACTGCTTTCAATCTACAGAAAATATCCCGCACTCTATGAGCAGGATTTCACATATGACGGCTTTGAGTGGATGAACTGTAACGACTGGAGCCACAGTGAGGTAAGCTTTGTTCGTAAGCCTTCAACTCCCGGAGAAAAATTCCTGCTGTTCGTTTGCAACTTCGTACCTGTTCCTCACGATAACTTTATGATAGGCGTACCCTGCAAGGGTGAGTATAATCTCATTCTTAACAGTGACTCCTCCGAGTACGGCGGCTCTGACTATAACAAGACCAAAACCCTCGTTTCGGAAAAAAGAGAAGCTGACGGCAAACCCTATTCCGTTATATACTCAATACCTCCTCTCAGCGTGAGCATATTTGAGTTCGACTACGTTGAAGATGAACCCGAACCTCCTGCAGACCCCGAAGCTGAAAAGAAAAGAAATAAAAATGCCGAAAAGCTTCAGGCTATGAAGAAAAAACAGGCTGATAAAAAACAGAAGGCTGCAAAAAAAGCTGAGGAAGAAAAAAATACTGTAAAAGAAGAGCCTGAAAAAGCTCCCGAAAAACCTGCCGAGGAAAAAAAGGAAGAACCTGAAAAATCAGAAGCTCCCGCAGCAGAGGAAAAAACAGAATAATCCTGACCGTGAGTCAGATGTAACTTTGCAGTCTGCGGCGATTGCAGATTTTGCGGAATTCTTTCCGCAAAATTGCAAAAGGATAAAATCCTTTTGCACCGAAATAAGACATTCGTCTTATTTCGGCGGCAATCGCCGCAGAACTGAGTTGAGCTGAAATTCAGAGTTTCAGCTTCAGCCGCAGTAAACCTGAGTTTGCTGCGGTTTTTTTGCTTTGATTAAATTTTCTTGTACGGTTGCTTTATAAAACGATAAATGTTATAATAAAGTGCGTATTTATCATCTTTTGGGAAACAATGTTTTTCAGGAGGTGCATATATATAATGGCATATAAAAAAAGCAAAAATTCTGACGTAACCGAGGAAGAAAAAGAGGAATCCGATAATCCGTGCAGTGATTATCAGATAAACGAAACAGAAACGGCTTCAGTAAAAGACTTTGGTTCTGTGATAATAAAGAACGGGCATACAATCCATTGTCTTACAGTTATAGGTCAGATTGAGGGACACACCGTACTTCCGCCTCAGAACAAAACTACAAAGTATGAGCATGTAATTCCGCAGCTTGTGGCGGCGGAAGAAAGCTCCGATATTGACGGTATTCTCATATTGCTGAATACCTCCGGCGGAGATGTCGAAGCCGGACTTGCAATAGCTGAGGTTATCGCAGGAATGAAAAAGCCTGTTGTATCAATTGTTCTCGGCGGAGGACATTCCATAGGGATACCTCTGGCGGTTGCGGCAAAATATTCTTATATAGCACGTTCGGCTTCGATGACAGTACACCCCGTAAGGTCAAACGGTCTTATGCTGGGAGTTCCGCAGACATTTGAGTATTTCCGTAAAATGCAGAACAGGATTACGGCATTTGTAAGCGATAACTCAGAAATTTCAAACAAACGCTATAATGAGCTGGTAATGAATACGGAGGAGCTTGTTCTTGATGTTGGTACTGTTCTTGAGGGCGATAAGGCTGTAGAGGAAGGTCTGATTAACAAGGTAGGTACTGTCAGAGATGCACTCGACCGCCTTTACAAGATGATTGATGAAAGAAAATCGTCTGTCGGCAAAAGAAAACGCTGACCGCAGCGGAGCTTGTTTCGGTTTTATGAGCAGGTTCCGTACATAAATTTTATTTTTATGTTTCGGATAAAGGAGTTACATATGAATGTTTTTCACGCTATAATTCAGGGAATAGTACAGGGACTTACGGAGTTCCTGCCGGTTTCAAGCAGCGGACATCTTGCAATATCACAGCATATTTTCGGTATGGGTGAGAGTAATCTGTTTTTTAACGTAATGCTGCATGTGGGAACTCTTGCTGCCGTTGCAGCATTTTACAGAAGGCTGATTAAAAGACTTTTTCGTGCATTCCTCAGAATGCTGGGGGATATAGTGATGGGAAGATACAAGTGGAATAAGATGGACGAGGAAGAAAACCTTGTTATTATGCTTGTTATAGGTCTTGTTCCGCTGTTTCTGCTTTTTGTTCCGCTGCCGTTCAGCGGAGGAATGAATGCAAAGGAGCTTGCGGAAATCTGGTCGGGAAAAAGCGGATATATGGTTGTTGTCGGAGCTTCACTGTTAATGACATCTGCACTTCTTACACTAGGAATATTTGCAAACAAAATGACCGAGGTTTCTTACAAAGAACGAGGCATTGTAAGAAAAAAAGGTGCAGGCAGACACTATATGAACGTCATAGATTCACTAAGTGTCGGAATAGCACAGACTTTTGCAGCGGTTTTTCCGGGATTGTCACGTTCTGGTTCGACACTTGCCGTAGGAGAACTCAGAGGAATCAACAAGCAGAGAGCCTTGGACTATACATTTGTTCTTGGTATCCCCTCTATTGTTGCCGCCGCAGTTCTGGAGGGTAAGGAGGCTCTTAAGTCAGGTAAATTTACATTGGGTATGATTTTCCCTACCATTGTAGGCGTTATAGTATCCGCCATAGTAGGCTTTTTTTCGATATGTCTTTTCAAGTGGATGCTCAGAAAGGACAGAATGCACATATTTGCGATTTATACTGCTGTTGTGGGAGTTATAGTAATTATAATAGGAACTGTAGAGCTTAACACAGGAGTTAATATATTCACAGGCAAGCCGCTGGTGTTTATATGAAAATTTATTGTTTTAATCAGTCTTACGGCTGTTCTCGGGCGATTGCAGCCGCATAGTGGTATGCCACTATGCTTTCAAAAGTGCGATGCACTTTTGAAGTATCAAAATACGTTGTATTTTGATGGCTGCAATCGCCCCGCCTGAGCTTTGAGTAAGGAACGTATTTCTCAGGAAAAGGAGGTATGAAAAATATGAGTAAAAAAAAGCAGGAAAATAATCCCGAAGCTTCCGCAGAAAATCAGAACGGAGGACTTGCACCGCAGGCAAGGGCGATAATATTTTTCGGAGCTGCCGCATTGTTGTTTGCACTGGTACTTTATCCGGGTGAAAACGTGTGGACAATGGCGTATATGTTTTTCAGGGGACTGTTTGGCTGTCTGGCTTTTTTGTTTCCGTGTGCACTTACATATATCGGTGTTATGACAGCTATGGAAAAGGAGATAAGCGGAAAAACCATAAACAAGCTGATACTTGCTTCAGTGGCTGCGGCACTTTTTGCAACGTGCATATTTTTATTCGGAAACGGCGGTCTGCATATACACGAAAGCTTCTTTGAATGTATTTTAAGGCTTTACAAGAGTGCAAAAACCGACTTCGCCAACGGGTCGGGAGCAGGAATACTGGGAGGGCTTATAGGTTATCCTATGGCTTTTTTGTTTGGCTTTACGGCATCGGAACTTTTATGTATATTAATTCTGACCATTGACCTTATGTTTTTGTTCGGCATTACCGCAAAGGACGTTATAATTTTTTTCGGAAAACCTGTAAATGCCCTGAAGAAAAGTCTTAAACAGGCAGATTTCAACAGAAGTATGGGTGAAAACAGTATCCTTAAAACAGTGACCGACAGGTTAAAGGAAATAAAATCCGATAACCGAAAGAAAAATCTGACCGAAAACGTAAAGAAAAAAGATAACAACCCCCCCGTTATTACCGACAAAAGCGAGGATTACGGAGATAATTACTATAAATCTGAGATTGGCAGTCAGGTAAGTGAAATAATGAAAAGGAACAAAACCGCCTCAAAAAAGGAAATATCGGATAATTCCGTACCGCAGTATTCAGATAAAATTGATACAGGCTATGATACAGGGAAAAGCGATATTTCTGACAAGCTGGTTTATCCCGAAAATTATGAAGATACAGGCAAAAAAAAGAAAAAGCTGTCGAAAAAACAGGAGCTTGCTCAGGCTGAGGAGGAAATTTCAAAGCAGATAAGCGAAGCCGAAAATTCAGGTATAAATTATAATTATCCGCCTGTGGATCTTCTTTATCCATCGGAAAGCAGTGAGGACGCTCAGAAGGCAAGAGAGGAGCTTGACCGAAACAGCGTAAAGCTTGAATCTACTCTGAAAAGCTTCGGAGTAAATGCAGGCATAGTAAATATATGCAGAGGCCCTTCTGTAACACGCTTTGAGGTTAAACCTGCTCCGGGTGTCAAAATAAGCAAAATAACAAGTCTTTCAGATGATATTGCCCTTAATCTCGCAGCAAGCGGAGTTCGTATAGAAGCTCCTATACCGGGAAAATCCGCTGTCGGCATAGAAATTCCGAACAAGGTAATAACTATGGTAAGTATGCGTGAGCTTATAGATTCAGTCAATTTCCGAAGTGCAAAAAGCAAGCTTTCTGTTGTACTCGGCAAAGACATTTCAGGAAACATCATAGTAACAGACCTTGCCAAAATGCCGCATCTGCTTATAGCAGGAACTACAGGTTCGGGTAAATCGGTATGTGTAAACTCTATTCTTATAAGCCTTCTGTATAAGGCAGCTCCCGAAGAGGTAAGAATGCTCCTTATCGACCCTAAAATGGTAGAGTTTTCAAAGTATAAGGGTATACCCCATCTGCTTATTCCCGTTGTCACAGACCCCAAGAAAGCCGCAGGTGCGTTGAACTGGGCTGTAAACGAAATGGAAGAGCGTTACAGAAATTTTGCTCTTTTCGGTGTCAGGGATATATCAGGCTATAATAAAATGGTAAACCATTACAACAAAATCCGCAAAGAGAAAACTCCCGAAGAGCTTGAACAGTCGCCCATAGTCAACAGCGAGGGCATTCCTGTTCCCGAAGAAAGAATGCCGAGCATAGTAATAGCAATAGACGAGTTCGCAGACCTGATGATGACCGCTCCCAATGAAGTAGAAGACTCCATATGCCGCCTTGCTCAGAAGGCAAGAGCCGCAGGTATGCACCTTATAGTCGCTACACAAAGACCTACCGTCAATGTCATCACAGGCGTTATAAAGGCGAATATACCAAGCCGTATAGCACTTAAAGTTTCATCTCAGCTTGATTCACGAACCATAATTGATGTGGGCGGTGCCGAAAAGCTTATAGGCAGAGGAGATATGCTTTTTGCTCCGATAGGAATATCAAAGCCTGTGAGAGTTCAGGGCTGTTTTGCCTCAGACAAGGAAATAGAAAACGTCACGGAGTACGTCAAGAAATCACACTCCATTGAATATGATATGGAGGTAGAAGAGAAAATAGAGAAAATAACCGAAATGGGAATCGGTAAGGATAAAGGCTCAAACGGCGATATTGCTTCGGGAAATTACAGCAAGGACGATAAGATGGAAGATGCCATAAAACTTGTTGTTGAAAACGGACAGGCTTCAACCTCACTGCTCCAGCGTCGGCTTGGTCTTGGCTATGCCCGTGCAGGACGGCTTATCGATGAGATGGAACAGATGGGTATAGTAGGCCCTCATGTAGGCTCAAAATCCAGAGAGGTTCTTATGACGTATCAGGAATGGCTCGAAAGAAACAATAATACAGATACCTGATTTTTGATTGATTTACGGAGGTCTTATGAAAACACTTATTATAGACAGATTTGAGAAAAATTTTGCCGTCTGTGAGGACGATGACGGAAGCTTTTTTGCAATAGATATTTCAGAGCTTCCTTCCGAAGCTGCCGAAGGCGACGTTCTTAAACTGGACGACAGCGGAAACATATCTGTTGACAAAGAGGAAACCGAAAGCAGAAAAAACCGTATACGTGAAAAAATGCTCAGGCTTAAAAACCGAAGCACAGAAAACTGAATATATTTTTGCAAGCCGTGCCGTCACATAACAGCACGGCTTTTTAAAACCTTAAAGTTTAGGTCAAGCCTTTTCAAAGGCTTGCGGTTTCCAAAGGCGGAGCCTTTGGTGGGATTTTCAAGGGCAAAGCCCTTGAACAAATAATTAACAATCTTTTTTATTGTTGCAATAAAAAAAATATTATGATAAAATAGCTTATAAGATGCTTGCTGATAAAAAAATAATGTGCAGTTTCAACAAGCAATAATAAATATTTTTTAATTTAATATGCCGATTTTTTTGTTTAGGAGAGATGACATAATGGAGAAAACTAAAAGCTTAAAAAAAATATTGGTCTCGTTTATGGTGCTGTGTGTCGGAATGTCAGCGGTATCACTCTCAGGCTGTGAGGAAAAGAAAAGTAACGAATTTAAATTGAACAGTGCATCTAAAATTGATACAAGCAGCGTAAAGGAAATATATTATCTCAATTTCAAACCCGAAATAGCAGATAAATACGAAGCAGTTGCAAGAGAGTACGAAAAAAAGACGGGTATCAGAATAAAGGTGGAAACCGCCGCAGAGGGTACATACGAAAACGTACTTACCGAAAAAATGAAAAATTCTATAGAAGCTCCCGTAATATTCCAGCTCAACGGCCCTGTAAGCTATGAAAAATGGAAAAACTCGTGTGCTGATTTGAGCAAAACGGAATTTTATAATACTCTTTCGGATAAAACTCTTGCCCTTAAGGATAGAACAGGTGTTTACGGCATTCCCTATACAATAGAAGGCTACGGCATAATATATAACAAAGCTATAACAGATAAATATTTCGCTCTGGATAAAAAATCTTCAAAGTACAGCAGTATGGACGAGATAAACAGCTTCGACAAGCTCAAAGAGATTGTAGAGGATATGACAAAGCTTAAAAAAGAAATCGGCATAAAGGGCGTGTTCGGCTCTACATCACTTAAAAAGGGTCAGGACTGGAGATGGCAGACGCATCTTATGAATATGCCTCTCTACTATGAGTTTACAAGAGGAAATTCAAGTGCAATAATCAACTGCTTCCATTCTGCGGAGCTGGAGTTCAAATATTCCGACAACTACAAAAATATATTTGACCTCTATCTCGACAATTCCTGTGCAGACAGAGATACTCTGGGAGGAAAAACTGTAGATGACTCAATGAAGGAATTTTCTCAGGGCAAGGTCGCTATGATACAGAACGGAAACTGGGCTTGGGACAGCATAGCAGGTACAAAAGGAAATGTTGTAACGGCAGAAAATATCAAGTACCTGCCCATATATACAGGCGTTGAAAAGGAAGAAAAACAAGGTCTGTGCATAGGTACGGAGAACTACTACGCTATCAATGCTCACGTTGATCCTGCAAGACAGCAGGCGGCTGTAAACTTCCTTGAATGGCTTTTCTCAGACAGCTACGGCAAAAAGGCTGTTATCAATGAGCTTGGCTTTATAGCTCCGTTTACAACGTTCATAAATGCCGAAAAACCTAAAAATCCCCTTGCAAAAGAGGTTATTTCTTGGATGAACAGAGAGGATATTCAGAACGTTTCGTGGGTATTCGGCGGAGTTCCCAGCGAGGAATGGAAGGAAGCTCTCGGAAAGGATTTGCTCAGCTACGCTGAGGGCGATACCGAATGGAAAACGGTTGTCGAAAATGCAAAAAAATCCTGGAAAGAACAGGTACAGATTAAAAACAAAAAGTAATATAAAAAATGCAGGGACTGAGAATTAATTTTCTCAGTCCCTGATTTTGTTTTAAGTTCTGCTTATTTTTATAGATTAAAAAACAAGCTTTCTGTTTATATAGTCAACGAGTTCATCTATCTTTACTCTTTCCTGCTCCATAGTATCTCTGTCACGGACTGTTACGCAGCCGTCCTCTTTAGACTGAAAATCATATGTTATGCAGAAAGGTGTTCCGATTTCGTCCTGTCTGCGGTATCTCTTGCCTATAGAACCCGATTCGTCATAGTCTGTCATAAAGCTCTTTGAAAGCATTGTGTAAACCTCGTCAGCCTCTGCACCAAGCTTTTTCGACAGAGGAAGAACTGCCGCCTTGAACGGTGCAAGGAACGGGTGAAGTCTTAAAACAACTCTTGTATCCTTTTCGGAAACTGCTTCTTCATCATAAGCTTCTGTAACTATTGCAAGGAAAAGTCTTTCAACACCAAGCGAAGGCTCTATTACATAAGGAATATACTTCTCGTTTGTTTCCTGGTCGAAGTATTCAAGGCTTTTGCCGCTTGTATTGATATGCTGTGTAAGATCATAGTCTGTTCTGTCTGCAACTCCCCAGAGTTCTCCCCAGCCGAACGGGAACAGATACTCAAAATCGGTAGTAGCCTTTGAATAGAAGCAAAGCTCTTCTTTTTCGTGGTCACGCAGACGCAGATTTTCTTCCTTTATGTTGAGTGCATACAGCCAGTCACGGCAGAAGCCTCTCCAGTATGAGAACCATTCAAGGTCAGTACCGGGCTTGCAGAAAAATTCAAGCTCCATCTGCTCGAACTCTCTTACTCTGAAAATGAAGTTTCCGGGTGTAATCTCGTTTCTGAATGACTTTCCTATCTGAGCCACACCAAAGGGAACTTTTTTACGGCTTGTTCTCTGAATATTTGCAAAGTTTACGAATATTCCCTGAGCCGTTTCGGGACGAAGATATATTTCATTCTTACTGTCTTCTGTTACGCCCTGAAACGTCTTGAACATAAGGTTGAACTGTCTTATATCGGTAAAGTTATGGTTTCCGCAGTTGGGACAGGGAATATTATGTTCCTTTATGTAGTCGGTCATCTGCTCGTTTGACCAGCCTGCTACATTTGTTCCGTCAAAGTCCTCAATAAGATTGTCGGCTCTGTGACGGGTCTTACAGTCACGGCAGTCCATAAGAGGATCGGAAAATCCGCCCAGATGTCCCGATGCCACCCATGTCTGAGGGTTCATAAGAATTGCGGAATCCAGACCTACATTGTACTTGTTTTCCTGAACAAACTTTTTGAGCCACGCCTGCTTTATATTGTTTTTGAGCTGCATACCCAGAGGGCCGTAATCCCATGTATTTGCAAGTCCTCCGTATATTTCAGAACCGGGGTATACAAATCCTCTGTTTTTACACAAGGCAACAATTTTTTCCATTGTTTTTTCAGTGTTTTTCATTGTCGATAACTCCTTTTGTATAGAATATCAGTATATATTTTAATATTTATATAAACCCGTGTCAAGTTTTTTAATTGAGCGTTCCAAAACCTTTTATAAAAAATGTAAAGATTTTATGTTTAACCATATAAAATTATGCTTGATAGTCTTGCTTTGAAATAACATATGTATTAAACTGTTTACAGGAGTTGATTGAATTGTCAAAACAGATAAAAACAAATGTTATGAGAATACTCGATAAGGCTGATATTGTATACAGGCACTATGAGTATAAGCAGATTCCGCAGATGACGGGAAGCGAAATAGCGGAGATGCTCGGGCAGAATCCCGACAGGGTTTTCAAGACGCTTGTCACTTCGGGAATGAAGTCGAAGGACTACTATGTGTTTATGATTCCCGTAAACAGGGAGCTTAATCTTAAAAAGGCGGCACAGGCTGTAGGAGAGAAATCGGTGCAGATGATACCTCAGAAGGATTTGCTTAAGGTATCGGGATATGTTCACGGAGGCTGTTCGCCTATAGGTATGAAAAAGCAGTATACAACTACTCTGCACAGCAGTGCAAAGGATTTTGAAACGATAATCTTCAGTGCAGGAAAGCTCGGCTTTCAGGTTGAGCTGAGTTGTGAGGATTTATCTTCGGTTTGTCCTTTACAGCTTGCAGATGTTGCCGACTGAAAAATTCTGAAAGGCTTCTGCGGCAAAATAAACTAATAAATTGTGTGATATTGTTTGATAAAACAAATTTTATATGATATAATATTTAGACATTAATGTAAAGCAGGTTCGGGCAGAAAAGGAAATGCCGATTTGACGGCATTTCCTGAGGTACGGAGAGTTTAAGGGCGTCGCCCTTAAAAATCCTGACGGGGGCTCTGCCCCCGCCCCGCAAGCCTTTGAAAAGGCTTGACCTAAACTTTCTGTTTTCTTTGTCTGAATTTGTTATCAAATTAAAGAAATAGAGGGAAGCTTTTATGGGTCAGAGAGATAATCTGAGAAACATCGCTATTATAGCACACGTTGACCACGGAAAAACAACTTTGGTAGACCAGCTTCTGCGTCAGAGCGGAATATTCAGGGCAAACGAGGCAGTTGCCGAAAGGGTAATGGATTCCAATGACCTTGAAAGAGAGCGTGGAATTACAATACTTTCAAAGAATACGGCAGTAATGTATAATGATATCAAGATAAATATAGTAGATACTCCGGGACACGCTGATTTCGGCGGCGAGGTGGAGCGTATACTTATGATGGTTGACGGAGTTCTGCTTCTTGTAGATGCCTTTGAGGGCTGTATGCCTCAGACAAGATTTGTTCTTAAAAAAGCGTTGGGACTTGGTAAAAAGCCTGTTGTTGTCGTAAACAAGGTAGACCGTCCCGGAGCAAGACCGCAGGAGGTTGTGGACGAGGTACTGGATTTGTTCATAGACCTTGGTGCGGACGAAGACCAGCTTGAATTTCCTGTTGTGTATGCTTCTGCAAGAGAGGGATATTCTTCACTCGACCCTGACAATATGGGAAAAGATATGAAGCCTCTTTTTGAAACGATAATAAAGGAGGTTGAACCGCCCAAAGGCGATATTGACGCACCTATGCAGATTTTGTTCTCAAATATAGACTATGACGACTATATCGGAAGAATAGGCATAGGCAGAGTTGAAAGAGGAACTGTAAAGAGCGGACAGTCGGCAGTACTCTGCACGAGGGACGGCTCACAGAAAAATATAAAGATAGCAAAGCTTTATCAGTTCGAGGGACTGAAAAGAGTGGAAACGGAAACTGCTTCTCTGGGAGATATAGTATGCGTATCGGGTATCGCTGACCTTAACATCGGAGAAACTGCCTGTGCACCTGAGTGTGTAGAGCCGCTTCCGTTTGTTCAGATAGATGAGCCTACAGTTTCAATGCTGTTTATGGTAAACAACTCTCCGTTTGCAGGCAAAGAGGGTAAATATGTAACCTCAAGAAATCTCAGGGACAGACTTTTCAAGGAGGTTGAAACGAACGTTGCCATGCGTGTCGAGGAAACGGATTCGGCTGATACGTTCAAGGTATCGGGCAGGGGAGAGCTTCATCTTTCCGTACTTATAGAAACTATGAGAAGGCAGAATTATGAATTTCAGGTTTCAAGACCGACGGTAATTATGAAGGAGATTGACGGCAAAAAGTGCGAGCCTGTAGAAATGCTTATAATAGAAGTTCCCGATACATATGTGGGTTCGGTTATGGAAAAGCTTGGCTCACGCAAGGCAGAGCTTATCAATATGGGTACAAGAGATACGGGCATAACACACATTGAGTTCAGAATACCTGCAAGAGGTCTTATGGGATACCGCAGTGAGTTCCTTACGGATACAAACGGAAACGGAATAATGAACCATGTGTTTGACGGCTATGAACCCTACAAGGGAGAAATAATAAGCAGACATCAGGGTTCGCTTGTTGCACACGAAACAGGCGATACCACAAATTACGGTCTTTTTGCCGCACAGGAAAGGGGCAGACTGTTTTTAGGTGCAGGAGTTCCCATATATGAGGGTATGATAGTAGGAGCAAGTCCCAAAAATGAGGATATTACCGTAAACGTATGCAAAAAGAAGCATATAACCAATACCCGTGCGGCAGGCTCTGATGATGCACTGAAGCTTACACCATGTTCACCGCTCAGTCTGGAACAGTCGCTTGAATTTATCGCCGATGACGAGCTTGTAGAGGTTACTCCCAAAAGCATACGACTGAGAAAGAAAATATTGAGCAAGGAACAAAGAATGAAACTGGCAAGTAAAAAGAAATAATTATGACATAATATAACTGAGGGTTTGGTATTTTTAAGTGGATTTTGTTATTTTAGATTTAGAGTGGAACGGCTCTTACAGCAGAAAGATGAAAAAATATATAAACGAAATATTTGAATTTGGTGCTGTCAGAGTAAATGATAAAATGGAAATAGTTGATACCTTTTCGATGCTGATAAAGCCACAGATAGGCAAAAAAATCTGCGACAGGGTAAAGCAGCTTACCCATATCGACACCGAAGAGCTTTCCGAGTCCAATAATACATATAACCACGTTGTAAAGCTGTTCAATTCGTTTTCCAGAAACGCTGTTGTTATGACATGGGGTGTAACGGATATTCAGACACTTATTTCAAATAACGAATACTACAATAAAAACAGAACTCTAAGCTTTCTTAACGAATATATAAACCTGCAAAGCTACTGCGAAATGTGCCTGAAACGTGAAGATGCGTCAAAACAAATGGGACTTGCCGCAGCAGCAGAGCTTCTGAATTTGGAATTTGACGGAAACAGTCTGCACAATGCACTTGATGACAGTATGCTTGCATACAAATGTCTGAAAGAGCTTTATGACCCTGATAAGATAAAAAAATTCGTAAAAAAGGCTGACGCTGATTTCTATAACAGGATTTGCTTCAAAAATATATTTATCTGCGATAATGAAAATCCTCTTATAGACAAGAAACAGTTATATGCAGTATGTCCTGTATGCGGAGTAAAGGGAAGGCGGCTTAACTGCTGGCAGATGAAGAACAAGGCTTTCAGAGCGGCTTTTTACTGTGATTTCTGCAGGATAAAGTTTGAGGGCAGGGTACAGTTCAAGCTGAAGTATGAAGGAATGCAGGTAAGGCGTTCATCTTACAGACGTGATAATGCAGAAAATCATAAGCATAAAGTTCAGGAGGAAAGCCTGTAAAAAGGCTTTTCTCCTGAAATACAGAAATAACGGACTGTCCTGTGACAGTCCGTTTTCTTATTTGAAAATACCGTCATCATTATAGTAATTATAATCTGCGGTGTCCATATGTTCGTCTTTTTCAAGGTTATCATCACTCATTTTGAACATACCGCTTCCGACAGTATAATTATGGTTCATATTTCTTCTTGCAAGTACAACAATCAGAATAATAACAACTATAAATGCTACACATAAAGCAATATTACCTATAATTTCCCAAATCATAATCATACCTCATTCACCAATACCTTTCATTCTATATTTTCCGTGTCTTTCATAAGGTCTTTTGCAGTTATCGCAGGGTGATGATAACGCTTTCGTTTTTCGGGCAGACAGAGAATTTTGCTTATAAACGTACCAAGTTCCCTGTAAGCCTGCGGTGTTCTGAACTGTATCGCTTTGGTCGGACAGTATGCGACACAGGCATTGCAGCCGTGACAATGATGATTCCATACGGGACGGCCGTTTTCAAACGTAATATTTTTATTGGGACATACTTTCTGACATATCTTACAGCTTTTACATCTGTCATCAGTATAAAAACCCTTGTCATATTCATGCTCAACGGCAAGATACGGCTTCATCGCCTTGTCATATCTTTTACGGCTCAGCCATGACATATGAGGATATTTTCTGAGCTTTTTCAAATCTATTTCGGCAGCGGTACGCTTAATCTGTCTTTCCATATACGGAAGCATTATTTTTTCGGGTGGAAACGGCGGATATGCTGTACACTGACTTGCTACACAATGTATCGCCCTTGCATAGCTGAGATGTGCATTTTTTTCTTCCAGCAGATTTTCCACTGTTTCAAAGCATTTTCCGTGTACTGCTATATATGTTGCAACCATAAATATATACGCATCGGGATTTACCGAAAGCTTCTTTATAAATTCTCTGAAAGTGCCGGGAATATCCCATTCATATACGGGACATACAAAACCTACTATATCCGCATTTTCGGCAGACATCTTTTCAGGCTCACAGCGAACGGATACAAGTTCCGCACCGCCTGTTTTTTCAGCAATTTTTCTTGCCGTATAAAGACTGTTTCCTGTTCCGCTGAAATAGTAAATTATTTTTCTCATTGTCCGTATCCTTTCAGTATGTTCTCCGTGTATTATACTCGTTTACAGCCTGAGCTTATTATATAATGAATATGGAACAAAAACAAGCATAAAAGCTGAAGTGTCACATATTTGTATAATATGTGACAAAGAAATAATACAGTCATTCTGAAAATATTAAAATATATTTTAAAAAAAGTATTGACATTCACACGGTAAGGTAGTATAATGATAAAGCTGTCAGGACAGCAGATAGTATTTCTTATATTTCGCGGGATGGAGCAGATGGTAGCTCGTCGGGCTCATAACCCGAAGGTCGTTGGTTCAAATCCAGCTCCCGCAACCATCGGAAACCTTGTAAGCATCACTGTTTGCAAGGTTTTACTTTTTTGTTTGTGTTTAAAAAAATATAAAACAAAAAGAGCTATCCGATTCTAACTTGAATCAGATAGCTCTTATCTTTTCAGACAAATAATTTTATACCGTTGCCAAATCGTTGCCAATGTTGTAGTGATAATATCAGCAACGTTTTTACGCTGGTTTTAAGGTCTTTTTTATTATTCCCACTCTATGGTTGAGGGGGGCTTTGAGGTAATATCATAAACTATTCTGTTTACGTGGTCTACCTCGTTTATTATTCTGTTAGATGTCTTTGCAAGTACATCATACGGAATCCTTGCCCAGTCGGCGGTCATAAAGTCGCTGGTGGTAACTCCACGCAAAGCGATTGTATAGTCATAGGTGCGTCCGTCACCCATTACGCCTACGCTTTTTACTCCTGTGAAGACTGCGAAATACTGGTTGATTTTTCTGTCAAGACCTGCCTTTGCTATTTCATCTCTGAAAATAGCGTCTGCCTCTTTCAGAATATTGAGTTTGAACTCTGTAATTTCGCCCATAACTCTTATTGCAAGTCCGGGGCCGGGGAACGGCTGCCGCCATACCAGAAATTCGGGTATTCCAAGTTCGATACCTGCTTTTCTTACCTCGTCCTTGAACAGGTCACGCAAAGGCTCTACTATATCCTTGAAATCGACATTTTCGGGAAGTCCCCCCACGTTATGGTGGCTTTTTATGGTAGAAGCTTCACCTGTTCCGCTCTCAACAACATCGGGGTATATCGTACCCTGACAGAGAAAATCAACTGTACCTATCTTTCTGGCTTCTTCTTCAAAGACACGGATAAACTCTTCACCGATAATTTTTCTTTTCTTTTCGGGTTCGTCAACGCCTTTAAGCTTGCTGAGAAAACGCTCGCCTGCATTTACTCTTACAAGGTTTATATCAAACTGTTCTTTAAATACTTTTTCTACTTGGTCGCCCTCATCTTTTCTGAGCATACCGTGGTCAACAAAGATACAGGTAAGCTGTTTTCCGACTGCCTTATGTACGAGTACTGCGGCTACAGATGAATCAACTCCGCCCGAAAGTCCGCACAGAACCTTTTTGTCGCCGATTTTCTCTTTAAGAGCCTTTATTGTTTCGCTTACAAAAGAGGACATCTGCCAGTCGCCGCTGCAGCCGCAAGCTTTGAAAAGAAAGTTTCTGAGCATATCGTTACCTTCGGCGGTATGCTGAACCTCGGGGTGGAACTGTACGGCAAAAAGTTTCTTTTCGGAATTTTCCATAGCAGCTACGGGGCAGTCGGCTGTATAAGCTGTAACCCTGAAACCATCGGGAAGCTTTGAAATATAGTCGGTATGGCTCATCCATACTATACTTTTCTGAGAAAGTCCGTTGAATATGCAGCTTTCGTTATCAAAGCTTACCTCTGTATTTCCGTATTCCTTTACATCGGAAGCAGATACCTCTCCGCCGCAGCTATAAGCCATAAGCTGTGCTCCGTAGCATATTCCGAGAACAGGTATTCCGAGTTCAAAAATTTTCTTATCGCATTTGGGTGAGTTTTCTCCGTAAACGCTGTTTGAGCCGCCAGAAAATATAATGCCCTTATATCCTGAATTTTTAATTTCATCGGCAGTTATTTTGTAGGGTTTTATTTCGCAGTATACATTCTGTTCACGCACACGTCTTGCTATAAGCTGAGTGTACTGCCCTCCGAAATCCATTACCAATATTGCTTCATTTTTTATATTCATAAGCTGCTCACCGTTATCTGTAGATTATGTTTTCTCTTTTTGCTCCGTTGGAAACGATAGTTATAGGGATACCTATATGTTTTTCGGCAAACTCTATATAGTTGCGGCAGTTTTCGGGCAAGTTCTCATACTTTGTGATATGGGAAATATCGCACTTCCAGCCGGGGAGTTTTTCGAGTATAGGTTTTGCTCTTTTAAGCTTTGTAGTTGAGGGGAAGTAGTCTATTATTTCTCCGTCAAGCTCATATGCCACGCAAACGGGAATTTCATCAAGATAGCCCAGAACATCAAGAACGGTAAAGGCAATCTGAGTAGCTCCCTGAACACGGCAGCCGTAGCGTGTTGCAACCAAATCGAGCCAGCCCATTCTTCTGGGTCTGCCTGTAGTAGCTCCGTACTCTCCGCCGTCGCCGCCTCTTCTTCTGAGTTCGTCAGCCTCATCTCCGAAAATTTCGGAAACAAATTCACCTGCACCCACTGCACTGGAATAAGCCTTTACAACGGTTACGATTTCTTTTATTTCATAAGGTGGAATGCCTGCACCTACAGCACCATAGCCTGCTATGGTATTTGATGATGTTACCATAGGGTATATGCCGAAATCGGTATCCTTCAAAGCTCCGAGCTGACCTTCAAGCAGAATGTTTTTGCCTGCCTTTACAGCTTCGTATGTATAGGAGAAGGTATCTGCAACATACGGTGCAAGAAGTTCCTTATACTCCATAAGCTTATCGAAAATTTCCTGTTCGGAAACAGGCTCTTTGTTATAGAGGTTTTTAAGGGTAGCATTTTTTATTTCGAGAACTCTCTTTATTTTTTCTTTGAGAGTATCCACATCGTCGTAAAGCTCATTTACCTGAAAACCGATTTTTGAATATTTATCGGAATAAAACGGAGCAATTCCGCTTTTTGTAGAGCCGAATGAGTTCTTGCCAAGACGTTCTTCTTCATAGCAGTCGAATGCTATATGGTAGGGCATTACTATCTGAGCTCTGTCGGATATTAATATATCGGGCTTAGGAACTCCACGCTTTTCAAGCTCGCTCATTTCCTTGACAAAGTTTTCGACGCTGAGAGCTATACCGTTGCCGATTATATTGGTTATATGGCTGTGGAAAACTCCCGAAGGAAGCTGGTGCAGTGCAAATTTACCGTAATTGTTGACTATGGTATGACCTGCGTTGCTTCCGCCCTGAAAGCGGATAACTATGTCGGACTGTGCGGCAAGCACATCGGTAATTTTGCCCTTACCTTCGTCGCCCCAGTTAGCTCCTACTATGGCTTTTACCATTTTGTTCACTCCTTTGTTTAAGGGCCTTGCCCTTAAAAATCCCACCAAAGGCTCTGCCTTTGGAAACCGCAAGCCTTTGAAAAGGCTTGACCTAAACTTTAAGTTCGGGGATTTTAAATTTATTTAAATTATTTATTATACGTTTATTTCAGCTTGTTCTGTGGCAATGTCAGAGTATTTGCTGAGAACAGGCTTTACAACCTCATTCAGAAATTCTTCTGTCTGCTGAGGTGCTCTTCCGACATACTTTTCGGGTGAGATTATGGAAACGAGTTCTTCCAGAGTTACGCCGAAAGCTTCATCTGCGGCAATTCTTTCAAGAAGGTCATTTTCTCCGCCTTCCTCTTTGATGACTTTTGAGGCAGCCATAGAGTGAACTCTTATTCTTTCGTGGAGAACCTGACGGTCAGCCCCTCTTTTTACAGCGTCCATCATTATATTTTCGGTAGCCATAAAAGGAAGCTCTTTTCTGAGCCTTTGTTCAATGACTTTTTCGTATACAACAAGACCGTCTGCTACATTTGCGTACAGATTGAGTATAGCGTCAACACCGAGGAAAGCTTCCGCAACGCTTATACGCTTGTTTGCACTGTCATCAAGAGTTCTTTCAAACCACTGAGTAGCGGCAGTTATTGCAGGATTGAGAACATCGCACATAACATATCTTGAAAGTGAAGTAATTCGCTCCGAACGCATAGGATTACGCTTGTACGCCATTGCGGAAGAACCTATCTGGTTTTTCTCAAAAGGTTCTTCGACTTCTTTAAGGTGCTGAAGCAGTCTGATGTCGTTTGAGAACTTTGAAGCGGACTGTGCTATACCGCTGAGTACGGAAAGAAACTGGGAATCAAGCTTACGGGAATAAGTCTGACCCGAAACGGCAAAGCAGCCGCTGTAGCCCATTTTTTCAGCGATTTTTCTGTCAAGCTTACGGCATTTTCCGTGGTCGCCCTCGAAAAGCTCAAGGAAGCTTGCCTGTGTGCCTGTTGTACCCTTTGAGCCGAGAAGCTTCGCTTTTGAAAGCTGATATTCAACGTCCTCTAAATCCATAAGCAAATCCTGAATCCAGAGTGTGGCTCTTTTGCCGACGGTTGTAGGCTGTGCAGGCTGAAAGTGCGTAAATCCGAGTGTGGGAAGGTTCTTATATTTTTCTGCGAATGCCGAAAGATTGCGGATAACAGTTATAAGCTTGTTTCTTATAAGCTTCATAGCTTCGGTCATAATTATTATGTCGGTGTTGTCGCCTACATAGCAGGAAGTTGCTCCGAGGTGGATTATTCCCTTAGCCTTGGGACACTGAACGCCATAGGCATAGACGTGCGACATAACATCGTGACGCACGAGCTTTTCTCTTTCCTGTGCAACATCGTAGTTTATGTTGTCGGCATTTGCTTTAAGCTCATCAATCTGTTCCTGAGTAATGGGCAGTCCGAGTTCCATTTCGGTTTCTGCAAGAGCTATCCAAAGCTTACGCCATGTACGGAATTTCATATCAGGTGAAAAGATATATTTCATTTCCTTGTCGCAGTATCTTGATGACAAGGGCGATTCATATGTGTTTTTCATAGGCTTTTACCTCCTGTTCATTTATCAGGTTTTATTTCAAGTCCGCCACGCTCTTTTCCTTCGAGCATTTTCTGAGTAGTAGGAGCAGGATATTTTCCTGTAAAGCAGCCTTCACAGTAACCGTCGCACTTGTTCATAAGCATTTCGGACAAATATTCTGCGGGCAGAAAGCCTATGGAATCCGCTCCTGCGATTTTGCCTATTTCCTCTATTGTATGATTGCAGGCTATAAGCTCATCACGTGAGGGTATGTCCGTTCCGTAATAACAGGGCCACATAAACGGCGGTGAGCTTATTCTGAGATGAACTTCCTTTGCACCTGCATCTCTGAGCATTTTTACGATACGGTCGCAGGTTGTTCCTCTTACTATGGAGTCGTCAATCATAACAACTCTTTTTCCCTTTACGGAAGTACCGAGAGGGTTGAGCTTTATACGGACGCTCTTTACTCTTTCCTTCTGACTGGGTTTTATAAATGTACGTCCTATATAATTGTTTTTTACGATACCCTTTTCATAGGGGATTCCCGATTCCTCGCTGTAGCCGATAGCGGCATCTATGCCTGATTCGGGTACACCTATAACAAGGTCGGCTTCAACAGGGAATTCTCTTGCAAGAATTCTTCCTGCCTGCTTTCTGGATTCGTAAACTCCTATACCGTCTATTACGGAGTCCGTTCTTGCGAAGTATATATATTCAAATACGCAGACAGCTTTCTTTTTTCCGCAGTGCGTTCTTATGGAATCTATTCCGTCCTTTGTGACAACAACTATTTCACCGGGTTCGACATCTCTTACGAACTCAGCTCCGCACGCATCTAAAGCACACGTTTCACTTGCAAAGACATATGCACCCTCAAGCATTCCCATAACCAGCGGCTTGAAGCCGTAAGGGTCACGGGCGGCTATCATTTTTGACGGACTCATAACAAGCAGGGAATATGCTCCCTCTATCTGTGACATGGTACGCTCTACAGCTACTTCTATAGCATGAGATTTTATTCTTTCTCTGGCTATGATATATGCTATTACTTCGGAATCTATGGTTGTCTGGAATATAGCTCCCCTATGCTCAAGCTCCTGCCTGAGTTCAACCGCATTTGTGAGATTTCCGTTATGTGCTATAGCCATAATGCCTGTCTTGTATCTCATTACAAGAGGCTGGGAATTTTCTCTTACGCTGCCTCCTGCCGTGGAATATCTCGCATGAGCTATAGCTCTCTGACCGCTGAGATTTTCAAGAATTTTATTGTTGAAAACCTCAGTAACAAGTCCCATATCCTTATGAGCCTTTATTACTCCGCAGTCATTTACAGCAATTCCGCAGCTTTCCTGACCTCTGTGCTGCAAAGCAAGAAGTCCGTTGTAACAGGCATATGCGGGATTTACAGAGCCATCTCCGTAAATTCCGAATACACCGCATTCTTCGTGAAGCTTTTCATCAAAAAAGCCGTCAAACTTACAAGCCACTATCAAATCACCTCATGACAAAATGTCATATATTTTTTATGCCAAGCCGATTCTCTTCATTACTTCGGCATAAGCTTCCTCTACTCCGCCCATATCTCTGCGGAAACGGTCTTTGTCAAGCTTTTCCTGAGTGTTGATGTCCCAGAAACGACAGGTATCGGGTGAAATTTCATCTGCAAGAATTATATCTCCCTTGAAGCGTCCGAACTCAAGCTTGAAGTCGATGAGGTCAATATTTACGCTTCTGAAAAAGTCGCAGAGAATATCATTTATTTTAAGTGCCATATTGCTTATTTTTTCTACCTCTTCTTTGGTTGCAAGCTCTGCTGCAAGAATGTGGTATTCGTTGACAATCGGATCTCCCAGTGCATCGTCTTTATAACAGAACTCCAGAACCGTTGTTTTCATCGGAGTTCCCTCAGGCAAGCCAAGTCTTTTGGAAAGGCTTCCTGCCGCCTTGTTTCTTACTATAACCTCCAAAGGAACAATCTGAACCTTTTTAACTACTGTATCACGGTCATTAAGCTCCTCTACAAAATGTGTGGGGATTCCTTTCTCCTCGAGCATCTTGCAAAGATAGTTTGACATTTTGTTGTTTACTACTCCCTTGCCTACGATTGTACCCTTTTTCAGACCGTTGAATGCTGTTGCATCGTCTTTATATGATACTATGCAGTAATCGGGATTTTCTGTAGCAAATACCTTTTTAGCCTTGCCTTCATAAAGCTGTTCAGTTTTTTCCATTTTGTCGTCCTCCTAAGGAAATGTTAAGTGTAAAAATAGAAATACACAGTACATTATAACTCAAACCAATCTGCATTACAAGTGGTTTGAAAATTTTTCTACCTGAGCGGTTGGAATGATTTTCCCCTTGTATAGCTATGACAATTAAAAGTTTTGTCCACTTTTTCAAAAGTGGTGGGGTCAAGGGGCAAAGCCCGTTGTGGGATTTTTAAGGGCGAAGCCCTTAAACTCAGCAAACGCTGTCTGTAGCTCAGAAAGGATTGAAGCCAAGCATTCTGAGGGCATCATCAATCTTTTTTCTTGTTGCAAGACAATCGGAAAATGCAGTGGCATTTCCGCAGGCAGTCCCAAGTGCAAGAGCATAGCCGTAGTCGCCTGTTTTCTGATAGCCTGCAAGAAATCCTGCTACCATCGAATCACCGGAACCTACAGTATTAATGACTTCTTTATCTATAATGCCTGCTGTACGGATATTGCCGAATTCATCAATCATAAAAGCTCCTTCCTTATCCAGAGAAACAAGTACGTTTTTTGCTCCCATATCGTGAAGCTTTACTGCATAATTTTCGGCTTCGTCAAAGCTGTTTATCTCAGTACGGAATATTTCCGAAAGCTCCTGCCTGTTGGGCTTTACAAGAAAGGGTCGGTATCTGAGAGAATTTAAAAGAAGATTTTTTTCTGCGTCAATAACTATATTTAATTTTCGGTCTTTAAGCCTTTCAAGAATTTTTTCATATGTATTTTCTGAAAGCGATTTAGGAATGCTTCCTGCTATAACCACTGTATCGCCGTCTGAAATAATATCGGTTTTTTCCATAAAAAGCTCAGATTCCTTTTCGCTTATCAGCGGCCCCTGACCGTTGATTTCGCTTTCAGCTTCCTCCCTGAGCTTTACGTTAATACGTGAAATGCCGTTTGCGGCTTTTATAAAATCTGCACGTATACCTTTTTCTTCAAGACCTCTTTCTATAGCTTCGCCTGTAAAACCTGCCGTAAAGCCCATCGCCGAGCTTTCAATGCCGAGTTCTGCAAGTACCAGAGATACATTTATTCCCTTTCCGCCTATATAGTAACAATCCTTTACGGTACGGTTCATAGCTCCTCTTATGAAGCTGTTCAGATGAACAACGTAGTCTATTGAGGGATTGAGTGTTATTGTATAAATCATCGTGTCACCCCTTGACAGATTATAACATAATTTGTGATAAAACCAAATACAAATGACGAATAATTCAGGCTGAGTTTATTTACGCATTCATTTGCGGCTACACTAATGGGCGATTGCAGCTTTACCGCAGAATTTTTCTGCGGTAAAGGGGCAAATTGCCTTTAAAAAAGGCAATTTGGCACTGAGCAGCATAGCTGCTCAGCTGCAATCGCCCGAACTTTGATTAAGCAGCAGGCTTGCCGAGGTGTTTGATTTCTTTATTATACAGGTCTGAGAACAGAAGTATGGCAAACAGAAGAGCCATAGCTTCAGCTATAGGAAAAGCGAACCATACAGCATCAAGACTTATGAAAGAGAGGAAAAAAGCGGAAGGAACAAGAACTATAAGCTGTCTTAAAAGTGAGATAAGCATACTTCTCAGTCCATGACCCGTAGCCTGAAAGAATGATATGAAAGTTATTCCGACAGCAGCAGGTATAAAGCATACGCATATGGTTCTGAGGGCAACTCTGCCTATATCCATCATCTGAGAATCAGCGTTGAACATTCCGAGCAGCAGTTCAGGAACTGAAAGGAAGGTAACAGTACCCAATGTCATAATACAAAGAGCGATACTGATACCGTACTTGATTGTGGTGATAAGTCTTTCCTTGTTTTTAGCACCGTAGTTGAAGCCCATAATAGGCAGAAGTCCCTGATTAAGACCGAAGCAGGGCATAAATACGAATGACTGAAGCTTGAAGTAGACATTAAGAACGGATATGGCAACATCTGAATTTGAGAATTTTTTCAGAATAATATTTACAAGCATAAGCATAACTGAAGTTATGGACTGCATAATTATAGAAGGAATACCTACAGCATATATGTTTTTAACCGTTGCCAAAGAAAATTTTATATTTTTAAAGGAGATATGTACCTCATGATTTTTAAGAAAAAGTATTAGCAACGCAAGTACCATTGAAGCAATCTGACCTATAACAGTAGCAATAGCCGCACCCTTAACGCCCATATCAAGTGTAAAGATAAATATAGGGTCGAGAATAATATTGGTTACTGCACCCGTAATCATAAAAATCATAGGAAAAATCATATTTCCCGTAGCCTGCAGAGTTTTTTCGATAATTACTTCAATAAAGCAGCCAAAGGAATAAATCATAATTATGGACAGGTAATCAATACCCATTTCAGCAATATGAGAATTATCGGTAAAAGCATTTATAAACGGTTTTACTATGGTAAGTCCAAGTATAAGGAATACAATCCAGTTTAAAACTCCGATAACAAGTCCGTGAGTTGCGGCAGAATTGGCTTCATAATATTTTTTCTCACCAAGCCGTCTTGAAACGAGTGAGTTTATGCCTACACCTGTGCCGACAGCAACCGCAATAAGAAACATCTGTATCGGAAAAGCAAGCGATACGGCGGTAAGACCGTCCTTGCTGTACTGAGATACAAATATGCTGTCAACGATGTTGTAAAGAGCCTGAATAATCATAGAGAACATAGCAGGCAGCGACATACTTATTATAAGTCTGAACAACGGAGCACAGCCCATTTTATTTTCGCTTTTATTTTCGGCTTTGTTTTCAGTTTTCTTTTCCAAAAAAATCACACCCCTGTAAATATCAGTAAAATTCAGGATTTTTTATCTTTTCTTTTTCTGACAGATAATATCAATGAAGTAACCGCAAGAAACAGAGCCGCACCCGTTAAAAATCCCGAAAAATCAATAAGCACGTCTGTAACCTGACCTGCACGACCCTCAACATTAAGCTGAATTGTTTCATCTGTCACAGCAGAGGCAAGTCCTGTGAAAAGTACCTGAAAAATATATTTCAAAGGCTTTTCGTCATTGAAGGCTTTTGCACAGAACATCGAAGAAACTCCTATGGCGGCATATTCTGTAAAGTGAGCGGCTTTTCGTACAAGAAAGCCGCTAAGCTCGGTACTTACTCCGAAAAGCCTGAAAAAGTTTTCCAGAAATGCCAGAAAGCTGTTGCTTTCCTGAGATGAAACATCTCCGGGCATCATAGAATGAACAAATGCAAAAAGTATAAGACCTGCTGTAAGAGCTATGCCTGTTACTTTACGGAAGTCTGCGGAAGAAAGTTTCTTCAAAAAATCAACTCCTGTTTTCTAATGAATTTTCCATACAGATTATAAAACATATATATAATTGTACGTAATTTGCAGATAATGTCAATCACTGATTTATCTGTTTATCATTATACATAAATTAACGAAGAAAACAGGCGTAAAAATATAAGATTTTGTTTTAGGGTTTATATTGAAAATAAAGCTCAGTTCTGTTATACTCTTAACTGATTTTGTAAACTGATAAGGAGAAGATTTTTGTTATGTGGTATCTGATAGTATTTTTAATCTCGATGGTTCCGATAGTTGAGCTGAGAGGTGCAATTCCCGTAGCGGTAGCAAATCATCTCAACATATTTGTATCATATGTAATATGTATAATAGGAAATATGCTGCCCGTACCGCTTATATATCTTTTTGCAAGAAAGGTGCTTGTATGGGGGAGCGACAAGCCTGTTATAGGAAATTTTTTCAGCTTTTGTCTTGAAAAAGGCAAGCACGGCGGAGAAAAGCTCGAAAAGAAGGCAGGAAACGGTTTGTTTATAGCTCTTATGCTTTTTGTAGGAATACCGCTTCCCGGAACAGGAGCATGGACGGGAACACTGGCTGCAAGCATACTTGATATGGGCTTCAAAAAGAGCATAGCGGCTGTAATGCTCGGAGTTCTGATAGCAGGAATAATTATGGGAACAGGTTCGGTACTTGTAGCGAACGGTATAAGCTTTATCTTTGCACCGTAATTTCGGAACAAAAGACATATATTTACAGGGGCAGCATACAGGCGGTGCTGCCCCTGATTTTCGGGTGACATATATATGGAGTTTATAAAATGTGATATAGCCATAACAGGCGGCGGAGCTTCGGGACTGATGACAGCCTTAACTCTTGCAAAGCTGGGAGTAAAAGGAAAAATAATCATAGCGGAACGCAATGCGAAAATCGGAAGAAAGCTTCTTGCAACAGGAAACGGACGCTGCAATCTCAGCAGCGTGAAAATATCGGACAGGTTTTATTTCGGAACGGCGGCAGAGTATGCAAAGGATATTTTCAGAAAATATGACTGCAATTATATAAGAAAATACTTTGAAGAGGTCGGACTTTTAACGGTAAGCGACAGCGAGGGCAGAATATATCCTTTAAGCAACAGTGCAGCTTCCGTGGCTGATTGTATGAGAAACTATATTTTGTCATACGGAGTAACTGAGCTTTGCAGTACAGAGGTTACGGACATAATACCCGATAAAAGGGGAGTAAGTCTGATTTGCGAATGCAAATCAGGTGGAAATGAATGCAGTACAAAACTGAAAATATCGGCAAAATATGCTGTTTTGTCCTGCGGAGGCAAGGCAAGTCCAAAGCTGAGCGGAAACGGAAACATCTACGGAATTGTTGAAAAGCTCGGAATAGATATTACACCTGTTTTTCCGTCACTTACATCGGTAAGCTGTTCTGAAAAGCTTCTTCATACTGTACAGGGTGTCAGGGTAAAAAGCAGAGTATCACTTTATGCTGACGGCGTTCTTGCGGACAGCCACGACGGAGAGCTTCAGTTTACGGAAAATTCTCTGAGCGGTATATGTATATTTCAGCTTTCCAGACTTGTGAATGAATATTTTGTATGCAGAACCGTAAACCGAAAAAAGACAGGAAATATAAAAATATGTGTTGATTTACTTCCTGAATATGATTCCGAAAGCTGTCGGAAACTTGTAATGTCAAGAAAAGAGCTTTTCGGAAGATATGAGCTTGAAAAATTCTTTGATGGCTTCATAAATAAAAAGCTTGGTATTGCCGTTCTGAAAAAGGCAGGAATTACGGATTTTTCAAGAAAGACTGCAACTCTGAGCAAATCGGAAACCGAAAAAATATGCAGAACCCTCAAAGGCTGGGAGTTTATACCGTCAAAGCCATCGGATTTTGAAAATGCACAGATTACAGCAGGCGGAGTATCGGCAAAGGAAATAAACTTTGACGATATGTGCAGCAAAAAATACAGAAACATATATATAAACGGCGAGCTTGTCGATATAGACGGAAGCTGCGGAGGTTACAATCTGCACTGGGCATGGTGCAGCGGTATAATGGCGGCTGAGAGTATAGCAGAACGTATGGAGAAAAAATATGCTGAAACTGAGTGATATAAGGCTTCCTGTAGATTATACGGAAGAAGCCGTAAAAAACGAAATAGCAAAAAAGCTGAATATTTCCCAAAAGGCTGTAAGAAGCTTTGAATTTGTAAAGCTTTCTGTGGACGCAAGAAAAAAGAATGATGTACACTATAATGCGGCAGTAAAATTCAGCATTGATAACCGCATCGTAAGTGAGAAGGATATAATAAAAAGAAACAGAAAAAATAAAGTTGAATATGCTCCCGAAAGCCGATATGTGATAAAAACCAATGGAAGCATAAAAAAAGATTTTCCGTCACCTGTAATAGTCGGAGCAGGGCCTGCGGGGCTTTTCTGCGGACTGGTGCTTGCACAGCTCGGACTTGAACCTGTGATTTTGGAAAGAGGAAAATGTGTTGAAAAGCGTCAGAAGGACGTTTTAAGCTTCTGGAAAACAGGAGAGCTTGATATAAATTCCAACGTACAGTTCGGAGAGGGCGGAGCAGGAACATTTTCGGACGGAAAGCTCAACACAGGTACAAAGGACGTAAGGATAAAAAAAGTTCTCGAAGAATTTGTCAGACACGGAGCACCTGAGGAAATATTGTATAATGCAAAGCCTCATATAGGTACTGACAAATTGCCCGAAACTGTAAAAAATATCCGTAATGATATAATAATGCTCGGAGGAAAGGTTCTTTTTGAGCATACCCTGACAGACATAGATATAAAGGACGGCAGGGTAAAGGGAATAACCGTAAGGACAAAAAACGGATATGAAAAGATTGACTGCGAAAATCTTGTGCTGGCTTTGGGACACAGTGCAAGAGATACATTTGAAATGCTTGTGAATAAAGGAATATATATACAGCAGAAAGCATTTTCTGTGGGAGTAAGAATAGAGCATCTTCAAAGTATGATAAACAAGGCACAGTACGGAAGCTTTGCAGGAAAGGGCAGGCTGGGTTCGGCAGACTATAAGCTTGCCGTACATCTTGAAAACGGCAGGGGTGTATATACCTTCTGTATGTGTCCCGGCGGAACAGTGGTTGCCGCCGCAAGCGAAAAAGGTTATCTCGTAACAAACGGAATGAGCGAATTTGCAAGAAACGGTATAAATTCAAACAGTGCTTTGCTTGTCGGAATAACCCCCGAAGATTTCGGGAGCAGCAGTCCGCTTGCAGGAGCGGAGCTTCAGAGAAAGCTTGAAAAAAGAGCGTTTCAGCTTGGCGGAGAAAGCTACAAAGCCCCTGTACAGCGTGTTGCAGATTTTATGATAAACAAGAAAACCGTTTCATTCGGGAATGTAATTCCCAGCTATACGGCAGGTGTTACAATGGCAAATATCAGCGAATGTCTGCCCGAATATGTAACAGCCTCGCTTAAAAATGGTATAGTAAGGCTCAATTCAAAGCTGAACGGCTTTTCGGACGGTGACGCAATCCTTACGGCAGTCGAAACAAGAAGCTCATCGCCTGTAAGAATACTGCGTGATGATATGTCTGAAAGCGTTTCCGTAAAAGGTCTTTATCCCTGCGGAGAGGGTGCAGGCTATGCAGGAGGTATAATGTCGGCTGCGACAGACGGGATAAAATGTGCTGAGCTTATCGCAGAAAAGGCAGTTCTGTAAACTATGGCAGGCGATTTAAGATGTCAAAAAAAGAGTTTTATTTTTGATTTACGCTTTATTCATATTTATATCTTAAAATAAAGATGGTTAAAGATTTTTTATCCGCACATCGTTTGAGGCTACGCTGAAGATGCGATTGCAGACGGTCAAAAGCAAAGCTTTTGACCAATTTAAAGCAAGGCTTTAAATTCACGGCAGCTTTGCTGCCGTGGTCTGCAATCGCACAGAGCAACGCAGCAGGTCGGAGCTGTAACGGAACAGGCAATACAAAAAAAGGGGGCAGAACAGTATGGGAAGTATAATTGACTACATAGACTGGAGAGGAGATATACTTTTCAGCGAAAGAGGCTTCAATGAGGTTGACAACCTTATTTTTGCAGAGATTGCATATGTAAATATGGAAGGTCTGATGATCGACAAAAATGAAATAATTACTTTAGGTGAGCTTTATGACAGATATATCAAGGCTGAAAACAAGTCCCGTATTCCGATGAATGACCCTTTTCCGCTGTTCAAAAAGGCAGCATTCTGCAAAAGATTTAAAAATATAAGGCTTACAAGATATCTGGACATTATAGACGCAGAAAAACAGCTTCAATGCTCGGCTGTAACATTTATACTGGAGGACAATTCGCTTTATATTGCTTTCAGAGGAACTGACGGAACTATTACGGGCTGGCGTGAGGACTGTAATTTCAGCTTTTTATCGGAAACTCCGGGACAAAAGGCGGCAGTACAGTATGTCAACGAAACTGCCGAGGCTCTGGAGGGAAGCATACGCATAGGAGGACACTCAAAAGGCGGAAACTTTGCGGTTTACAGTGCGGCATTCTGTAACGAGGAAATAAAAAACAAGCGTATAACAGATGTCTATTCAAATGACGGCCCGGGTTTCAACAGTGCTGTAGCAAACTCTGCCAATTATAAGGAAATTCTTCCTAAGGTAAAAAAGATAATGCCTGAATCATCGCTTGTAGGAATTTTACTTTCGAGTGCCGAAGAGAAAAAGATTGTCAGAAGTACCGCAAAAGGTATAGTTCAGCACCACCCGTACTCATGGTGTGTTACAGGCGTTAATTTTGTAAAGGCAGACGGACTTTCAGCCGAAAGTATGCTGATGAGTGAAACGCTTCAGAAATGGCTCGGCGGACTTAGTGACGATGAAAGAAAAACGTTTGTATCCTCTGTCTTTGATACTCTGGAGGCATCGGGAGCAACCACTCTGGAGGAACTGAATAAAAACAAGCTTGTTTCATATAACGCCATACTTAAAGCCGCCGCACAGTTTTCACCCGAACGTCGGAACGAAATTTTCAAAATACTGAAAAGCCTTGCAAAAACAGGAGGCGAAGTCTTTTTCAACGAAGCAAGGAAAGTATTTGATAAAATTATAGAGCCTCAGCAAAAGGGAGAAATCAGTACGACATAACCATAATTTTTATTGTAAAGGAAAAACGTATGAAGAAATATACTTTTACAGTAGTTATACCTGCTCATAACGAAGAAAAATATGTTGTACGCTGCATACGTTCGGTAAGAGCCGCCGCAGAATTTTACGGCGGTGAGGTCGAAATCATAGTTGTATGCAACAGATGTACGGACAGAACAGCGGAGCTTGCCCGAAAATGCGGTGCAAGGGTTCTGTACAATGATGAACGCTGTATAGCAAGCGTAAGAAATACGGGCATTTTCGCCGCAAACGGTGATGTTGTCGTAACGATAGACTGTGACAACCGTATGACAAGAGGTACGCTTAAAGAAATTGCTTTCCTTCTTTCAACAGGAAGATATATAGGCGGAGGTGCTCCTATACGGTTTGAACGCTATTCCTTTCCGCTTATGATGAATGACAGGCTTTGCAGGATAGGATTTGATATTACCGGTCTGTACTGCGGAATATTCTGGGCTGAAAAAAGTACCTTTATGGAAACAGGCGGATTTTCGGAAATAAAAGCAGCGGAAGATGTCGCCACGGCTAAAAAGCTGAGGCAGTACGCAAAAAAATGCGGCAAAAAATATACTGTCTTACGCAGAAATTATCTTATAAATTCCACGAGAAAATATGACGATATGGGGGACTGGCTTTATTTCAGGCTTATTGCTCAGAATATGTGTACCTTTGTAAAAGCGGCTTGCGGCGACAGAAAGGAGCTTGATGACCTGCTCGATAAAATGTTCTATGACTATAACAACTGAAAATATCAGATTGGAGGGCGGATTTATGCAGCTTAACGATTCATGTACCCAAAATATTCTTGTGTATCTGAATGAAGCACTGAAAAAGAAAAATTCTGTAAGTTTCAATGAGGTAATGGCAGCACCGAAATGCAGAAAATATACGGTAAGCGATATTGGCAAAGCTCTGGAAGTGCTTCGCAGAAACGGTCTGGTAAAAGCAAGCTCACGCTTCGGGTGCAGTGAGCTTCTTGAATTTACGGCAACCGGTATAACCGATAAGGGCAGGGAGTATATAAAAGAAAATCATCTGTAAATTATATGCACAATTCTATAAAAACAGTGCTGATGCAGTATTTTTATGTCTGTATCAGCACTGTTTTTTTATATTGAAAAGTGTGTTGTCATAGGGAGGTGACAAGCGGCATATCAATATAGTACGGACGGAAAAGGGAGTGAACATATGAAAAAAATTATGCTATTATTGATATTGGTAATTCTGCTGACGGCAATATCAGGCTGTACAGCATTAAAGCCTGCACCTGTAAACAGCAGTTTCAGCGGAGAAGTACGCTGCGGAAAAGAAGAATACACAGTAACGCATAACGGCATAAGCATAACAACAATAACCTATAAAAAGCCCGTGGCTATGCGTGGGATAAGCTATGTATACAAGGGAGATGAGCTGACAATAAAGTACGGAGAACTCACATATAAGCCGGCTCGCAAGCCTCCTGAAAGCAATGTCAGCAGACTTAGGGATATACTTTGCAGGATAAGCGAAAAAACTCAGGAAAATATAAAAAGCGTAAATTCCGAATGTACGGTATATGATATGCGTACAGCAACGCTGACCTGTTCGACAGACAGCGGAAACCTTGAAAAAATATATATGAAAAACAACGGCACAATCTACGAATTTTTTATAAAAGAGGGTCAGCGGTAATTTTTCTGCATTATTCGACTCTGATAATAATCTTATTTTAAACTAAGTCAGGCACAGATGTAAAAGTCTGTGCCTGCTTTTTAGAATATTTTGTGTAAAATTTCCACTTGATATGATTATAATTCACATCTTATTTACATTTTGAACAATATTTGTTATTTATTTTGACAATTTGCAACAAAAACACAATTTTCGTACATATGTTTTTATAAATTCAAACAAATGTTTGCAAAACTATTGATTTATAAACAAATATTTGGTACAATATATACATAGATGACAAACAAACGTTTAAAATCGTTTGTCCTTTTTTGTTGTCTGTAAAAGTAAAACCGAAAAGGAGGCTGAAAACAGTGACCTACAATACCTGGGCAAAGGAATATGAAGAACAGATGATTGTTTTGAAGAAGCGTATAGATAATCTGAAAGAGCAGAAAAGACGATGCAGGGCAGTATGTCAGGTGGACGAGCTGAGCAGAAGAATACAGTCGCTTTACAATATGTATCTTGAAAGCAAGCACACCGCAGATGTACTCAGAGGTCGTGCAAAGGAGGGAATTTTACTGTGAGAATTTATTCTGTCGATAATAAAAGACTTGAAAGTCTTTCTCAGACGATGGTTTATAACCAGTACTGTCTGAGCGGAGGAACGAACAAGGTAAAGCTTGAAAAAATGAAGAAGCATCTTAGCAAAGCTTTCCGTGCAGAGCTTACGGAACGTCAGAGCTATTGTATTACGCAGTATTACCTCAATGGAAGAAAAATGTGCGATATAGCCAAGGATATGAATATAACCCCCAGTGTAGTAAGCAGACATATTTCAAGAGGTATAAAAAAATTACAGCGTAGCCTGCCTTATTTTGAAGAATAATTTTTTATCGGACTGTATGTGATTTTATTTTACTTAATCTTTCCGCATATAATATACTCAGGGTGAATATATTTAGGGTGTAAGCCGAAACTGTCACAGAACAGGAACAGATATTTGAAAAGGAGAGAGAATTTGTATGGATTACACCTTGGAAAAAAAGACTGTATCGGTAAAAGAAACAGTCTTTGACGGATGTGCAGAGCAGCCTGTTGACCTTGACCTGACATTGCCCGACTATTGCCCTGATATACTTCGTATACTCAAATGCAAGGTCACACCGAAAATACTCAACAAAAGTATTTCGGGCGACAGACTCGACATTGAGGGAAGTGCAGGTATAAAAATATTGTATATAGACGCAGTTAAAAAAGCCTTGAGAAGCTCCGACCACAGTATACCGTTTTCGTCATCATTCAATATGAAGCAAAGCCCGCAGAACGGAATAGTAATTGCATCAGCAAAAACAGAATATGTGAACTGCAGGGCATTAAGTCCCAGAAGGCTTGACATTCACGGAGCTTTTTCGGTATGTGCAAAGGTCGTGTGCAAAAACGGAATGGAAATTCCCTGTGATGTTCAGGACGAGAGCGTTCAGGTAAAAAAGGCAAGAGCGGAAATATCCGTACTGGAAGGTATGGCACAGCAGCAGTTTACTCTCTCCGACAGCGTTTCACTCGGCAGCGATGCCAAAAACATAGAAGCAATACTGAAAAGTGATGCCGTTGTTTCTTCAGGTGAGTGCAAGGCGTTGGGAAATAAAATAATGATAAAGGGTGACGTAAATATACGTGTACTGTATCTTGCGGATATGAACACAGGCGATACGGGTATTTTCGACTATACAATGCCCTACAGCGAGATACTCGACGCTGACGGAGTAAGTGAGGACAGTCTTTGCATAACCTCGGCGGAGCTTGTAAGCCATAGCGTAAATATTCAGCAGGAGTATTCACAGAACGGTACGGTTGTAAATTTTGAGGTAAAGCTTTCGGCATATGCTTTCGGATACGGCAGGGAAGTGCTGCCGTTTATAGACGATGCCTATTCAACCGATATTGTACTTGATATGACGTACAATCACTCAGACCTTATGACGATAGAAAGATATTTCAGCGAAAGCTGTATAACAAAGGCTTCCGTTGAAACAGGTTCGGAAAGCATTTCCTCAGTTACTGATATATGGTGCGAACAGTGCGTTACAGGTGTGTTAAAAGAAAATGACGGTATAATGATAAAGGGTAAGCTCAATATGTGTATACTTGCCAGAAACGGTGAAAACATACCGTTTTATTCTGAAAGAGTAGTAGAATTTACCTATCCTATACCTAAAACTGAAGACGGTATGGAGGCAATGGCGAAAGGTATGGTGCAGTCGGTAAGCTACCGCATAAACGGCGGAAACAAGCTTGACCTTCGCATAGAAACAAAGCTGAATATAACTTTAGTAAGAAATAATCAGATAAATTATGTAAGCTCTGTAACATCTGACAGCGAAAACAAAATAAAAAAGGACGGCAGTGCTTTAATATTATACTACGCTTCACAGGGAGAGAGCGTTTGGAACATAGCCAAGGAATATGCTGTATCCTGCAAGGCTGTTATGGAAGAAAACGAGCTTGACAGCGATAAAATATCGGCACATACCGTGCTGTTTATTCCCAATGTATAAAGGAGGATAAATATGGAGGAAAGAAACATTTATCAGGATATTGCCCGAAGAACAGACGGCGATATTTATATAGGTGTGGTAGGCCCTGTAAGAACGGGAAAGTCTACATTTATAAAGAGGTTTATGGATACCATAGTTATCCCCAATATAGACGACAGAAGCAGAAAAGAACGTGCTGTCGATGAACTTCCGCAGTCGGCGGCAGGCAGAACAATTATGACAACCGAACCGAAATTCATACCCGAAAATGCGGTAGAAATAACTCTGGAGGGAAATGCCGCATTAAGGGTTCGTGCGATAGACTGTGTAGGCTATATAGTCCCCAGTGCCATAGGCTACATAGAGGACGAACAGCCACGAATGGTTAAAACTCCGTGGTTTGACGAACAGATACCGTTCAATATGGCGGCGGAAATCGGAACAAAAAAGGTTATCACGGAGCATTCCACAATAGGACTTGTGATAACCACTGACGGAAGCATAAGTGATATACCCCGTGAGGAGTATGCGGAAGCCGAGGAAAGAGTTATAAACGAGCTTAAAGATATAAACAAGCCGTTTATAGTTCTGCTCAACACAATGTACCCAGATACTCAGGAAGCGGCACAGCTTGCAAAGGAAATAGGTTCAAAATATAACGTACCCGTTGCGGCTGTGAGCTGTGCCGAACTGACTGAGGAACAGATAAAACGTATTCTGGCACAAGTCCTTTTTGAGTTTCCTATAAAGGAAATAAAAGTAAATATGCCCAAGTGGGTGACAGCTCTCGAAAAGGGTCACTGGCTTAAAAATTCTCTGTACAGTGCGGTTTCAGAGCCTGCAAAAGCAATACGAAAAATAAGAGAAGTACAGCTTACGGTTTCAACCGCCGCAGAATGCGAAAATATAGAACGTGCCGAAATTTCCTCGATAGATTTGGGCAAAGGTACGGTAAAGATAAATCTTGCCATAAACAGCAGTCTTTTTTACAGAGTACTCGGAGAAAAAACAGGACTTACCATAGCAGACGAGGGCGATATGCTCAAATGTGTTATGGAGCTTGCGAAAATGAAAAATGATTTCGACAAGATAAGAAAAGCGTATGACGATGTAAATACGACAGGCTACGGTATAGTTATGCCCGATATGGAAGAACTTTCCCTTGAAGAACCCGAAATAATAAAACAGGGAGGTAAGTACGGAATACGCCTTAAAGCTTCCGCACCTTCCATTCATATGCTGAAAACTACAATAAACACCGAAGTTACACCCATAGTCGGTTCAGAACAGCAGTCTGAGGAGCTTGTTTCGTATCTTCTGAAAGAGTTTGAGGAAAATCCCATAAAAATATGGGGAACAAATATTTTCGGAAAATCCCTGCATGAGCTTGTCAACGAAGGTCTGCACAATAAGCTCAACCGTATGCCCGATGATGCACGCAATAAAATGAAGGAAACAATCGAGCGTATCATAAACGAAGGCTGTAACGGTCTGATATGTATAATACTTTAAAGTATAATCTGCATTGCGTATAAAGAAAACATAAAGTTTAGGTCAAGCCTTTTCAAAGGCTTGCGGTTTCCAAAGGCAGAGCCTTTGGTCAGGATTTTTAAGGGTGAAACCCTTAAACACTCAATATTTCAAATCAGAAATGCCGTAAAAACGGCATTTTTGCAAAAAAATAACAAAGGCATTATTTGTAATCAATAAAGGTTTTTACGATTGCAAGTATATGCCTTTTTCATTTGTTTTCCGTTTTTTATAAAAAATGAGAAATCTTCTTTTACTTTCAAATATTCTCAGAAATCAACAATTAGTATATTGATAAACAAAAAATATGTGATATAATTACTATAAACTACGGATTATCCGATATGTTTATGGTGCAGAAAACGAAAAAGGAGATACTTTATAATGAAAACCGGAAAAAAATTTATATCGCTTATGTTAGCCTGTATTATGTTTACAGGCACAGCATATCTGACATACAGCATAACAGATGCGGCAACGGTATCGGTTTCAGCAGAAACTCAGAGTACATCTGATGGCTGGTCTTACGAAATCAAGGACGATGGTACGGCAAAAATTGTAGGCTACAGTAAAGAAGGCGGAGATTTAATCATTCCGAACACAGTTGACAGGAAAAAGGTTACTGAAATAGGAGATTACAGCTTTAAGAATAAAAAAGGTTACCAGAGTTTAACCGTACCCGAAACTGTCGAGGTTATCGGCAGAAATGCGTTCGAGGGCTGTACAGGTCTACGCAGTATTGATATAAAAAGCGGTGTTGAAACAATAAGAAGCGGTGCATTCAATGGCTGTACAGGTCTACGCAGCGTTACTATCCAGAACGGTGTTGAAACAATAGAGTCAGATGCTTTCGGGGATTGTACGGCTCTTGAAAATATAATTTTACCTGACAGTGTAAAAACAATAGGCAGTATGGAAGGTTCATACGGTAACGGAGTTTTTGCAAACTGTTCTAAACTTGCAGCGGTTAAATTCGGTAAAAATCTTGGCTCAGTCGGCAACAGTACCTTTTATGAATGTACTGCTCTGAAGGTTGTGGAGTTCGGAGATGATGTGCTTGAAATAGGCAGCGATGCTTTTTTGAAATGCTCTGCACTTGAAAATATAGTGCTTCCCAAAAATCTGGAAACCATTGGCAGAAGTTGTTTCAGAGAATGTTCGGAACTGAAAAGTGTAGTTATTCCGTCTAACGTCAAAGAAATAAGCAGTGATACTTTTAAAAGCTGTGTTAATCTGACCAGTGTTACCATTCCCGAAAATGCCGAATACATCGGTGACAGCAGCTTTTATGGCTGCAGTGCTTTGACATATGTCAAAATACCTGATAAGGTAATTTCCGTAGGCTCGGAGGCGTTCAAGGACTGTACGTCTTTACAGAATATTTCTTTCGGAACATCACTGGAAGCAATATATAGTCATGCCTTTGAAAATACAAAAATAGAAAACATCATTTTGCCTGCAAGTCTGAAAACCCCTGAGGGAAACTGGGACGGAATTTTTCAGAATTGTGCAAAATTGAAAACAGTTACCTTTCAGAGCGATGAAAATACCGATCTTACTGAGGTTGCACCCGATATGTTCAGAGGTTGTGTAAAGCTTACTGACGTAAATATTCTGGCAACTGTAACGACGATTAAACCAAATGCGTTTGGAAACTGTGATTCATTGGAAAGCATTATTATTCCCGAAAGTGTTACAACCATCGAAGGAAGAGCGTTTGAAAACTGTAAGGCACTTAAAAAAGTAATTATTCCTGAAAGTGTTACGGAAATAAAAGGCGGCAATTGGGATTCTTCTTTCGAGGGACATGACGATAAGCTTACTATATACGGTTATACAGGTTCTGAAGCCGAAAATTATGCAAAGGAAGAAAAAATTAAATTTGTTACTTTGGACGGACACGAACACGAAAATGAAGTACATATCATAAAGGCTACCTGTGAAGACGGCGGAATGGAAATTACAAGGTGTAAAATATGCGGTCATTTTGAACAGGCTGAGTATATCAATCCGACAGGACATAAAAATGTTAAAATAACAAAGCAGGCAACCTGTACAGAGAACGGCGAAAGAAAAGGAACTTGTACAGAGTGCGGCAAAACAGTTATAGAAGTTATTCCTGCAACAGGACATAACTGGGTAGACTGGAAGACAGATCGTAATGACAGTAAAAAGGAAGTAAGAACCTGTGTAAATTGTGGTGAGAAAGAATACAGAGATGCTCCTGAAAATGCGACATTATCTGCAACCTCAGAAAGCTCAGAAAGTCCCACAAATCCTACAAATCCCACAGTATCCCGAAGTACCGTAGCTGCAGCCGATAAAGAAGCTGATGAAAGCATTATTACAGATTCAGCGGAAAATCCGATGAATAAGATGATAAGCACACTTGTGGTAATATTTGTGGCTGTATTGGTACTTGTTGTTATCGTTGTAGTAATTATATTAATTATAAGAAAACGCAGAAAAAACAATATGAACGTATACAGATAAAACGGATTTCTCATAAATGTAATGTATGGGTAGATTTTTTACAAACGTCCGCACAGCTAAGGTTGTTGTACGGACGTTTGTATTTATAAAACTGTATTACCGTAAGGCAGAATATACAGCTTATTGCTTTTGAATATATTCATCAGAAAAATTATTGAAGAATAAAGCGACTTGACGATTTTGAACTTTTTGTAAATTTTTTGTTGACAAAATTAAAACTTTATTTTAAAATATAACCAACATCTGAGGAACATACTAATTAAGTTTTCAGATATATATATTTCTAGGGAGGTTTTTCAAATGCAGAAGATGACAGAAAAAGCTATGAGAGAAGCAAACGGTGGAAAGTGGCGTTGGTACTGTTCTGTATGTCACAAGGGCGGCTATACTTTATCAAAGGGAGCAGCTGCAACATATGCAGGTGGTCACAAGAGCCACGCAGGAAAAGGAGCTATTTACTTCAAGGTAACATGGTAACAGATTTTACTGTTTGCGGCATTTAATAAACAGTGAATTTTTCGGGAAAGTCCGTGCCTTTGGTACGGGCTTTTTTGTTTGCGTTATAATTTTAAAGGCTTTGCCCTAAAAAATCCCACCAAAGACTCCGCCTTTGGAAACCGCAAGCCTTTGAAAAGGTCTGACCTGAACTTTATGTTTTTGGACGGTACTTATGCTGACAAAGTTTAAGTGTAGAATATGTATGGCAAAAATAACATAATCAGATGTGGTTTTTTATAAAAATTTTTTTAAGGAAAAAATTTTTTCAGATATTTTAAAGGTTTTTTGACAATTTGATGTAATAAATGTGCAAAAGTCTATTGATAAAACCAAAGATTTATGTTAAACTGTAGTGGAGTACTACAATGGTATTGATGATGCTTAGTTTAATTTTCATTTAGAAATTTTTTGATATGGAGATGATAAATGTGTCAAGATGTGCAGGTGTGCTTATGTCAATATCGTCGCTTCCGTCGCCGTATGGCATTGGTACAATTGGAAAGGCAGCTTATGATTTTGCTGACTTTTTGAAAAAATCAGGTCAGAAAATATGGCAGATTCTGCCTGTAGGCCCTACAAGCTACGGAGATTCGCCCTATCAGGCATTCTCTACATATGCGGGAAATCCGTATATGATTGACCTCGATTTCCTTGTAAGGGACGGACTTCTCACAAGCAAAGACCTTGAGGGAAGAAAATGGGGAGAAAATCCTGAAGAAGTTGACTATGCACAGATTTATGAAACAAGATTTGATGTTCTGAGATGTGCATTTAAGAAATTCAGGAAGAATGACCCTAAGTTCAAGAGCTTTGTAAAGGAAAATGCAGACTGGCTTGATAACTATGCTTTGTATATGTCGGTAAAAAAGAACAACGATATGAAGGCATGGACAGAGTGGGAGGACGAGGATATAAAGCTTCGTAAACCCGAGGCTATCGCAAAATATACCGCAAAGTTTAAAAGTGAGATAGAGTTCTGGAAATTTGTTCAGTTTATGTTCTATCAGCAGTGGGCTGATTTCAGAAAGTATGTAAATGGTCTGGGCATTCAGATTATGGGAGATATGCCCATATACGTTGCTATGGACAGTGCAGATACATGGGCAAATTCGGAAGTGTTCTGGCTTGACGAGGACAAGCAGCCCGTATGTGTTGCAGGCTGTCCCCCCGATTATTTCTCGGAAACAGGTCAGCTCTGGGGCAACCCTCTCTATGACTGGGACTACCTTAAAGATACAGACTATAAATGGTGGTTTGCCCGTATAAAGAGTGCTGCAAATCTTTTCGACATTGTAAGAATTGACCATTTCCGTGCGTTCGATTCCTACTATGCAATTCCTTTCCCTGCCGAAAATGCTATAGGCGGAGAGTGGCTCGAAGGCCCCGGCATTGAATTCTTTGAAAAAATGAAGAAGGCAATCGGTGAGTTCCCTATCGTAGCAGAGGATTTGGGAACGCTTACTCCCGGAGTTGTTCAGCTTCTCAAGGATTCAGGCTATCCCGGTATGAAGGTTCTTGAGTTCGCTTTTGACAGCGGTGAAGAAAATGACTATCTCCCTGCAAACTACACCGAAAACAGCGTTGTATACAGCGGAACTCACGATAACGATACCATTATGGGCTGGTTCGCTACCGCAAAGGAAAGCGATGTTGAATTTGCAAAGAGCTACTGTAAGCTGAACGAAGAAGAGGGCTATAACTGGGGTATTATCCGTACCGCATACGAAAGTGTAAGTAAGTATGCAATTATCCAGATGCAGGACATTCTCGGTCTCGGAAGCGAGGCAAGAATGAACACACCGTCTACACTCGGCGGTAACTGGGTATGGAGAATAAAGAGCGATGTTCTCACAGATGAGCTTGCAGCAAAGCTGAAAGATTTGGCTGTTAAATATAACAGAGTGGAGGAAAATTAATAATGAGCGAAAACAAAATGCTGAGCAATATGATTGAAATTGCAAAGAGCGACTACTGTAAAAATCTTGAGGAACTTTCACCCGGTGAGCTGCACTTTGTAGTCGGCAAGGCAATGATGGGAGAAATAAGCGACAGATGGAATGCAGCAAAGAAAAGACATTCCGAAATAAGACGTGCTTATTATCTTTCGGCAGAATTCCTTATGGGAAGAATGATGTACAACAATCTTTTCTGTATGGGTATTCTTGACGAGGTAAAGGAGCTTCTCGCATCTAAGGGAATAGATATAAACGTATTTGAAGAAATAGATGACGCAGCACTCGGAAACGGCGGTCTTGGTCGTCTTGCAGCGTGCTTCCTTGACAGTGCAGCTACTCAGAATGTTCCCCTTGACGGCTACGGCATACGCTATAAATACGGTCTTTTCAAGCAGCTCATTCAGGACGGCAGACAGGTTGAAATTGCCGATAACTGGCAGAGATTTGATGACCCCTGGAGCATAAGAAGAGAAGAGGACACTGTACTCGTAAAGTTCAGAGATCAGACAGTAAGAGCTGTACCTTATGATATGGCTGTTATCGGATATGATACCGACAATATAAACACACTCCGTCTTTGGCAGGCTGAAGCTGTGGAGGAATTTGATTTTCTTGCATTCAACAAATGCGATTATCCCAAATCTGTAGCCAATAAAAACGCTGCTGAAAATATCTCAAAGGTTCTCTATCCCAATGACAACGATCATAAAGGAAAGGTTCTCAGACTCAAACAGCAGTACTTCTTCTGCAGTGCTTCTCTTCAGGACATTATGAAGAGATATAAGGCAAGACACGGTAAAGATTTCAGCAAGTTTGAATATGAGTGTACTATCCAGCTCAACGATACTCACCCCGTTGTTGCTATACCCGAGCTTATCAGACTGCTTGAAGCAGAGGGTGTTCATTTTGATGTAGCTTACGAAATCGCTCAGCAGACATTCAATTATACAAACCATACCGTTCTTGGTGAAGCTCTTGAAAAGTGGGACGTAAGTCTTATGAAGGAAGTTATTCCTGATATTTACCACTATATTGAGAGAATTCAGTGGCATATGGACAGAGATTTCGATATAAAGAAAATCTTTGGTGCTAAGCGTGAAAAGATGAGAATTATTGACAATGGCAAGGTTCATATGGCAAGACTTGCTATATATGTATCAAAGCATACAAACGGTGTTGCGTGGATTCATACCGAAATTCTCAAAAATGACGTTCTCAAAGAGTGGAACGATACATATCCCGACCGCTTCCAGAACAAGACAAACGGTATTACTCAGCGTAGATGGCTCGGACTTTGCAACCCTGAACTTTCAAAGTTCATCACAGACAGAGTTGGAAACGGCTGGCTCAAAAATCTTGACGAACTCAAAGGACTTAACGATAAGATTGATACCAAGGCAGTTGAAGAATTCAACGCTATCAAGAAAATTAAGAAGCAGCAGCTTTCAGAGTTTATTAAGAAGCACGAAAATATTGATGTAAACCCTGACTTCATATTTGATGTACAGGTTAAAAGACTTCATGAGTATAAAAGACAGCTTATGAACGCTTTCTCAATAGTAGCTATATACCAGATGCTTAAAGCAGGCAAGCTTCCCGACTGGAATCCGACAGTATTCATCTTCGGTGCAAAGGCAGCTCCCGGTTATGCAAGAGCCAAGGCTATTATCAAGTACATCAACGAGATTGCAAAGCTTGTAAATAATGACCCTGCTACAAAAGACAAGCTTCAGGTTGTTTTTGTATCCAACTATAACGTATCATACGGCGAGAAGATTTATCCCGCTGCCGATATTTCGGAGCAGATTTCAACAGCAGGTACGGAAGCTTCAGGTACAGGTAATATGAAGTTTATGCTCAACGGTGCAGTTACTCTCGGTACATATGACGGTGCTAATGTAGAGATTACTCAGAAAGCAGGCGAGGAGAACGAGTATATCTTCGGTGCAAGAGTTGAGAAGATTGATGATCTTAAAAAACACAATGCTTACCATGCAAAGAGTATATATGAAGCTAACCCTGTAATAAAGAATGCGGTTGATACTCTTGTAAACGGCACTTTCTCAGACGGCGGCGCTCATGGTGAGGGCAGTTTTGCGGAGCTTCACCACTCACTTCTCTACGGTGCGGCTTGGCATCCCCCTGATCACTACTACATTATGCTCGACCTCCAGTCATATATAGACAAGAAGATTGAGGCTAATAGGAATTACAGCGACAGAATTAAGTTCGGTACTCAGTGCCTTAAAAATGTTGCAAATGCAGGTCATTTCTCATCAGACAGAACAATCCTCCAGTATGCTAAGGAGCTTTGGAAATTATAATTCAACTCTGATGTAACTTAGAAAATGATAAACCATAAAGTTTAGGTCAAGCCTTTTCAAAGGCTTGCGGGTCGAGGGCAGAGCCCTCGTCAGGATTTTAAAGGGTGAAACCCTTTAACGGAAAATTTTAAAATGCCCTGATACCGTCAAACGGTATCAGGGCAAAGTATTTTCAAAAATGCCTTGAAAAAGGCATTTTTGTTTTATTACCGTGTGTTAAAGGGTGTTGCCCTTTAAAATCCCACCAAAGGCTCCGCCTTTGGAAACCGTGAACTTTTGAAAAAGTTCAATCAAAACTTTCCTGTTTATCTCCGTCTGAAATTGTGCTTTCTCTTGAAATAACTGCAAAATTATGTATAATATAGTTATTCGTAAAGGTGAGGAGATATTTTTATGAAATATGATTTTAAAAAAGTAAACGGCGGTGTCTGTGCCGCAAAGGGATTTTCCGCAAACGGACTTAACTGCGGAATAAATCCCGATAAAAACAAAAATGACCTCTGCCTTGTATACAGCGACGTTATGTGCAATACTGCGGCAGTATATACACAGAACAAGGTAAAAGGTGCTCCGATAGTTGTAACAAAGAGAAATCTTGAAAAGTCGGGGGGAAAATCACAGGCAATAATAGCAAACTCGAAAAACGCAAATACGGCAAATGCGGACGGTGAACAGAAAGCTGAAAGAATGTGCATACTTGCGGCACAGGAACTTGATATAAGTCCCGAACAGGTTATAGTAGCATCTACAGGTGTTATAGGTGAGGTTCTGCCCATAGAGCCTATAGAAAACGCTGTGAAGAAACTTAAAGAGGGACTTTCGTATGACGGAAACGAGAGAGCCGTAAATGCAATAATGACAACCGATACCGTAAAAAAAGAGTTTGCCGTACAGTTCATTATAGACGGAAAAACCTGCACACTGGGCGGAATGGCAAAGGGCAGCGGTATGATACACCCCAATATGGCTACAACCCTTAACTTCATTACCACAGATACAGCCATTGAAAGTGAACTTATGCAGAAGGCTCTTAGTGAAGTAGTAAAGGTGACATATAACTGTCTTACGGTTGACGGAGATACATCTACAAACGATATGATTTCCGTAATGGCTAACGGTATGGCAGGAAACGAAATGATATGTACCGAAAATGAATACTATGAAATATTCAAAGAAGCACTCTATGAGGTTCTTATGAACCTTACAAGAATGCTCGCAAAGGACGGAGAGGGTGCTACAAAACTTATAGAATGTACCTGCGAAAAGGCTTCGGATTTGGATACGGCGATTACGGTTGCAAAGAGCATTGTACGTTCTCCGCTGGTAAAGTCGGGAATATTCGGAAGCGATGCAAACTGGGGTCGTATTCTCTGTGCTATAGGTTATGCCGAGGCTGATTTCGATATTAACAAAGTTGATGTTGACGTAAGCTCCGGAGCAGGAAGTATAGCAGCTTGCAGAAACGGTCTTATAATAGGATTTTCGGAGGAAGAAGCAAAGAAAGTTCTGCTCGAGGACGAAATATTTATAGACGTGAAGCTTAACAACGGTGATATATCAGCTAAAGCGTGGGGCTGTGACCTCACCTATGACTATGTAAAAATAAACGGTGACTATCGTTCTTAAAAATATGCAAAAAAATGACTGCTGAAACCCATAGTTTCAGCAGTCATTTTTTAAAATTCGTAAATCTTTACGCCGTTTTTATATGCTTCAAAAAGTGCATCAAGTGCTTTTACAGCTTCTTCCTTTGTAGGGTAAAAACTTAAAGTATCCTGATACTGACTAAGGCAACCGTACAAAACGAATTTCTGCTCTTTATTACCGCCTAAATTTCTTTCAACTGCAAAGCGGTTATATTCAGCAAGCTTTGTTTTATCTTTTGATACAACAACCATAACTATCTCCCTTTCTGAAATCGTTTGTGAATTAAAAAGATATATAATTAAAAATAAAAATATTGGACACAAAAACAAAAAATTCAATTAGAACCGCCCTCTTTCTTTTGCCAATGCCAATATAACGGCACTATACTAACATATATGGGAAATAATGTCAACACCAGCTTTTTTTATTCGTCATATGTGTGCAGACAGGAAATATCTATTTAAAATTTTTTTGAAATATCTATTGACAAATTCCTGATATGTGATAAAATCTATTTAAAGAATATTTTAAATAGATTGGAGCGATAAACTTGTCTATTAATAAAATTCTTTCCGCTTTAGCTGACGACACACGCAGGGCTATTATTATGAAACTCAGGGAGGGAAAAATAAATTCGGGAGATTTGGCTGAATATATCGGCATATCTCCGCAGGCACTTTCGTATCATCTGTCCAAGCTGAAAAAAGCGGAGCTTGTAAACGAATCCAAATACAAAAACTACATATACTATGAGCTTAACCTGTCTGTTCTTGGCGAACTCATAGTATGGCTTGACGCTTTGAAAGGAGATAAAGATAATGAAGCTTAAAAAAATATTACTGTCGGTTTTTTCTGTTGTTCCGTTGATTGTCAATTTTGTTTTTATGTTCATTTTGCCCGAACAAATTCCCATGCATTACGGAACAGATTTTAAAGCAGACAGATACGGAAGTAAAATTGAAGTCTGGTTTCTTGCTGCTGTAATACTTATTATGGGCATAGTATTTTTGATTATCGCAAGATTTATGAAGGAAGAAGTAAATAAAATGCTTTCTTTAAACTGCGGTCTTATAATGGTGGTAATCTTTAATATTCTGGATTATTGTCTGCTCTATATATGGTCGAGCGATATAAACGATTTGAGCGTGGGATTTTTCCGTCTGGACAGAATTACGTTATTGCTTGTCGGTATAATAGCTGTAACTATGGGAAATCTGATGCCTATGTCACGCAGAAATTCATTTATAGGCGTGAGGACAAAATGGAGTCAGAAAAATGATTATGTCTGGAAAAAATGTCAGATGTTCGGCGGAATATCTACGATAGTTTTAGGTGTGATATGCTTTATACTGGCTTTTGTATATCCGAATGCGATGCTGATGTGGTTCTTTTTTGTAATTAAAGCTTTCACAGATGCTGTTTACTCATATATTGCTGCCAAAAAAGACAATCATAAATGGGATAAGAAATGAGTTAAAAATATTTATCACAAATATATAAAATTAAATTTAAATCTTAACAAAATATTGAGTTAATTTTTCGTTAAAAAACTATTTATAAACACGAAAAATATGATATAATAAAATCAAGATATGATTGAGGTCAGTCGGTTAAGTTCACGGTAGACGTTCGGTTATATTCTAAAGCAAAATATATTTTTTTAAAATTTTGAAAGGCGGATGATTCCAATGAGAAAAATGTCAGAGAAAGCAATGATAGAGTCAAATGGCGGTACATATATTTGGTATTGTACTACATGTCGTACATCAGGTTGGTACTGGACTTGGGCTGGAATACTCAGAGAGAAGAGCTATCATTCTGGCGATAGCAGATACGGTTTCCACTGCTATTGGTGTGATTGCTAATTTCTGAGTAAAGATTTATAGTAGAGGAAAGCGTCAGCGGATTTAGCGTTTACGCATAACAAACAGACCGGCAGTTGCTTTTGTGTGGCTGTCGGTCAGTTTTGTTATAAAAATAATAAAAAGCAGGTGATAACATGAAATATCCTCATATAAAGCAACATGACCAGAAAGACTGCGGAGCAGCGTGCCTTTCAATGATAAGTGAATTTTACGGATTAAAGCTTCCTATTGCAAAGTTCCGTGAATTAATAAAAGTAGATAATCAGGGAGCGAATATTTATGGCATTGTGACCGGTGCATCGGAAATCGGATTTGAAGCAGAGGCACTGGAGGGAAATCCTGATGAACTGTTTAAGGGAATTGCCGACAATGAAATTCAGTTTCCGTTCATAGCCAGAATTGTCAGTGATGAAATGATGGAGCATTTTATTGTTATCTATCAGATACAGAAAGACAAGCTTATTATAGGTGACCCTGCAAAACAGAATATTACCAAAATTCCCATACAAAAGTTTGTGGAACAATGGCAGGGAAATATTATAACGTTCCAGCCAAATCAGAGCTTTGAAAAAGGAAATTATCGAAAAGGCGGCTTTATCAAATTTTTTAAATTTATTACAAATCAGAAGAAATTACTTGCTGTCGTTTTTGTTATGTCACTGATAATTTCGCTGATAAGTATTTTCAGTTCAATAACTTTCCAGTATATTATTGATGATGCTTTGGTAATGACTGCGGATACTCAGACATCAGAAACCGCTGATGGACATGACCACGACCACGACCACGACCACGAACATGACCACGAACATGATGAACACGAGCATGAGAACGAAGACTCTGAAAAATGGGATATACTGGATTGGTTCACAAAAAAAATCAATGAATCTGTCAGCGATGTATTTCAGAATATCAGGACGGTATGTCTTTGTGTAATTATGATGTTCCTTGTAAGAGGTGTTTTGCAGGCACTCAGAGGATATTTGTTATCAATAGCGGCAAAAAAAGTAGAAATTCCTTTAACTTTAGGATATTACAATCATCTTGTAGACTTGCCTGCTCGCTTTTTCGGTACAAGAAAAACAGGCGAGCTTATGTCAAGATTTTCTGATACATCAAAAATCAGAGAAGCTATATCTACTACGGCATTGACGATTATGATTGATACCTTAATGGCTGTTCTGACGGGAATTTATTTGTTTACAGTAAGCAGTGTTCTTTTTGCAATCACATTTGGAATTATGCTGCTGTATGCTATAGTTATTTTTATATTCAAAAATCCCATAAGGGCAATAAATCATGAGATTATGGAGAACGATGCACAGGTGGACTCCTATCTTAAAGAGTCCATTGACGGTATCGAAACAATAAAGGCTTATCAGTATGAAGAAAGTGCAAAAAAGAATACGGAAAAGCTTTTTACAAAGCTGGTAAACCGTATTGTAAAAGGTTCTGTTATCTACAATATTCAGGAAGTACTTGTTACAACGATAGCATCTGTCGGAGTAGTTGGTTTATTGTGGTCGGGTGCTTACCTTTGTCTGGGAAATGTAATTACAATCGGTGAGCTTATTTCGTTCTACTATTTGCTTGAATATTTTACCGACCCTGTAAAGAACCTGATTAATTTACAGCCTGCTTTGCAGACAGCAGGTGTTGCCGCTGAACGTCTTAACGATGTTCTTGACGCTGAGATTGAAAGCTCAGAAAACAAACAGTCTGTAAGCAATCTCAAGGGAGATATTCATTTCGACCATATCGATTTCAGATACGGCAACAGAGAGCTTCTTCTCAAGGATATTGACCTTAAAATCAGTCAGGGACAGAATATTGCCATTGTAGGAGAAAGCGGCTGCGGAAAAACTACTCTTACAAAGCTGCTTATGTCATTCTATTCTCCCGAGAAGGGAAAAATAACCATTAACGGTGTTGATTTGGCAGAATGCGACCCTCAGGCTGTAAGAAAGCATATTGCTTACATTTCGCAGAATACATTCCTGTTTTCCGATACAATTTACAATAACCTGAAAATGGGCAACGAGGATATTTCAAACGAAGAGGTTGAAAGAATATGCCGTCTGTGTTATGCCGATGAATTTATTCAGAACCTGCCGTTCAGATATGAAACGGTAATTGACGAAAACGGAAACGACCTTTCAGGCGGTCAGAAGCAGCGTCTTGCCATAGCAAGAGCCTTGCTGAGAAAACCCGATATTCTCATTATGGACGAAGCAACAAGCAATCTTGATACGATTACGGAAGAAAGTATCAAGAAAACAATTGAGGGCTTGTCCGAAAATATGACCTGCATTATTATAGCTCACAGACTGAACACTATCAGAAACTGCGACTACATATATGTAATGGATAAGGGAAAAATTGCCGAACAGGGTACGCATGATGAACTTATAGAGAAAAAGGGAATTTATTTCCAGAGATGGCACGCATAAGGAATTTTTTCATTGTATAGCTATGACAATTAAAAGTTTTGTCCACTTTTTCAAAAGTGGTGGGGTCAAGGGGCAAAGCCCTTTGTGGGATTTTTAAGGGCGAAGCCCTTAAACTCATCAAAATCCAAACAAAATTTGCAAAGCAAATTTTGACAGTAACTATTTGATTTTCACTAACTGTTTATAAGCTAAAAAATAAGGCAGAATACCGAAAAAGTATTCTGCCTTATTTCCAGTTTATTTCTATAATGATATACTCGCACAACGCAATCGCACGCGAATATATTCATCTGATACAATTCTTTTTCATACTGAGGGTCACTCGCACAACGCAATCGCACGCGAATATATTCCCGTAACGATAATCACCGACTCTTACAATCCCTACTCGCACAACGCAATCGCACGCGAATATATTCTTCGGCAATCGCTATACCCTTTTCATATTCAAACTCGCACAACGCAATCGCATGCGAATATATTCGGGAATATCGCAATGAAAGCACTTGAAGATTTACTCGCACAACGCAATCGCACGCGAATATATTCGTTGTTAACGCAGGCGAATATGTTCGGAATAATCCTCGCACAACGCAATCGCACGCGAATATATTCGGCAAAAACGACCATAAAATTGTGTGCACACGGATTAATATATGTGCAATTAACCTTATCGAGTGTATCTGCTACTGATAAAATACCAGCTTTACGCATACTTTCTCGATTTTCGGACGTCGAGTCGCCCGTTAAAATAATGCGAACTATGCTAGGTAATACGATAAATGTCAGGTTCGCATATTTTCCAATTCTTTTTTTATTATCTTATCTATATCTTTTATACTGATATTTTGACTTGCATTATAATCAGCGTTAGCTGCAAATCCACATTTCAAACACAGAAAATTTGCCTGAGTTTTTCTATTGTCAGAATGAATATAGCCACATCTGCTACACCGCTGACTAGTGTACTGTGGATTTATTATTTGGATTTTTATTCCGCATTCTTTTGCTTTATATTGTATTTTTGTCTGAAGATCGTAATAAGTCCAGTTTTTTAAAAAACGCTCTGCCTTATCAGTAATGCCTGCCAGATTTTCCATTTGAATAGTACCGCAATTATTTTTTATAGCATATTCAATTAAAGCTCTGCTGTATTTATGATTTGTCGTATCCCGAAACCGTGCAATCTTATCTTCTATATTATATGCTGGTTTATTACGGCATTTTATTCCGTGTCCGATACGACCGTCTCCACAGTTTTTTCCTTGCCTTAACATAGAATATCTTCTTGCTTCTACTTTATTTCGGAAATTTTCTATTTCACCTTTGTGAATAGCTAAACGATTGTACTCTCCGTATACAGATGCACATAAAGGATATGTAATGCCAAGATCCACACCGAGTATTTTATTATAATCCAACTGTTGGACGTTGCTTGGAGAAAAAGAGTATGCCAGATTGATACACCATTGTTTCTTTTTTCTGTCATAAATTATTTTACTTTCGGATATTTTATAATCTCCGTTTAAACATCTGTCAATAATTGTTTGTGCTGATTTGTTGTTTTGTAACATTAATTTAAAACCAATTCTGGCATTTTCAAAATTATTTGCTTTTGCATATTCACGACTAACCATATTAGCAAACAGATAATACTCTTCTTTTATATATTCTATGTGAATGGAAGTGTTATGTAAATCCAACGGTTGATCAGACTTATAATTGATAATAGATCGAGTTCCGTCCTTAATATCAGACTCCGCATTTTTGTATTCTGCAATAGCATGTTTGATTGTAGATGAACGATTTATTGCACACAGATCATTATCGATTTTTAATCTGTTATTGATGTAACCATCTACGGTTTTGTAAGTTAAGATTTCTTCTACAGAAGGATAATTTCCATTCTTTTCGCAATAATCTCTTGAAAAATTCTTGTATTCCCAGTAATATTGTATTGCTTTATTCTTAATTATACGAGTTTGTTTCTGCAAATCCCAAAGCAATTTGTTTATTTTTGTATATTCAACAATATCTCCGTTCTTATCTTTTTGTTCGATTATTAAATATACCCGAACAACTTTAGTCATTTATTTAATCCCCTCCATTCAATTACATATATATATATTATAGCAAAATTATTATAAATGTCAATTAAAAATAATTATATTATTAAATATTAATTATTATAATTAGAAAAATCTTTCACGTAAATTCTTCAGAAAAATGAAATCTGAAAATTATAAAAAGCAGGGAGCAGATGTTCTCTGCTTTTTTATTATGAATTATGAAAAAGTCCTATGTTTTATTTTTGTTCCGTAAAAAAAATTAATATAAAGTAGTGTACTTTTTTTATTTTTGTGATACAATTATTCTGTATAATAGTTATTAGGTTTAGTGTCTGATAAAGGTGATTTTTTACTTACCTGTTTGCTTCGTTAATATCACGGATTGGAATGAAAATTTTATGGATATGTTTTTTTCGTGGTTTCAGTCCTTTGTATCTGTCGTAAAAACTTTTGAGATAAAAGATGTTGTAGATATTTTGTGCGTGACCTTCATTATATATACGCTTATAAAGTTTATAAGAGATACTAAGGCTGAGCAGTTATTAAAAGGTGCGGCATTACTTATATTTATTTATTTACTTGCAACGCTGTTCCATCTGACAATGCTTTCGGCACTGCTGAAAATGTTCGTTGAGTTCGGAGTGCTGATTATACTTATTATTTTTCAGCCTGAGATACGCAACGGTCTTGAAAAGCTTGGAAGAAATAAAATTTCAAATACCTTCGGATTTTCAAATACCGATGACGAGGGCGAGCTTAATATGGCAATAAGAAAGTGCATAAATGATGTTGTTGCAATATCAAACAGCTTCAGCAGCAAAAAGATTGGTGCGTTGATAGTTTTTGAACAGCAGACAAAGCTGGGAGATATTATAGATACCGGAACGATAATAGATGCAGCTTCGTCCGTGTCGCTGCTTGGAAATATGTTTTTCAACAAAGCTCCTCTTCATGACGGTGCGGTTATAATACGTAACGGAAGGGTATATGCGGCAGGCTGTATACTTCCTCTTACGAAAAAAAATAAGGACGTTGATGTAAATCTCGGAACAAGACACCGTGCCGCAATAGGTATGAGCGAGGATTCCGATGCGGTTGTGGTTGTTGTTTCCGAAGAAACGGGAGCAATATCGCTTGTACATAAGGGGCGGCTTAAAAAAATGAGGGACAGCGAGGAACTGCGTGAATATCTTCAGAAGCTTATGCTTCCCGAAAATTCAAAAAATGATTTCAAGGACTATATTCCTATTTTTTCATCAATCAGAAAGGACAGGAAAAATATAAATGGAAAAGGAAAAAAAGAAAATTCCGAATACTAAATCCCTGTTTAACAATTCAAAATTTATGCTGCTTGTTTCTTTTGTTCTTGCCTGCTTTTTCTGGGTAGTGTTTGCATCTTCATCAGGAGAGGAAAGTACTCTGACTATGACAGATATTCCTGTAACTGTAGAGCTTTCCGAACAGGCAAAGAAGGACGGTCTGAGAGTGTACAGAGGAGGAGATACAAGGGTTACTGTACAGATAAAGGGGAACAGAATGACAATAGGCTCTTTGTCTAAGGACGATATACAGGTTATTGCTCAGAACACGGGAAGCATAAATATTGCCAACCTTTATGCACTAAGTCTTACGACGAAAAAAACAGGTGTAAAGTCTGATTATGAAATTGTATCTGTTTCTCCGTCAGTAATAAATGTTATGGTTGACAAGGAAAGGTCACAGACATTTACTATAGAAAAAAATATAAATACGTCGGGAGTGACCCTCCCTGTATCCGACAGTAATTCGGACAGCGGATATTATCTTGCAAAGCCTGTAATATCCTCGGATACTGCTGTTGTGACAGGCCCTGAGCAGGAGGTCAAGAAAATATCCAAGCTTCAGGTCTATGACAGAATATCGGGTGAATATCACGAAAATATTACGAAGGCTCTGGAGGTTCAGCCGATTGACTCTGACGGTGAATTTATAGAAAATGACCTGATAAGTATTACACCTCAGAAGGTAGATACAACAATACGCATATTTCCTAAAAAGGAAGTTCCCGTGACTGTGCAGTTTCTGAACGTACCGTCAGGAATTGACATTGACAAGATAGTTTCAATTAAGCCGTCTTCAATCACGTTTGCAGGAACTTCAAGTGTATTAAGCAGTATAAATGAAATAGAGCTTGACCCTATAGATTTCAATACGCTTGACCCGTCAAAAACGCAGATAACTTCAAATATATCACTTCCTACAGGGTGTATAAATATAAGTAATGAAGAACAGGCTAAAATTTCATTTAAATTCAGCAGTTATTCTTCAAAGGTGATTTCGGTTTCAAAGTTTAATCTCAGTGAGGTTGCGGCAGGATATAAGGCAAGTGTTTCCACAAGCTCCATAAACGTATCGGTAGCAGGCCCTACAGATGTAATAAGCAATATTACAGCCTCGGATATATCAGCAAATGTGGACTTAAGCTCTCTTGCAGACGGTTTTGAGGGTTCGCAGGAGCTTCCTGTTACTATAGATTTATCGGCACTCAGCGGTTGCTGGTGTTTCAACGAGTATACTGTAAACGTGTCCGTAAACAAGGCAGAGTGATTTTAGCTGCAGGTTTGTATCTGCGTTAATGATATATAGTGTTATGCTTTACTTTAAATTTAACCTAAATGGGCAAGAAGTCCCCCACCTCTTAGGTGGAGGGATGAATTGCCCGTCAGCCGCAAGGCTGACTTTTTCCTTGACAATATAAATATGTGTTGCTAAAATATACATATAGGGTTTCCAAAAGTTGTTCGTAAGACAACAGTACCGTAGGGAGTACGGGAAGGGTTTGCCTCATAAAAAACCCATAGCCTCGGAAACTGATGCCTGTAAAATGAAATCCTTTGCAAGGTTGGGCGGATTAAAGGAAGCTCCCGCCTCTATAGGCGGTGAGTACTTCACTTATGTATGAGGTGTGTTTATGAAAGATGTAGTTTTGGATTCAGAATCTTTAAAACGACTGAAAGAGTTTGAACTGGAATTGCTGAAAACTTTTATCAGTACTTGCGAAACGCTTGGATTAAAATATTATGTTATGGGAGGAACATTACTTGGTGCAGTCCGTCATAAAGGGTTCATTCCCTGGGACGATGACATTGACGTTGCGATGCCACGTAAGGATTATGAAATCTGGATAGAAAAAGCACCAAAGCTGATTTCAGAGGGACAGTTTATCCAGACACATATAACCGACCCCCATTATCCTGCCAATTTTGCAAAGCTTAGAAACAGCAATACCACATTTATTGAAAGTACACTGAGTAACCTTGATATTAACCATGGTATATATATTGATATTTTTCCGTTGGATTATTATCCTGAGAAAAATAGTTTTTCATTCAAGCTTAAACAGTTACGTTATACCTGTAAAATTGCTCAGCTTTTTAATGTAGATGCTATTGATTACTCAAAGGGAAAAAAGATAATTCGTAAAATAATATCGCTGTCAGTGGCAGGTTCACCTTATGACGCTGTAGTAAAGCGTGATGAACTGTACAAATCTTCAAAGTCCGGAAGTTTGCTTGCAAATTTCAGCGGTGCGTGGGGTGATAAGGAAATTGTTCCTGCTGATTGGTATGGAGAAGGGGTTACTCTCTCTTTTGAGGGCTTGGAGGTTTCTGCTCCAAAAGAGTATAAAAAGTGGCTTCAGCAGGTATATGGCGATTATATGCAGTTACCTCCGGAGGAAAAAAGAGTTACGCATCATTATACTGAGGTAATTGATTTGGATAAATCATATAAACAATACAGGAGGGGCTAAAAATGAAACGTGTTATTACATATGGTACATTTGATTTGCTTCATTACGGACATATTAATTTACTTCGCAGAGCAAAGGCTTTAGGCGACTATCTTATTGTTGTTATTTCTACTGATGAATTTAACTGGAATGAAAAGCACAAAAAGTGCTATTTTACATACGAACAAAGAAAAGCATTGGTAGAAGCAATAAGGTATGTTGATCTTGTAATTCCTGAAGAGTCATGGAATCAGAAATTAAGCGATATGCATGAATATCATATAGATACTTTTGTTATGGGTGATGACTGGAAAGGAAAATTTGACTTTTTAAAAGATGAAGGGGTGGAGGTAGTATATCTGCCACGTACTCCTGAAATCAGCTCAAGTCAGATAAAAAGGGATTTGTATGATGCCAACTCTGTGGAAGGGCAAAGCAAGGAAAATCATGACGATATAAATACTAATCCTGTTTAATTTATTTTATAAATATAAGGAGGTCAAAAAATGAAAAACGGTATAACGGAAATGGTTTTTATACTGGACAGAAGCGGTTCTATGGGAGGTCTGGAAAGTGATACTATAGGCGGCTTCAACGCAATGATTGAAAAGCAGAAGAAGCAGGAGGGAAAAGCATATGTAACGACTGTGCTTTTTGACCACGAAGTCAATGTGCTTCACGACAGGGTCGCACTTGATGAAATTCAGCCTATGACGGATAAGGACTATACGGTAAGAGGCACAACTGCTTTGATTGATGCTATAGGTATGACCATAGGACGTATCAAGGGACAGCACAAGGAGCTTTCCGAAGATGAAGTTCCCGAGCATACTATATTTGTAATTACTACGGACGGTATGGAAAATGCAAGTAAGGAATACAGCAGTAAGGATGTAAAGAAGATGATTGAGCATCAGAAAAAGAAGCATAACTGGGAGTTCCTGTTCATAGGTGCGAATATAGATGCTGTAGAAACTGCAAAGCATTTCGGCATAGACAAGAACCGTGCGGTTAATTACAAGGCAGATGCCAGAGGTACAGGTGTTCTGTACAATGCTGTTTCATCTGTAGTTGGCAGTGTACGCAAGAGCAAGGCTATAGAAGATACATGGTGTCAGGAAATCAACGAAGATTTTGAAAAAAGAAGCTGATTGGTTGTTTAAGGGCGTTGCCCTTAAAAATCCCACCAAAGGTTCTGCCTTTGGAAACCGCAAGGGCTCTGACCTTGACCCGCAAGCCTTTAAAAAGGCTTGACCTGAATTTTATGGTCTTTGTATAAAAGTAAAACAGGAAAAATAAGTGAAGTTATCGCTTATTTTTCCTGTTTGTTTTATTTTTTTTGCTTTTTTGCAGGTCTTGGCAGGTTGCAAGGACAATTTCCGTCAGAAGCTCCTTGTTGTCAACATCACCGACAAAATACATAGGTTTAGCACTGCTGTAAGGTATCTGTTCAGGCATATTGTATTTTTTATTGCCGCCGACAATTTTTATAAGAAGTCGGTTATCGTATATGCCGCCGAAAAGTATGTTGTTGCAGTAAAGCAGAAATTCTCCCATCATAGGCTTGCAGGTTATATTATCTGTTAAGCTTAGCTGTTCCAGTATAAATTGTTTATATTCCTTTGACGATGACATAGTTAATATACCTCGGAATTTTTTACAAAATAAAAAAAGCCCGAAAACGGACTTCTGAAAAAACCACCGAATAAGTGGCGCGGAAGAAGGGATTTGAACCCTTGCGCCGGTCACCCGACCTACTCCCTTAGCAGGGGAGCCTCTTCACCACTTGAGTACTTCCGCAAACCAAGTTGGCGGAGAGGAAGGGATTCGAACCCTTGGTTCCTTGCGGAATCACTAGTTTTCAAGACTAGCTCCTTAAACCACTCGGACACCTCTCCGTGACAACAAGCATATTTTATCACCTTTACATTTAAATGTCAATATAAAACCGAAAATTTTTATAATTATTTTTATTGAAATTATAACCTATGATAAAATATGCTTGTATGGGTTATTTAAGAACGGCTGGTATTCATATTCATACTGTTTGTGCCGGTAACGCCTGTATATCTTGCCATTTCCAGAGTTTTGTAGACTTTTATTGTAGGAGCAAGCCATATCTGTCCCGTACCTCTGTACACGTTTACAAGACCCTCTCCGCTGACAGCAGAACCCATAAGTGTTTTGGCACTTCTTTCAACGGTGAACTGAAGTGTGCTGGAGCGGAGTACAGCAAAGTTTCCGTCAACTTTCAATGTATCGTTGTTGAGGTCGATAATATCAATTTCGGACATAGGAACTTCGGATTCAAGAACGACAAGTCCGGGACCTGTAAGTTCCTGCTGGAAGAAGCCTTCGCCGCCTCCGAATGCTGCCGAAATGCTTCTCTGAGATACGGCTCTCATACTGACAGTTCCCTGTGCACAGTAGAACATACCGTCATCTACTATAATGGACTCACCCTTATCAAGCTCCATTACGAGAAAATGCTTGAATGACGGTTCAAGTACAAGCATACCTGTTCCTGTGTATATGGGCTGAGCCATATGCTCACCTGTTACAGCACCTCTTACAAGACGGCCGAGTGCATTTCCTGCCGTTACACCGCTGACCATTTCAAGATTTCCCTGAAAATAGCTCATTGCACCTTTTTCTATGGTTACACGGTCATTGTTGAGGTATATGGCAATCTGTCTTACCCTTATGTTCTGCTTTTCCATAAAATATGTCTGAGTAGCCATTGATACGTCTGAAAGTCCCATAAGCTTCTGGTATTCAAGAATTTCAATTCTTATTCCTCCGCTTGTGAAATCCTCCAGAACCCTGACGTTTTCTCTTGTGCCTATTGCGGATCTCATAAATACATCTCCTTTTCTGGAATTAAAGATTTTTATATGAATTTATACTATGGTTGTAGAAAATGTAGGCGGTTCTGTAGACTGTTGTGTCGGGGCTTCGGATTTTCTCGCCTGTGTGGTACTTGAAAAAGCTGATGTTGAAAACAGTCTTTTCAGTGTTTCGGTATCGGCTATACCGTCACGCCTGTCAAGCTCGTTGTTTATCTGAAAGTTCTTTACGGCTTCCGCAGTGGATTCTCCGAAATATCCTGTGGGCTTTATGGGAAGATAGCCGAGGTCATCAAGTCTTTTCTGTATTGCCATAACGCTGTCGCCCTCGCTGTCAACGGTAAAGTACATATCATCGGTTATTTCTATGTCATAATCCTTTGCGATATTTTTTCCGCTTGCCGAGCTCTGGCTCTTTATTGCAGAAACGATATACTGTAAGCCTCTGACCGCAGTTTTTCCCTGTCTTGTGAAATACTCATAAGGAATTTCTATAACACGGTTTTTTCTTACTGCACTTGTTCCTTTGAGCTGTTCGTTGTTTAAGATTTCGGAACGCATTCCCTCAGCACAAAGAATGTAAAAAGGAAAGCCCTCCTGTTTGTCGGCATTTACTATTCTTGAAAGGTTCATATTTCCGCCGAGGTCATCTTCGGCGGCTATGTTTTTCACACCTGTAAGAGAAAGAACTTCATTTCCGTACATATCAGAGGTTAAGGCACTTTTTCCGTCAAGACCGTAAAGATAACAGCCTCGTATGACAACATCACTTTCAAAGCGTCCTATGGAGTTCATAATATCGGAATATTTTTCCTCGCCTGTTTTTCTGCCTTTTATATTGCCGCTCATAATTCTGCATATGTTTGTATAAACGTTTTTGAAATCGTCAAAGGACTTTGCAGATGAAATTCTGAGTACGCACTTGTTTTCGGATTTTATTTTTTCGTATATGCTGTAGTCTGTACGTGTGGAAACAAAAACGACATCGGCATTCAGTTTTTTTATTTCATCGGTTTTCGGTTTGAGAACAGTACCCAGCGATTTTACTTTTTCAAGCTCTGTCTGTGAGCATTCCTCTGATTTTCCCTTTATTTTGTCTGCATATCCGCAGGCTATGAGAATATCGGCAGCATTATCGTCTATAACGGCTATGCTTTGTGGTTCGTGTTCTATTTCGCAGTATCCTGCCTTTACAGGATAGTCTTTTTCCTTTTCCGTTACAATATCGTTTATTTCGGTTAAAGAGCTGTTTATATCACACCCTGATACGGTGCATACGGCAATAAGAGCCGCAAAAATTACAGCGATTATTTTTCTTGTCATAACACAAAATCTCCTGTTTCAAACAAACTAACTTGTTTTTAATTTTACTTCTTTTTGCATATATAGTCAACTTGTAATTTGTTTTTCTTTCTGATTTTATAATAACAGTTTCTGAAATTCTGCATACTATGAAAATAAAAAGATTTTTTGTACAAACTTGTACTCTTGTGTACAACATTCTCCTCTTTTTTACTATTTATTGCAGAGGTATATCTGCAATAAATAATAAGGAGGCAGTTATGTCAGCTATAAGAAGAATTAATATGAAGGTTTTCAGTGACGGTTCGGTTGTTTCCGATACGAGTGCTGCGGGATATATCGGAGAACATCTTGCAACGGAGCTTCTGTTCGATTTACCCGAAAGGCTTCGCAGTGCAGGTTTTGTGTATACACTCAATTTTGAGGACGGAAACGGAAATATCAGCGTAGGTACTGTAAACAGAAGCAGTATGTCGTTTGTTATTCCTATGGAGCTTACGTATACGAATACATTGAGGGCGGAGCTTGTAATTATGGATAACAGCGAAATGATATTCAAAAGCAATGTTTTTATCCTTAATCTGCAAAATGCTGTCGAAATTACGGGAGAGGTGCAGAACAGATATGAGGGACTTCTGGAGGATACTCTCGAAAAATTTCAGGAGCTTACAGACCAGATAGGTACGGCAGATATTTCTCAGTTCAGAGGTATTGTATCTGTTGAGAAAACAGGTACGTCAGGGGACAGTTCTGTCTATACCATAACTTATACGGACGATACGACAAGTACATTCAGCGTGGAAAACGGCAGTTCCTATATACTTACTCAGAGTGACAGGGAAGATATTGCCGAAATCGTATTTGAAAGCTATATAAGCGATTCAAACGCAAGGCTGGAAAATTTTATAAACGGCGGTGATTTGAATGGCAACTCTTGACGAAAATATCAACAGGGTGATAAGTGACTTTACGGCAGTAAAAAATGCTGTTGAAAGCAGGGGAGTTACGGTCGGAAGCAATACGCCTACATCACAGTATGCACAGAAAATTCTGGCTATACCTGATAATACGGATACTCTGCGTGTGCTTATTGACGGCTCGCTGTTAAATCTTGTAGTTCCCGAAAATACAGTATCTGTACACGATTACTTTTCTTTTCAGAATACACACCTTAAAACTCTGGAAACCATAAATACCGTATCTATCGGGCAGAGAGGTTTCTACTGCAATACGGGGCTTGAATCCGTAGTTTTCGGAAGTGGTCTGACTTCAATAGGTGTTGCGGCATTTGAGGGGTGCAGCAGTATCTACAGTGTTTCACTGCCTGCCACACTTCAGAATATAGATGCAAATGCGTTCAAGGACTGCAGGTTGCTTCAGTCGATAACTATTCCTGATTCAGTTACAAATATAGGGCATTATGCCTTTTATAACTGTTCTTCATTACATTCTGTCTATATTCCAAGCTCTGTTGCTTCTGTAGGAAATAATGCTTTCGCTTCGTGCGGAGCAGTGGAAAACCTTATTATAGGACAGGGGTTCGATGTTGCAAATTTCACTATTGCAGGATTTGGAAATCTGAGTGTACAGACGGTTGTATCAGTACTTAACGCTCTTTCAAACAGAGTGGGAAAAACAAATTATATACTGTATACCGGAAGATACCTCAGTATGCTGAGTGAGGAGCAGAAGGCAATAGCTACAGCCAAAAACTGGACATTAAGATAAATAAACAGTAAGAAAGGGTGATGTTAAAAATGTCAGTTGCTTCGGAATTAACAAAAATCGCAAAAGCACAGGTAGGAAACGGCGGTTCAAAATACCGCAGATGGTATTACGGAACGGCTTCGGATTGCTATGGCATAGAATGGTGTGCCGTTTTCATAAGCTGGCTTTTTAACCAAATCGGAGGTATAAACAAGTATATCATAAAGTCAGACGGAGCAGGAAGTTTTGCACGTTATAGTGACGGTAAACTTGGTAAGTGGTATAAGTCTGGAGAAGTACAGCCTCAGGAGGGTGATGTAATTACATTCCGCTGGGGAGGAAGCTATACCGACAAATATCACAGCGACCATGTGGGATATGTGTATGCCGCAGATAAAAACTATGTATATACAATAGAGGGAAATACAGGAAGCGGTAATTCTGATACATCGTCTGTTATGTACAGATATTACAGTCTTTCAAACGGTGTTATAAACGGCTATTACAGACCCTTTTATAGCCATAAGGAGGAAAAAAGTATGAATTTTGAAAAAGGAGATAATTCCGACGGCGTACTTGCATATAAATCACTTCTCATTTATGCGTATGCACTTGGCTTGATAAATCAGAAGGTAGATGATACAAACGGCTTCGGAGAAGGAACTTATAAGGCTACCATTGAAGTGCAGAAAAAATACAATCTTGAAGTTGACGGCATCGCAGGAAAAAATACAATTACGGCTCTCCGCAACGCAATCCGCAGTGAACTGAAAAATGTCAGAAATTCGGTGATAACAAATACTATTGACTATCTGAAAAAGGAACTCTCGTAATGAATGACGGTATAATTATTTCTTTAATCAGTCTTTTAGGCTCAGGCTGCGGAGCTTTGGTCGGTATTGTGGTACAGTCAAAGCTTATAAAATACCGCATAGACCAGCTTGAAAGAAAGGTAAGCGAACATAATAACCTTATTCTCAGAACCTACGAAAATGAGAAGCAGTTACAGATTAACCGTGAAAAACTGACGGCAGTAAGTCACCGTATTGCCAATATAGAGGAGAGAATAAAAAATGACAGGACTTAACGATATAACATCTGTACTGACGATTACGGGTTTTCTGGCTTTTACGGTCAGCGTCATAACTCAGGTAACAAAGGAAACTGGAATTATGAAATCAGTACCCACTTCATTACAGGTTACGGTTTTATCCGTTTTTCTGAGCATATTATACTGTCTGGCATATGCTTCGTATAATTCGGTTGAAGTAAGATGGTATATGATAGCAGGCTCTGTTGTCGGAGGCTTCATTGTTGCCTTTGTTGCTATGTTCGGCTGGGAAAAGCTTTATGAGCTTTATTCAAGATTTAAGGATAAATAAGTTTTTATGAGTATTTGATGCACAGAAAATCTCTGCATAGCTTTGATGCGGCGATTGCAGCCCCTCGTGGATTTCCACGAGGGGAAGAAAGTGCCGAAGGCACTTTCTTAAATCAAAACACCTTGTGTTTTGATTTCTGCAATCGCCGCAAGTCTGTGCTGATTATGAAAGCCGTTTAAAATTCAGCCTGTTTTTTATTATACTGTACCTTCATCATTGACCTTGTTTATGCCGGGGGAATTGATACCTGTAGCATTGAATACAAGACCTCTTGAACCGTCAATTTTAACTGTAGTACCTGTTTTGAGGAGCTTTGTTGCATTCTTTGCACCTATTATCGCAGGCTTGTCGAGAGCCATAGCAACTATTGCTCCGTGAGATGATGCACCGTCCTCTTCCGTTATGATAGCTCCCGCAGTTTTGAGCAGCGGCAGAATATTGTTTGATGTCTTTGAAATAACAAGAATATCGCCCGAATTGAAGTTGAGCTGAGCTTCTTCCTCACTGTTGCATACGCAGAGATGTCCGCAGTAATCCTTTGCGTTTATGGAAGTACCTGCCACGAGAACATCACCTACAAGGTGAACCTTGAGCATATTTGTTGTTCCCGATACTCCCAGAGGAATACCTGCCGTAATAACAGCCAGATCGCCGTTTTTAACAAGTCCCTCTTTCTGAGCAGTTTCAACCACATGCTCAAACAATGCGTCAGTATTGCTCTGTTCCTCAATCATTATAGGAATAACTCCCCACGACAAATTCATCTGCCTTCTTACCTTGGGAGAGGTTGTACCGCATATGATAGGACAAGCAGGTCTGTACTTTGAAATTTCTCTTGCCGTAAGACCTGATTTTGAAACGGTCATTATAGCAACCGCTCCGAGGTCGTGTGCGGTTGTGCAGGTTGCGTGAGAAATAGCCGAGGTTACGTCGGGACGCTCGTTAATATCTCTTCTGCGGAACTTTCCGATATAATCTATATCCTTTTCCGTTCTTCTTGCAATAATATCCATAGTATGGAGAGCTTCTACGGGATATTCGCCTGCGGCAGTTTCACCGCTGAGCATAATGGCACTTGTGCCGTCATATATAGCGTTTGCTACGTCCGTTGTTTCTGCTCTTGTAGGACGTGGATTCTTTATCATAGAGTCAAGCATCTGAGTAGCGGTTATTACCTGCTTTCCTGCCTCATAAGACTTCTTTATAAGCTCCTTCTGAATTATAGGCACTTCTTCAAGAGGGATTTCTACTCCCATATCGCCTCTTGCTACCATAATTCCATCGGCAGCCCTTATAATTTCGTCTATATTCTTAACGCCCTCTTCATTTTCTATCTTTGCTATAATACGCATATTGTCGCAGTTGTTGAGTGCAAGCTCATGACGAAGCTGGAAAATATCCTCAGGCGTTCTTGTAAATGATGCAGCCACAAAGTCGAAATCCTGCTCTACACCGAAAGCAATATCAGCCTTGTCAACTTCACTTATAAACGGCAGAGAAAGACTTACTCCGGGAACATTTATACCCTTGTGAGATGCAATATATCCCTCGTTTATAACCTTGCATTCGATACTGTTTTTAGTCAGATTTTGAACCACCATTTCGATAAGTCCGTCATCAACCAGAATTTTATCGCCTATTTTAAGGTCATCAGGCAGTCCCTTGAATGTAATTGAACAGCACTTGTTATCACCCTCGCAATCGTTTGTTGTAAAGGTGAACATCTGTCCTGTTTCCAGAAGTTCCTTGCCGTTTTTGAAATTTCCTGTTCTTATCTCAGGACCTTTTGTATCCAGCAGCAGAGCAACAGGCTTTTTGAGTTCTTCACGTAATTTCTTAATCTTGTCTACCCTTACTTTCTGCTGTGCGTGAGTTCCGTGCGACATATTAATTCTTGCAACGTTCATTCCGCCCTCTATCAGTAGTCTGAGAATATTATCGTCATCAGTCGCAGGTCCCATAGTACAGATTATTTTTGTCTTTCTTACTTTGCTTAGCATTTGACAAGCCTCCTCGTGGCAGTTTATTTAAAACATAAAAAATAGCTGTAACAATAACTGTACTGATTATTATACAACATCAAAGTAAAAATAACAATCATATTTTATAAAAACATATTCAAAGATGCTGTATTATTGTGACTAATGCTGATATTATGAAAAAGAAAACCATAAAGTTTAGGTCAAGCCTTTTCAAAGGCTTGCGGGTCAAGGGCAGAGCCCTTGCGGTTTCCAAAGGCTCTGCCTTTGGTCAGGATTTTTAAGGGTGAAACCCTTAAACTACTAAATCCCCCGAAATTCGGGGGATTTTTAATATTAATCATTCAGCGAAAAGCGGTGTTGAATAGTATCTGTCGCCGCTGTCGGGAAGCAGTGCAACTATGGTTTTACCTTTGTTTTCAGGTCTTTTAGCAATCTGTAATGCCGCATAGAACGCTGCACCCGAAGAAATTCCTACTAAAATTCCTTCCTTTTTTGCGATAACCTTAGCCGCAGCAAAGGCATCATCGTTGGCTACCTTTATAACTTCATCATATACATTCGTGTTGAGTGTGTCGGGAACAAATCCTGCACCTATACCCTGAATTTTATGAGGACCTGCCTTGCCCTCCGAAAGAACAGGTGAGCTTTCAGGCTCTACAGCCACTACTTTTATATCGGGATTTTTTGATTTAAGATATTCGCCTGTACCTGTTACAGTTCCGCCTGTTCCCACACCTGCAACAAAGAAGTCAACCTTACCGTCGGTATCGTTCCATATCTCAGGACCTGTAGTCTGACGGTGTGCCTCGGGATTTGCAGGATTTACAAATTGTCCCGGAATAAAGCTGTCGGGAATTTCCTTTGCCAGCTCATCAGCCTTATTTATTGCACCCTTCATTCCCTGAGTTCCGTCTGTCAGAACTATTTCAGCACCGTATGCTTTAAGAATATTTCTTCTTTCCACGCTCATAGTTTCGGGCATTGTCAGAATTACACGGTATCCTTTGGCAGCAGCGATTGCCGCAAGTCCTATTCCCGTATTTCCCGATGTAGGCTCTATTATAACAGAATTTGCCTTTAAAATTCCTTTTTGCTCTGCATCTTCTATCATAGCCTTTGCAATTCTGTCCTTGACGCTTCCTGCAGGATTAAAATATTCCAGCTTCAATAAAATATCAGCATTAAGATTTTCGTCCTTTTCAATATTTACCGCCTCCAGAAGAGGAGTGTTTCCGATAAGCTGTGCAGCTCCCTTAAAAATTCTTGACATGATTTTATCCTCCGTTCCGAAAATACAAAATATAGTATTCCATATTATTATATCAGCACAAACCGTATTTTCAAGTGTTATGCGTTATTTCAAAAGATTTTTTAATCTTCAAAAGCCTGTTCAATATCTGAGATTATATCGTTTATGCTTTCAATGCCTATGGAAAGACGAACGGTATTAGGCTTTATTCCCTGTTCTGCAAGCTCGCTTTCCGTAAGCTGAGAGTGCGTTGTGCTGGCAGGGTGTATTACCAGAGATTTTACATCGGCAACATTTGCAAGTAAGGAAAAAATCTGAAGTCTGTCTATAAATGCCTGAGCTTCCTCAGCTCCGCCTTTGATGTCAAATGTAAAAATAGAACCTGCTCCGTTCGGGAAAAGTCTGTTGTAAATCTGATGGTCGGGGTGGTCGGGCAGTGAAGGGTGATTTACCTTTTCTACCTTCGGGTGGCTGCTTAAATAATCGACAACCTTCAGGGCATTTTCAACGTGACGCTCAACCCTGAGAGAAAGTGTTTCCAGTCCCTGCAAAAGAAGAAATGCGTTGAACGGAGATATTGCAGCTCCTGTATCCCTTAAAAGTATCGCACGTATTTTTGTAATGAAAGCTGCTGCACCTACTGCCTTTGTAAAGGAAATTCCGTGATAACTCGGGTCGGGGTCAACCAATGACGAAAACTTTCCGCTTTTTTCCCAGTCGAAATTTCCGCTGTCCACGATAATTCCTCCCAGAGTTGTTCCGTGACCGCCTAAAAACTTTGTTCCTGAATGTACAACTATATCCGCACCGTATTCTATAGGTCTTATCAGATAAGGAGTTCCGAAAGTATTGTCTATAACAAGCGGAATGTTGTTTGCGTGTGCGATTTCCGCAACAGCCGATATATCCGCAACGTCACTGTTGGGATTTCCGAGTGTTTCAAGATAGATAGCCTTTGTTTCGGGCTTTACTGCATTTTTAACCTCTTCAAGATTATGTATATTCACAAAGGTTGTTGATATGCCGTACTGAGGAAGCGTATGTGCAAGAAGATTGTATGTGCCGCCGTAAACGGTCTTTGAAGATACTATATGCTCTCCCTGATGTGCAAGCGTCTGAATGGTATATGAAATTGCAGCTGCTCCCGAAGCTACAGCGAGTGCCGCAACACCGCCCTCCAGAGCTGCAATTCTTTTTTCCAGAACCTCCTGAGTTGGATTGGTAAGTCTGCCGTATATATTTCCTGCGTCCCTCAGACCAAATCTTGCGGCAGCGTGTTCGGAATTTCTGAATACATATGATGTTGTCTGATATATGGGAACGGCACGTGAGCCTGTAGCGGGGTCGGGTTCTTCCTGACCGATATGAAGCTGCTTTGTTTCAAAGCCCCAGTTTTCTGTGTTTCTGATAGCTGACATTTTCATTACCTCTTTTCTTAATTTCCTACTCAATAACTAGGAATAAACTGTCTATATTATATTTTTATGTAAGTCAAATGTCAATAATATTGAATAAAAACCTGTTTGATTTATATGAATTTGTCTGACTGCATAGTTACTTTAATCTTTATTGATAAGTTTTTGATAGTTTAAACATAGGAGTGTTGAAAACTTGTCTTGATTTTTCTGTTTGAAAATGGTATATGTTTTCATAATCATCACACGGATTTAACAGCTGAAAAATGCTTGACACCTCCGAAATGTAATGATACTATATATAATTGCAGGAATTGCAGGGAATTTTGAATAAAAAACAAGTGTGAAGCATTGAATAAAGCTTACACACCATTGATTGGAGGAATTTATTATGGGTATGACTATGTCGCAGAAAATTCTGGCAGCACACGCAAATCTGCCCGAAGTAAAAGCAGGTCAGCTTATAGAAGCTAAGCTTGATATGGTACTGGGTAACGATGTTACCTCACCTGTAGCAATAAACGTATTTGAGGACTGCGGTGCTTGTGAGGTATTCGACAATACAAAAATAGCTATGATAATGGATCATTTTACGCCTAACAAGGATATAAAATCCGCACAGCACTGCCTTCAGGTAAGAAAGTTTGCAGGAAAGTACGATATTAAGAACTTTATGGACGTAGGCGAAATGGGTATAGAACACGCACTTCTTCCCGAAAAAGGACTTGTAGGCCCGGGAAGTCTTTGCATAGGAGCTGATTCCCATACCTGTACATACGGAGCTTTGGGAGCTTTTTCTACAGGAGTAGGCTCAACCGATATGGCAGCAGGTATGATAAGCGGAAAGGCGTGGTTTAAAGTTCCCTCAGCGATTAAATTCAACATAGTTGGCAAGCCCAACAAGTATGTAAGCGGAAAGGACGTTATACTTCATATCATAGGAATGATAGGAGTAGACGGAGCTTTATATAAATCAATGGAATTTTTCGGAGAGGGTCTTAAATACCTCAACATAGATGACAGGCTTTGCATAGCAAATATGGCTATAGAGGCAGGAGCTAAAAACGGAATATTCCCCGTTGACGACATAACAAGAGAGTACACAAACGGAAGATTTCAGGGTACTGCGGCAGAGTATACAGCAGATGATGACGCTGAATACGATGCAGAATATACCGTGGACTTGTCACAGCTCAAGCCTACAGTTGCATTCCCTCACTTGCCCGAAAATACAAAGACCATAGATGAGGTTGAAAAAATAGAAATTCAGCAGGTAGTAATAGGCTCATGCACAAACGGAAGAATATCCGACCTCAGAGCCGCTGCCGAGGTTATGAAGGGCAGAAAGGTCGCAAAGGGTGTACGCTGCATAGTTATTCCCGGAACTCAGAAAATATGGCTTGATGCTATGCACGAGGGTCTTTTTGATATTTTTGTAAATGCAGGTGCAATCGTTTCAACACCGACCTGCGGCCCTTGTCTTGGCGGACATATGGGAGTACTTGCACAGGGAGAAAAGGCTGTTTCCACTACAAACAGAAACTTTGTAGGAAGAATGGGTCACATTGATTCCGAAATATACCTTGCAAGTCCTGCTGTTGCGGCAGCAAGTGCGGTGGCAGGATATATAGCAAATCCTGCTGACATATGCGAAAACTGATACTGAAGGGATTGAATACAAATGAATGCTAACGGCAGAGTACATAAGTACGGCGATAATGTAGATACAGATGTAATTATTCCTGCAAGATACCTTAACACTGCGTCACACAAGGAGCTTGCGGCACACTGTATGGAAGATATAGATGCAGATTTTACCAAAAAGGTTCAGGAGGGCGACATAATGGTTGCCGAGAAAAATTTCGGCTGCGGTTCTTCCAGAGAACACGCTCCCATAGCTATAAAGGCTTCGGGAATTTCCTGCGTTATAGCTTCTACCTTTGCGAGAATTTTCTACAGAAATTCAATCAATATAGGACTTCCTATTCTTGAATGTGATGAAGCGGCTCACGATATAAAAGACGGCGATATTGTTGATGTAAATTTTGATACGGGCATTATCACCAACAAAACTACGGGAAAAACATATCAGGCAGAGCCTTTCCCTGAATTTATCCAGAACATCATAAAAAAGGGCGGATTAATCAAGTCTATAACCGAATAACGGAGGCTTACGCTTATGAAAAATGCTAAATCCGAAAGAAAAAGAAGTCTTTCGGATAGTTTTGGAAAAGAAAACATTCTGCTTTTTCTGTTTTCGGTTCTTACAGCCTTTTTTGTGCTGATGGTCTGTACAAAGTCATCTTTTTTATATCCGTTCAATGACTGGAGCGACGCAAACTGTATATTTACAGTAGGAAAGGCGGCAGGAAACGGACAGGTTATCTACAGGGATATTGCAGACCATAAAGGGCCGCTGTTACACTTTATACATATGCTCGGGTATTTCATATCGAACGATACTTTTATCGGTATGTTTGTTATAGAGGTTATAACAGGAAGTCTGTTTGTATTTTTCAGTCTTAAAACAGCACTGCTCTATATCAATAAAACTTTTGCGTTGATTTCAGTACCTATATGTATGGCACTTGCATTTTCCTCAATCGCATTCTGTCAGGGTGACAGTGCGGAGGAGCTTTGTCTGCCTGTGTTTGCGTTCAGTATGTATATTCTGCTGAAAGCTTTCAGAAGTGGTATATATATGTCGGGAAAACAGCTTTTTGCGGTAGGTGTACTGTCGGCTTGTGTTCTGTGCATAAAATATACTATGCTGGGATTTTTCTTCGGCTGGATAATCGTTCCTGTAATATGGCTCATAAAGGATAAAAAATACAGGGAAATACTCAGTACCTTTTTATGGATAGGTGCAGGAGTTTTAACCGTTGTTATACCCGTTCTGATATACTTTGTCATCAACGGAGCGTTGGGGGATTTGTGGGAGGTATATTTCTATGACAATATATTCCTCTATTCAAAAATTGACAACAATGCTTCGGTATTCGGCAAAATAATTTCTGTATTTGCGGCTGTGAAACAGAATATGTATATATTCGCTCTCGACAGTAAATTTATGTCTTTGCCGATTTTTGCGGGAATGTTCGGATTTTTGTTCATAAAAGGAAAAAAACAGAAGCTTGCTTTGTATCTGTGTTTTATCCTTACTGTGTTTACAATTTTCGGAACGGAAAGATATTTTGCTTATTATGGTGTGGTTCTGTCAGTATTTTCTGTTTTTGGCTATATAGCTTTGTTCAGATTTGTTTCGTTTGTGATGAATAGATTTGATGTGAAGTCAAAGCTTGAAAATAAAAAAATGCTTGTTATGATTGTTCCGTATGCGGCTTTTGCTGTATCGGTGGGACTGAGCGTGATTTTATGCTTTAAGTTTTCGCCGAATGCAGGGTTTATGAAATACAGCAGGGAGGAGCTTCCTCAGTATAAGTTTAAAGAGATAATAAGCAGGGAGCAGAATCCGACCTTGCTCAATTACGGAGGAATGGACGCAGGTTTTTATACGGTCTGCAATATTGTTCCGAACTGTAAGTATTTTTGCAGTCTTAATCTGCCCATATCGGATATAAGCGAAACTCAGGATAAGTACGTTGAAAACGGTGAGGGTATGTTCATTGTAACGATAAATTCCGAACTGGAGAATGTAAAATATGAGCTTGTGTCAACAGAGGATTTTAGTTATGAGGATAAAGCAAAAACTTACAGACTTTACCGCCTGAAAAACATAGCATAACTATGACGGAGATAACAGTAAAGTTTTGATTGAACTTTTTCAAAAGTTCACGGTTTCCAAAGGCGGAGCCTTTGGTGGGATTTTAAAGGGCAACGCCCTTTAACACAAGAGAAAACGGCGTATGCCGCAAAAGCGGCATACGCATAAATTTATTCAGGAAGCCGCAGTGCGGCTTCCTGATTTTTAATAATTCCGTTTAAGGGTTTCACCCTTAAAAATCCTGACGAGGGCTCTGCCCTCGACCCGCAAGCCTTTGAAAAGGCTTGACCTAAACTTTATGGTTTCTCTATACGAAAATCAGAGTGTATATTTTTGTCAATTAATTGAAAATATTCGCATATTTTATCATAATTATATATCTTTTATGAAATCTTGTTGTAAAAACAATAATTAAACCTTGAAAAAATATATTGTTTAATTTATAATAAAAAAGACGAATGCTTTTGAAGTCTTAAACTGAAAGTAAGGAGTAATACCGATGTACAATGATATGTTAAATACGATTGGATTTTTGGAAAGCTACGACAGCGAGGTTGCTCAGGGTATGGAGCTGGAACTGAAAAGACAGAGAAGAAATCTTGAGCTTATTGCTTCCGAAAACATTGTTTCACCTGCCGTTATGGCTGCTATGGGAAGCGTACTTACAAACAAGTATGCAGAGGGTTATCCCGGCAAGCGTTACTACGGCGGCTGTCAGTGTGTAGACATTGTAGAGGAAATTGCAAGAAAGAGAGCTTGTGAGCTTTTCGGAGCAGAACACGCAAACGTTCAGCCTCATTCGGGAGCACAGGCTAATATGGCAGTTTATTTTGCAATGCTCAAGCCCGGCGATACCGTTATGGGAATGAACCTCAGTGAAGGCGGACATCTTACACACGGTTCACCCGTAAATATGTCGGGAAAATATTTCAACTTTGTTTCATACGGAGTAGACCCTGTGACACATCGTATTGATTATGACAAGGTTCTTGAAATTGCAAAAGAGTGCAAGCCCGCTATGATAGTAGCAGGAGCAAGTGCATACCCGAGAATAATTGATTTCAAAAGATTCAGAGAAATAGCAGACGAAGTTGGTGCATATCTTATGGTAGATATGGCACACATAGCAGGACTTGTTGCGGCAGGAGAACACCCCAATCCTGTTGAATATGCACATTTCGTTACAACAACAACCCATAAGACGCTCAGAGGCCCCAGAGGCGGTATGATTTTGTGTAAAGAGGAGCATGCAAAGCTTATAGACAAGGCAATATTCCCCGGAACTCAGGGCGGCCCTCTTATGCACACAATAGCAGCAAAGGCAGTTTGTTTCGGTGAGGCACTCAAGCCCGAGTTCAAGGAGTACGGAAAGCAGGTAGTAAAGAACTGTAAGGCACTTGCTGACGGACTTGTAAACAGAGGACATAAGCTTGTAAGCGGCGGTACGGACAATCACGTTATGCTTCTCGATTTAAGAGATACAGAGCTTACAGGAAAAGAACTCGAACACAGACTTGATGAGGTTTATATAACCGTAAACAAGAACACTGTTCCCAATGAACCCCGCAGTCCGTTCATTACAAGCGGCATACGTATGGGTACTGCGGCAGTAACTACAAGAGGACTTGTAGAGGAAGACCTCGATAAGATAGCAGAGTTTATTTCTTTGGTAATAAACGATTTTGAGGAAAATGCTGAGTTTGTTCGTAAGGGTGTTACAGAAATCTGTAATAAATATCCCTTATATGAATAAAATATTATACTGATTTTTCAGAGGAGGAAAAATTTATGAAAACTTGTCCCCAGTGTAACAACGTAATAAACAATGACAATGCGGATTTTTGTCCTAACTGCGGAATGCAGTTTGCTCAGAATCCCATGGGCGGAAACAGCTACAATATGCCTCCCCAGGGTAATGCAGGCTACAGTATGCCTCCCCAGGGTATGGTTTATGACAGCTTTGACCACACGGCAGAGTTCGACCCCAAGGATATTTCTGACAATAAAGTTATAGCTATGCTTGTATACCTTCTCGGTATTATAGGTATATTTATGGCTCTTATCGGAAGCAGTACATCACCCTATGCAGGTTTCCACGTAAGACAGGCACTTAAATTTTTAGTTTGTGAATCACTTCTTTTTATCTGTATGGGACTTCTTTGCTGGACAATTATTGTTCCCATAGCTGCCGGTATAGCATACATCGTACTTGCTGTTGTAAAGATAATCTGCTTCTTCCAGATTTGCTCAGGAAAGGCTAAAGAGCCTGCAATAATCCGCAGCTTCGGCTTCCTTAAATAATATAGGGATACATACAGGCGAAATTTAACCTAAATGGGCAAGAAGTCCCCCACCTCTTAGGTGGAGGGATGAATTGCCCGTCAGCCGCAAGGCTGACTTTTTCCTTGACAATATAAATATGTGTTGCTAAAATATACATATAGGGTTTCCAAAAGTTGTTCGTAAGACAACAGTACCGTAGGGAGTACGGGAAGGGTTTGACTCATAAAAAACCCATAGCCTCGGAAACTGATGCCTGTAAAATGAAATCCTTTGCAAGGTTGGGCGGATTAAAGGAAGCTCCCGCCTCTATAGGCGGTGAGTACTTCACAGTTATCACATTACGGTAGGTTTAAGCATAGACTTTACTATAATGGATTTTATCATTCGGATATTTTACAGCATATTCAATAATATTGTCCGATTAAAATATAATAGTTGGTACAAATAACGAAAAATGCAGGATTTAGAAATAAAACTTGCATTTTTTGTTGTTTTATATTAGAATTAGACAGGCAGTTATAAAGCTTTCTGAAAGGAAATATATGTAATGAATTATTTTGAAATGTCTAAAGAGGAGCTTGACGCTCAGCTTGAAAAATTTAAAAATGAATATGCAGAATACAAGAAAATGAATTTGAATCTTGATATGTCCAGAGGCAAGCCAGGAGATGAACAGCTTGACTTGTCGGAGGGACTGTTTACGGCGGTTCTTGACGGTAAGGACTGTAAGGCACTCAACGGAGTTGACTGCCGTAACTACGGTGTTCTGGACGGCATTCCCAGAATAAAGGAGATGTTTGCCAGAATCCTCGGAGTAGATGTAAGCGAGGTTATGGTAGGCGGAAACTCCAGCCTGAATATGATGTTCGATACGGTATCCGCTATGATGACAAAGAACGTAAACGGCGGAATACCCTGGGGCAGACTTGATAAAATAAAATGGCTCTGTCCTTCACCCGGATATGACAGACATTTCGGAATTACGGAATATTTCGGATTTGAAATGATTACCGTTCCGATGACACCCGAAGGCCCTGATATGGATATTGTAGAAAAGCTTGTGAGTGAGGACGCTTCCATAAAAGGAATATGGTGTGTTCCTAAATACTCAAACCCTCAGGGTATAACATATTCGGACGAAACAGTAAAACGCTTTGCAAGGCTCAGACCTGCCGCTGATGATTTCAGAATTATGTGGGATAACGCATATGTTATTCACGATATTTCCGAAAAGGGCGATACTCTTTTAAATCTTATGGACGAGTGTAAAAAGTGCGGTACTGAGGATTTGCCGATTATCTTTACATCTACTTCAAAAATCACGTTCCCCGGTTCAGGTGTGGCGTGTATGGCTGCTTCAAAGAACAATATGAAATTCATCAAGGAAAAATATGCAGTTCAGACTATAGGTTATGATAAGCTCAATATGCTGCGTCATGTAAGATTTTTCGGCGACTATGAAGGACTTATGGCTCATATGCAGAAGCACAGAGCTGTTCTTGAACCCAGATTTAATGCTGTACTCGAAAAGCTTGAAAATCAGCTCGGAGGTCTTGGCATAGCAGAATGGATAAAGCCTCACGGGGGATATTTTGTAAGCGTTGATGTTACTGAGGGCTGTGCAAAAAGAATTGTTCAGCTCTGTAAGGAAGCAGGTGTAGTCCTGACAAATGCAGGAGCAACATTCCCATATGGAAATGACCCTAAGGACAGCAATATAAGACTTGCACCTACACTTCCTCCCGTAGAGGAGCTTAAAACAGCTATGGACTTGTTCTGCGTATGCACAAAGCTTGCAGCTCTGGAAAAGCTGACTCAGAACTGAATGCTTATTTTCAGATAATACTTTCTTCTTCCGTCAGCACAGGCGATTGCAGACACATAAGACTTCGTCTTATGTGCAAATGCAAGGCTTGCCTTGCATTCGGTAAAAAGCGAATGCTTTTTACTCTGCAATCGCCACAGCCTGTTTTCAGATTTCAGTTTGATTTGAGTAAGATTTTATTTGAAAAAATTTCAAAAAAAGTGTTGACATTTCGGACTGAATAGTGTATTATAATAACCGTCGCTGGTGAGGGAAACGAAAGCTCAGGCGAACGTCTTTGGTGTGGGAGCATAGCTCAGCTGGGAGAGCATCTGCCTTACAAGCAGAGGGTCACAGGTTCGAGCCCTGTTGTTCCCACCATTTTGGCTCGGTAGTTCAGTTGGTTAGAACGCTAGCCTGTCACGCTAGAGGTCGACGGTTCGAGCCCGTTCCGGGTCGCCAGCTTTGCCTTTGTAGCTCAGTCGGTAGAGCAGAGGACTGAAAATCCTCGTGTCGATGGTTCGATTCCGTCCGAAGGCACCATTATGCGGATGTAGCTCATCTGGTAGAGCGCCACCTTGCCAAGGTGGAGGTAGCGAGTTCGAGCCTCGTCATCCGCTCCAGTTTTTTTAAAACATTTTTATGGCGACATAGCCAAGTGGTAAGGCACGAGTCTGCAAAACTCTGATTCCCCAGTTCAAATCTGGGTGTCGCCTCCATTCTCTTTATAAAGAGAATTTTCAGTGCATTTTATTTACGGTGCGTTGTTTGTTATCTGCTATTTTGTATGAATGATTAAAAAATTGCTTGACAAATTCAATACGTTGTGATAAAATAGCAACTGTCGCTGATTAAGGAATAAGAACCGATTCAAGCGAAAATTTCCGGTGTGGGAGCATAGCTCAGCTGGGAGAGCATCTGCCTTACAAGCAGAGGGTCACAGGTTCGAGCCCTGTTGTTCCCACCAAAATTGGCCCGGTAGTTCAGTTGGTTAGAACGCTAGCCTGTCACGCTAGAGGTCGACGGTTCGAGCCCGTTCCGGGTCGCCAATTTTGCCTTTGTAGCTCAGTCGGTAGAGCAGAGGACTGAAAATCCTCGTGTCGATGGTTCGATTCCGTCCGAAGGCACCATTATGCGGATGTAGCTCATCTGGTAGAGCGCCACCTTGCCAAGGTGGAGGTAGCGAGTTCGAGCCTCGTCATCCGCTCCATATTATTTGAAACTGTCGGTTTGTGCCGACAGTTTTTTCTTTTACATTTTTATTGTTGAAGAAAAAATATTTGTATAGTATAATAATCAAAATCAAGAGTTACTGCGGATAAAGGAAAGGTGAAATATATGAGTACAACAGCTATATTATCAAACGATAACCGATTTACTTCTTTTGAATATGACGGTATAAAAGCAGTTAATCTTGCACGAAATACCGCTTGTGTTTTCGGAGATGATGATTCCGTTATTGAAACCAGTATGGACGATATAGAAATGGAAATGGAAATCGTTACAGACTATTATAAAAGAAATAAGTCTTTTATGGAGGATTAGTAATGCCCCAATATTACACTTTCATAGTTTGCGGTTATTATTTATACTTTACTTCGCATTGTATTATTGAGGCTATGCACGTTCACGCAAGCGACAGAAAGCTGACAGAAGCAGGTTCTGCAAAATTTTTTGTTATGAGTAATGGTGATACAACTGTTGAAAACAAGGGTATCCTGACTGACCGTGAAATTTCAAAAATTCGTGGTTTTATCAAAGAAAATTACAAATAGATGTAATTAACGTGGATTACTTACAGCAGTAAGGGATTTTATGGGGAATAAGATACAGTATTACTGTTATAAGGATTTAAAAAATGTCAGGAAAAATGCAGAAAGTTCAGCCCCTCACTGATGTGAGGGATTATTTGATTACAGAAAATATCAGTAAAATAAAAGAAAACAGGCTCGGAAAACTGAAAGGAAGATTTAAGAATGAAAAAATACGGAAGATTATTTGCTTTTATTATGAGCATTGTCTGCATTATAAGCTTTGCAGGCTGTGATGTTTCTCTTCTGACTGATGATACGGCTTCATCAGCGGCAAAGGGCTCGGACGGACTGAACATACATATGATAGACATAGGGCAGGGCGACAGCATATTGCTTGAATGTGACGAAAGCTATATGCTTATAGATGCAGGCGAGAACGATAAGGGCGGAGTTGTCGTTGACTATCTCAAAAAGCATAATATTTCAAAGCTTGACTATGCTCTTATAACACACCCTCATTCTGACCATTACGGCGGTTTCAAGACCGTATTTGAAAGCGTTGAGCCTAAGAATGTTGTTATGACCGAAGCTATGAATACCACACGTACATGGGAAAAGCTCATTGATTATATGGACAGCAAGAAGTATAACGTAATATTTCCCAAAACAAACGACACGATTAATCTTGGAAGCAGTAAGCTGACAATGTACGTACCAAAGGTAACGGATTCGCTGAATAACTGTTCAATAGTAGTAAGAGCGGAATATAACGGAATGTCGGCACTGTTTGCCGGTGATGCCGAAAAAAGTGAAGAAAAAGATATTCTGAATGCAGGGTTTGATGTTTCGGCAAATGTTCTTAAAATGGGACATCACGGAAGCAGTACGAGTACAGGCAATAACTTTTTGGCTGCGGTAAATCCCGAAATAGCACTCATAAGCTGCGGTAAAAATAATGACTACGGTCACCCTCACAAGGAAACCGTCGCAAAGCTTAATAAAAACAATATACCTATGTTCCGCACAGATGTATACGGAAGTATAGTTGTAAATCTGAATAACAACACAATATCACTGACTACTGATAACGGACACTCTGAAAAAATAACAATCGGAGCAAATCAGAAAAATAACGTCAGCAATAGCAGCAGTAAATCAAGCAGCAGCAAATCCTCATCAGGCAAGAAAACAGGAAAATATGTAGGAAATAAAAATACTCATGTTTTTCACAGTGCAGACTGTGCATCGGTAGGTAAAATGTCAGATTCAAACAAGGTTTATTTCAAAAGCTATGACGAAGCCATAGGTCAGGGATATACGCCTGCAAAGGACTGCAATCCATAATTATAATATCACAGCCATTTATAATGAAATTTGCGGAAGTGACTTAATATGAATCCGATAATAAAAATGCTGGGCAGATATAAAAAAGAGGCCATACTGGGGCCTCTTTTCAAACTGCTTGAAGCAGTTTTTGAACTGCTTGTTCCGCTTGTAGTTGCATCGCTGATAGACGGCGGAATTTTAAGAAAAGACAAATCCCATATTGTACAGATGTTCATATTTCTGATTTTGCTTGCAGTTATAGGTCTTATAAGCTCGGTTACTGCACAGTATTTTGCGGCAAAGGCTGCGGTAGGCGTAAGTACAAGGCTGAGGTCTGAGCTGTTCAGAAAAATTCAGAGCTTTTCCTTTTCTGAGATTGATAAAACAGGAGCGTCTACCCTCATTACAAGAATGACGGGTGACGTAAATCAGGTTCAGAACGGAATAAATATGTTTCTAAGACTTTTTCTGCGTTCTCCGTTTATCGTATTCGGTGCTATGATAATGGCTTTTACGGTAGACTTTCAGAGTGCATTGGTATTTGTCGGAGTAATTCCCGTATTGTTTGCGGTTGTATTTGCAATAATACTTGTCAGCATACCATTGTACAAAAAAGTTCAGGAAAAGCTTGATAAGGTTACGCTGAAAACCAGAGAAAATCTCACAGGAGTAAGGGTTATAAGAGCTTTCTGCCGTGAGGATAAGGAAATAAACGATTTCAGACAGATGAATCAGGAGCTTGCCGATTCCCAGAATTATGTAGGAAAAATATCGGCACTGATGAACCCTGTTACATATGTGATAATAAACACAGCGATAATAGTTCTTATATATGTGGGAGCAATACGTGTTGAGCAGGGAATTATTACTCAGGGAGCAGTAGTAGCCCTGTATAATTATATGTCCCAGATTTTGGTAGAGCTTATAAAGCTTGCTAATCTCATTATAACAATGACTAAATCCGTAGCCTGTGCAGGAAGAGTTACCGCTATACTGAAAACAGAATCCAGCCTTGAATCCATAAATGCAGACAGCGAATGCGGAAAAAAAGAAAGCGGAAATTATATCGAATTTTCAGATGTCGGACTTGTTTATAAGGGAGCAGGAGAAGAAAGTTTAAGCAATATAAGCTTTTCCGTAAAAAAAGGCGAAACCGTTGGAATTATAGGCGGAACAGGTTCGGGAAAAACCTCGCTTGTTCACCTGATACCCCATTTTTACGACTGCACAAGCGGCGGCATATATATAGACGGAATTAATGTAAAAGCTTATCCTGTGGAGGAACTCAGAAAAAAAATCGGCATAGTAATGCAGAAATCTGTCCTCTTTAAAGGAACTATAAGGGAAAATATTCTGTGGGGAAACGGAAATGCCTCCGAAAAGGAAATATCTGAAGCTATAGAGGCGGCTCAGGCTGCCGATGTTGTAAACAGCAAAAAAGACGGTCTTGACGAAATGATAGAGCAGAACGGAAGAAATCTTTCAGGCGGTCAAAGACAAAGGCTTACTATCGCAAGAGCGTTGGTAAGAAAACCCGAAATACTTATACTTGACGACAGCTCCTCGGCACTGGATTATGCCACCGATGCAAAGTTAAGACAGTCGATAAAAAAGCTCGACAGCAATATGACTGTCTTTATAGTTTCTCAGCGAACGTCTTCAATTATGTATGCCGATAAAATAATAGTTCTTGATGACGGGAAAATAGTCGGAACAGGAACTCACGAACAGCTTCTTGAAAGCTGTGAGGTTTACCGTGAAATACATCTCTCTCAAAACGAAAAGTAACATCATAATAATATCCATACTGATAAACCATAAAAGTTTTGATTGAACTTTTTCAAAAGTTCACGGTTTCCAAAGGCAGAGCCTTTGGCGGGATTTTTAAGGGCAGAGCCCTTAAACAAGGAGGGATTTAATTTATGAAGCAAAAACAGACAATATCAAAGGTACTGACTTACATAAAGGATTATAAATTTTATCTGATAGGTTCTGTCGTTTTTGCCCTTATAACCGTAGCGTTTACCCTTTATATTCCCATACTTATAGGAAATGCCATTGACTGTATAATAAAAGCAGGAAATGTTGATTTTGACAGTATGTTCAGAATATTTACAAAAACGGCTGTTATGGCAGTTATTGCGGCACTGTCACAATGGATTATGAATCTGCTCAACAATAAAATGACATATTACGTTTCAAGGGATATAAGAAACAAAGCCATTGAAAAAATAGAAAGACTGCCCCTTAACTATCTCGATACACATTCAAGCGGAGATACTCTCAGCCGTGTTATAGCAGACGTTGACCAGTTTTCTGACGGTCTGCTTATGGGATTTACACAGCTTTTTACAGGTGTAGTTACCATTATCGGAACACTTGGATTTATGCTTTCGGTAAACTATATAATAACGGCAGTAGTAGTTGTTGTTACACCACTTTCGCTTTTTGTGGCAAGATTTATTTCGTCACGGACATACAACCTCTTTAAAAATCAGTCCAAAATACGTGGTGAGCAGACCGCATTTATCGAAGAAATGATAGAAAATCAGAAAGTAGTTCAGGCTTACAGCCATCAGGAGGAAAATCAGAAAAAATTTGACTGTATCAATGATGAATTGTCAAAAAGTTCGCTGAAAGCACTGTTTTTTTCCTCACTTACAAATCCCTGTACAAGATTTGTAAACAATTCGGTATATGCAGGAGTGGCACTCACGGGAGCTTTAATGGCGGTTACGGGAAATCTGACTGTAGGAGTTCTTACCTGTTTTCTGAGCTATGCCAATCAGTATACCAAACCCTTTAACGAAATATCGGGAGTAATTACAGAATTTCAGAATGCCATAGCCTGTGCCGACAGAGTTTTTGAGCTTATCGAAGAAGAACCCGAACAGCCCGATTCCGAAAATGCCGTCACACTTTCGGAGGTGTGCGGAGATGTGGAGCTTGACAACGTAGAGTTTTCATATACACCCGAAAGAGAGCTTATAAAAAATCTTAATCTTAAAGTAAAAAGAGGTCAGCGTATAGCCATAGTAGGGCCTACAGGCTGCGGAAAAACTACCCTTATAAACTTACTTATGCGTTTCTATGATACGGTAAGCGGTGATATAACGGTGGACGGCAATAATATCAGGGAAGTAACCCGAAAAAGTCTGCGTGAAAATTACGGAATGATACTTCAGGATACATGGCTTAAAACAGGTACGGTAAAAGAAAATATCACTTTCGGAAAACCCGATGCCACAGATGAAGAAATTATTGCAGCGGCTAAAAGCTCACACGCACACAGCTTTATCAAAAGACTTCCCGACGGCTACAATACAGTCATAGGTGAAGATGACGGCGGCTTATCTCAGGGACAAAAACAGCTTCTCTGCATTACAAGAATAATGCTTTCCTTGCCGCCTATGCTTATTCTGGACGAGGCGACTTCCTCAATAGATACACGAACCGAACTGAAAATCCAGAGAGCCTTTCAGAAAATGATGACAGGCAGAACAAGCTTTATAGTTGCTCACAGACTTTCAACGGTAAAAAATGCAGACGTTCTTCTTGTGATGAAAGACGGACATATCATAGAACAGGGTACTCACGAGGAGCTTCTTGCTCAGAAAGGCTTTTACAGCAATCTGTATAACAGCCAGTTTTCGCACTGAAAATTTGTTGCTGACAAATAAAGTTTTTTATGATAGAATAGATGTATCAGATTATTTCGGAGGTTACTGTTGTGACGGATAAAGAAAAAGCCGTATGTGCCGTTAATGCCCTGAAAAAAGAATATCCCGATGCAATATGCTCGCTGGTATATACAGACCCGCTTCAGCTTCTGATAGCAACAAGACTTGCGGCTCAGTGTACGGACGCAAGAGTGAATATTGTTACTCCAAGGCTTTTTGATACATACAAAAATGTATATGAATTTGCCGAAGCCGATGTTTCTGACGTTGAGGAAATTATAAAAAGCTGCGGACTTTACAAAACCAAAGCTAAGGATATAGTTTCTATGTGCCGTCAGATAAGGGATAATTTTAACGGAACTGTTCCCGATACCATTGAAAAACTCACAACACTTTCGGGCATAGGAAGAAAAACTGCCAATCTTATAGTAGGCGATATATTCCATAAGCCTGCCGTTGTTGTCGATACCCACTGCATAAGAATAACGGCAAAGCTCGGACTGCATAATTCCAAAGATGCCGTCAGAATAGAAAAAATACTCAGGGAACTGCTTCCCCCCGAAGAATCAAACGATTTCTGCCACAGGCTTGTTATACACGGAAGAGCCGTATGTACCGCAAGAAATCCAAAATGTGACAAGTGCTGTATGAAAAGCTTTTGCGGCTTTGCGGAAAAAAATATGTAAACTGAAAGGAGCTGCACAATGTCCTATCCTAAGGAATTAATAAGAAATTTTAGTATAATAGCTCACATAGACCACGGAAAAAGTACGCTTGCAGACCGTATTCTGGAACAAACCGAATCAGTTGCTTTAAGAGATATGGAGGATCAGCTTCTTGATAATATGGAGCTTGAACGTGAAAGAGGAATAACCATAAAAGCTCATGCCGTAACTCTGCTTTACAAGGCTGATGACGGTAAAAATTATGTATTCAATCTCATTGATACCCCCGGTCACGTTGACTTTAACTATGAGGTTTCACGCTCACTTGCAGCGTGTGAGGGAGCTGTTCTTGTAGTTGACGCTTCTCAGGGAATAGAGGCTCAGACATTAGCCAACACCTATCTTGCAGTAGACAGCGGTCTTGAAATTATTCCCGTTGTCAACAAGATTGACCTACCCAGTGCAGAACCTGCACGTGTCAAGGCTGAGATTGAGGACGTTATAGGCATACCTGCCGAAGACGCTCCCGAAATATCCGCCAAAGCAGGCATTAACATACATGAGGTTATGGAAAGAATAGTATCCGATGTTCCTGCTCCAAGCGGAAATGACGAAAACCCCTTGCAGGCTCTTATATTCGATTCATACTATGACGCATACAAGGGCGTAATTATATATATCCGTGTAAAGGAAGGCAAGGTAAAAACAGGTGACGAAATAAAGCTTATGGCTACCAATGCTAAATTTACAGTCGTAGAACTCGGATATATGCGTGCAACCTCTCTCGAACCTGTAAATGAGCTTTGTGCAGGCGAGGTCGGATATATTGCCGCAGCAATAAAAAGCGTACAGGATGCAAAAGTTGGAGATACGGTAACTCTTTCAAAAAATCCCGCCGATGAACCTTTACCCGGTTACAGGGAAGTTCAGTCCATGGTATTCTGCGGAGTTTATCCTGCCGACGGTGCTAAGTATACCGATTTGAGGGACGCACTCGAAAAACTGAAACTCAATGACGCTTCTCTCTCATTTGAACCCGAAACATCTGTAGCACTCGGCTTTGGCTTCCGTTGCGGTTTTCTCGGACTTCTCCATATGGAAATTATTCAGGAAAGACTTGAAAGAGAGTATAACCTTGACCTTATAACAACCGCTCCCAGCGTTATTTTCAGAATAACCAAAACGGACGGCACTGTCGAAATGATAGACAACCCGACAAATTATCCCGACCCCGGTCTTATATCCAAAGCCGAAGAACCTATGACAAATGCTCATATATATGCTCCCTCCGAATATGTAGGAAATATTATGGAGCTTTGTCAGGACAGACGAGGCATATTCAAGGATATGACATATATCGACAGTGACAGAGTAGATATACACTATGAACTTCCGCTTGCCGAAATCATATATGACTTTTTCGATACTCTGAAATCAAGAACAAGGGGATATGCTTCTTTTGACTATGAACTTTCGGATTATGCGGAAAGTAAGCTGGTAAAACTTGATATTATGCTCAACGGAGAAATAGTGGACGCACTTTCATTTATTATCCACGCCGACAAAGCCTACAGCAGAGCAAGAAAAATGACGGAAAAGCTGAAAGAGAAAATTCCCAGACAGTTATTTGAAGTTCCTATACAGGCTTGTATAGGCGGCAAAATCATAGCCAGAGAAACTGTCAAGGCTATGCGTAAGGACGTACTCGCAAAGTGCTATGGCGGAGATATTACCCGTAAAAAGAAGCTTCTTGAAAAACAGAAAGAGGGTAAGAAAAGAATGCGTCAGCTTGGCAGCGTAGAAGTTCCGCAGGAGGCTTTTATGGCAGTACTCAAGCTGGATACAGAATAAACTCAGACGGAGATAAACCATAAAGTTTAGGTCAAGCCTTTTCAAAGGCTTGCGGTTTCCAAAGGCGGAGCCTTTGGTCAGGATTTTTAAGGGTGAAACCCTTAAACTCAATGTGTAAAATGCCCCAATGCCGTAAAATCGGCATTGGGGCTTAATGTTTTGACAACAAAAATTACTGCATATTCTTTTCGTAGCTTTCAATCATCTTTTTTACCATCTGACCGCCCACAGAACCTGCTTCTCTGGAGGTAAGATGTCCGTTATAGCCCTGTCTGAGGTCTACACCGACTTCGTTTGCACACTCCATCTTGAAGCGATCCATAGCTTCTCTTGATTCGGGTATATTTAACTGATTGTTGTTGTTTGATGATGACATAATAAAAAATCTCCTTTAGTTTATTCGGAACAGGCATATTTTCTGCTTGATTTCAGCCTGAGCATTCTGCCAATAGCAGAAGAAGCTCCTGTCTGCCTGCTCTGTTTTTTAATTTCAGATAAAATTCATAGTTTAAACAACACCCAAATTTTATTGATGTTGTAATAATATTGTTTCTTTAAAGCGATTTATTATAATATGTAATATATTGATATTATTTTTGTATATACTGGAATTAAATAAGACGGACATTACCGCTGAAAAGCGATAACGTCCGTCTTTAATTTACGAAAATGCCGTGAAAACGGCATTTTCAATTTGAAATACTGAGTGTTTAAGGGTTTCACCCTTAAAAATCCTGACCAAAGGCTCCGCCTTTGGAAACCGCAAGCCTTTAAAAAGGCTTGACCTGAATTTTATGTTTTTCTCTTTCAAAGTTACATATTATCAGAGTGCTGCTATAGCGGCTTTTATCATAGCTATTTTTTCACGTTCCTTTGCCGCCTGCTGTTTAACCTTTTCTACAACATTTGCAGGAGCTTTTCCAATAAATCCCTGATTGTTAAGCTTACCCTCAGACTGAGCCAGCATTTTTTCGGTTTTTGCAAGCTCTCTGTTAAGACGTTTAAGCTCCTCTTCCTTATCTACAAGCTCACTCATGGGAATGTATATTTTGGCTTCCGATGTTACTACGGTAACAGCACCGTCTATATCATAGCTGTCGCCTATTTCTACCTCACTGGCAGATGCAAGCTTACAGATAAACTGTGAGCCTCTTCTGAAAATATCCTGAAGCTGAGTAGCTACATATACCTTTGCTTTTCTTGACGGAGGAACATTCATTTCGGAACGTCTTGTACGGATTGCTCTTATAGCATTCATAACAACTTCCATTTCCTCTCTTGCTTCGGGAAAGTCATAAGCCGTGTCAAACTCAGGGTATCTGCAATACATAACTGTATCGCCCTCATGCGGTAAGGTCTGCCATATTTCTTCGGTTATAAACGGCATAAAGGGGTGAAGAAGTCTTAAAGCTCTGTCGAGAACCCATACAAGAACCTGACGTGCATTCTGTGCAGATGTATCGTTATTCTGAAGTCTTGATTTTGCAAGCTCAATATACCAGTCGCAGTAGTAATCCCAGATAAAATCAAAAACTTTCTTAACGGCAGTTCCAAGCTCAAACTTATCAAGATTTTCGGTAACTTCCTTTGCTGTATTATTCAGTGTGCTGATAATCCACTTGTCCTCTGTTTCCAGTGTATCAGGCAGTTTATTTTCAACGTTATAGTCATCAATGTTCATATGAACAAAACGTGAAGCATTCCAGAGTTTATTTGCAAAGTTACTGCTTGCCTCAACTCTTGTATCATAGAAACGCATATCATTACCCGGAGCGTTTCCTGTTGCGAGTGTCAATCTTAAAGCGTCTGCACCGTATTTGTCTATAATTTCGAGAGGGTCTATTCCGTTTCCGAGGGATTTGCTCATTTTTCTTCCCTGACTGTCACGAACAAGACCGTGTATAAGAACGGTATCAAAGGGAGCTTTTCCTGTATGTTCTATTCCCGAAAACATCATTCTCATAACCCAGAAAGGTATAATATCATAGCCTGTTACGAGTGTATTTGTGGGATAGAAATAATTAAGCTCTTCCGTATTTTCAGGCCAGCCGAGTGTTGAAAAAGGCCATAATGCAGAACTGAACCAAGTATCAAGCGTATCAGGATCTTGTCGCATAGGTTTTCCGCATTTAGGGCATACTGCTTTATCCTCTTTTGTAACAACGAGTTCGCCGCAGTCATCGCAGTAGAAAGCAGGTATCTGATGTCCCCACCATAACTGACGTGATATACACCAGTCACGGATATTTTCAAGCCAGTGGAAATATGTTTTCTCAAAATGTGAGGGGACAAACTTTGTTTCACCGTTCTTTACAGCGTCTATAGCAGGCTGTGCAAGAGGCTTCATTTTTACGAACCACTGCTTTGATACTCTCGGCTCTACGGTAGTTCCGCAGCGGTAGCAAGTTCCAACGTTGTGGCTGTAGTCTTCGACTTTTATAAGAGCACCTTCGGCTTCCAAATCCTTTACGATAGCTTTTCTTGCTTCGTATCTGTCCATACCTGCATATTTCGGATAATCCTCAACTATTTTTGCGTCATCTGTCATTACGTTGATAACGGGGAGGTTATGACGTAAGCCTACTTCAAAGTCGTTAGGGTCGTGTGCAGGGGTGATTTTTACAACACCTGTTCCGAAATCCATTTCAACGTATTCATCTGCTACTATGGGAATTTCACGGTGAACTATAGGTAATATGAGTGTTTTGCCTACCATATCCTTATAGCGTTCATCGTTGGGATTTACCGCTACAGCCGTATCACCGAGTAATGTTTCGGGTCGTGTTGTGGCAAGGTCTATATATCCGCTTCCGTCTGAAAGAGGGTATCTTAAGTGCCAGAAATGTCCTGCCTGATCTTCGTAATTAACCTCTGCGTCAGAAATAGACGTAAGACAGTGAGGACACCAGTTTATTATTCTTTCACCTCTGTATATCAGACCCTTATTATAAAGGTTTACAAAAACTTCTTTTACGGCTTTGTTGCAGCCAGCGTCCATAGTAAAGCGTTCACGCTGCCAGTCACAGCTGCTTCCCATTTTTTTAAGCTGGTCGCAAATTCTTCCGCCGTATTCCTTTTTCCAGAGCCACGCTCTTTCAAGAAATTTTTCTCTGCCTAAGTCTTTCTTTGTAAGCCCTTCTTTACGCATTGCTTCAACAATTTTTGCTTCTGTTGCTATAGATGCGTGGTCAGTTCCGGGAAGCCACAGGGTACAGTAACCCTGCATTCTTCTGTAGCGGATTAAAATATCCTGAAGTGTATTGTCAAGTGCGTGTCCCATATGAAGCTGTCCCGTAATGTTAGGGGGCGGCATAACTATCGTATACGGCTTTTTTTCTCTGTCTATCTCTGAATGAAAATAATTGTTTTCTATCCAGAAGCTGTATATTTTATCTTCAACTTCACGGGGGTTATATGATTTAGCAAGTTCCTTTGCCAATGGTAATCACTCCTTGTTCTCATTATGTTGTACGATGTTAATTATCCCATTCTTATGCTGTTTTGTCAATCTATTATTTTTATGTATTATACTTTCAAATCAGACAAAGACCTGCGGCTTCGCTCCTGCGGCGATTGCAGACGGTCAAAAGCAAAGCTTTTGACCAAATGAAAGCTTTGTAAAGCTTTCATTTCACGGCATTATTATGCCGTGGTCTGCAATCGCCGCATTGTATGTACATAGCTTTAAGCTTACGGCTTTTCTGTTCCTTTGATTTTTTCTATCAGCTTTGGAATTGCTGTTTCAAAATCTACTCCGTACCAGTGGTATTCATTGTTTTTCAAGGTTGCCTTTATGCAGTCTACCGTAAAATCAACGGCAAGTTTAAGGGCATTTTCTCTTGTTATATCAAGCATAAGTGCCCCTGTAAATGCAGATGCGAATACATCTCCTGTTCCGTAAAAGCTGTTCGGAAGCTTTTCGGAGTAGTATTCAAAAAAGCTTTTCGTTTGGGCATCATATGACATTACTCCGAGCTTGTCATCTTCAAAGCTTACACCTGTCAGAACGCAGTATTTGCAGCCTTGCATACTCAGGTCAACAAGAATTTTCCTGATAAAATTTCTGTCATATTTTTCCCCTATATACGGAATATCCAGCATATAACAGGCTTCCGTAATATTTGGAACTATTATATCCGCCTTAGAGCAAAGCTCCGTCATTTTGGCGGCAAAATTTCTGTCAAAGCCCTTGTAAAGCTCACCGTAATCAGCCATAGCAGGATCGGCTATAATTATATTTTTGTCGGTTTTAAATTCTTCAAAAATTTTTTCCACAACGTCTATCTGTTCGTATGAGCCGATGTATCCTGTATATATTGCGTCGAAATCAATATTCTGTTTTTTCAGCATATGTGTTATGCGTTCAATTTCAGATGTCAGGTCATAAAAGGTAAAGTCAGAAAAGGCTGTGTGACAGGAAAGTACGGCTGTAGGTATTACACACGCTTCTGCTCCCATTGCAGATATTACGGGCAACGCTACAGTAAGCGAGCATTTACCCACGCAGGAAATATCCTGAACAGAAAGTATTCGTTTCATTATTTTTCTCCTTGTTTGATACTAAGCTGAGCCGTTTTTTGATTTACGCTCACGCTCAGGCGGCGATTGCAGATTGCTTGTGAACAGGTTCACAAGCAAAAGAAGTGCATTATGCACTTCTTTAAACAAAATACAAGTATTTTGTTATCTGCAATCGCCTATGCTGACGAAAGCCTGCAAAAAATTTATTCTATGTCAAAAAAAGCTTTTATTACCTTTAAGATTTCATCGGAAGCAACGTATTTGAACTTTTCAAAGTCCATATAATCGTTTGTATCAATATTATCTGAAATAGCTCTTAATATGACAAAAGGAACATCGTTTCTGTAGCAGACCTGACCTATTGCAGCACCTTCCATTTCGCAGCAGAGAGCATTGAAATATTCACCTATTTCAAGTCTTGCGGTTTTTCCTGAGATGAACTGGTCGCCTGATGCAACAGTACCTCTGTATACTTTTACATCTTTCAGTGACAGGCAATCTTCCTGCAGTCTGTCAGCAAGAGCCTTGTCAGACCGTAATTCGGTGATTATGGATTCATCGCTGAACTGTATTGCACCTCTGGGATATTCTATGAGATTTTTCTGACCTTCGTCAAGAATGCTCATTGAATCGTGATGTACAACCTTGTCTGAAATTACAATGTCGCATATATGAAGCTTTTTATCCAAAGCACCTGCGACACCTGTGTTTATTATCTTATCAGGGTTATACATTAAAATCATAGTCTGCGTACACATAGCTGCATTGACTTTTCCTATGCCGCACTGAGCAAGTACGCATTCGTTTCCGTTTATATCTCCCTTATAGAATGTCATTTTGCTTATAACCTGTTCTTCCACGTTGCTCATAAGACTTTTTATACCTGCAATTTCAACGTCCAAAGCTCCTATAATTCCTATCATATTCAGATACACTCCTTTATTTTTATGCGTTGCCCGTAATATACATAATAATGGCTAAAGCGGCAAGAGGTGCTGTTTCTGCCCTCAGTACACGTTTTCCGAGAGTAGCGGCAGTTCCGCCTTTACTTATGATTTTATCTGTTTCACTTTTTTCAAAACCGCCCTCCGAGCCTATGAATATATTTATTCTGTCAAAGTGTCGGTTTATGATATTTCCTGCACGTTCTCCGCCGCATTCATAGAAGATTATATTGCAGTCATTTTCATTCAGACTGGCTGCGGCTTCGCTGAACGTGGTAACAGGCATAACTTTCGGAATAATTCCCCTTCGTGACTGCTGTGCAGCCTGAAGTGCAATCTTATTCCAACGCTGAACCTTTTTGGCTGCTGATTTTTTGTCAGGTCTTGATATGCACCTTGCCGAAACAAACGGAACTATTGAGCTTACTCCAAGTTCCACAGCTTTCTGAATGATAAAATCCATTTTATCACCCTTTGGCAAAGCCTGATACAGAGTTATATAGACATCAGGTTCGTTTTCACAGCGGAATTTTTTTTCAGCTTTTACCTCTACGCCGTCACCTGAAATATTTTCTATAACGCAGGAGTACTGCATACCCTCACTGTCAACGAGAGTCAAAGCCTCACCGATTTTCATTCGCAGGGATTTTTCTATGTGTACGGCATTTTCACCCGTAATAAGATGATACTGTCCCTCAAAGGGTTCCGTAAAAAACCAAGCCAAACGCTGTCACCTCAATTAATGTTTTGTATCCTGTTTACATCTGTTTTATGGCATTACAATTTGCCATACGCTAAGAATATCATTTTGGGCGGATAAAATCAAGATTTAATGACATATTTTTCATAAGCTGTCATTTATGAGAGTAAAAAATAATTGACAGTTTTATGCTTTGGTTGTAAAATTTAAGACGTGACAAATGAAAAATTTTCTGTTTTTATGTATACGTTTACCCGAAAATTACAGAACATATTTATTTTTTAAAGAGAGGTGAAGAAAATGGACGCAGGAAGTAGTAATAGTACGGCTCCCGAACCCTTATCAGGCTCAGCAATTAATAATATGCTTTCTGCGTTTATTTGCTCAGACCTGAATTATTGATGGTTTTTGCCGTATTTACTATACTTCTAATGCTTTTCCGTTTGAAATCGGAAAAAATTTCTCAAATACATAAGATTAGGAGGAAAAGTAATTTATGGATAATACTTTTACAGCTCCGATGGTACAGACTGTAGATCTTCTGTTGGAGCAGAAAAAATATGTAACTATAAGAGATGTGTTTTTAACAATGCAGGCTGCGGATATTGCAGCATTGTTTGATGCTCTTGATGACAGTAAGCTTCCGCTGCTTTTTCGTCTGCTGCCTAAGGAGCTTGCGGCTGAAACATTTGTTGAAATGGATGAAGAAACTCAGGAGCTTCTGATACACGGATTCAGTGATACCGAACTGAAAGAGGTCGTTGACGAACTGTATGTTGACGATATGGTTGACATTGTGGAGGAAATGCCTGCCAACGTCGTAAAAAGGATATTACGTTCGGCAGACAGCGAAACAAGAAAAGCTATCAATGAGATACTGAAATATCCCGATGACAGTGCGGGAAGTATTATGACTACCGAGTATGTCACACTAAGACCCAATATGACGGTAGAGGACGCTATAAAACGTATACGCCGTACAGGTCTGGATAAGGAAACAATATATACAAGCTATGTAATAAGCGATAACAGAAAGCTTGTCGGCTTGCTTTCGATGAAAACACTGCTCCTCAGCGATGACGATGATGTTGTAGAGGATATTATGGAAACCAATGTAATATCCGTAAAAACTCTTGATGACCAGGAAGAGGTTGCAAACTGTTTTAAAAAGTATGATTTTCTTGCAATGCCTGTAGTTGACAATGAGTACCGTCTTGTAGGCATAGTAACCGTAGATGACGCTATAGACGTTATGGAGGACGAGGTTACGGAGGATATGGAAATGATGGCGGCTATAACGCCTACAGATAAGCCGTATCTTAAAACAGGAGTATTTGAAACGTGGTATAAGCGTATACCGTGGCTTCTGCTCCTTATGATTTCTGCAACGTTTACAGGAATGATTATAACAGGCTTTGAAGAAGCACTGGCTTCACAGGTTATTCTCACGGCATTTATACCTATGCTTATGGATACGGGAGGAAATTCGGGAAGTCAGGCATCTGTTACGGTTATAAGAGGAATTTCGCTTGACGAAATTCAGTTCAAGGATATATTCAGGGTTATATGGAAAGAAGCAAGGGTTGCTTTTTTATGCGGAGCTACTCTTGCACTTGCAAATTTTGTAAAGCTTATGGTGTTTGACCGTGTAAGTATGGAAATTGCTATGGTTGTCTGTATGACGCTTGTTATAACGGTATTGTGTGCAAAGATTATAGGCTGTGTACTGCCTATGCTTGCCAAGAAAATAGGTTTCGACCCTGCTGTTATGGCAAGTCCGTTTATTACTACGGCGGTCGATGCGATTTCGCTTATGGTTTACTTCAACATAGCTTCGGTATTGCTGGGATTGTAAAGCTTGGGTTCAGAGCATAGGGTGGGCGATTGCAGACCCCTGCGAACAAGTTCGCAGGGAAATTCAAAGAAATATCTTTGAATTTGGCAAAAGCATAGCTTTTGCCGTCTGCAATCGCCTGTTTCAGCTAAGACGAAGGTTTGTAATAATATAGAAATTTTTAAAATATAGTGTGAAAGGAAGATTTATATGAAAATTCTGACCTGTGAGCAGACAAGAATTATAGAAAAAAATCAGACAGAAAGAGGTTCTTCATACTTTCAGCTTATGAACAATGCGGGCGTTCAGGTCGGAAAGGCACTGATTTCGCAGCTTGGAGCGGAAAAGGGGAGTAAGGTGGCAGTATTGTGCGGAAAGGGCAATAACGGAGGCGACGGATTTATTGCGGCACAATATCTTAAATCCCGTGGAACGGAAGTCTATGCACTTCTGGTTGACGGAGAGCCGAGAACAGAGGACAGTATAAGGGCTATGGAGCAGGCACTGAGCGAGGGTGTCCGTGTTATGCGTATATGGGAACACGAGCAGAGGGTAAGGGATATAATATCCACGGCAGACTATGTTATTGATGCAGTTTACGGAATAGGCTTCAAAGGAGCATTGAATAAGCGTATAAAACCTGTGGCAGACCTTGTAAACAGTACGCACAGCAAGGTTCTGAGCGTGGATTTGCCCAGCGGAGTTAATTGTGATGACGGTTCGGTGGAAAATACAGCATTCAGGGCAGATGTTACGGTATCTTTTTCAACGCTGAAACCGTGTCATGTACTTTATCCTGCTATGGATTATTGCGGAAGAACATCGGTTGCACAGGTAGGCATAAACAGGGGAGTAATCTATGACAGCGAATGTCTGACCGAAACAATATCAGGAAAAAAAATAAGCCTTCTTATGCCTAAGAAAAGCGTATCTGCAAATAAAGGAAGTGTGGGAACACTAAGCGTTGTATGCGGAAGCTATGGAATGTCAGGAGCAGCTCAGATGTGCATACAGGGAGCTTTGAGGAGCGGTACGGGTCTGGTTAAAGGTGTAGTTCCGAACAGTATTTATCCTGTTTTAGCAGGAAATATTCCGCAGGCGGTATTTCTGCCCTGCGAAAAGCCCGATAACGAAACTATAGAACAGGGTATGCAGAAATCCGGTGCGGTGGTTATAGGCTGCGGAATGGGAAATACAACTCAGACGAGAGATGCAGTTGAATTTATAATAAAGAGCAGTAATATTCCGATAGTAATTGATGCAGACGGAATAAATGCAATATCAGGCGAACCGGAAATCTTAACTGAAGCTAATGCTCCCGTTATACTGACTCCTCACCCCGGAGAAATGGCAAGACTTCTTAATACATCGGTAAACATAATTCAGAATAACAGGCTGACGGCTGCGGTTGAGTTTTCCAAAAAGTATAAAGTTATAACAGTACTTAAAGGAGCATATACTGTTGTGGCACACCCCAACGGAAAATCACTGGTAAACCCCACCGGAAACAACGGAATGGCAAAAGCAGGAAGCGGAGATGTACTTGCAGGTATTATAGGAAGCTTCTTATCTATGGGAATGGAGCCGTTTAATGCGGCACTCAGCGGAGTATACTGTCACGGCTATGCAGGAGATCTGGCAGAAAAGCAGTTCGGAAATATAAGTATGCTTGCAACAGATATAATTGATATGCTTCCCGATGCACTGAGAACGATATACAAAAATTGATACAAAATTGATGTAGTGCGATGGAGAATAAAATAAATTGTTTAAGTAAGCTCGTAAGTTCAAACGTACAAAATTTATTTTACACTCGCACACTCCCCGTATATGTGTATTATTTACTATAAATGAGCAAATTTGAAAATTGCACAAATACTTGTCATTCCGAACGCAGTGAGGAATCTTTTTTAAGACCCTTCACTGCGTTCAGGGTGACAAACAGCGTATATTTATTGTGCATAATCACGAAAAACAAGAAATTTACTCATTTATAGTTATTTATTGTTTTCCGCATTCAGCAGTGCAAATTTTTCCCTCATTGTGGGGTTGTTTTTCGTAAGCTTTTTAATAGACAAATCCTGAGCCTTATCATTTGCCAGGCGAAGATTATTTTCAGAAGAGGTCAGTGCTTCTTTCACTTCTTCAAGCTTCTTGATTGTATCATCAATTTTTTTTATTGCTGTTTTGAATTTGTCGCTTGCAAGGCGATAGTTTCTTCCGAATTTTTCTTTGAAATCATTAATATCCTGCTCAAAATGCTGAATATCTATGCTTTGATTTTTTGCTATTTCAAGTTCTTTTTTATATTGCAGAGAATTTCTTGAAGCATTTGTCAGAAGCGTTATTATAGGAATAAAAAACTGAGGTCTTATAACATACATTTTGGGATACTCATATGATACGTCAACAATTCCGCTGTTATAATAATCACTGTCAGATTCCAGCATAGAAACAAGCACAGCATATTCGCAGCTTTTATCATTTCTGTCTTTATCAAGTTTTTTGAAGAAATCCTTATTTTTATGTTTTGTTTTTGTTTCATCGGACTCATTTTTCATTTCAAACATTATTGATATAAATTCTGTTCCGTCATCATCGAAGTCACGAAAAATATAATCACCCTTTGTTCCGAATTTTGTGTCATTATCCTTTTCAAAATTAGCATTGCGAAATGCTGTCATACGAATTTTATTGAATTCTGTTTCACAGTGCTGTTCAAGTGATTCACCTACCATTTTTGTAGGAAGGCGTTTTTTGTAATCTCTCAGTTCCTGAATTTCATTGTTTTTCTTTTCCAACTCGTTTTTGTGTTTGTTGTTAATTTCAGAAATTTCCAACTTTTTTTCATTGTCAAAATTTTTTAATTCGTTTTTTAAATTGTTAATTTTGTCATCTTTTTCTTTTTCAATTTTAGCGATTTCAAGTTTCTTCTCATTATCTAAGTTTTGTAATTGAGATTTTAATTCGTTAATTTCGCTATTTTTAGCATTTTCTGTTTCTATGAGTTTCTTGTCAAATTCATCTTCTTTGCTTTTAACTTCTATTTTTAAATTGTTAATTTTTTCATCTTTTTCTTTTTCGATTTTAGCGATTTCAAGTTTCTTTTCATTATCGAAGTTTTGTAATTGAGATTTTAATTCGTTAATTTCGCTATTTTTAGCATTTTCTGTTTCTATGAGTTTCTTGTCAAATTCATCTTCTTTGATTTTAATTTCCGTTTCAATCTGTTTTTTTAATTCTTTTTTAAATTCTTTATTGTGTATTTGCTTTACAATATCATTATAACTTGCTTCATCAATAGTAAATATTTCTCCGCACTTAGGACATTTAATGGTATTCATAGGTTTGCCTCCAATTTTATAAAGTATATATAATTTTATCACTATAATATAAATTTAACAAGTTTTATTTGACAAAAATTTGGAAAAATGTTTGTATTTAATGCAATTTCGATAATATTTAAAAAGCCGAATGCCATTAATAGCATTCGGCTTAAAAGTATTACGAGTTAAAGGGTTTCACCCTTAAAAATCCTGACGAGGGCTCTGCCCTCGACCCGCAAGCCTTTGAAAAGGCTTGACCTAAACTTTATGTTTTATGTTTATGAAATTGTGATGTAAAAAAGGTTGCTTCAGTTTTAAGCAACCTTTGTATTTTTCATTTATTTTGCAAATTCGATAGCACGGCTTTCCCTTATCATATTAACCTTAATCTGACCGGGATATTCAAGGTCGGATTCGATTTTCTCGCATATTTCTCTTGCGAGAAGAACCATTCTGTCATCATCAATGACTTCGGGTTTAACCATAATTCTTATCTCACGACCTGCCTGTATAGCATAGGAAGCATCTACACCCTCAAAGGACATAGCAACCTCTTCAAGTTTTTGCAGACGTTTGATATAGTTTTCAAGATTTTCACGTCTTGCACCGGGTCTTGCCGCAGATATTGCATCGGCAGCCTGAACTATGCAGGCTACAACGGTTTTGGCTTCTATATCTCCGTGGTGAGCGGCAATAGCGTGTATAACGGCTTCGCTTTCCTTATATTTTTTAGCGATTTCAACACCGAGTTCAATATGTGAACCCTCAACCTCATGGTCTATAGCTTTTCCTATGTCGTGCAGAAGACCCGCACGTTTTGCAACAGTGGGATTAAGTCCAAGCTCCTGAGCTATCATACCCGACAGATGGCAGACCTCTATGGAATGCTTGAGAACATTCTGACCGTAGCTTGTTCTGTAACGCAGACGACCGAGAAGCTTTATTATATCCGCATTCAGACCGTTTACACCTGTTTCAATGACGGTGCGTTCGCCCTCCTGCTTTATTGTGTTTTCAACCTCACGTCTGGCTTTTTCCACCATTTCCTCAATCTTTGAGGGGTGTATACGTCCATCGGCAACAAGCTTTTCCAAAGCTATTCTTGCAATTTCACGTCTTACAGGCTCAAAGCATGAAATAGTGATTGCTTCGGGTGTATCGTCTATAATGAGGTCAACGCCCGTAATGGTTTCGATAGAGCGGATATTTCTTCCCTCTCTGCCTATGATGCGACCCTTCATTTCATCGTTGGGAAGCTGAACTACGGAAACAGTTGCTTCTGCCACATAGTCCGACGCACAACGCTGAATAGCCATTGAGATTATATTTCTGGCTTTTTTATCGCACTCGTCCTTGACACGCTGTTCATATTCCATAATTTTGACAGCTTTTTCGTGGTTTAGCTTCTGGTCAAGCTTATGGAGAAGCTCATTTTTAGCCTGCTCCTTTGAATAGCCCGATATGCTTTCAAGAACCTCGAGATGACTGTTTTTAATGCGTTCAGCCTCGGCATATTCGTTTTCGACAGCCTTCTGTTTTTTTGCAAGTTTATCTTCTTTCTTTTCAAGATTTTCGATTTTCTTGTCAAGTGTTTCTTCTTTGGATTGTATACGTCGTTCCTGTCGCTGGATTTCACGTCTGCGTTCATTAAGTTCCTTTTCGGAAGCCTCTCTCTGACGGTGAATTTCGTCCTTAGCCTCTAAAACGGCTTCTTTTTTCTGAGCTTCGGCTTCCTTGTAGGCATCGTTTACGATACGCTGAGCTTCGGCTTCTGCCGAGCCTATTTCCGCTTCAGCGACTTTTTTGCGGTGGTTTATACCCATAAAAAATGCTGCCACACCTGATACAGCACCTACTGCTATTATCAGAACGATAGCCAAAATAAAATCCATAATTAAAGCACCTCCTTATTTGGTATTAAAGAATTAAAGTACAAGTGTAAGCATTAAACCGGCGGTGCCCGTTATTAAGGTGATATTCAATTTTTATATTAAAAGGTTCAGAAAATACAGCCTGAACGTTGTTTTTCAGGCTCTAAACGATATTAAAAAAATATATTAATAAGGTTTAATAAATGAAGAATACTTTATTAAATTAATTAAGTAAGTAACTTTTCCGCAGAAATACCCTGTTTTAATCGGCGGAAAACAAAGCTTTTAATAAAGAATAGGTAACGTAATAACGAAGCAGTTACAGTTTAAAGCTGTTAAAGCATAAAATTATACGAACTGACATTTCGTAAATTATACTCACGTCTTGTATATTGCTGAAAATGTTGTCTTAAAGCAACACAATAAGCATAACATTTTTATTTATAATTGTCAACCTTGACTATAAAAAAGATTGTTGTTTATAGCTCAAAGTCGGCAAAGATTTTATGCAATTTATATATATAGCTCAAATGATTTGTGTACAAGTTGATATATCTCTGTTTAAAAATGATTATTTTACAAAAAATTTACAGTTTTTCATCTTAAATTTTTGTAAGATACTTGAAGAAACCAAATAAATGTAATATAATTATTACACCTTAATTTTTAGGAGGAATTTTTTATGTCAGTAAAAGTTGCAATCAACGGCTTTGGCCGTATCGGTCGTCTTGCTTTCAGACAGATGTTTGATGCAGAGGGCTATGAAGTAGTAGCTATCAACGATTTGACAGATCCCAAAATGCTTGCTAACCTTTTGAAGTATGATACAGCACAGGGCGGATACTGCGGTACAATCGGACAGGGACTTCACACTGTAGAAGCAGGCGAAGGCTCAATCATTGTTGACGGTAAGGAAATCACAATTTATGCTAAGCCCAACGCTGCTGAGCTTCCCTGGGGCGAGCTTGGTGTAGACGTTGTACTGGAGTGTACAGGCTTCTATACCTCAAAGGCTAAGAGCCAGGCTCACATTGATGCAGGTGCTAAGAAGGTTGTTATTTCTGCTCCCGCAGGCAACGACCTCAAGACAATCGTATTCAGCGTAAACGAGAACACACTCACGGCTGACGATACAATCATTTCTGCTGCTTCATGTACAACAAACTGCCTTGCTCCTATGGCTGATACTCTTAACAAGTATGCAGAAATCCAGAGCGGTATTATGTCAACAATTCACGCTTACACAGGCGACCAGATGATCCTTGACGGCCCTCACAGAAAGGGTGACCTCAGAAGAGCAAGAGCTGGTGCTGCTAATATCGTACCTAACTCAACAGGTGCTGCAAAGGCTATCGGTCTTGTTATTCCCGAGCTTAACGGAAAGCTTATCGGTTCTGCACAGAGAGTTCCCGTTCCCACAGGTTCAACAACTATCCTTACGGCTGTTGTTAAGGGTGATGATGTTACAGTTGACGGAATCAACGCTGCTATGAAGGCTGCTGCTTCTGATTCATTCGGTTACAACGAAGACCCCATCGTTTCTTCTGACGTTATCGGTATGAGATACGGTTCATTGTTTGACGCTACTCAGACAATGGTATCAAAGATTGCTGACGGTCTGTATGAGGTTCAGGTTGTTTCATGGTATGACAACGAGAACAGCTACACAAGCCAGATGGTAAGAACAATCAAGTACTTCGCTGAGCTGTAATCAATTGTTTTTCAAATCAGAGTTTACTGCCGCCACTGTCACGGGCTTTGGCGGCTTTTTGATTAAGGATAACTGCAATAATTAGTCCGCAGATATTCATATATATTGATGAAAACTCTTTATAAAGCCTGAAATATACAGTGAAAACGCATTTTTGTATAAGCTTTATTGCAAATTCTTAAATAATTTATTAATTCGATATGCCGTACTCTTGACAAACATATAAATGAATGTCATAATATTTACGTCAGAGTTTTTTGTGGCATATTTGACCATAAATACTTAAAAGGAGGATAATTACAATGGAAACATACGGATTGGAAAAGTTAGGTATAATAAATCCTACAGCGGTTTACCGCAACCTCACACCCGCTCAGCTTACGGAAAAGGCTTTGTTCCGTGGCGAGGGTACATTGAGCAACACCGGTGCTCTTGTTGTAAAGACAGGAAAATATACAGGCCGTTCGGCAAATGACAAGTTTATTGTTGATTCCGAGGGCGTTCATGATGAGATAGCATGGGGAAAGGTAAACAAGCCTATTTCTCAGGAGCTTTTTGATGCTCTCTATGAAAAGGTTATAGCTTATCTTCAGAACCGTGAAATATTCATATTCGACGGTTTTGCAGGTGCTGACCCCAAATATACTAAATCTTTCAGAGTTGTAAATGAGCTTGCTTCTCAGAACCTCTTCATTCATCAGCTTCTCCGCCGCCCCACAGCACAGGAGCTTGCTGACTTCAAGGAAGATTATACAGTTATTGCTGCTCCGGGCTTCAAGTGCATTCCCGAGCGTGACAAGACAAACAGCGAGGCTGCTATCGTTATAGATTACGAAAAGCACATAGTTCTTATCTGCGGAAGCCAGTATGCAGGCGAAATCAAGAAGTCCGTATTCTCGGTAATGAACTACATTCTGCCCAAGAACGGCGTTCTTCCTATGCACTGTTCGGCTAACATAGGCGATGAGGGCGATGCTGCCGTATTCTTCGGACTTTCAGGTACAGGAAAAACCACTCTGTCCGCAGACCCTAACCGTAAGCTTATCGGTGACGATGAGCATGGCTGGGCTGATGACTCCGTATTCAACTTTGAGGGCGGCTGCTATGCTAAATGTATCAACCTTTCTGCCGAAAATGAGCCTGACATCTATAATGCTATCAGATTTGGTGCTTTGGTAGAAAACGTTGTTATGGATCCCGATACAAGAGAATTTGACTTTGATGATGATTCTCTTGCAGTAAACAGCCGTGTAGGCTATCCCGTAGAATATATTTCAAATGCAGAGCTTTCAGGTATGTCAACAAGCGTTCCCAAGACAGTTATTTTCCTTACTGCCGATGCTTACGGCGTACTGCCTCCCATCTCAAAGCTTGACAAGAATCAGGCTATGTACTACTTTGTTTCAGGCTTTACATCAAAGCTTGCAGGTACTGAAATCGGCGTAAAAGAGCCTGTTCCTACATTCTCAACCTGTTTTGGTGAGCCTTTCCTTCCTCTTGACCCCTCTGTATACGCAAGTATGCTTGCTGAGAAGGTTGAAAAGGCAGGTGCTTCGGTTTACCTCGTAAACACAGGCTGGAACGGTACAGGAAAGAGAATGAAGCTTTCATATACCCGTGCTATGGTTACAGCAGCTCTCAACGGCGAACTTCTCAAGAGTGAATTTGTAAGTGACCCTTATTTCGGAGTTTCTGTTCCTACAACCTGTCCCGGTGTTCCCGATGAGCTTATGATTCCTGCAAACACATGGGAGAATAAGGACGAATACGAAGCTAAGGCTAAGCAGCTTGCAGCATCTTTTGTTGAGAACTTCAAGAAGTATACACATATGTCAGAGGAAGTTGTTAACGCAGGTCCTAAGGCATAATTGTTCTGATTTAATTGAATTTTTGAGAAGCCTCTGCAAGAGCAAGTCTTTTGCAGAGGCTCTTTGTTTTTGGTATAGTTCTGACTTAAACGCCATAAAGTTCAGGTCAAGCCTTTTTAAAGAATTGCCGGTTGAGGGCAGAGCCCTTGTCAGAATTTTTAAGGGTAGAACCCTTAAACTCTCAATACTTCAAATCGAAAATGCCGTTTAAACGGTATTTTGTAAAAGCAATTTCTCTTTAATTTGTTCTATATTGTATTAATCGTACTAATACAATTACTATAAAATAGCTATATCTACCAAACTTATAACAACTTTATAAATACTCGTTGACTTTAAACCTTGTATGATATATACTTAAATTGTATTAATTGAACTAATACAATTAATTTAAAGGTGTAGTTCAGAAAGGAGTTGGAGTTTTGTTTTCTATTGATTACCAAAGCAGAGAGCCTATCTATGAACAGCTTTATAATAATGTGATAAAGCTTCTGTCGCTTGGTGTGCTTGAAGCCGGTCAACAATTGCCGCCTGTACGACAACTTGCTGCTCAGCTTGGAGTTAATCCCAATACAGTTTCCAAAGCATATAAAAACCTTGAAAATGACGGAATTATATATTCCGTGGTCGGTAAAGGCTCATTTATCACTTCCGATACTAATGTAGCAGACGGGCAAAAAAGGGAAGCTCTGAAGGTTTTGAGGGAGAAAATAAGGGCGGCACTGGAAATTGGTATCCCGAAAGAGGATATTATTAATCTGATTGACGAAATCTATAACAAGGAGTGAGTTGTATATGATACAGATTGATAATGTATCAAAAAACTTTGGTGAGCTTCAGGCACTGAACAGGCTTTCACTATCTATAAGCAAAGGTACTGTATTCGGTTTGGTAGGCTCTAACGGAAGCGGAAAAAGTACGCTTCTGAGAATACTTTCGGGAGTGTACGAGCCCGACGGAGGAAAAATAACAATAGACGGAGAGGATATTCACGATAATGATAAAATAAGAAGCCTGTGCTGTTTCGTATCGGACTTTCCGTATTTTTCAAACAATGCAACGCTTTATAATATGTCCGTTCTTTACAGGTCTATATACAACAACTGGAGTGAGGAAAAATACAACAAGCTTTGCGGAATTTTTCCCATAGACGCAAAACAGAAAATTATCAGAATGTCAAAGGGTATGCAAAGACAGGTCGCTTTGATACTTGCCTTGTCGAGCTGTCCTGAATACCTTTTTCTTGATGAAATATTTGACGGGCTTGACCCGGTCATAAGACAGCTTGTCAAAAAGCTTATCATAAACGATATAACCGATAATAATATGGCTGTGATAATTGCCTCCCATAACCTGCGTGAGCTTGAGGATATTTGTGACCACATAGGCTTTCTTCATAAGGGCGGTATACTCCTCGAAAAGGAAATTGACGACTTAAAGCTCAATCTTCACAGAATTCAGGCAGCATATGACCAACAGCTTCCGCAGGATGCTTTCTCAAAACTGGACATCGTGAGCATAAAAAATAACGGCAAGCTGTATGAGATTGTTGCCCGTGGAGATATTGAAGCTATTACAAATTATATTAACAGTCTGAACCCTATATTCTTTGAGGCTCTCCCTCTTACCCTTGAAGAAATATTTATAAGCGAAATGGAGGTGGCAGGATATGACATCAACAATATCCTCGAACACGAAAAATAAAAACAGCTTCTTTGCACTGTTTAAATGGACTTTGCGTGAGTCTATACCCGTTACTGTAATATATTCTGCATTGTTATTTCTGGCTTTGCCTGTGCTTATATTATGTCTTGCGTCATCAGCAGATTATATGCTTTCCGCAACATATCACGTAATGACATTTCCTGTTTCATTTTCGGTATCTGTTTTTACGATATTCTTAGGTGCAAAAATATTTGCAGGATTTCACGATAAAAGAAGTGTGGATCTGTATTCCTCACTTCCGGTAAAGAAAATGACCTTGTTTCTGGCAAGATACACGGCAGGCTTGCTTATACTGGTTATTCCGCTGATAGTTATGAGTGCCTTGGGAGGACTTGTACCAAGCTTAGTCCATAACAGCGGCGAATATTTTGACGGCTATTTTTTCAATATTATGGGTAAATGTCTGGTTATGCTTTTTGCTGTTATTGCAGGATATACGATGTTTGCACTTCTCGCAATGCTTTGCGGAACAGTATCGGGTACAGTAATATCATATATAGCAATAAATGTACTATTTCCGATAATGATAGCTCTTGCTTTAAGAGCCTTTGAGGATATAGTTCCGGGTTTCAGCTGTCTGGGCAGATACGGTTTATTTAATTTACCTGTAAGAGTATTTATGCTGCTTTCTCCTATGGCGGGTACTTATATAGGCTCAATGATATACGCATTTTCCCCTGAAGGTTACGTTGGCAGTGAGTTCTTTGGTATATCATCAGCCGAATTTATAATATTCTGGTTAATTTTTACAGCTATAGCACTTACAGTTGCCTGCATTATTTCTAAAAAACGCAAAAATGAAAATGTTCAGAACTCATTTATATACAAGGCTCCGAAAATAGTTATTGTTATGCTCGCATCTGTAACCGCAGGTACTATGATGGCATACTTTTTCAGTATAACCTTTATGAAAAGTATAGTTAACGGCTTAAGCCCTACATTTGTCATTCTTTCTGGCGGATTGATAGGAGCAGCTATAGCTTTCTTAATTGCGACTTTGGTTTATAACCGTGGAGTAAAAGGCTTTTTAAAAGAAATACCCGTACTCGGAGTTTCCTATATTATATTTGTCATCGGTTATTTTTCCATGTCAACAGGCTTCTTTGGTGCAGACAGATATATTCCCGATGTTGAAGATATAGAATCGGTTATGTTATCTACTTCCTACAATGATACATCTCTGGACACTCAGATTGCGAGTCAGTCAGGGGATTATTCTATACAATCACAGTACCAGGAAAATTATTACTACGATAAAAATGACGGGCTTCAGCTTATGGACTACGAAATTAAAGACAGAAGCGTTATAGAAAATGTAACCAGAATGCAGAAGTGTATTATTGATACATACGATAAAAAATTTGATAATATGTACTACATAGCACAGGCTTATTATGATTATGAAACGCTGAACGGCGGCAATGAAGAATATTCCTCAAAAATCAGAAACATAGTGGAAATACGGTATAAGCTGAAAAATAATAAAACTGTACGCAGACAGTATCTGGCGGTATGCTGTGATGAGGAAAAGGTTAACCGCTATATTAATGATATTTTCTCCTCAGACGCTTATAAGAAACAGTATTTTCCTTTTCTTTATGAAGGTATGAGGGAACATCTCAGAAATATGTATGTATCTAATTTCTCATGGAATAATTATTACGATAGTGAATATGATGAATATAATAATGAACCTAATGATAATCCTAAAATAAATATTTTCGGAGAGCAAAAGCTGATGACTTTTTTTGATGCGTTTGAAAAAGATTTTATGGCAGATAAAAATATTTTCTACAATATGATAAATTATGATTTGTTAAGTTGTGGAATAATGAATGATGACGATACAAGCACTGATAATAAGGTAACTTCAATTGATATGAAATTTGAACAGGACAGAAGAGACAGCACAAAAGAGTTTCAGTATTACATTCCCCGTGAAAGCTATAAAAATACTTGGAAGCTTGTAGATGAGTATTCCAAAGGGTCAGTCAGCGAGGATACTGACGTTTTTTTGAGAATATCAAGATAGCGTGGCAGTGTTTCAGGAGACTTAAGGATATTTTCCATAAGCCTCCTGTTTTAACGTGAGTCCGTTAAAGAAAAACATAAAGTTCAGGTCAAGCCTTTTTAAAGGCTTGCGGTTTCCAAAGGCAGAGCCTTTGGTGGGATTTTTAAGGGCAAAGCCCTTAAACTACTTGTCATAACATAAAGAAAAGCGGTTGTAGTGCTAAAATTTGTAAAAGCACTACAGCCGCTTTACAGTATGGATTTCTTTTTAAGGTCATTTATAAATTTATCAGTATCCGATACAGCTTTGTCAAGAGATACATCATAATCTTTGGTAAGAGCCTCTGCAATTTCCTGTACAGGCATACCATTTTCGAGAAGCCTCCATATAAAAGCTCCCGTTTCGTTCATAGTAATAATGGAGTTGAATTGCTTTGAGCTGTCACCTAAAGGAATGAGGAGAAATTCACCTGCAATTTCCCGAAGCAAAAAATTATTTTTCATGAGTTCACCTTGATCTGACGATAAAATTTATGTGAAAATATATAAAAATTCCTATTATAAAAATCATACCAATTGATTATACTATTTTTTGAGTTAATAATCAATAGATTTTACATCAAATTATTTGCATAACCGAATGTGTAACAATTGTAAAAAATTTTGTTTATGATATAATCATTATGTTGCAATATTGACGGAATAAGGGGGTTATGCACTTATGCTTCTAAAGATAGCGAAGGATAAGAAGGAGCAGATAGTAAACTTAAAGGAAGAACTTATGTGGCTGGCAGGTATGAGCCGACAGTATAAAAAGGAAATATCTGCGGTAACTCTTGTATCCGTACTCAGCAGCATATTCAGTCTTACAACAAGTTTATGCCTGAAATACGTAATAGATGCTGTAACAGGTAAAAGCAGAGCAAGTGTATTGTACATAGCAGTACTTGCGGTAATTCTTATGCTGAGCAGGATAGGCTTTTCGGCGATAAGCTCAAGAATAAGGGTAAGAATATCGGTAAAAATTCAGAATGAGCTTCAGATAAAGGTATACAGAACCATATTCAATGCACAGTGGGAAAGTCTGAGGGAATACCGCAAGGGTGACCTTATAAACAGACTTAACAGCGATGTAAGCGAGGTATCAAACGGAGTTATAAACTGGTGGCCTAACGTCCTGACGGTACTCACGCAGTTCATATACGCATTTGTGCTTATTGTTATGAATGATCCTGCAATGGCATTCATAGCTCTTATGTCAGCACCCGTATCGGCATTTATGTCAAGATTTATGATAAGACGTATGCACGAGCATAATTTAAAGGTAAAAGAGCTTAATGCCGATATGATGTCATATCAGGAGGATTCATTCCACAATTTACAGTATATAAAATCTTTCGGAATAGCAGGAATAATAAACAGAAAGCTTGAAGATAAACAGCTCAGCTACAAGGAAGAAATGATGGACTATAACAAGACCTACATACTGATGAATACCATTCTCAGGCTTGTGGGAATTGCCGTGACGTTCATATCGTATGCGTGGGGAATTTACAGATTATGGGAAGGCGTTATTACATACGGAACTATGGTAATGTTCTTACAGCTTACACTGACACTGTCAAGTTCGTTCAATTCTCTGCTGAAGGTTATACCGTCAACCATAAATCTGGGAACTTCCGCATCAAGAATAATAAGTCTTGAAAGCCTGCCCTCAGAGGTGACAGAGCCGTCCGAAGCCGAAAAGAACTTCATAGAAAAAAGCTATGACAGCGGAGTAAAAGTAAACTGCGAAAATATAACCTTTCACTACAGCGATGAACCTGAGGTTAATGTACTGGATAAAACTTCATTCAAAACGGAAATAGGCGAAACAATAGCGATTGTCGGAGGGTCGGGCATAGGCAAGACTACATTTTTCAGGCTTCTTCTGGGAATACTTGAATGCAGTGACGGAACTATAAGCCTGGAAAATATTTACGGTGAAAAAATACCTGTAAGTGCATCTATGAGAAAGCTTTTTGCATATGTACCGCAGGGCAATACTATTATAGAAGGTACTGTTGCGGAAAATCTCAGACTTATAAAACCCGATGCTACAGATGAGGAAATAATTTCAGCCCTGAAGCTTTCCTGTGCATATGATTTCATAAAGAATTTGCCCGATGGAATAAATTCCTATGTAGGAGAAAGCGGCAAGGGTTTTTCCGAAGGTCAGATTCAGAGAATTTCCATAGCAAGAGCATTGATAAAAAATGCTCCCGTACTTCTGTTTGATGAGGTCACATCTGCACTTGACGAGGAAACAGAACTCAGGCTTCTTGAAAATATAAGAAAACATCTTAAAAACAAGACAGTAATATTTGTAACTCACAAGCTTAATGCACTGGAAATTTCGGACAGAATATTAAAAATAGAAAACAGAAAATTTACTCAGATAAATTATAATATAAAACGTTCGGACTGAGTTTTTCCGAAACAGACTGTGCCTGATTTCAAGAAAATTCAGGCACAGCTTCCGATTGTCAACGCAGATATGCTATTTTAAAATATAAGAAATATCGTCTACAATCTGTCCCAGAGCGTTCATAGCATCATTCGTCTTTCGTTTCAGAGTTCTCGGACTTTTCTGCATAACCTTGTTGCTGACATATCCCACGGCAGCACCTGCGGCTACTGCAAGAGCAACACCCTTGGCGATATTCATAGCATTTTTAGCCATTTTTATACACCTCCGATATTTTACGGATAAATATAAAGCTGTTGTCAATAATTTAATTCGGTTAATGATAAATCACTCCCCGAAAATATTTTGTACAGATATAAAAAATTTATAATAGAAAGGAAATAATAAAATTATGTCAGAATTAAATGTAGTTCTTGTAGAGCCTGAAATTCCGCAGAATACGGGAAATATAGCCAGAACCTGTGCGGCAACAGGTGCAAGACTTCACCTTGTAAGACCGCTAGGCTTCAGTATAAGCGAAAAAGCCGTAAAAAGAGCAGGGCTTGATTACTGGGATTTGCTCGATATTACAGTTTATGACAGTACAGACGATTTTTTTGAAAAAACAAAGGGCGGTAAATACTACTTCTTTTCCACAAAGGCAAAGCACGTTCACTCGGATATAAGCTACCCTGACGGTGCATATCTGCTTTTCGGACGTGAAACGGCAGGACTTCCCGAAAAACTTCTGCACGATAACCCCGATACAACCGTAAGAATACCTATGATAAGCGAAGCAAGAAGTCTGAATTTATCTAATTCCGTGGCGATAGCGGTATACGAAGCTCTCAGACAATGGAACTATCCAAAGCTTTTGTGCAAAGGAGAACTGAGAAATTACAGCTGGAATGATTAAGCGTAATTGATAAATTTATACAAATAAATATTTAATTTTAATCTTGTTCCGAAATAACACGGACACAGGCATATACTGCCGATGTCTGCATGGCACTTCGCTCATTTACCCTTTTTCCGGATGCACTCTGTCCAAGAAAGAAACTGTATGCGCTACCCGCTGTCCTGTTCGTGGGTGCATCCCTTGATTTAAAAATCCCACTAAATATTCCCATAATTTCCACCATCCTTTTCTAAAAATGGGCATAATAAAAGCACCAACCATTTCTGATTGATGCTCTATCAATTATTACTGTTCTACAAAATTCTTAAATGCCTTCAAAGCATTTATGCAGATTTTATGTGATTTCATGCCAATATCTTCATATATTCCGCCATAATCATATTTAGGAATAATAACACTTATATCTTTGGCAAGCTGAGATATATCCATATTTTCATTTTTACAAACCAGTTCTATTCTGTTGCAATAGCAGTATACGGTACTTTTTTTTCCAGACTTCGTATATTCCGATAGTCCAAGTGATACTAAGTATTCATAAAATTCTTCTAACATACGCTAAAACCACCTCCGTAAACTGATTGTATCATAAAAATATGCAGCCGACAATAGATTCTGAAAAATCATAGATGGTTGCAATCAGAATACCAGCAACCCTCTTGTGTCATACACACTTTCAGAAGGGTCATTACCACAACGGATTGCTCTGTCAAGTGCCATGATCGTTGCAATGGCGCCGTCAATCTTTTCAGTCGATTTTTCCTTATCTGCCTTGATGTTTCCTGCAGGATCAGTACGAATAAAGATGTTGTCCATATTCCAACGAAGAACCGGATGACCACCATGTGCAATTCTTTGTTCAAGCACAAGTTTCATCAGTTCCTTAGTCGGGGGACTCATATCCTTGAATCCCTGTCCGAAAGGCACAACGGTAAATCCCATGCCTTCCAAATTCTGAACCATCTGTACTGCTCCCCAACGGTCAAAGGCAATCTCTCTGATGTTGAATCTCTCACCAAGACTTTCTATGAAATTCTCGATGTATCCATAGTGAACAACATTTCCTTCCGTAGTCTGCAGATAGCCTTTTCGTTCCCAAAGATCATATGGAACATTGTCTCTTCACACTCGAAGGTCAAGCGTATCTTCCGGCACCCAAAAATAAGGGAGAACTACAAACTTGTCATCATCATCAAGAGGTGGGAACACAAGCACAAATGCTGTAATATCCGTTGTACTGGATAAGTCCAGTCCTCCGTAACATACACGACCTTCCAGGTCATCTTCATTTACAGCAAAATCACAGGCATCCCAACCGTCTTTAAAATAATGTGATAAAATAGCTGGGATACATAACGACACAAGTAGTGCTAAGCACGTAAATCTGATTACGGTACATTGTATTGTTCGGATTGCGTATGCCTGCTTGTGTTTTTTATTTTATTTATTTCAGAAACGGAGAAATTATTATGCCAAGAAATCAATTTCAAAGAATGATATTTGCCCTTATAACGGTAATTATTACCGTACACGCTTTTGTTTTTTACAATATTTACGTGCTTAACGGAGATATGCTGAGAAGCTTTAACTATACAAGCAGTGTTCTTACGGCGGTAAACAAGCAGGGCGGAATAATGATGTTCGGTGTTATGCTGCTACTGTGGGCTGTAGTTTTGGTGGAGTTTGCTTTTGCCTATACGCTTGAGGTATTATTGGGAAGTCCTCTGTCTTTTAAGATAGCTTCAAAGATGTTGGATATGAGAAATACGCCTCACATTATTTTTGAGGGGGCAATTATTACGGTAACAGTTGCTATTATGTGTCCCGCAATGAGTTTTATTGCAGCAGTTATTTATTTTCCGTTTTCGGAGGGCTTTAATTTAATGGTATTGTTATGTCATTGGTTTAAGCTTATTTGTTTTAATCTTCCGTTTGCATTTTTTTCACAGCACTTGTTTATACAGCCTGTTGTAAGAAGAATTTTCAGGTTGATTTTCAGAAATGATATAAAAATACGGGAAACTGCACAGGATAAATAAAGCCCAAAATTTATTATTTAAGTATACGGAAAATATCAGAATTATTTTTATTAAAAGTAAATTTACAGTTTATTTAAACATAATTTTTTGGAATAGTCATATTGCATAAAAATATATAAATTTTTTGTGTTTGTTAAAAAGCCGGTAAAGGTTATCCTGTATAAAATTTAGGTATAGTTTTTGTAATAATAAACGATTTTACAGTTAGGTAGTCAAAAGGCATTGTATTTTTTTATTAAATTAATTATAATGGTAATTGCTTAAATATGCTTATATTGGCGAAGAAAAAAGGAGGAATTCAAATGGTTACAAGACCAAGAAAAGTATTGAGCATTTTGTTGGCATCTACAATGCTTGCATCGATGTTTTCACTGCCTACAGCAGTATCAGCAGCAGATACACAGGCTGAAACATCAGGTGCGGGAACATTGGCAAGCTACTATTCAACAAATAGTACAGGTGTCGGTGTTAAAAAGAGCATCACAGTAGACGGCGAAATTTCGGACTGGGACAGTTCCATGCTTATCGCACAGGGTACGGCAAACGATGACCCCCGTGTATACCGTCCCGATTCAATGTATGAGGTTGGAATAGATGACTATGCACTCTATGGTGCGTGGGACGATACTAACCTCTATCTTATGTGGGAAATGACTAACGTTCAGGACGTTGTAGCAACAGGAGATAATTTCCCTCTCACTCAGGGTACACTGTATATGAATCAGAACCTTCCGTTCTTCATAGCAATAGACACAGGCAAGTCAGACGCTATAGGAAATGACGGAAAAACTGCTACAGGCGGTACAATATGGGATTCGGGAATTTCGTTCGGAAACAGCTTTAACAGACTGATTGCTATATCAACAAACGGAGCAAACGGCCCTTATATTTACGGCGGCGACAGCTCAGGTCTGAATGCTGTAGAAATATACAAGCCCACTACAGCAGGTATAGTGTTCAAATACGGAATGGGTATAATAAGCAAGAATGTTTATGGTATAAACGGTGCATACGGTGCTAACAACGGCAGAGTTGTAGGCGATATGTGTAATGATTCAGCTGCATGGGTTGACTTCAACACAAAGGGACACAACAGCAGTACAATGGACTTCCATTATGAAATGTCAATCCCTCTCGAAAAGCTCGGAATCACAAGCAGTGATATTGCAAACAACGGTATAGGTGTTCTGCAGGTTGCTACATCAGGTAAATCAGGTATGGACTGTCTGCCTTATGACCTTTCAATGAATGACAACGCAGACCTTGATGACGCAGCAGGCTCACAGGAAAAGAACAGCTTTGAAAAGAGTGATGCAGACCATATCACAGCTCCTTTTGCAAGAATAGGTAAGGGCGGCTCTATCATTCCTACACAGAAGCCTACATCAAAGCCTACTACAGCAACACAGAAGCCTACATCTGCAACTCAGTCACCTACATCTGCTACTACAGGCGGAGATAACGTAACAGGAACAAAGTCTGTTAAGGTTGCAAAGGGCGATGTTGTAACCTTCAACATCAAGGCAACATCTTTAACAAAGAGTATAGCTGCTTACAGACTTACAACAGCATACAGCAAGGCTGATTTTGAGCTTGATACTTCATACAGCTCAGACGGTGTAAATACACTCGGAGCATCAGACGGTACGGAAACCATAAATACACATACCGCAGGAAAAGTAAAGTCTGCTGTTATGGCTAAGGACGGTTCACCCTACGATATTTCAACGGCAAAAACCTTGCAGACAATAAAGCTCAAGGCTTTGAAGGCAGGTACATTTGACATTAAATATACTGTTGATGAACTGGTTGACAGTGCAGGCAGTGACCTTGCTTCCAACGGAAAGGTAAACAGTTCTGTTACAGTAACTGCTTCCACATCAATAAAGCAGGCTACAAAACCCGTAACAGGTACAACAAGCATAGCTGTAAAGAAAGACGATACAGTAGTACTTAATGTAAACCTCAAGTCAGCAACAGCTCTCTACGGCTTTAACACAGATATTAATTATGACAGCACACTGCTCACGCTCAGTAAGGTTGAATATCCTAACTTTACAGACGGAACAACCACAAAGAATACAACTACAGCAGGATTGATTTCCGCTATCGGTGTAGGAAGCCCTACAAGAACATACAACTACAAGACAGAAAAAACTTTGATAAGAGCTACTTTCAAGGCTAAGGCAGCAGGTACGGCTAAATTTACACACCTTATGAAAGAGGTTGTAGGTCTTGACCTTAAAAATCAGTTCGATGAAAGCACAGGTAAGAGTACAGTAAGCACAACTACATCTAATCTTGTAGCAAAAATTTCAACTCCTGTTACTTATATCGGTTCAATCAGCAAGACAATAACAGTTGCAAAGGGCGATGTTGTATCATACGTAGTCAAGGCTAATACAGGAAGCACTAAATTCAAGAAGTATGTGCTTACAACAAGTTATGACTCAGCAGCATTCACACGTGACACATCTTACAGTTCAGACGGTGTAAGCACACTGAAACTCAAGCAGGGCGGAACAGAGTCTGTAAACGTAAGCACAGCAGGTAAGATAGTTGCTACAGTAACAGCTGCATCAAATAAATCTTATACAGCTTCAACAGCCACAAACCTTGAAATAGTAAGACTTAAGGCTTTGAAGGCAGGTACATTTACCGTTTCTTCAACACTTGACAGTATGACAAATTCAAGCGGCACAGCTATGACAAGCAGCAACGTAACTCTTACAGGTTCACTCTCAAAGGTTGCTACATACATCGGTTCATACAGCAATTCAGTAAAGGTTGCAAAGGGCGACGTTATAGCATATACAGTTAAGGTAAAGACATCTTCAAAGTTCAACAAGTATGTTGTTACAACAAAGTATGATTCAACTGCATTCGACCGTTACACTACTTACAGCACAGACGGTGTAAATACAATAAAGGCAGCTCAGGGCGGTAAGGAATCCGTAGATGTAGCTACAGCAGGCACAATAAAGGCTACGGTAACGGCTGCAACAGATTCACCTTACACAGCTTCAACATCAACAAACATAGTAATAATCAAGCTTAAGGCTAAGAAGGCTGGTACATTCACAATTTCTTCAACACTTGACAGTATGCTCAATGACAAGAATACTGCTCTTACAAGCGGTAATGTATCTGTTACAGGTTCACTCACAAAGAGCGAAGTTGACGATACAAAACTTACATCAGTCAGCAGAAGCATTCAGGTTAAGCTCGGCGAAGTTATCGTTTACACAGTAAAGGCAAAGACATCAACAAAGTTCAGCACATATAAGATAACAACAACTTATGATTCAACAGCTTTCGACCGTTACACAGGTTACAGCACAGACGGTGTAACAACCATCAAGCTTAATCAGGGCGGTACGGAAAGCGTAAACACAAGCACAGCAGGAAAGGTTATAGCTACAGCTACCTGCAAGAGCGGTACACCTTACACAGCTTCAAGCGAAACAAATCTCCAGATAATCAAGCTTAAAGCTAAGAAGGCAGGTACATTCACAATCGGAGCAACAATCAACTATATGAAGAACACTTCAAATGTTGCTATGACAACAAGTAATGTTTCACTCAGAAACACAGCTTCAGTAGTTGTTCCTTTCACAGATTCAAGAACTGTAACAGTTACAAAGGGTCAGACAGTTGACTATATAATAGCAGTTACACTTCCTAACAAGGGTTACGATATAAGCGGCTGGACAGTAGATGTAAACTATGACAGCGATATACTGGGAGTATCAACTACATTTGCAAACGGCAAGAAGTTTGCAGTAGGTGACGCTGCTATAAATTATGCTACAGGTGCTACAACTACATCGGCTTCGCTGCCCGGCGGAAATATGGCAACTGCTAACTTCTCCACAGACGGAAAAGTAACCATAATGGACGTTAAATCAGACGGTCTGGGTCTTAAAGGAAAAACAACCAAGCTTGTTTGCGTAAGATTTACAGCTAAAAAGGCTGGCACAGCTATTCTTTCATACTCAGTTACAAAGTTTGTAAACACAAAGATGAACACTGTTTACATTAACGGTAAGTATCAGCCTATCAATGATGCAGAGTTCAATATGTATGTTAAGAAGTTCTGATTATCTCTGTTTTGACTATATCAAATAACTGAAAAAAGGCAGACACTGCGAAAGTGGTGTCTGCTTTTTAGTAATTCAGCTTGAAAAAGGATTGATGTATAAATGAATTTGATTTTAAAAAAATCGGCGGCATTTTTGTTGGTTTTTCTGACAATGATGTTTGTTGGTGTAAGCTCAGTATTTGCGGATAACTCCGTGACTATAAGCGGAAATAAGTGCAGCAGCGGCGATACCATTACATATATCTGTATGATTCAGACTGATAAAAGACTTTCGGGTATAAACGCAACATTAAAATATCCTGCGGCTTCTCTGGAGCTTCAGAAGGATACTGTAAATGTTCCAAATCTCGGTATGACTATAGCAAATACAAACGATGAGGGGCAGATAAGATTTATCGGTGTAAATGCTCAGGAGGGATTTGACTTTACCAAAAAAAATCTTCTTGTATCGGCTACATTCAAGGTTAAAAATGACGCTAAGGACGGAAGTATAGAAATAAACTTTGAGGAAGTTACAGATGTTGAACCTGCTGAAGTGGATATGGAAAAGCTTGTTGTTGAGGAAACCGTCAAAAAAGGAAGCTATGACGGCACTATTGTAAATCCCGACAGCGGAGATGAATATATAAAAGAAGAGGCTGCTCCTGTTGATAATAAGAATACGGTAATAATAGTAACAGCCGTTTCAGCAGCGGTTATTATAATTGTGTTATCGGTTATAGTTTCGCTGAAGAGAAAAAAGGACGAAAAGGCTGTGAAAGATAAAACATAAAGTTTAGGTCAAGCCTTTTCAAAGGCTTGCGGGTCGAGGGCAGAGCCCTCGTCAGGATTTTAAAGGGTGAAACCCTTTAACGGAAAGTTTAAAAATGCCCTGATACCGTTTGGCGGTATCAGGGCAAAGTATTTTCAAAAGTGCCTTGAAAAAAAGCATTTTTGTTTTATTACGTGTTGTTAAAGGGCGTTGCCCTTTAAAATCCCACCAAAGGCTCCGCTTTTGGAAACCGTGAACTTTTGAAAAAGTTCAATCAAAACTTTTATGGTTTTCTCCGTCAGAATTTCTGCGAAAGCTTATCTTCTTTTTCCGAACAGTGCAAGTACACGCAGGAAAATATTTATATAGTCAAGATATATCGACAATGCACTGAGTATGCTTGTTTTTTCAAGCAAAGCTTCATTTCCGCTGTTCTGAATGGCATAAAATTCTCTTTTTATTTTGTAGTTGTCAAATATGGTAAAGCCCATAAATACAGCTACAACAACCGCATTTATGATTATATCGTTCAGTTCGGAACGGATAAAGAAGTATGAGATTAAAGAATAAACCAGTATACATATAAGGCTTACACTAAGTATATATCCAAGCTTTGACATATCTCTTTTTGTGATAATACCTATAACTGCAAGAGCAAAATATATACCTGATGTTACTGCAAAAGCCGATATTACCGAACTGAAGGAATACGCAAGAAGTACGGGTGTAATCAGTATGCCTATATCTGCTGAATAAAGTATGAATATAATCTTTGCAGCGAGCGGCGGAAGTTTTGCAACAACCAAGCCTAAAATTACTACAAATACAAGGCTTGCCGCAGATGCTCCCAAATACATTGAATAGTGATTTATTACAAACTCAGAAACCGATTCAGAGTTGAACATCATATACAGAGCCAGACCAAAGGTAATTGCAAGACCGAAGAACATCCACAGATAAGTTTTAGCCATATATTTTGCAAGAGTGTATGATGAAGTCTGAGTAAATGTCTGGTTCAGATCTGCACCATAGGGCTGATTATTGTAGTAGCTGTTGTTGTTCTGGTAGTTATTCTGATAGTTATTATAGCTGTTGCTGCGGTTATAGCGGTTGTTCTGATTATAGTTTCCGTAGTTTCCATTTCCGTTGTAACCGTCACTGTAGTAAACATCGCCGTAATAGCTGTCATAATGATTGTCATTATTATTTCTGTTGTTATTCTGCATAGATAATGAACCTCCCTTTATATCATAAGTTATCAGACATATTTTATGCAGTCTGAAAATGTTTTTGACTTTATGAACTCAACGTTTTCAAATTGTCTGCCGAGTTTTTCAACGAGTAAATCTGTTACCAAATCCTCTGTTTTGTAGTGACCTGCTTCTATGACTGTAAGCCCCATATCGTTGGCTTCCAGAATTACATTATGTTTTATTTCACCCGTAACAAAAGCGTCCGCACCGAGTTCCTTTGCACGATATATATAACTGCCGCACGCACCTCCTGCGAGGGCAACACGTCTGATTTTATTGCTGCTGTCGGTATATCTTACACCTTCACAGTGCAGCTTTTCCTTGGTATATTCTGCAAGCTGCCTTGGTGTGAGCGGATTTTCCGCACTGAGATTTCCCAAAGCCATTCCGTCGGTGAGCGTAAATTCTTCAAGACACATAGCCTCCGCAAAACAGGTATTTACTCCGGGATTGGAGAGATCTAAATTTGTATGGGCAGAGATTGCATTAATTCCGCACTGAGCAAGCATATATACAACGTTGTTACTGACAAGACTTTTCAGCGGTGTGAATATCACGGGGTGATGACTTATTACAAGGTCAGCACCTTCTTTCTGAGCTTCTTTTACAACGTCAGCGGTTATATCAAGAGCTACTAACGCTTTTTTTACAAAAGCATTTTTGTCGCCAACCATAATCCCGACATTATCAAAATCCATAGCCGTATCAAACGGTGCAAAGCTGTCTATATACTTGTATATGTCATAAACTTTAGTCATAATAGGTATTTCTCCTGTTTTGGAATATTGAAGCATAGCCAATCCGTATTCAATATATTTTTTTGCTTCGGGACTGTAAGGGTCGGCTGAAAGAATACCGTTTCCTTTTTTACAAAGAGAAGCTGATATTTTTTCAATGTAACGTCTGTCACATTCAGAATGAAGCGGATTTATTTCTCCGTAATATATTTTGAGATTATCGCTGAAAGCTTTGCATTCGCCTGAGTAGCAGACACTCATTACGGTATACAGCTTTCCCTCAGCTTCGACAGCTTTTTCAAGTTCGATATAAAATCCGTTGCCATACAGATATTCTCTGAGTTTTTCAGGTTTTGTCATAGGCTGTAAAACAAGATGATATTTTCTATCCCTTAGCCATTCGGCATTATCTATAATTCTTGCTATAAGCTCTCCGCCCATACCTGCTATTACAATATCGTCAGCCTCATCGGCGGATATTTCGGAAAGCCCGTCAGAAATTCTTGTTTCAATCATATGCTCCAGTCCGAATTTTTTTACCGCACTTGTGCCGCTTCTGAGCGGTGCTTCATTTATATCTGCCGCTATTGCACATCTGACAAGATTGTTTTTGCAAAGCCATATTGGGAGATAGGCGTGGTCTGTTCCTATGTCGGCAAGACGGCTGTTTTTCCGTACAAGCTCCGCACAAAGCTTTAGTCTGTTATCAAGCCCGAATGATTTATTGTTCATACATAACCTCCGTAAAACAAAGGTGTAAAAATATGGTGACCGATGCAGCGTAAAAAACACGGAACATCAATCACCCGACGAAATTCTGAATATAGTTCAGAAGCCTGAATTACTTCTCAGCTCCCATTACAGCGTTAATCTTAGAAAGAATGTCGTCAACATTAACTCCGTGTACTGCACATGCGTCCTCAAGACTTTCGCCTCTGGAAGCAGGACAGCCAAGACAGTGCATACCCATACTCATAAAGATAGGTGCTACAGCTGCATTCTGGTCAAGAATATCTCCAATCAATGTATCTTTAGTAATCTGCATAATAGTTTCCTCCAATCTGTATACAGTATTTCATAGCTATTATACCCCAAAGCTTATTTTTATTCAATGGTTTAACGCAAAATTTTTACAATAGTCTGAGCGTCGCTGCGGCGATTGCAGCCCTGCGGATTCCGCAGGAAAAAGTGCATATGCACTTTTTCGACAAAATACGAACGTATTTTGTCGGCTGCAATCGCCAAGTTAAGCGAAGCCGCAGATTTTGTGGTGATACAATAATGCGAAGCCGTTTTAAAACGGCTTCGCCACAAATCATATAAAATTTATTCAACCGTAACTGATTTTGCAAGATTACGGGGCTTATCAACATCATTACCTCTTTGTACAGCCGCATAGTAAGCTATGAGCTGCAGGGGAACAGCGGCAGGAATAGGCATAAGAACATCGTCTATTTTAGGTACAGTAATGAGGTAATCATAGGCTTCATGGTCTATTTTGAAGTCCTCTCTTGCAACAAGAATTACCATAGCTCCTCTTGCTTTTACCTCTTTTATGTTGCTGATAGTTTTTTCAAGAAGCTTTTCCTGAGTAGCAACAGCAATTACAGGCATATTATCCGTTATCAGTGAGATAGTACCATGCTTGAGCTCACCTGCGGCATAAGCTTCACTGTGTATGTAAGAAATTTCTTTAAGCTTGAGAGATCCTTCCATACTTAAAGCATAATCAAGACCTCTTCCTATGTAGAGCAGACTGTCGGCAGCAGCGAGCTTTGTGGCAACAAACTGCGGCATAGAAAGGTTTTCACTGAGAATTCTATGTATAATTGAGGGAGTAAGTTCAAGATGCTGAGTAAGTGTACAGCACTCTTCCTCAGTTATTTTACCTTTTGCGAGAGCAAGCTCGAAAGCAAACAGGTACATAACGGAAAGCTGAACGATATAAGCCTTTGTTGAGGCAACAGCTATTTCAGGGCCTGCATGGGTATATATGAGCATATCTGCCTCTCTTGCGATAGAACTTCCCTTAGCGTTTACGATACCCAACGTTTTAGCACCGAGTTCTTTGGAAAGTCTGAGAGCTGCAAGGCTGTCGGCGGTTTCGCCCGACTGGGAGATTATTATAACCAAATCACCCTCTTCTACGATGGGTTCTCTGTATCTGAATTCCGAAGCAATATCTACTACAACGGGAACTCTTGCAAGCTTTTCAATGACGTATTTGCCGACCATACCGGCGTGCATAGCAGTACCGCAGGCAACAATGAAAATCTTTTTGAAGTCCTTTATCTTATCAAGTGTAATCTGGCATTCCTCAAGATTGGGCATACCGTTTGATATACGGGGTCTGATAGTAGTGTTGATTGAATCGGGCTGCTCGTGAATTTCCTTTATCATAAAGTGAGGATAACCGCCTTTTTTGGCAGCTTCTGCGTCCCAGTCAGCAGTCAGGAGAGTTTTTACTTTTTTATCTCCTTGTTCATCATATATATTAACGCCGTCTTTGCTTATCTCAACTATTTCACCGTGTTCAATGAGGTAGTAGTCCTTTGTATAGTTTATAATTGCGGTAACGTCAGAAGCTATGAAAAACTCGTCCTTACCTACTCCGACTATAAGGGGACTTTCTTTTCTTGCAGCATAAATCATATCGGGGAAATCCTCGAATACAATTCCGAGGGCATAAGAGCCTTCAAGTCTGGCAACAGTATTTTTTATGGTTTCAAGCGGATTCATAGGGCTTTTCTTATAGTAAAAGCCGAGAAGCTTTGCAACTACCTCAGTATCGGTATCGCTGAGGAACTTCTGACCCTTTTCAATGAGTAAATCTTTCAGCTCCTTGTAATTCTCGATAATACCGTTATGAACGATAGCAACCTTTTCGCCGCTGTGGGGGTGAGAGTTTACATCAGAGGGCTTTCCGTGAGTAGCCCATCTTGTATGACCTATACCTGTAGTACCTTCGGGTTTTCCGTCACTGAGCATTTTATTTCTAAGGTTGTCAAGTCTGCCCTGAGATTTTTCAACTCTTATATTGCCGTCCTCAAAAACAGCAATTCCGGCGGAGTCATATCCTCTGTATTCAAGCTTTGTTAGTGCTTCAACAAGCACGTCGCTGCAATCTCTGTATCCGCAGTATCCTACAATTCCACACATAATTTTATCCTCCAAAAAACTAAATATTATAACTGTAAATTTCTGTTTATCAGGAAGTGCTGACACTTTCCTGAACACTTGTGTTTGTTTGATTGTTATCTGTATTGTTTATTTTATGCTTAAAGGTAGGCACCATATGCTCAAGCATTTCCAGAGTTTTTTCTGAATTGTTGCTGTAGGCAAATTCTTTAAGATTTTCATAATTTCGGATAAAGCTGTCACGCTCTATCTTTATCTGTTTGCCGATAAAAATTTTATTGTTGGCGGTATTCTTCAAGTCCTCCTCGTCCATAAGAAGCTCTTCATAAAGCTTTTCACCGGGACGCAGACCTGTAAATTTTATCGGAATATCCTTGTACGGAACTTTGCCGTACATTCTTATAAGATTTTCGGCGAGCGTTACTATTTTTACGGGAGCACCCATATCAAGTACGAATATCTCTCCGCCCTTAGCCATAGCACCGGCTTCAAGAACAAGTGAAACTGCTTCGGGTATGGTCATAAAGTAACGTATTACCTCAGGGTGAGTTACTGTAACAGGTTTACCTGCTTCTATCTGACGCTTGAACAAGGGGATTACAGAACCGTTTGAACCAAGTACATTACCAAATCTTGTGGTAACGAACTCAGTTTCTGACCCCGACTGAGCCATATACTGTACAATCATTTCACAGCAACGCTTTGTAGCTCCCATAACGTTGGTAGGATTTACCGCCTTGTCGGTGGAAATCATTATAAACTTTCTGACACCCGTAAGGTCGGAAAGCTTTGCAACGTTGAAAGTGCCGACAACGTTATTTTTGACAGCCTCTTCAGGAACTGCCTCCATAAGTGGAACGTGCTTGTGAGCTGCTGCATGAAATACAAGCTCAGGTTTATATTTATCGAAAATAAGCTCCATTTTTTCGTAATCTCTTACGGAAGCAATCAGAGCAACAAGATTAAGCTTGTCGCCGTAGTCCATAAGCATTTCCTGCTGTATATCGTAAGCGTTATTTTCGTAAATATCTACTATTATAATCTGTTTTGGATTGAATTTTGCTATCTGTCTTACAAGCTCCGAACCTATAGAACCTCCGCCGCCTGTTACCATACATACCCTGCCGTTTATAAGCCTTTTTGTATCTTCATTGTCAAATGAAACAGGAAGGCGACCAAGTAAGTCCTCAACGTTTATATCATTGAGCTGACTTATTACGGTAGGAGCTTTATCACTTTTTTTGCTTACTTTATATTCATCAAAAATCAGATTTCCCACATAGGGTATAACTTTTATTTTACAGGTTGTTTTAGAACATTCCCCGAGTATTCTTCTTCTGTCATCTTCGGAACAAGAGGGAATTGCCATAAGAATTACATCTATGTTTTCATCTTTGCAGATAGTTTCTATTTTTCTTGTAGTTCCTATAACTGGTATAGTCTGTATTTTCTGTCCCGTAAGGGATTTGTTATCATCAACGATGCCCACTATATGGTACTGCCTTGCGACCTCATCGCTTTCGGAAGCGTTTAAGATTTCCTTTATGATTAATTTTCCTGCACGTCCTGCACCAACAATCAGGGTTCTTTTCTTATACATATTTTCGCCGACGGAAACCAGTTTCAGAAAGGTTTTTCTGAACGCAAGCCTGAAGGCAATTACACCTATTACCGAGATAATGTATTCTATTATGAAGAATATGTAAAAGGAATCCAGATTTGTATCTGCAGAAAACGCTCCTGTAACAGCAGTCAGAAGAACCACAGCCATATCTATAGTTATTCCGAGTATGCAGGAAATATAGTCTTTTGCGTTGAAATACCGCCACATCTTGCTGTAAGCTCCGCAGAACCAGAGAGCCATAAATCCGACCACTACCGCAAGAAATGTCTGCATAGTAATTATGGAAGGCTGTATAGGCGGTTTATCAGTCAAAGTAAGAAAATAGTTAGCCAGAAGTGCTGACACACCGATGATAAACATATCGGCAACTGCCAGAACAAATTTTCTCACATTAAAAAGACCTATTCTCTTTTTAATGTCCATCAATTTAATAGTCCCTCCCAAAATGCAAAAAGAATAAAGATTAAGTCTTAACATTCCCGCAACCTACAATGTACTTTCTACACTTAACATATATAATAGCATATTTTTTTCATTTTGAACAGTACTAAAAAAAAATTTCCTTTTTGTAAATAAAAATGCCCGTAAAATATGAATGTTTTATATAAAAGATAGAATTGACGGACAGTATGACGAAATTTAAGGAAATCTTTACAGATATTTTTTGAAAATCGCAGGCACTTGAGAACAAATATTTGCTGAAAGAGTTTATACATATGTAAATATAATGTTGAAAAACCTCTGTGATAGAAAGAGATTATCAGGCATATAAATTAATATCTTTCTTAAATAACGGAGGGTTCTCATGAAAGGAATAGTAGAGGAGAGAGCAGTTGAACTGGGGCATTATATTATAGACAGCAAAACAACGGTACGCAGTGCGGCAAAAAAATTCGGAGTCAGCAAAAGTACAGTACATAAAGATGTAAGCGAAAGGCTGAAATATGTAAATCCGCAGCTCTATGAGCAGGTAAAGCACGTTTTAGAGGTCAACAAGGCTCAGAGGCATATACGTGGAGGAATGGCAACCAGAAGAAAATACAAAGGTTATTCAAATACAGACAGTGCTATAACCCGAATTTTAAACTCAAAAGAATAAAGCAAAAAGGCCGCATATGCGGCCTTTTGTTGCTTTTAAATAAATTGCGTTTAAGGGTTTCACCCTTAAAAATCCTGACCAAAGGCTCTGCCTTTGGAAACCGCAAGCCTTTGAAAAGGCTTGACCTAAACTTTATGTGTTACCAGTTACCGCTCTGAACAAGTCCGAGTACAATGGTAAGATTTCCGTTTCTGCATCTGAGCTTATCCATAAATTCCTTCTGCTGTTTCATATCTTTCATTTTTATTCTGTAGGAAAGCTCATACATAGTACCCATATTGCAGGTTTTTACCTTTTCAAGCTTTATGCTTTTGGTATATTCCGAGAATATGTCATCGAAAATATCGTCATAGTTCAAATCCTCAGGGATAGTAATTCTCAGTTCACGTTCGCTTGACAGGCTTGAGCCGAAGTTTATTTTTTCAAGAATGAGAATGAACAGTCCGCATACCATAGTGAGCAGTACGGCGAGTGTAAAAAATCCCATTCCCGTAGCAAGTCCTACAGCCATAGCAAAGAATATGAAGCATATTTCCTTTGCACTTCCGGGAGCACTTCTGAACCTTATCAGACCAAACGCACCCAGAACAGCCACAGAAGTTCCGATATTTCCGTTTACAATCATAATTACTATTGTTACCAGAAGCGGAAGTATCGCAACAACAACCGCAAAGCTTCCCGATTCGGCATTTGAAATCTTATAGAGAATGCCTATAAAAATTCCGAGTATGATTGCCGCACCCATAGCTATAAGAACGGCTTTAATATCAAAGTTTACATTACTGAAAATACTATCCAACATATTGTTCACAAGCTCCTTTTTCCCAGTTGTTTTTATAATTTGTCATCATTTTTTCAAAGTCGAACTGTCCGTTGATTTTTTTGTATATATTTCCGTATTTTGAGAAAGATGTTGTGTAAAGCTTCATATCGGCAAGAAGCTGCGAGAACCACAGCGGAGCTGCACCTAAGAATTTGCACTCCATAAGGTAGTAGCCGTCAGGGAGAAGCTTTGTGCCGTAATCGCCCTTTTCGAGTTCCATATTCTCCATACGGTAGCGGATATTTGTATCTATGGTAACACGGAAGTCACTGTCATCGTTACCGAAGAAAGCTATTCTGTCATATGCTATATACATACTTTTTCTGAGGTTGTATCGGTTGAGAAAGAAATTTATCTCATCAAGTATCAGATTTCCGCTTTCCTGTTTTATATCGTGCTTTTCTCCCGTGTATTTGTATGCGGAAGAAAGCGTCATACTTACTCTGCGTTTGTTGACAATTCTGCGGTATTTTTTCTTTATTTCGAGGAATACCACGGAATTTTTATCGGGTATTCCGTAGCTCCTCAGCCTCAGTTTTTCCTTATAGGTATGATGTTCCATAGAGCGTCTTATAAGGAGATAGTCGGGGGTATCATAGTAGATGTTGCATATTGTATGCAGACCGTACTTATCCTGAGTCATTTTTTCGGACAGGCGGCGGATAAACTCTGCATATATGCTTTCGGGGATTATGTATTTTTTCTCATATCTGTTGAAAACTGTCTTTGCCATAGCTTATTTTGAAAACTCCTGTGAGAGCCATGCGGCACGGCTTATTGTCCAGTCACGGCAGTAATTGTACATACCTGTGAAATCTGAATTATATGAAGCTGCCTTCTGGTCGGTTATCATTTTTTTGGTTTTTGTATCGAATGTTGTTTTGGTAAGTGATGAATGGTCTGCAATCCAGTCGCCTGTATTCAGAAGCCAGCCGCTTTTATAGTTCATTTCGGCACTGTCTTTGATGAGGGAGTAGTATTTTTCCGAGGTATATAATTCAGCATTCAACTTTTCGCTTTTGCTTTCGCCTGAAAAATGGTTTATTGCGGGTACGAATTTGTCGAACCATATGGTTTTTGATGAATTAAGAATTTCGGGATTTTGTGACAGACGGTTTATTATATTGTCCGAACCGCCCTTATATCTGCACCACCAGCCTGTGTACTGCTCATAGTCCTTGATATTGAAGTATTCAAGTTCCTCTTCTACGCCTGTTGCATTACCGAGAGCGTTGTCATAATCCCATACGGGTGAACCGAAGAATTTATATTTTCCTGATGCGTCAGGCTTGTATACGAAGTATGTACTTGATACACCTGAGTCCCAGTTTTTTCCAAGCTCATTTATAAGGTACAGTTTTGAAAGAGAGTCAATATCGCCTACAGAGGATAAATCTTTTTTGGAGGAAGCTGCATTAAAGAAAGCGTTGTATTTTTCAGCAACATATTCTTTGACCTGTTCATAGCCCTTATCATCTTTTTTAAGCTCAGGATATTTTATTACAACATAACCGCCGTCAGTTTCAACAAAGTAATCCTTATCCTTATTTATACCGGGGTCAGCTTCACAGAGAAAAGGAAAATCCTTTTTTACCGAGCCGTTCGCATTCAGATAACTGATTGTTGATATATCGTTTACAAGGGAGTTTTTGCCTGCAGCTACTTTTTCGCACATCTGATAAGAGCCGCAGTAGAAGCCGTTTATATAAAGGTCTGTATAGCGTGAGTCGGAAGCATAGGGAACGTCCACAGCGTCTGCAAGGTCATAAAGAAAGCGGTTTCTTGAAAGTGAGTCGTCCTGATAGTTTGCGAGCAGAGAATATTTTTTGCCTTTTTTCATACCTGCAACAGATACAGCGTTTTCATATGTAACATTGTAGGATTTTTTGCTTTTGTCCCATGAGGTATTTCCTCTGCCTTTTATTTTTGTTATGGGTGTATTGTCAATATTGCCGTCAGAGTCAATAATAGCTCCCGAAGCTGCTGCACTAAGACTTTTGTCAGCATTGTTATTTTCATCGTTGAGGTAAGAAAATAAATCCGTACCGTTTCCGCCTGCACTTTGGTTATTTATGAAAACCGCAGCTTCCGCATTTGATTTCATAAAGCGAAGTGAAAATGTCTGGTCTTTTACCTTTACTTCATACGGAGTGTTGACTTTATACTCAAATTTTTCCGTTGTGTCAGGCTTGATGGAAACACCGTTCAGGATTACTTCTTCTGAGTAGGCATTGTATATGTCGGCGAATTTTTCATCGGCGGAGGAGGGGAGAAAGAAATATTTTTCGGAGGGATTTTCAACTTTTAAATATTCATCGTGTACACTCTGCCACAAGTGCCATGCCTGAGTATCGGTAGAATTTATTACTGCGTGTACACGCAGACCTTCATCTTTCTGGATTACGGGAACATCGTCTGTATACAAAGTAGGGGTGCAGGCACTTATAAATGCGGTGCTTACAATGAGTGAAGCGGATAAGCAAAAAGAAAGAAATTTTTTCATGTTTGACCTCCTGAGATATGATATAGTGTATTGTGTGTCCGTGTTGTTTCTTTGTTTTATCTGAGTTTATTATATAATGACAATCTGAAGATTAACTGAAGATATTGCTATATTTTTTCAGATGAAGTATAATTATTTCAATAACTTCAGAATGAAATTTTGGTACATATAAATAAATTCGGGGTGATTTGGAGTGTACAGTATTTTACTTGTTGAGGACGACAGGAATATAAGAAATATTATTGTGAATTATATTACAAAAAAGGAAAAAGATGTTTACAGTGTTGATGTTGCAGCGGACGGACAGACAGGACTTGAGAAAGCATATGAAAATAATTACGATTTGCTTTTGCTTGATGTTATGCTTCCTGAACTTGACGGATTTTCAATTTGCAGGGAGATACGCAGGGAGAGTGATGTACCTATTATGTTCATAACGGCAAGAGCAAACGAAGCGGATATGCTCAACGGATATGCACTCGGCTGTGATGATTATGTGGTAAAGCCGTTTCCGCTTCCTGTTCTGTACGGAAAGGTAAATGCACTGATTAAACGTTCAAAGGGACTGGTGCGTTCAAAAATTTTCAGCACGGGAAATCTGTCGCTTAATCCTAACAACGGAATGGTCATAAACGGCGGTGAGGAGGTAAAGCTTACCGCAAGGGAATACGGTATTTTAAAGGTACTTATCGAAAACAAGGGAAAAATTATAAGCCGTGAGCGTCTTATGGATATTGTCTGGGGCTATAACAGCGGTACGGACGAGCGTGTGCTTGATACTCATATGAGAAACCTAAGAAAAGCACTGGGAGCAAACGGAAAGCTGATAAAAACAGTTGTCAGGCGAGGATATAAAATAGAGGATTGCTGAAAATGGAAAAACGTCTTAAACAACAGAGAAACAGGCTTTTTTTGCGTGTAACGCTTATTCTTACGGCGGTATGGATTGCGGTATCGGCGGCATACTGTGTAATTTCTCTGTACATTGAAAAAATAAACGTGCAGAACAGAGAACTTGCAAACATATCCTATATAAAGGAACGGCTTTCTGTGGGAGTAAGCAGCTATGATATAGTAAACAATATTTTTCTCAGCAACAGAGGTCTTACATATTCCGAAAGCGGAAATGAAAAGAACAGTGAAAATCAGATTATACTCATAAATTCGGAAACAGGCGAAAAGGTTGCTGATACGGCAGGAAAAATAGGTGTGCAGTACGGCATAAAGGAAGATGAGGAGCATTCTCTTAATGTATACGGATTTATTTCGTATGATACGGTACGAAATCAGCTTAGCAGTGAGCAGTACAGACGTGCGGAAAAGTGGTTCAGTACAAAAAGAGATGACGGAAAGCATTATGAGCTTGTCTGTACGAAATTCTGTATAAGATATGTTGAGTTTATTCCGCTGGAACTTAAAGTGGCGGCTGTCGGAGATGAAGACGCATGGTTTGTTTCAGATGAAATTGCAGATACATTCAAGCTTAAGGATATAACGGAAAAAGATGAAACCGTTTATGTATGCAACGATATGAGAAGAAACATTGTTCCGTGGAATTTTCTGCTCAACGGTGCATACAACAGTGATTTGGTAAATTTACTTACAAATGAACAGCGTAGCAAGATTACGGAAACTGTTTCTACAGGATTTCTGGAATATATTTTTTATTCGTCAGATTATATTTATCTGAATAATGAGTCACTGTACAATTATCTTGAGGATTACAGCGTAAATAAAAATAATTCCTCAGATGACAGTGTCTATATGCTCCAGTATGCGAAAAAATTTAAATTGTATGACAATATCGGAGGAACGCTTGCGTTGGGAATTGCTGTTATTTTCGTATTTTTTCTGACTATAGCATTCATACTGTGCTTTATGATATGGAAAATGATGGAGGTTCAGATTTTGCAGGAGCAGAAGCGTAACGATATGACAAATGCTCTGGCACACGATATAAAAACGCCGCTTTTTGTAATAAGCGGATATGCCTACAGCTTAAAGGAACATATTGACGAAAGCGAACGTGACAGCTATCTTGAACAGATTATAGAACAGACAGAGGAAATAAACAGTCTTGTCCATAAAATGCTGAATCTCAGCAGACTGGATTCATATGCGATGACGCTCAACAGAACCGAATTTGATTTATATGAGCTTATGAATGAAATATGCGGAAAGATTAAGTTTTTGCCTGACGGCAAAAGTATCAGCCTTACGCACGGCGGAAACAATACCATCAGTGCGGATAAAGAGCTTATAAAGACCGCTGTGCGTAATCTTACTGATAATGCGGTGAAATATTCACTTCCCGAAAGCGAAATCAGTATTGATATAACGGACGGTACGCTCACAATTTCCAACAAAAGCGAGCCTATGACAAAATCCGAGCTTAAGCAGATTTGGCAGCCGTATGTCCGAAAGGATAAAAGCCGTCACGCAAAAGGCAATGGTCTGGGACTTTCGATAGTAAAATCCGTACTTGACCTGCACGGAATAAAATACGATATGCGTTTTAAGGATTCAACGCTTACTTTCCGTGCGGTATTTTTGCACTAAGATTAAAAAAATTTATAAAATAAAACGAAAATAAAAATTTGCTATGGACTTTAGTACATTTAAATGCTAAAATCTAATATGGATTTTGTTAAAATTATTAATTATAAGCTAACTTTATTTGGCAAAATTTTATTTCAATGGAGGTTATTTGATGGAAAACAAGAAAAAGTCTTTACCAAAGCTGTTTTCAAGAGTTACTCTCAGTATGATACTTACGTCATCGATAGTACTTAACAGCGGATATGCAGCCGTTGCGACAATAAAAAGCAGCGACAGCGAGGTACAAAAGGAAGATACTTCCGTATCCGAAAGACGTACTACAACAACATCGGTATTCAAAGCCGATAAAACAGAAAAGTCTGCTTCAAAAGCAGGAACGGAAACAAGCATATACGATTTTGAGTATAAGCTTTCGGATAATGATGATGTAATCATAACAAAATACATAGGTTCTGATACTGTAGTCATTATTCCTGAGGATTTCAACGGATATGTTGTTTCGGAAATAGGCAGCAGTGCTTTCAAGGGTTCTAAAGTAACATCTGTAACCTTGTCATCAACTGTAGAAAAAATAGGAGCTTCAGCTTTTCGTGACTGTCAGAGCCTGACGGAGATTAATATTAATAACGGACTTAAAGAAATAGACAACTATGCGTTTATTTACTGTTATGCCCTTAAATCAGTTAAAATACCTGACACCTGTAAGAGAATAGGCTATGAGGCTTTTTACTATGACACAGGTCTGGAAACTCTGGATTTGGGAAACGGTGTTGAAAGTATCGAGGGCGATGCTTTTGACCATTGTCAGAAGCTGACAAGTATACGCATTCCCGATTCTGTGACTTCTATGGGCAGCTATGCTTTCGATGACTGTCAGGCTGCGACAGAGATTTCAATAGGAAAAGGTCTGAAAGCCGTTCCTTACTGTGCATTCGGAAGCTGCTACGGAATAACCTCGATTACACTTCCCGATAATATTGAGGAGTTAGGAAATTATGCCTTCGGAAGCTGCCGAAATCTTACTCAGATAAACTGGTCGGCTAACATTTCAAAAATAGGACAATATGCCTTTGAATATAACTACGCACTTACATCTGTTACAATTCCCGATACCGTAACGGTAGTAGGAACGGAAGCTTTCCGCTACTGTACGGCACTGGAGCAGATTACCATAGGCAAAAATGTAGAAACTATGGATTTTGTAAATGTAGTATCAGGAGATACTGCACTTAAAACCATAACGGTACATAAAGACAATGCCAATTTCTCAAATGATGCAAGCGGTGCTTTGTTCAATAAGGACAAGACAAAGCTTATAAGAGTGGGTCGTGGCTATGAGGGAAGCTATACAGTTCCCGATACCGTAAAGACTATAGGCACATATGCGTTCTCTTATTGTCAGAGCCTTACATCAGTTACTGTCGGCAAAAATGTTGAAACAGTAGAAGCATATGCTTTCCAGTACTGCGATAAACTGACAACTCTTGCATTCCCGAATACTCTGAAAACAACAAGCGGTTATTCATTCAGAGGCTGTACCGCACTTGAAACTGTTACGCTTGGAAATTCATTGGAAATAGTAGGAAGCTATGCCTTTGAAGGCTGTTCAAAACTGAACGGAGTAGTTCTTCCCGATACCTGCCTGACAATAGACAGTTATGCTTTCCATAACTGTTATGCACTTTCAAGTATTAATGTGGGCAAAGGACTTACTTCAATAAATTATGAGGCTTTCTGGAGCTGCGGAGCACTTAAAAGCATAACGCTTCCCGAAAGTCTGACAAAAATTGATACATATGCTTTTGAATATACGGGACTGGAAAGCATTGTAATTCCCGACAGCGTTACAACTATGGGAAGCCGTGTATTCAACGGCTGTAGTGCCATGAAATCAGCTACATTAGGAAGTGGTATGACATACATACCTTATGCAGCTTTCGATGGCTGTACATCGCTTGCGTCTATAGATATTCCTTCAACAGTAACGTCAATTTCAGATTATGCTTTTTCAGGCTGTTCTTCACTTGCTACAGTTACATTCAATGAAGGACTTGCAAGTATCGGTTCATATTCTTTTAACAGTTGTAAGGCACTGACATCAGTAACCCTTCCTGAAAGCGTTACCACTGTTGGCGGAAATGCGTTCAGTAACTGTACCGCACTTGAAAGCTTCTATGTAGGAAAGCGTGTAACAAGCCTGCCTGTTTCCGCATTTTCTTCAGATACGGCACTGAAATCAATAAGTGTATCTGCTGATAACGAAACTTTTTCGTCTGTTGACGGAGTGCTTTTCAATAAGAATGTGACAGATATAGTAATATTCCCCCGTGCAAAAGAGGGCGAGTATGTTATTCCAGATACGGTTGAGAAAATAAGCGACAGTGCATTTGACCGTGCAAATAAAATAACTGCGGTAACAATAGGAAAATCTGTAAAATCAATAGGAAACAGTGCCTTCTATAGTTGTACGGCTTTGACAAAGATAGTAATAAACGATGACTGTGAAACTGTAGGTGAACGTGCGTTCCAAGGCTGTACGGCTTTGCAGTCCGTTACTTTCGGAAAGAATACCAAAACACTTGGCAGCTACTGCTTCTACAACTGCTATGCACTCGGCGAGATAGTATTCGGTAACAGTCTGGAAGCTATTCCTTACGAATGCTTTGAAAATGCAAGGGCACTAACAAGCATAACAATTCCCGACAGTGTAAAATCAATCGGTACATATGCTTTCCAGTACTGTAATGCTTTGGAAAGCGTTGAGTTCGGAAGCGGAGTTGAAACAATAAGTTATGAGGCTTTTTACGGAACAAAGTTAAGTGATGTTGTTATTCCTGATAACGTAAAGACCGTAGGCGACTATGCTTTTACATCTGCACCCGTTAAGTCCATACATATAGGAAGTGGAGTAACATCATTAAATCCTACAAGAACCTTTGCGGATTCAGTTACAACCATTACAGTATCAGATGAAAATACAGTATTTACCGTAGCAGACAACGTACTTTACAATAAAGATATGACAATTCTTTATTTCTGCCCCAGATTGAAAGAGGGCGAGGTTATCATTCCCGGTACGGTAACATCGCTGGGTGACTATGCTTTCTATAACTGTAAGAAACTTACGTCAATCAAAGAGTACGGAAATGTTCTTTCGATAGGCAGCTATGCTATTAACAATCTTAACACGTCAGGTTTTACAGCATATGTAACACAGGATTCATATCTGCATACATCTTTCAGCGGTAAAGGCTATACCTGCGAGGTTATAGAGGATACACGCACACAGATAGGCGACTGCACAATAACATATGACCGTTATGTACCGTATGCTTACAATGCAAGAGCAAACTTAAAGATATATGAAAACGGAAAAGAGCTTGAAGAAAACAAGGATTATAAGGCATACTATTCAAACAACTATTATCACATAGGCGATGCAACCATAACAATATACGGTATGGGAGAGTACGGCGGAAAGAAAACTGTTACCTTTACAATTTATGAGAATATATCTGGAAGCTTTGAAGCAAGACGTACAGGAGCAGGAACATATACCTTCAAGACAACCGCAGAAAGAGGTGTTCCTGATTACACATATTCGTTTGAGTATACCGAAAAGGCAAATGCAAATTCTGAGAATGCAGTATGGAGAGAAATCCCTACACCCGAAACCCCTGCAAACTTCTCATATTTCTTTGAGGAGGACGGAGAATTTACCGTCCGTGCAACTGTTACCGATGCAATAGGAAACAAGCTGGTAAAAACTCAGAATGTAGAAGTAACCGCTCCCCGTGCAACTATGACGTTCTCCAATAAGTATCCGAAGGTCGGCGAGAAGATAACCATAACAGGTGCAGGTACAAACTTCGGAAAGAACAAGCAGTATAAGTTTGAGTATAAGGAAGCAAAAGAGGAAGAATGGACTACAATAAGTGACTTCTCTTCCGAGAGGGAAATAGAATTTACATTTACCATTCCGGGCAGCTATCAGCTCAGACTCAGCATAAAGGACGATGCGGAAAATACTGCGGAAAAAATGCAGTCTTTCAATATAACAAGTCCTGCTGTTAATTTCTATACAAGCAAAACACCTGTTCTCAACGAAAAGTTTGAAATCTGTGCAAGCGTAAGCAATATGGTAAATGACTGCTCATATATGTATCAGTACAGAAAATCAGGTACGAATGACTGGACAACGATAAAGAACTTCACATCTCTCGACAAGTGTCCGCTTACTCTGACCGCAACAGGAAATTATCAGATAAGAGTTACTGCAAGGTATAATAAGGATACTTCCATCAAGGCTACAAACATAAAGACAATAACAATCAAAAAGCCTGCTACGACAATTACCGCACCCGAAACGGCTAACCTGAACGATGTCAAGACACTCAAAGTATCTTCTTCAGGCTTCGGAACAGGTCTTACATATAAATATCAGTACAAGAGCGTTTCCGATACACAATGGAGAAATCTGTATGTAGGAACAAATACAAGTGCGGATATGGAGTTCAGCCAGACAGGAAACTATACCTTAAGGGTAGTAACAACCGACAATGCAGGAAACAAGGCGATTGCATCACAGACAGTTTCGGTTATGGGAGCTGCCGTAAAGCTTGAAGCTGACAACGATAAGGTATATGTAGGAGAAGATATAAATCTGACGGCTTCATTCAGAAATATTGACCCTTCAAACTATACATATAAGTTTGAATACAGAGAGTGTCTGTCATCAACATGGCACGTATTCCAGGATTACGGCGAAAGCAATACCGCAACGTTCACAACAAGACAGTGTGCAACCTCAGACGCATATGCCGCTTATGCAGGTATGTATGAAATAAGAGTTACCGCAAAAGATGCAGGCGGTGTAACATCAACTGCAAATATCAACGTAATTGCAAAGAAGATGGAGTTTGACTACTGGCTTTCACAGACAAATGTAGTTCCCGATACGGAGGTTACGCTCAACGCAAACGTAACGGGAGGAGCTAAGCCTGTCAAGTTTATGTATCAGTTCAAGAAGGATAACGGAGATTGGCAGCCTCTTGTATACAGCGGATATACTGACAAGACTATTCTCAAGTTCAAATTCTCGGCAGAGGGTTATTACAGTATAAGAGCATCTGCAAGGGATAACAACGGTCTTACAATAGGAAACACCTCAGATGCAACAGGTGTAGGATACGAAACAAAGATTTTGACGCTCAGGGTACAGAATCCTGTTGTTCACACTCTGGAAGGCGGTATCAGGAACGATACAAGCGGTCGTATTGCAATCGGACAGCAGTGTGCATTTTCTGCATATTCCAATTACGCTTCAGGAACAGCAAAGTATAAATTTACCGTAAAAAGCTCCTTTGACAATACCGAAAAGGTACTCAAGAATTTCAGCACAGATGATAAGGTGAATTTCTCGGCAGACAAAGAGGGTACTTATACAATCACAGCTTATATAACGGACGATACGGGAAAAACAGTGACAGCTTCTTCATCTGTAGTTGTAATGGATTTCGCTCTGTCATTCAATGTAAGCCGTGGCAGTACAACCGCAGGAATAGCATTCAGCGTTAATACAGCAGTTGCATATGATTCAGGCGACAGCTACACATATAAGTATGAGTACAGACTTAAAGGTCAGACAGAATGGAAAAAGTTCTGTGACTTCTCAGAAAATGCTTATCAGACCTGCAAGCTTTACACAGAGGGCGTTTATGATATAAGAGTAACAGCAAGAAACAGCTCCGGAGTTGAAAAGAGCAGCACAAGCTCAATCACAATCAATCCCAAGGTGAACTGTACTATTTCGGCAATGCCCGACCATGTAACGGTAGATACGGATACTATACTTATATGCAGCTCGACAGGCGGTACAGGAAATATCGGTTACAGATATGAATACTGTCTGACAGGTGCAGGACAGTGGACAGAATTTTACAACGGAGGTTCTGTAGCATTGTTCTCGGCAGATACGGCAGGCGTATACAAGGTAAGAGTTACCGCATACGACAGTGTAGGCTCTACAAAGCGTACCGAATACATCAAGATATATGTAAAGTAAATTAAAATTTGTTCAGTCAAATTTTAAATAAATATTCGTCTGAAGGCTTACGCTCCCGAAAACTCGAAAATTTTTTCGGGAGCATAGCCCCGACGGAAAAGGAGGAAAAAATATGATAAGAAACCTTGGCAAAAAACTGGTAGCGGCAGCTTTGACAGCAACAATGCTTATGTCTGTCGTTATACCTACAGCTTTTGCCGCAACTCCTGAAATGACGAGTAAGAAAGTCCGTATCAATGCAATATCGGACGATATTCTGAAAGTTCTGGAGAAAAAAGAGGCACATATGCAGTCTTTGGAAATAACAGATGTTTCTTTCAATATTGAAAGAGATTTTGACCAGAGCTGTTATGTAACCGTAAAGAACACAGGCACGGAAAATGCAGTATTTTTCCTTTCGGTGGATAATCCCTACAGTGATATTTATCTGGGATTTATCGATGCAGGCTCGGCAACGCAGCCTACACTGCTGACAGCAGGTGCAAGTACAAGAGTAAAGCTTTCGGTATTTGCACAGAGAGCTGAAAAGAACAAATACACACTTCCTGTAAAAGCGTATATTGTGGACGGTGTGAACAATATACTGGACAATGAAGCTGAGGTAGATCTTAATCTGCCCGATGAAACACTGAATTTTACCTGTGACCTCACATCTTCCGATGAGGAAACACTGGAGCAGAACTATCTGATAACAAACAACGGAGGAAAGCTCAGCAGTGTAAGTATATATGCAGATGAGGCTCTTGACAAATACGTTCTTCTTACCCCCGGTGTGAGCGAAACTCCGATGAAGGCAAACGAGAGCGTAAGCATAAAGGTAACTCCTGACTTTACCGCAATGAAAGAAGATAATCTTTCAAGAGTAAGCGGAAACCTTGTTATTTCTGCCGCAGGCAAAGAGAAGAAGTTTTCTGTTGTAATAGATACTCAGGGAAAAGACATATATTCCGTTACAATGAAAGACCTGATACAGTATCAGAAGAGCGGAAAGGTATATTTTAACCTTTCACTTGACTCTCAGGCTATGCAGGACAGTTTTGTATTTGATAATAAGGGTTCGTCAGAAGAAATAAATCAGGATACCGACTGTACAATATCATATAAGGTTCCGTTTATCGATGACAACACAGGACAAAAACTTGCAGAAGCAAGCAATACTATCAAAGTTTCCGCATATAAAGGAAACAAGCCTTCAGGAACAGTAATAGATAAAAATTACGAGTTCAATGAAGAAGCAGGTACCGTTACAGTTCATTACAGTTATGTCGTATCTTCAGATGATATAAAGTACGGTATTATGTCTGAAATACTGGAGGAAAATAACAGTACCAACGGGGAAACGGAAGTTTCCGGATATGATGAAGAAGAACAATCCAATACAGGATTGAAGAATGTAGCTAAGTTAATCAGCGAAGCTATAAATGATAAGAATACATCAGGAGATGATGTAATTACTGATGTGGCAGAAAGTTTTGGCGACTGGGCACCGAAAATAAATGACGGAGTATCACTTCTTGTAGACGGACAGGAAGTATTTAATTACGGTCTTGGTGCAGACGTTGCAGATGTATTCGATTCTACTAAGAACTTAGGACAGACTTTGAGAGATGCTCCCAAGGTGAGCGGTGCAGCTGCAGGCTTTCAGCATACGTATGCATGGGTAGGCTTTGGAAAGAGTGCATATGATTTGGTTTACCATGCATCAAGTACAGAGAATTTCTATAAGCTTGACGATGTTCTTAATACTCCCAACAGTGTTATTTCAGGAGAGGAAAAGGAAAAATATGTCAAACTTGGTATTACAAAAGATGTTGTAAACGTTGGATTAGGTGCGGCAGGTATACTTACGCTTGGTTTGTCAGGCCCTGTAGGCTGGGGTGTAGCCGCAGGATTGTTCATTGGAGGCTGGATTTTCAATGAACTTATGGACGATGCTATGGAAGATATATCAGACAAGGCACAGGGTGAAGACGGCGAAGGCGGTTCTGATACATATCCCAACAAGAGAAATCAGTGTACCAATGCACAGAGAATAGGTGCTCCTGTTCCTAACTTCCCTTCCGTACCTGATACTCCCACACCGACACCTACAGCTCCGCCGACAGATCCACCGACGGCACCGACAGAGCCGCCGACAAATCCGCCGACAGCTCCGCCGACAGTTCCGCCTACAAACCCCACAAGTCCTACAAGCCCTACAAAGCCCACTGAGCCGGCAACAAGTAAACCGCCTAAGAAAAAGTGGACATTTTACCTTAAAGCTTCTCCCGAACCCGGCATAGTAGGCGAGAATGTTAAATTAACTGCAACTGCAAAGAATGTTGATATTTCAAAGAATTTCAAATTCAAATTCTCATACAGAACAGCAGGTTCATGGAACTGGAAAGATATTACAGGCTGGACAGATACTCCCACAATAACAACCAAATTCAAGAAGGACGGAAAATATATTCTTCGTGTTGTTATAAAATCAACAGTAAATACCAATTTCTGGGTAGGTGTTGAAAAAGATTTCTATGTTAATCTGCCATCAGAGTATGAAAACAGCTATATAGATTCTGAACTGAAGGGTGCTAAATTCAATCCTTCACATAATATGATGCTTGTAACAACAAGACTTCAGGCTGGCGATGAATCAGCTAATGACAAGGTAATGACAACTTCTTTCAGAGTTTCAGGAAAGAGTAATAATTCATCAAACAATTATGTAAAGGTAGGTAAAACCGTAAATAACGGCTGCTCCAATATTTCAATGCAGATGGTTGATATGTCATCTGTAGTAAGTGCATTCAGTTACAATGGCGGTTCAAGTGCCGGAAGCGGAAGCTATTCTTTGGTAGCTGACTTTTCCACAACTCAGACCCATTTCAGAACTGTATCGGATATGGAGATAATACACTACTATCCTATCAACTCATCTGTAAATTATATAGGCAATCTTGATAATTACCGTGATATTACATTGAAGTCGGATTTCGCCGTTTATGAAGAGAATATCTATGTAGACGGAAAGTTCTATGTAAATGAGCCTACAACACTTCATTGTGACGTATTCAACAGAAACCTTGCAGGCGGCTGGGTAGACATAGTTGTAAAAGACGGCGATGATGTTATATACTCGGCTGAGGACGTATGGATGGGAAGAGCTTCAGCAAATAAGATTGAAATTCCCTGGACACCTCAGACAAAGGACAGTCAGATTTCAGTAAAGCTTACAAACAAGAGTATGGTAACAAAGGAATTTGCTACAGACAACAACTTTGCTGAAAGAAAGCTTACAGCAATAGACTATCAGGTACCTGAAATAGGAGATATTCAGACAACAACTGCACTTGAGAACAGAGAGTTTGCAATTTCTTCAATAATTCAGAAAACACAGAATGTTACAGATGTAAAGATGTATATTGACGGTACTGAGATAAATGGTTTACAGTCATCAGTAAGCGGTACGGACATCAAAAAGTACTGGTATAACTGTCAGGGACTTACAGCAGGAAACCATACCGTAAAAATACTTGCAACGTATGAAAAAGCAGGCGGCAATTTTGCAATAGCAGAAAAATCGCTTGATTTCAGTGTAGTAAGCAATGCGGAATCCTGTGCTGTTATAAACAAAAATTCTTCTACAGGAAATACGAACCTTTCAGCAGACCTGTATAACGGCAATAATTACTCTGGAACATATAAGCCTGATGAATCAGGTGTTATAACTATTCCGTTTACAACATCTATGTATCAGCATACATCTAACTACAAGGTAGTTGTAAATACAACAAAGGGAATATTTATAACAGACCTCAAGGCAGGTACAATAAAGGTAAACAACAACTATGTACAGAATACCTTCAACGTAAAGGGAATGAGCAGCATCAGATATGCAATCCTTTACATTAAGGACAGCGACGAATACTATCAGCAGCTTGCATATAAATATCTCAACGGAAACGGTATGAGAGTATTCTATTTTGACGAAGCAGCTTATACTCAGTTTGCACAGACAAAAGATGCTTATCTGCTTGTTGTAACCGGCAGCGGCACAATGCACAAGCTCGACATCATAAAGAACGGCGTAAGAGTTACAAATTCAAGCGGAAGTATTACAGTATCCGATGAAAACATTTATCAGCCTCTGGCATCATCTTCAAAGGCAGTAGGTGTTCTGATTGCAAGTGCGGCAGGTGTTGAGGGAGCTTCCCTGAAGTCAAGCTGGAACACTTCATATCAGGGTAAGGCTAATATATCCGTATCAGCTTTCGGAAGTGAAATTGTGAACAAAGCATTTGCCAACGGAAAAACTACGGAGCTGCCTTATAATGATTATGTTATTGATTATACGCTCAAATCTGACAACTATGTATTTGAAGTTGAAAAAGAGCTGTCACTCAATTCCGAGAGCGTTACAAACAGAATTGAAAACAGCTTCAGCGGAAAAATCAGTCATCAGGAAACAGCAGAAGCAGAGGAAACAATTTCCGTAAACGCATATGATATGGCAGACAAAAACGGAAATATGCTGAAATATGTTTCGGCAGTACGCAACAAGCCTGTTACAGCAACAATCAAGTTTACAGATGTAAACGACAGCAGTAACGTAGTCACGAGAACCTTTAAGATTGATAACTTCAACGGCAATATTGAGAATGTAGCAGCTCCCGATAAGGCAGGCGATTATAAACTCAGCATTTCAATGACCCTCGTAACAGAAACAACTATGGTCGGAGATTTGGACTCAGACGGAAAAATCAACGGTACAGATGTTTCGCTTATGAAGAAGTTCATATACGGTGTTCAGACACCTACTTCAAAACAGAAAACCGTAGCTGATATTGACGGTTCAGGTACTATTGATAAAAATGATCTGACTCTTCTTAAAGAAATGCTTGCTTAAAAAGTTTTATAAGGAGCGTTAAAGCGATATTTTAATTACGGCGGAGGTCACAAAATCCGAATCAGGATTTTGTGACCTCCGTTTTTTTTCGGTTCTGACTTCCTGTAATGCCCTTTTGTCAATCTGCATATATTTTTACAAACTATAAAAAGCAGGTGATTAAAACGGTAAAGAAAATTTTGAGCATATTGCTCACACTCAGTATTTTAACAGGGATTTTTATTTTGTTTACAGGTCTGTCATCGGACGGTAAAAAAGATTTTATAAGGTATGCAGAATTTAACGTATGTTACGAAGCTTTGGAAAAAGCTCTGGATTACGATATAAGCTCTAACAGGAATAATGAAAAGATAAAAATAAACTGGATAGAGGTTCTTGCGGCTTTGGGAGCAAAGTACGGAGGAGATTTCGGAAAATATAAGGAAAATGATATGACAGAGGTTGTCGAAAGGCTGAAAAACGGAGAAAAAATTGAAGAAATATGTCAGCAAAAAAGATACTATAATTACTACAAAGAGGTTTACAGTGCAGTACTGGGTGGCTTTACAGGCTGGTATACAGAAGAATGTGAGAATGAAAATGGAAAAACAGAAAATAATAAAAATTATGGATTGTGCGTATTTTCACCTGTAGCCAAGACCTTTCCTTTTTCTCATTATGATGATTTCGGAGCAGACAGAAGTTATGGTTACAAGCGTCCTCATCTAGGGCATGATTTAATGGCGGCTACAGGTACGCCAGTTGTGGCGGTCGAAACAGGGACAGTTGAGATAATGGGTTGGAATCAGTACGGCGGATGGAGAATAGGTATAAGAAGTATGGACAGAAAGAGATACTACTACTATGCACACCTCAGACAGAACAGACCTTTTCACCCCTATATAAAGGAAGGTAAGGTTGTAAACGCAGGAGACGTTATAGGATACGTCGGAAGAACAGGCTATAGTACTACTGAAAATACAAACAATATAGAAATAAGCCATCTTCATCTTGGAATGGAACTTGTTTTCGATGAAAGCCAGAAGGAATCGGATAACGAAATATGGATAAATTTATATGCAATAACAAAGCTTCTTGAAAAGCATAAAAGTACGGTTTACAGATTAGACGAAACAAAGGAGTTTTACAGCAGATACCGTTTCAGAAAAATTGACTGATGCTCATACTAAGGTGCGATTGCAATAACGGCAGCAAAAGCTGCCGTTATCTTTCAAGGGAAACCCTTGAAAGCGGTCAAAAGCAAAGCTTTTGACCGTGCAATCGCACCGTGCGTAAAACGCAGATAAGTTGGTAAAAATAACAAAAACGAAAAAAATTGTCAATCTAAAATTGTCTGCGAAAGTTGTATTATTTTGATGTAATGTGGTTGACACGCAAATACAAATTTATTAGAATATAAAAAGTGCAAAATTCTTAAGGAGGAATAAAAAATGAAAAAAGTATTTTTAGCTGTTATATCAGCAATGATTATTGCTTTATGTATGTGCAGCTGCGGAAATTCAGGTTCAGGTACGGCTTCTACAGCAGCAAAGGAAATAAATCTCAGTGAAGTAATAAGCACTATCAACTCAGGCTCACCCAATAAAATGGAACTGATTGAAAGCGTTGATGACCTTAACAAATATTACAGTATCAGCAAGGAAGATGTGAAAAGCTTCGGAGCTGAAATTGATAAAAGCGGTATAGATGAAGTTGTAATAGTAGAAGCTGTTGATGCTGATGCGGCTTCAAGAATACAGGCTAAGCTTCAGCAGAGATACAACTCAAAGAAACAGCAGGGAGCAAGCTACAGTCCCGAAGATTTGCAGATTATAAAGAACTGCTCTGTAAAAACCAACGGAAATATAGTAAGTATGATAATTTCTTCAAACGCAGGTGCTATGGAGGAAGTTCTCAACAGTGCCGTAAACGGCTGATTTAATAATAGACGGGTTTGTTATATATGAGAAGTTTAAAATTCAGCTTAAAAAGAAACTGCCTGATTTTTGTTTGCTTAATGTTGTGCCTTCTGGTGATATTTGGAGCATCAGGCTGTAAAATGAAAGGAAACGGCGGAAGTTCATCGGCTTCGGGAGTATCATCATCTTCCGTACAGGACGGCAACGTACCCGAAAAGATTGTAAATGAGATAAAGGAAAAGTGTAAGCTTTCGGGTATGACGGAGCTTTCAAAGGAGCAGCTCTTTTCACGTTACGGAATATCGGAGGAGTATGTTATGTATTCTGCGGTATTGGTTTCGGGTGATTCTCTTTCCAAGGACGAGGTTATTGTTATAAAGGCTATGGACGAGGGCAGTGCCTGTTCGGTGCGTGACTGCCTTGATAAGTACTATGACAGCGTTCTCAAGGAAAGTAAGGAATATCTTCCCGATGAATATGAAAAGCTTGAGAAAGCATCCGTTGTCAAGGACGGAATTTACGTGAGATTGTTTGTATCGGACGATGCGGCAAAAATGGACGAGATTTACAACTCTTACGAAAAATAAATTTTAATCGGAACGATGCTTACGGGCTGTTGCATATGAATTTGTGTATTCAGTGTGACAGCCCTGTTGTTTGGGGGAAATGAAATGGTCTTTTCAAGTTTGCTTTTCTTATTTTTGTATTTGCCCGTAGTACTGTTGATTTATTATGTTACTCCTGTGAAATTCAGAAATGCTATGCTTTTTGCGGCAAATCTTGCATTTTACGGCTGGGGCGAGCCTAAATTTACGTGGATTATGATTTTCTCAACTGTGGTAGATTATGTTCACGGATATTTTATAGGCAAGTACAGGGATACCGACAGAAAAAAGGCAAAAGCATTTGTAATTTCTTCGGTAGTTATAAATCTCACAGTTCTTGGAATATTCAAGTATTCGGGTATGGTTGCAGGTACTTTGAACGTACTTCCGTTTCTGAATATTCCCGATTTTAAAATTCCTCTGCCCATAGGTATTTCTTTCTATACATTCCAGACTATGTCCTATTCGATAGACGTTTACAGAAAGGAAGCTGATGTTCAGAAGAATATAATTTCTTTCGGTACTTATGTATCGCTTTTTCCTCAGCTTATAGCAGGCCCTATAGTAAGATACAGAGATATAGCACATCAGCTCAATAACAGAAAAGAAACTCTGGATATGTTTACTATGGGTGTCAAGCGTTTTACAATAGGATTGGCAAAGAAGGTTCTTATAGCAAACTATATGGGACTGCTCTGGGATACGCTGCGTCCTTCGATGAATACAAACGGAGTTCTGGCAAACTGGGTAGGAATAATAGCTTACACATTTCAGATATATTTTGATTTCAGCGGATATTCCGATATGGCATGCGGACTTGGCAATATGTTCGGCTTTGAGTTTCTTAAAAACTTTGACTATCCGTATATTTCAAAGTCTATTACAGAATTTTGGAGAAGATGGCATATTTCACTGGGAACGTGGTTCAGAGATTATGTCTATATACCGCTCGGAGGAAACCGAAAAGGTATAAAAAGAAATATATTCAATATTTTTGTCGTATGGGCATTGACAGGTCTTTGGCACGGTGCAAGCTATAACTTTGTACTGTGGGGACTTTATTTCGGAATTATACTTATTCTGGAAAAGTTCATACTCAAAAAAATACTGGAAACTCTTCCTGATATTGTAAAGCATATTTATTCAATAATCTTTATCGTATTCGGCTGGACGCTGTTCTACTTTGAGGATATGGGAGAACTGGGAAGATTTCTGGAAAATATGTTCAACTTTTCAAACGGTATTTTAAGTCACGAGGCTATGGTAACTGTTGTAGGATTTTTACCTCTGCTGCTTGTGGCAGGAGTTGCTTCTACACCTCTTGCAAGGAAAATATATGACGGGAAGATTAAAAATCTTAAATGCTGCTGGCTTCTTGAATCCGTATGTGCGGCTGTAATACTGATTATATGTACGGCTGCACTTGTAAGCAATTCCTACAATCCTTTCCTGTATTTCAGATTCTGACGCAATATGAGTTACGCTTATAATAAACGGAGGAGGTTGCTTTATGCCTGATAAAAAACAGAAAACCCAAAATGTTAATCTGACGAAAAATAGAAATAAAGCGGATAAAATTCTTTACAGGGAATATATCATAACATTTATTTTCATAGCGTTTGTATTCGGAATGTGCATTTTATTTTTTGTTCTTCCGAAGCTGCCGTATTCCAAAAACGAAAAGCGTTATCTTGCAGATGCACCGTCATTTTCGCTTACAACGCTTTTTGACGGAAGCTTTACAGATGATACCGAAAAATATATTACCGACCATATACCGTTCAGGGATTTTTATGTAGGTGTAAATTCTTATTATGACCTTGCAAGCGGAAGAAATGGTCTGAAAGGTGTATATTTCGGCAGTGACGGTTATCTTATAAACGACCCTGTGGAAAAGGATAACAATATTGAAAAAAATGTAAAGATTTTTGCAGAGTTTATAGAGAAAAATAATCTGAATGCTACACTTATGGTTGTTCCGAGTACAGGCTATATAGAGGAATCAAAACTTCCTTTACTGCACAAAAAATACAGGGACGATAAATATTTCGGAATTATAGAGGAAAATAAAGGCAATATGGACTTTATTGACCTGAGAGGTCTTATGAAACAGGCTTCAAGTGAGGGACATCAGCTTTTTTACAAAACCGACCATCACTGGACTTCATATGCCGCTTTTCTTGCATATAACGAAATGTTTACAAGAAAACATCTGTCATACAATCAGGGAATACAATACTCCCGTGAAACCTGCGGAGGCTTTTACGGGACAACATATTCTACGGGGGCATTCTGGCTGACACCTTCAGAGAATATAGACCTCTGGTACAGTAACGGCTGGAAAGATATAAATGTAAGCATTACTGAGGGAAATGAAACAAAAGAGTATAACACTATATTCTTTAAGGAGCATCTGAATGAAGATGATAAGTACCCTGTTTTCCTTGACGGAAATCACGCTCTTACAAAAGTCAAGAACGGAAACGCTCCTGCAAATACAAGACTTCTTGTCATAAAGGATTCATTCTCTCATTGTTTTGTTCCGTTCCTTGCCGATAATTACAGCGAAATATTAATGGTAGACCTGAGATATTATAAAAAGCCTGTTTCGGAACTTGCCAGAAATGAGCATTTCGGAGATGTTCTTATACTTTACGGACTTGATAATCTTGCTACCGATACCGATATTGCTTTCCTTGAATAATTTTCAGCGGCTTTTAGGGTATCAGCTTATCTTTGGGCTTTGTGCGTGGCTGCGGCGATTGCCAGTCAGAATACAAGTATTCTGACATAAAATTGCTTTGCAATTTTATCCTCGTGTATTACACGAGGTGGCAATCGCCGCAGCCACGCACAAAGCCTGTTAAAGCGTATCGGAATAAAAAATAATCTGATATTATTTTTAAATAATAAATTTTTTATGAATATTACAAGTTTGTTTATTGTGGAGAAAGAGAAGCAAATTATATCCAAAATGCAAAAACGGCTTGACAAAAAAAGAAGCATAGCTTATAATACATAGTGTTGTGCCGGTGTGATGGAATTGGCAGACGTAGTGGACTCAAAATCCACCGGTAGCGATACCGTGCCGGTTCGAGTCCGGCCACCGGCACCACTTTTGTTTAATTGCATAATAGATGTTTTATGTATTTGTCGTTCAGGGTTATTGAAGGCGGACGCTACACTGTCGGAAAAAGGCTGTTTTCAGAGGAATTTCCGCTTTATTAATCCATAAATAGTTTTCGATTAACAGCTCTTGGAGTGTGGATACGAAGTCCTGTTTTTCAGGACGGTCGTTTACATTTGTAACTCAGAACTTCAGTTGCATGTAATTTAGAAAGTGAAGCGACCTGTAATTTCTGATACGGAGTTACAGGTTTTTTTTATGATATAAACCGAAAAGCTTTGCTCAGTAATTTTGCAAATATGTACAAACTTCTAAAGAAAGGGAGAAATAACGAATGGACAAGAGGTATAAGATTGCCGTTGCAGGAACAGGTTATGTAGGATTGTCAATAGCAACTCTTTTAAGTCAGAATCATGAGGTAAAGGCAGTAGACGTTGTTGAGGAAAAGGTAAATCTTATCAACAACCGCAAATCTCCGATACAGGACGATTATATAGAAAAATATCTTTCGGAGAAAAAGCTTGACCTTACTGCAACTCTTGATGCAAAGGCAGCCTACAGCGATGCTGATTTTGTAGTAATAGCTACACCCACAAATTATGATTCAAAGAAGAATTTCTTTGATACTTCAGCGGTAGAAGCTGTAATATCTCTGGTAATGAAATATAATTCCGAAGCAATCATGGTAATAAAAAGTACCATACCTGTAGGCTATACAAAGGCAATAAGAGAAAAGACAGGAAGCAGAAATATAATATTCAGCCCCGAATTCCTCAGAGAAAGCAAGGCTCTTTATGACAACCTCTATCCCTCAAGAATTATAGTAGGAACGGATATGGACGACGAAAGACTTGTAAATGCAGCTCATACATTTGCACAGCTTTTGCAGGAGGGTGCGATAAAGGAAAATATAACCACTCTGTTTATGGGATTTACAGAAGCAGAATCCGTAAAGCTTTTTGCAAATACATATCTTGCACTGAGGGTTTCCTATTTTAACGAGCTTGATACCTATGCAGAAATGAAAGGTCTTAATACAAAGCAGATAATTGACGGAGTTTGTCTTGACCCCAGAATAGGCGACAGCTATAACAATCCGTCATTCGGATACGGCGGATACTGTCTGCCCAAGGATACAAAGCAGCTCCTCGCAAACTATGCGGACGTTCCCGAAAATCTCATTGAAGCAATAGTCGAAAGCAACAGAACCAGAAAGGACTTCATAGCGGAAAGAGTTCTGAAAAAAGCAGGACATTATGATTACAGCGGTTACGGAAAGGATATAGAAAAAGACTGCATAATCGGTGTATATCGTCTTACTATGAAAAGCAACAGCGATAACTTCCGTCAGAGCAGCATACAGGGAGTTATGAAAAGAATAAAGGCAGAGGGTGCAACAATACTTGTTTACGAACCCACTCTTGAGGACGGTTCGGCATTCTTCGGAAGCAAGGTATTGAATGATATAGAAGAATTCAAGAAAAAGTGTGACGTCATAGTAGCTAACCGTTATGACAGATGTCTTGATGATGTAGCAGACAAGGTTTATACAAGAGATATTTTCTGTCGTGACTGATATTAGAAAAATTACGTAAACAAAAATATATTAAGGGGTAGAATATAGCTTGAATTACATTATTTTCGGAGGTTCCGGTTTTATAGGAACACATTTGATTCACTTACTGAAGGACGAGGTTGTAAAACCCAATGATAAAATTTACGATTTGGATATAGTTATGCCGGGAGAAGAGGGAGTAGTTCCCGGAGTAGTAGAGAAAAACAACGGTGTCGAGTATATAAGGCTTGATGTAAGAAAGCCGATAGAGTTTGATTTTAAGCCTACACCCGATGACATTATATTCAATCTTGCCGCAGTACACAGAACACCGGGACACCCTGACTATGAATACTTTGAAACAAATATATACGGTGCGGAAAACGTTGTAGCTTTTGCAGAAAAATATAATATAAACAAAATTCTGTTTACAAGCTCAATCGCTCCCTATGGTGCGGCAGAGGATTTAAAGGAAGAAACAACCCTTCCCACACCAAACACACCCTACGGAATAAGCAAGTTTGTAGCCGAAAAAATACATCAGGGCTGGCAGTCGAGAGATAAGAACAGAGAGCTTACAATAGTACGTCCCGGAGTTGTATACGGAAAAGGCGAACACGGAAACTTCACCAGACTTTATTGGGGAATAAGAAAGAGATATTTCTTCTATACAGGCAGACGTGATACCATAAAGGCATGCGTATACGTAAAGGAGCTTGTAAGATTTTTCAAATACAGAATGATAGACAACAGCTTCAAGGGACAGGATATATTCAACTGTACGTTTGAGCCTGCATACCGCATAGATAAAATATGTGAAGCTATGATGTCGGCTACCGATATGAAAAGGCATATTTTCCTTATTCCTGGCTGGCTTCTTATGACGGCGGCAACAATCTTAGGGCCTATCGGCGGCAAAAAGATAGGAATACACCCTGCAAGAGTTAAAAAGCTTATGATTTCCACAAACATAAGCGGAAAAAAGCTTGCTTCCTGTGGCTATAAATTCCATTACACTCTTGAGGAAAGCATAAAAGACTGGTATAACGACTGCGGAAAGGAAGGTCTGGAATGACGGATAAGCCCTTGGTATCAATAATAACCCCTGTATACAACTGTGAGCAATACCTTCCCCTCACAATAGAAAGCGTACAGGCACAGACATATGAAAACTGGGAGCTTATTCTTGCCGATGACTGCACTCCCGATAACAGTGCCGATATTATTGCCGAATATGCAAAAAAAGACAGCCGTATAAAATATATAAAGCTTAAAGAAAACAGCGGAGCGGCTATCGCAAGAAATGAAGCTCTTGAAGCTGCAAAAGGAAGATATATTGCTTATCTTGACGCAGACGACATATGGCTTCCGAACAAGCTTGAAAGACAGATTGACTTTATGAAAAAGAACGATGTTGAATTTTCCTGCTGTGACTATGAAAAAATAGAAGCAGACGGAACACCTCTCAACAAGACTGTTCATATGCCTGAAACCATAACCTATAATCAGCTTCTGAGCAATACCATAATACAGACGGTAGGAGTTATAGCCGACCTTGAAAAAGTTGACAAAAAGCTTCTTGTAATGCCTAACGTAAGACGTGGACAGGATTCCGCAACATGGCTTCAGATGCTCAGAAACGGAGTAAAGTTTACAGGACAGAATGAGGTTCTCGCACAGTACAGAAGAGTTCCGCAGTCTTTGAGTGCCAACAAGTTTTCGGCTATGAAAAGAACGTGGTATTTATACCGTGGCGTAGAGCATTTATCATTACCAAAATCCATAGTATGCCTTATAGGCTGGGCATATCACGCAAGCATAAAGAGAATTTATGTAGGCAAATTCATTAAAAACAAATAATTATCTTTTCTCATAGATTGGACGGTTACCGAGAGTATGAACATCTTATACCTGTGTACTTTTTATCACAGAGCCTTGCTGTTCCGTCAGCAGATGGATTCTCTTATAAGCAGAGGACATAATGTCAGGGCATTCAGCTCAGCAAAATACGGCGAGGGTATCGCAGAAAAATTCCGACCCATTATGGACGGGCTTGTTGTTCATAAGGAATGCTGGAACAAGTATGACAGAATGCTGTTTTTTCCCAGACAGTGGAAGATAGAAAAAGAACTCGAAAAAGCATATGACCTTAAAGATTTCGATCTGATACATTCGCACCTTCTTCTGAGCAGCGGATATACAGCCCTGAGAATGAAAAAAAAATACAGAGTTCCCTATGTTGTTTCCGTAAGAGTTACCGACCTTACAGGCTTCATACGTCTGCCTTACTTTAAGCGTATGGCTGTTAAGATAGTAAAGGAAGCATCAGGAATTATTTTCCTTTCAGCGTGTCACAAAGAGGAATTTACGAAAAAGTTCGTACCTGCCGAATATCTTGACGAGTTCAATTCAAAGTGTGAGGTTATAAGCAACTGTGTTGAGCCTTTCTGGGAGGAAAACACCGCAAATTCTCCCAAGGTTATGAAAGATAAAAAGAAAGTCCGTCTTCTGGCAGTAGCAAAGATACGCCCCATAAAAAATCTGACGGTTGCGGCACAGGCTGTTGATATTCTTAAAAACAGAGGTTATGATGCAAAACTGACGGTTGTCGGAGAAGTTCAGGACAATGAGGAGTACGAACGCATAAAAGCTTACTCCTGTGTTGATGTCCTGCCTTTCAAGAAAAAAGAAGAACTTATAGATATATACAAAGAAAATGATATATTCCTTCTTCCGTCCGTAAACGAAACATTCGGCAGAGCATATGTTGAAGCTATGACACAGGGCTTGCCTGTTATTTACACTCAGGGACAGGGCTTTGACAAAAATTTCCCCGATGGTGAAGTCGGCTACAGCGTTCCTTGTGACGCTCCCGAAACAATCGCAGACAGAACAGAGGAAATCATAAAGCGATATGATGAAATTTCCCCGAAATGTATAGAGAACAGCAAGCTCTTTTACGAGAATGTAATCATAGACAAACTGGAGAGTTTTTACAAAAAAGCATTGAAAAGAGGTTGAGTTACAAATGAAAAATATGAAAGTAGCTTTAATTTCCTTTCATAACGCTTACAATTACGGAGCTTGTTTACAGGCATATGCACTTCAGGAAGCAGTTTCCGAAACGGGAGCAGAATGTGAATATATAGACTATATAAATAAGCGTAGGGCTGAGGGATATAAGATGTCCCACAGAATATTGAAAGCTTTCAGGGAAAAAGATATAAAATCCGCAGTAAAGTATATGTGCGGAGCACCGTTTGTATGGTCAAGGGGAAGCAAATTCAATAAATTCTACTCAAAGTATCTCAGAAAGACGGATATTACCTATCACAGCGTTGATGAAGCAAAAGCTTTGGATAAAAGCTATGACAAGTTTGTAGTCGGCAGCGATCAGGTATGGAATGCTGAGCATAACGGTACGGATTCAGCCTATTTTCTTGATTTTGTAAGCGATAATTCAAAGAAAATATCATATTCTTCAAGCTTCGGAATGGCAGATATTCCCGAAAAGCTTAATGACTGGTACGCAAGCCTCGTAAAAACTATCCCCTGTCTTTCCACAAGAGAAAAACACGGAGTAAAAATCATAAAAGATTTAAGCGGCAGACACGCACATCTTGTACTTGACCCTGTATTTCTCCTTGACGGCGAACATTGGAAATCTTTCGTTAAAAATACCGTTCCCAAAGAAAAATATACCTTTTATTATATGAATGCGGAATTTAATATTGATGATTTCGCAAGGGTTACAAAGTGGAAGGATAATAAAAGATATATTTTGTCGTCCTCAGTCAAGCCGAAGGACTTTATAAAAAAAGGACAAAAAGTTACTTTTGCGATGTCGCCCGAAGAATTTATAGAGCAGATAAACAATGCTGAACTTGTAGTTACCACATCATTCCATTGTCTGGCATTTTCCATAATGCTTCACAAGCCGTTTGTTGCCATTCTGTCGGGGGACGAGGGCAGAGATGAAAGACTTCTCAACCTTTTGCAGATAACAGGTCTTGAAAACCGTATTTTTTCCGATGATATGACGCTTGATGACGTAAATCGGGATATTGACTACAGCGAGGTAGAAAAAAGACTCGAACCCTACAGGGATTACTCAAAGCAGTTCCTGTATACTTCCATATATAAAGGACAGACAGAAGCCGATTCCATAAAAGAACCGCCTTATCCCGAAAGTCAGAACACAGAATATACCATATGTCCCAAGGATAAATGCACAGGCTGCGGAGTATGTGCTGTAAAATGTCCCGCAAAAGCTATAGAAATGCTTCCCGATAAAGAAGGTTTTTTACAGCCTGTTATAAACTCTGAAAAATGTATAGAATGTCATCTCTGCCAGAAGGTATGCCAGATAAATGACGAGCCGAAAGCCGTTGAATATCAGCATTATTACGCATTCAAGAATGATGACGATGTAAGAGCGGCAAGTTCGTCAGGCGGAGCGTTTACGGCACTTGCACAAAAGGTTATAGATATGGGCGGAGCGGTAGTTGCTTCCGAAGTGTTCGGTGACTGGCACGCTGAACATACCGTTGCAGAAACTATGGACGGTGTGAAAAAACAGGCAAAAACCTATTATGTACAGGGCAGTGCCTTCAGAAGTTTTTCCAAAACCGAAAAGCTTCTCAAAGACGGAAGAATAGTATTGTTTACAGGTACACCCTGTCAGGTGCAGGGACTTAAAAAGTATCTTCGTAAGGATTACTCCAATCTTATTTTATGTGATATTATATGTCACGGTATCCCTTCACCGAAAATGTTTAAAATATATACCGATTATCTTGAAAGCAAAGGCAGACTTACTTCGCTTCAACAAAGAGATAAAACCATCGGCTGGGCAGGCTACTGTGTATCGGCTGAGATAGGCGGCAAAAAATTCAGAAACAACGGCTGGCTTAAAGCGTATTCCGTAATGTTCTCGCACGGACTTATAAACAGAAAATCGTGCTATAGCTGTCCTTACAGCAACTACAACAGGGCAGGAGATATAACAATCGGCGACTACTGGGGAATAGAAAAGCATCACCGTGAATTAAAGGATAAATTAGGTGTATCGCTTGTTATAACCAATTCCAAAAAGGGCGATAATTTCTTTAACGTTGTTTCATCTGATATGAAAGTATGGAAGCTTGAAAAGAACGAAACCGCTCAGAACTCCCTTTTAAAGCCTAAGAAAAAGCCGCTCAGACGTAAAGGCTGTATAATGCTTATGGAAAGCTCATACGAACAGGCGGCTAAGCAGTACGGCGAATGGAATACTAAAGGGTATATCAAGGAATTTATAAGAGGCTTTATGTTAAAGCTTAAATGATGAAAACTGCTGAAAGTCTGCGGAAACAAAACCATAAAGTTTAGGTCAAGCCTTTTTAAAGGCTTGCGGTTTCCAAAGGCGGAGCCTTTGGCGGGATGTTCAAGGGCAGAGCCCTTGAACACAACACAGGAGAGGTTAGCTTGAAAGTATTTATTGTGTCAAGAGGTTATCCCTCAGATAAGTATGTTACAAACGGAATATTTGAGTTCGACCAGGCTAAGGCTCTTGCTGAAGCAGGTCATCAGGTTGTATTTTTAGCTGTGGATTTAAGGTCAATACGCAGAAAAAGAAAGTTCGGCAGGGAAAGCTTTGAAAAAGACGGTGTTCTTGTTGAAGCCATAAATGTTCCGTGCGGAAAAATACCGCAGGGACTGCTCAGAACTGTAAGAAAAATTTCGCTGAAAAAGCTTTATAATAGCTGTGAGAAAAAATACGGAAAACCTGATATTATACACTCTCACTTTTTGGAAATAAGCTATACCGCTGCACAGGTGCTTTCAGGAAAAAATATACCTCTGGTTATGACCGAACATCTTTCGGCACTGAATAATAAAGTAATTTCTCAGAAGCTTATAGATACAGGAAAAAATACCTACCGCTTCTATGACAAGGTTATTACCGTAGGCGATAACCTTGCAAAAAGCCTTGAAAAAAATTTCGGGGTAAGTTCTGTAACAATTCCGAATGTAGCGGATACCCAAACATTTTCGCTGAATTTGAACGGCAAAAAAATAGCTGAAAGTTCTGAAAAGGATAATTTCAGAATAATTTCGGTAGGTTCGCTCATTAAAAGAAAAAATATGGATTTATTAATAAAAGCTTTTGCAAGACTGCACAGTATAAAACCTGATTCATACCTTGATATCTACGGAAAAGGTGTTGAAAAGGAAAATTTGCAGGAGCTTATAAACAAATATGATTTAACGTCCTTTGTAACGCTTCACGGAGCTAAAAGCCGAAAGGAAATAGCCGAAAAAATGGCACAGGCTGATTTCTTTGCCCTTGCATCAAGCGTGGAAACATTCGGCGTTGTATATATAGAGGCATTGTCGGCAGGTCTGCCTGTTGTAGCGGCAATAAGCGGAGGCCCTGAAAATTTCGTGGACAAAAGCAACGGAATTTTAGTTGAAGCCGATAATGAGGACAAATTCTTTGAAGCTTTGCTTAAAATGTCGGAAATCTTCGGCGGCTATGACAGAAAGGCAATAAGCGAAAATATAGCCAAAACTTATTCTCCGTGTGCCGTTGCCGAAAAGCTTACGGCACTGTATAAAGAAATTTCCGTTTAAGGGTTTCACCCTCAAAAATCCTGACGAGGGCTTTGCCCTCGACCCACAAGCCTTTAAAAAGGCTTGACCTAAACTTTATGTTTTTTCTTCCGAACATAAGCAGAAAATACGCAGGGAGGTATGATAATGAAAATAAGCCTTAAAAATACGGCAATGTCAATAATGCTGCTGATATTGTTCGGCTATGCTTCTTATTCAAACATCATAGCAAGAGCAACCACAGGCGGTGCAAAGTATGTGCTTCTGGCAGGTCTGGCAGTATTTGCTGTTATGGCTAATGCAAAAGATATGAAGCTCAGAATACCTTCAGGCGGATTTCCCCCCTATATGGTGTGCTGGTTTTTAATGGCACTTTTTGTAGTTTCGGGTATAACAAGAGTTATGTTCGGTTCTTTGCAGATACTTGTATGTATATTCTTTGTTCTTATGTGCGGAAGTTATGAGGACTGGACGGATTACTCCTATAATATCGCAAAGTTTATGCTGGGAATATTTATATTTTTTACGTTTTTCTTCTTTGTTTTTCCCGCATTGTACAGGGTGGTAATAAATTTCTACGGCTTTATACCCGACGGAACAATGAGAGGGCAGTATCCATACAGAGCAGGAATTTCCTCGCATTACTCAATAAATGCGATTAACATATCGCTGTTTTTTATAATAACGGCAATACGTCATATTTCAAAATTCGGACTGAAGCTTAAATTTGAAAAGGGTTACAGGCTCAATTTTCTGTTATGTGCAGTTTCCTTTGTCGCACTCGTTATGACAAGTAAAAGAGGCGTTCTTGTATGGAGTATGCTGGCGATAGCTATTGCTTATATTTTTATGGAAAAAGGAAAGATAGGCAATATTTTTAAAATTGTGATGGTGGCACTGGTACTTCTGGGAGTTTTAAGTATGCTTGCCGAAAATGTTGAGTTCGTAAACAACCTCTTTGAAAGATTTAAAGTAGTAGGAAGTGATGAGGATAACTCGTCTGAGCAGAGGTTTGTAATGTGGCAGCTTGCACTCAGTGCATTTGCGGAAAATCCTGTGTTCGGAATAGGCTTCTGGAAGTATCGTGAACTTTACAATGCAAACCTCAGTGCAATATACGATAAAACAGGACTTCATACAAGTATAGATGCACACAACGTTTATATACAGGTTCTGTGCGAAACAGGTATAGTAGGATTTGTAATATATATATCGGCTATAATCTTTCTTCTGTACAGAACAATATCATTGCTTAAAAAGACAGATACGGCAAATTATCGTTACAAATATATTTTAAGCTTATCTCTTGCATTACAGCTTTTCTATATTTTCTACAGCTTCAGCGGAAACTGTTTCTACGATATGACTTTCTTCTATTATTCTTTCGGTATGGCTCTGACATATTCGGTTGAAAATAAATATAAACTTAATTCATTACAATATAACAGGCAGGTAGCAGTACAATGAAAATAGCAACGCTGACATTTCACAGAGCTGTAAATTACGGAGCCGTTTTACAGGCGGTTGCATTATGTCAGGCTCTTAAAAACCGTTTTCCCGATTGCGAATCGGGTATTCTGGATTATCACAACGAAAAAATTGAGAAAAAGTTCAGACCCTTTTTTGTGAAGAAAAAGAAAAATCCGATAGGGACTGTAAAATCGGTTATTCATGCGTTTATGGCTTATCCTGTACGCTCGAAAAAGAAGAAAAAGTTTGAGGAATTTCTTGAGAACAATGCTTCGCTTATTCCGTTCACAACAGAAGAGGAAAAAGCAGCGGCACTAGGAGAAATTGACAGGTATATAGTCGGAAGCGACCAGGTGTGGAATTTTGACTTGTCGGGTAACGATGAAACATATCTTCTCGGATTTATTGCAGAAAAGGAGAAAAAGGGTGCATATGCTCCCAGCATAGGAAAGACGGAGCTTACCGAAAGCGAATATTCAAGGCTGCAGGCCATAAAGGACTTCGGTTATCTTTCTGCAAGAGAGAACACCGCCTCCGATATAATAGAGAATATTACGGGGAATAAGCCTGTTTTAGTACCCGACCCTGTTTTTTTGCTTTCCAAAGAGGAGTGGAGGGCAAAAGAGGAAAAATATAAGGGTATTCCTGAAAAATATGTGCTTATATATAAATTTGCGGATAACGACAAGAAAATGACGCAGTTCGCTTATGACTACGCAAAGAAAAATAACTGTGAGATTGTCATAGTGCAAAGCTCTCTTAAAAATGCGGACGGAGCAAAGGTAGTAAGAGATGCCTCTCCGGGAGAGTTTTTGTGGCTTATAGACAATGCTCAGTGCGTGGTTACGAACTCGTTTCACGGTACGGCTTTTTCGATACTTTTTGAAAAGGAATTTTATTCTGAGGCAAATGTTGCAAGAGGAACGAGAATAAAAGAAGTTTTAAGGCTGTACGGTCTTGAAGGTCAGCTTATGCTTGACGGTGTTAAAGCAGGCAGGGCTGTTTCAGAAAGCCGTGACAAGGTTTCTGAGCATATAAGCTTTTACAGAACAAACGCTTTTGAATATCTTGACAGAATTGTCGGAAAAAACTAAACGGATTGAGGTAAAAAAATGGGACGAGGGGAAAAGCTGGTAAAGAATACTTTTATTCTTGCAATAGGTAATTTTCTGCCAAGAGTGGCAACGTTTTTTGTTCTGCCTATTCTGACGGAATACCTTACAAAAGAAGAGTACGGAACATATGACCTTATAACAGTTCTCGTATCGCTGCTGCTTCCTGCCGTAACCCTGCAGATACAGACGGCAGCTTTCAGATTTCTTATAGAACACAGAGGAAACAGGGAGCAGGAAAGCAGAATTGTTACAAATATATATGCTTTTACGATTCCCACATCACTGATAGCACTTATTGTTCTTTATTTCTGCCTTTTCAAAGTCGAACCGCTCGAAAGAATACTTATATGTATATACTTCATAATGGATATACTTGTTGCTACGGCAACTCAGGTTGTAAGAGGTCTTGCCAAAAACAAGGAGTATTCCGTAAGTGCGATACTGGGTGCAGCAGGAAGATTGATTTTTGCTGTAGTGTTTGTATGGATTTTACGCTGCGGACTTGTCGGTGCAACGCTTTGTCTGATTGCCGCTACGGGTATACAGGCATTTTTCATATTCTTAAAAGCAGACCTTTTGACTATGATAAGACCCTCGCTTATAGATAAGAAAACAATCAAGGAACTTCTTGCCTATTCGTGGCCTATGGTTCCTAACAGTATGTCGCTGTGGGTAATGCGTGTTTCGGACAGAATTGTTGTTACCGCCGTTATGGGGCCTGTTGCAAATGCAGTATATTCTGTTGCAAATAAAATACCCTCACTTCTTACAATAGCTCAGACTACATTCAATATGGCATGGCAGGAAAATGCCTCTATGGTATCCAAAGATGAGGACGCTCCGAGATATTATACGGTTATGTTCGGGGCTGTATTTGATTTTATGGCAGGCGTGTTCGGTCTGCTTATTGCAACTACCCCTATACTTTTTGCTCTGCTCGTAAGGGGAGATTATGACGAAGCCTACTATCAGATGCCTATACTGTTTATGGGTATGTTCTTTTTCAGTATAACAGGATACCTCGGCGGTGTTTATGTGGCTTACAAGCAGACTTTCAGTCTGGGTATTACCACTACACTTGCCGCTGTGTGCAATCTTGTTATTGATATATCGACTATAAGTTTTATACATCTCTATGCGGCTTCGCTTTCAACACTTATAAGCTATATTCTTCTGTGTACATACAGAATGATTAATGTAAGAAAATTTGTGGAGATTAAATATGACCTGAAAAGGATTTTTATAATTATAGCTATACTTGCCGTTATGAGCGGAATCAGCTATATTCATACTTTCTGGTTTGATATTATAAATTTTGTGCTTGGTGTTTTCCTGTTTGTTTTCTTTAACGGAAAGGTTATGATGGGACTTGTAAACAAACTGCTGAAGAAAAAAGGAAAACAGGCAAAGTGATTTTTTGAAAATTATACACTCTGAGCGAACGCTCAGGCTGCGGCGATTGCCGATAATAAGCCGCAGGCTTATTATCGCAAAAAAGGCATAGCCTTTTTTGGTTTGCGGATAAATCCGCAAACGTGGCAATCGCCGCCGCAAAGATGTACGTTTTGCTGTTGAATTGGTCTATTGACTTTGAAAATAAAATGTGATAACATATTGAAAACGATAAATGCTTTGATAAAGAAGGGCAGTTTTCTAAGAAATTAAGCGAGCCGATGTATGGTGTGAGGTCGGTATTACATTGAACTGCAAATCACTTTTGAGCAGCGGTCTGAAAATGCGGATTTTAGATTTTAAATAAAATTCCGTGTTATTAAGATTAGCCGGATTTTCTCCGTTAAAGGAAACGCATATGGAAGTATGTCGTAACGGGTGGTTTCAAGCGATACCCGTAATATAACTGTGTTGTATTACAGAGTTTCGTCCTGTTATGGGGCGAAGCTCTTTATTTTTTTGCAGGAGGTTATGTCAATGTACAAGAAGGTTGACACAAATCTGGACTTTGTTCAGAGAGAAAAGGAAATCGAAAAGTTCTGGAAAGAAAATAAGATTTTTGAAAAAAGTATCGAAGAGCGAAAGGGCGGCAAGCCTTACGTTTTCTATGACGGCCCGCCTACAGCCAACGGAAAGCCGCATATAGGTCATGTTCTGACAAGAGTAATCAAGGATATGATACCCCGTTATAAAACTATGAAGGGATATATGGTACCTAGAAAAGCGGGCTGGGATACACACGGACTTCCTGTAGAGCTTGAGGTGGAAAAGCTTCTGGGTCTTGAGGGTAAGGAACAGATTGAAGAATACGGTCTTGAGCCGTTCATAAAGAAGTGTAAGGAATCTGTATGGAAGTATAAGGGTATGTGGGAAGATTTCTCCGATACCGTAGGTTTCTGGGCAGATATGGAGAATCCTTATGTAACATATGACAATAATTTTATAGAGTCCGAATGGTGGGCATTGAAGAAGATATTTGACAAAGGGCTTTTGTACAAGGGCTTCAAGATAGTGCCTTACTGTCCGAGATGCGGAACACCGCTTTCCTCACACGAGGTTGCACAGGGTTATAAAGATGTAAAGGAACGTTCGGCAATAGCAAGGTTCAAGGTAAAGGACGAAGACGCATATATACTTGCGTGGACAACTACACCCTGGACGCTGCCCTCAAACGTGGCACTTTGCGTAAATCCCGATGAAGAGTATGTGAAGATAAAAACTGAAAATTATGTGTATTATCTTGCAAAAGCTTTGGTTGAAAGCGTAATTGAAGAAGAGTACGAAGTTCTTGAAACATACAAGGGCAGGGATTTGGAATATAAGGAATACGAGCCTTTGTTTGATTTTGTATCACCCAAGCAGAAGTGCTGGTATGTTGTATGTGACAGCTATGTAACGCTTACAGACGGTACCGGAGTAGTACACATAGCACCTGCATTCGGTGAGGACGATGCCAACGTAGGAAGAAAGTATGCTTTGCCTTTGGTACAGCTTGTTGACTCAAAGGGTCAGATGACGAAGGAAACTCTATGGGAGGGAATGTTCTGTAAGGACGCTGACAAGGAGATACTTAAGAACCTTGATGAAAGAGGACTGCTGTTCTCAGCACCTAAGTATGAGCATTCATATCCCCATTGCTGGAGATGTGATACACCGCTTATTTACTACGCAAGAGATTCATGGTTTATAAAAATGACAGATGTCAAGGAAAATCTCATAGCGAATAACAATACTGTAAACTGGATACCCGATTCGATAGGAAAGGGCAGATTTGGCGACTGGCTTAACAATGTTCAGGACTGGGGTATTTCAAGAAACAGATACTGGGGAACTCCGCTTAATATATGGGAGTGTAAATGCGGTCACCGTCACGCAATAGGAAGTATAGAGGAGCTTAAGGCTATGTCCTCCAACTGTCCCGATGACATTGAACTTCACAGACCTTATATTGACAGCGTAACTATAGAGTGTCCTCACTGCCACGAGGAAATGCACAGAGTTCCTGAGGTTATAGACTGCTGGTTTGATTCAGGCTCAATGCCGTTTGCACAGCATCACTATCCTTTCGAGAATAAGGAGCTGTTCGAGTCACAGTTCCCTGCTGATTTTATTTCCGAAGCCGTTGACCAGACAAGAGGCTGGTTCTATTCTCTGCTTGCAATATCTACATTGATTTTTGACAAGTCACCGTATAAGAATGTAATTGTACTCGGACTTGTTCAGGACGAGAACGGTCAGAAGATGTCAAAGTCTAAGGGAAATGCGGTTGACCCGTTTGACGCACTGCAAACCTATGGTGCAGACGCTATAAGATGGTATTTCTACACAAATTCATCACCTTGGCTGCCTAAGAGATTTTACGGTAAGGCTGTAACAGAGGGACAGCGTAAGTTTATGGGTACTCTCTGGAATACGTATGCGTTCTTTGTTCTGTATGCGAATATAGATAAGTTTGATGCTTCAAAGTATACACTTGACAAGGAAAGCATAACCGTAATGGATAAATGGCTGCTGTCACGTCTTAACTCCACTGTAAAGGCTGTTGACGATAATCTCGCAGACTATAAAATTCCCGAAGCTGCAAAGGTTTTGCAGAATTTCGTTGACGATATGAGCAACTGGTATGTAAGAAGATGCCGTGAGAGATTTTGGGTTCAGGATATGACTCAGGATAAGATTAACGCATATATGACGCTGTACACTGCTCTGGTTACAATAGCTAAGGCAGCAGCACCTATGATACCTTTTATGGCTGAGGAAATTTACCGCAATCTTGTATTTTCAGTAGATTCAAATGCTCCCGAAAGTGTACATCTCTGCACATTCCCTGAAGTGGACAGCTCAGTAATAGATACAGAGCTTGAAAGCAATATGGACGAGGTTCTTAAAATAGTTGTTCTCGGACGTGCCGCAAGAAACGGTTCATCAATGAAAAACCGTCAGCCGCTGTCAAAAATGTATGTAAAGGCTGAAAAGGTTCTTGATAAATTCTATGTTGAAATTATACGTGATGAACTTAACATCAAGCAGGTTGAGTTTACTCAGGACGTTTCGGGCTTTGTATCATACAGCTTCAAGCCTCAGCTCAAGACGCTTGGCCCTAAGTACGGAAAGCTTCTCGGAGAAATCAGAAATCAGCTTTCCACTATAGACGGTGCAAAGGCTAATGCAGAGCTTAAATCTACAGGAGAGCTTACGCTTAATCTGTCGGTAGGAGAAGTAAAGCTTTCGGAAGAAGATTTGCTGATAGACGTTAAGCAGATGGAGGGTCTGTATACCGTAAATGACAACAATGTTACGGTAGTTCTTGATACAACGCTTACACCTGAGCTTATAGAAGAAGGATTTGTAAGGGAAATTATAAGCAAGATACAGACTATGCGTAAGGACGCAGGCTTTGAGGTAATGGATCATATTCTTATAGGAGTATCGGGAAATGAAAAGATTTCAAAGCTTATAAACGACAATAAGGACAGTATTTTCGGAGATGTTCTTGCAGACGGTGTTTCAGACAGCCTTGACGGCTTTGAAAAGGATTGGAATATAAACGGCGAAAAGGTAGTTTTGTCGGTTAAAAAGGTTTGATACACATACAACAGGGTGATGTCTTTGAACAAAGCATCACTCTGCTTTTGTTTTTCAGGTATCCGGCTAAGCTCAGACGGAGATTGCAGCCGTCAAAAGCGTTCGCTTTTGACAAATTGAAAGGTTTACCTTTCAATTTTCCCGTGGATTAATCCACGGGAGGCTGCAATCGCACTGTGCTGACGCAGGCTGACAAAAAAACAACGCATTTTTGGTTGATATAATCACAATAATTTGATATAATAGCTAACCGTAAATTACTATAAAGGAAAGGTTTTGATATATATGAAGCTTGGAATGGTAGGACTTCCAAATGTAGGAAAAAGTACCCTGTTCAATGCAATAACAAACGCAGGGGCACAGTCCGCAAACTACCCGTTCTGCACGATAGAGCCGAACGTGGGAGTTGTTTCCGTACCTGACAAAAGACTTGATAAGCTTGCGGAGATGTACGAGCCTGAGAAGTTTACACCTGCTACAATAGAGTTTGTGGATATAGCAGGTCTTGTAAAAGGAGCTTCAAAGGGTGAGGGTCTGGGAAACAAGTTCCTTTCAAATATCCGTGAGGTAGATGCGGTCGTACACGTTGTACGCTGCTTTGAAAACGATGACATAATACATGTTGATGGTTCTGTAAACCCTTCAAGGGATATAGAAACAATAAATTTAGAACTTGTTCTGTCAGATTTGGAAATTATCGAAAGAAGAATAGACAAGACAAAGAAAATGATTAAGGCTGATAAAAAGTATGCTGCGGAGCTTGAATTTTTCGAGAGAGTAAAAGCAGCACTTGAAGAGGGAAAATCGGCAAGAAGCGTTGACTGTACGGAGGAAGAAAAGGAACTGCTCGCAACGGTATCTCTTCTGACAAACAAGCCGATAATATATGCCGCAAACGTAAGTGATACGGATTTTTCGGACGGAATAGAAAACAATGAGTATTATAAGCAGGTAAAGGCTGTAGCCGACAGTGAGCATGCCGCTGTTCTGCCCATCTGTGCAGAGCTTGAAGAACAGCTTGTGGATATGGACAAGGAAGAAAGGGATATGTTCCTTAATGATATAGGACTTACACAGTCGGGACTGGACAGGCTTATAACAGCGTGTTATGATTTGCTGGGGCTTATATCCTATCTTACGGCAGGAAAGCCTGAGGTAAGAGCGTGGACAATCAAAAAGGGAACTAAAGCACCGCAGGCGGCAGGAAAAATCCATACAGACTTTGAGCGTGGATTTATAAGAGCTGAGGTTATTTCATTTGATGACCTTATGGCTTGCGGTTCTATGGCTGCTGCTAAGGAAAAGGGTCTTGTCAGAAGTGAAGGCAAGGATTACGTTATGAAGGACGGAGATATAGTTCTTTTCAGATTTAACGTTTAAGATTTCGCATAATTATTTGTGAATGAAAAGGAGTAATGTGAAAATGTGTGGTATATGTGGTTTTACGGGAGAGGTTATAAACCGTGATGACGTTATAGAAAGAATGGCAAAGGTCATAACTCACAGAGGGCCTGACAGCAGCGGCTTCTATAAAGAACCTGACAGCAGAATTACTATGGGATTTCGCCGCCTGAGTATAATAGACCTTGATGCAGGACATCAGCCTATATACAACGAGGACAGAACAATGGTTCTTACGTTTAACGGAGAAATATACAACTACAGGGATTTGCGTAAGGAGCTTATCTCATTGGGACATAAGTTCTATACGGAATCGGATTCTGAGGTACTTATACACGGATTTGAGCAGTGGCAGGAAAAGCTTCTTGACAGGCTCAGAGGAATGTTCGGATTTGCAATTTACAATACCAAAGATAACTCACTTTTTATAGCACGTGATTTTTTCGGAATCAAGCCTATGCACTATGCAAAGGTAGGCGATAACTTTGTGTACGGTTCTGAGATAAAGAGTATACTTGAATTTCCGAATTTTGAAAAGAAATTCAACTACAGAACACTTGATAATTACCTGTCTTTTCAGTATGCTGTACCGCCTGAAACGTTCTTTGAGGGTGTATACTGTCTGCTTCCCGGACACTATCTGTGGTATAAGGACGGCGAAATAACAACTACCCGATATTGGGAGGCAAGATTTGAGCCTGACGAAAATATTACCGAAGAAGAAGCTGTAAACGAAATTGAAAAGGTTTTTGAAAATTCCGTAAATGCCCATAAAATAAGTGATGTTGAAGTCGGCTGTTTTCTTTCAAGCGGAGTTGATTCCAGTTATGTTTCAACGTATTTTGCAGACCAGAAAACTTTTACGGTAGGCTTTGATTTCGGTGAAAAATATAATGAAATAAGCTGGGCAAAGCGTCTTTCCGAAAAAATAGGTGTTGACCATCACTTTAAGCTTATAAAATCTGAAGAGTTCTGGGGAAATATAAAAAAGGTTCAGTACCATATGGATCAGCCGCTTGCCGACCCGTCATGTATAGCACTTTATTTTGTTTCAAAGCTTGCAAGCGAATATGTAAAGGTTGTGCTTTCGGGAGAGGGTGCGGATGAGCTTTTCGGAGGATATACCTGCTATAATGACCCGAGAGTATTCAGGGTTTATCAGAAAATCGTGCCTTACGGTCTGAGAAAGGGCATATGCAGACTTATGAAAAAGCTTCCTGACATAAAGGGCAGAGATTATCTTATAAGAGCAACTCACCCCTTGGAGGACAGATTTATCGGAAATGCGTTTATGTATGACGAGGAGGAAAAGAAGAAGATACTTAAAGATCCCTCAATAGCTTCAAGACCGCAGGAAAAATGTAAGCCCTACTATGACAGAGTGCCTGATTATGACGATGTAACAAAAATGCAGTATCTCGACATAAATATGTGGATGGTCGGGGATATTCTGCTCAAGGCGGACAGAATGAGTATGGCAAATTCTCTTGAGCTGAGAGTTCCTTTTCTTGATAAAGAAGTTTTCAAGGTAGCTTCAAAGCTTCCTTCCGAATTAAGGGTAAACAAGCATAATACAAAGTATGCTATGCGTAAGGCGGCTTTAAGACATCTTCCCATAGAAACAGCGGAAAAGAAAAAGCTTGGTTTTCCTGTTCCCACAAGGGTATGGCTCAGAGATGAACGCTATTACAACGTTGTTAAAGATATGTTCAATTCCGAAACAGCAAAGAAATTTTTCAATTCTGAGGTTCTTATTGAATTTCTCGATGAGCATTTCAGCGGAAAAGAGGACAACAGCCGTAAGGTATGGACAATATACATCTTTCTTGTATGGTATGAAATTTATTTTGAAGGCAAGTACAATCCCGAAGAAGGAAAGTAAGCTTATACTGTTAAACGCAGCAGGTGCGTTTCCGTGGTGCGATTGCAGCCCACTATCGGAAACTTCCGATAGTGCATCAAGGCGAAGCCTTGATGGTGTAAAAAGACGAAGTCTTTTTACGGCTGCAATCGCAGCCTGAGTGTAGCCGTAGACAGTGATTTCAGCGTATTTTTTTAATTTTATTGTAATTTTTAACAATCTGTGAACACAATTATTGTGATTTGGTACAAAAGTTAAAAAATATATTGAATTATTTAAAGGTGCGTATTATAATAGATACGGTTTTATAATAGCATATATTATAGGGAGGAAGTTCATAATGAAAAAATTAACAAGCGTTTTTCTTGCAGGTGTACTTGTAGCATCAGGCTGTGCTTGTGCTTTGAGTGTATCTGCAGATGACAGTCAGAAGGCAACAATCAAGGTAGTTGATTCATCAGCACCCTCAGAGGTTACAACCTACGAGGCTTATGTCGGCGACAAGATAGAATGTGTTATCACAGGATATTCACAGGAAGCAGTGACATCTGTTCTGACATCTACATTTATCAATCAGGCTGATGCACAGCAGATGGTGGAGTACAGTGATATTAACATTTTGGGTTATGCTGACGGCTACTACGGAGAGGGCGATGAGGCAGCTTACTACACATCTGATTTCAGCGGATATGCTGTAAGACCTGAGAGTGCAGACGAATATAACAGAGATTTGTTCGGTTTCTGCTATATCCACGGACAGACATCAGGAAGTTATGCAACAGAAGACGGTCAGACAATGGTTAAGTTCGCAATGGAGGTTCTCGAACCCGGTGAATGTACCGTTTACACCGTTCTGAACGATGTTACTTATGACAATGCCGCAGGAGAAATCGAAAGCTCACTGGACGCACTCAGAACAAAGACAACACTTACGGTAATACCTTCAGAGGAAAGACCTACAGATGCACCCACGGAAGAACCTACAGATGAGCCTACAGAGATTGTAACGGAAGAACCTACAGAAGAACCTACAAGTGCAACACAGCTTCCCTCAGAAGAGCCTACGAGTGCAACATCTGCTACACAGGCAGGTACATCTTCTCCTACATCTGCACCCACTTCCGCAAACACACCTTCAAACAACAACTCTTCAAATACAAGCAGCGGAAATACATCATCTTCCGCAGGCAAGGTCGCTACAGGTGATAATGCGTCGGCTATTATGATTGCTCTCTGCACAGCACTTGCAGCAGGCGGTATACTGGCTTTCTTAAGAAGAAGGGCAAAGTAATTTCTGATTTGGTAAGTTTCGGCAGACTCGGATATTGAGTCTGCCGTTTTTACTCTTTTATATAAGCAGAAAACTGTAATATGACAATAAACCGAAATTGCAGGTTTTTCTGGTTTTAAAAGTTTTATTGCCTTATAATGGTATAAAATTTGTTTTTAATAAATAAATATTAATAATATTTTTGTCGTTAAGTTACAAAAATAACAAAAATGTTACTAAATTGGGACTAGCATATTGACTTTTAAAAACAAAAAGGTGTATAATGCAGATACTGAAGCCTAGACTTCGGAGATTACACTATTTTTAGGGAGGAAACATCCAATGAAAAAATTAACAAGCGTGCTGTTATCAGGTGTTATGGCAGCATCAATGTGTGCAACAGCTGCAATTTCAGCATCAGCTGAGGTTACGGAACTTCCCGCAGACTGGGATCCCACACAGTACAGCTATACAGTAGTAGGTGATGCAGGTCTTCTGGGCGATGCAGCATGGCAGCCCGAGAACGATGACTTCAATATGTCATACGACGAAGCAGCAGGCATTTGGTATCTGAACCTTAACGGTGTTGGTAATCAGGGTACTACATTCAACTACGGTGCTCAGTACAAGGTAGTTGTAAGAAACTATGTTGAGGGTTCACCTTGGGAGTTCTCATTCAACGAAACAGGTGTTGCTTACGGTTTTGATTCAAACTCAATCGTAGATTTCGGCGAAACAGCTGAAACAGCTGACGTTGTAACAATTATGTTCGATGGTCAGAAGACATCAAGCCGTATCGACAATCCTTACACAGAGGCACCCGTTGTAACAGATCATACATATTTTGCAGTTGGCGATGCTAACCTCTTCGACCCCGCTTGGACACCCAATGATCCTAAGTTCCAGCTCACAAAGGACGAGGAAAGCGGAATTTACAAGGTAACAATCCCTGTAACAGAAGCACAGTGGGAGAACCCCTTCGAGTATAAAGTTGCTCAGGACGGTACATGGGACGTATCATACAACGACCAGGGCGAAGCTTTGGGCGATGGTACAAATGCTATCGGTTTCATAGATGAGAACACATCAGCAGTAGTTATCACATGGGATCCTGCTACAATGAAGGCTGGCTTCGAGTGCGTTCCCGTTGCAGTGCCTGCAACAGAGCCTGCTACAGATGCTCCTACAGACGCTCCTACAGATGCTCCCACAGCAGCACCTACAGACGCACCTTCAGAGGTTGCAACAGGTGATGCTACAGAGGACGGCACATCAGCTACAAACGCTACAACAGACGCTACAACAGCAGCTACAACAGCAGCTACAACAGCAGCTACAACAGGTTCAACAACAACAGGCGGCACAACAGGTGGCAGCACATCATCAGGCACAACAAGCGGAAGCGTTTCTTCAGCTACAGGTAAGGTTGCTACAGGCGACAGCACATCAGTTGCTATTCTCCTCGGCGTACTTATGCTCGCAGGCGGTGCAGTAGTTGTTGCAAGAAAGAGAGTTACAAAGTAATTTCTTTATAAATAAAATATAAAATATGTTTTTCAATCACTCACTCAAAAGGTGAGTGATTGTTTTTTGAAAAATTCGTAAATTTTATGCTGTAGTGTATATCAACAAATAAAATTTATAATATTATGCAAAATAACAATCCTGAAATTCAGATAATAATAAAAGTTATTAAATATTGTTCATTGTTACGAAAATATAAATAAATTTTTAAATTTATTGAAAACAAGTCGGGATTGTTGTATAATACCCTTGCGAAGATATTCTTCGGATACACAATTAAAGGAGGAAAAAATAAAATGTCCAAGAAAAAAGTACTTAGCGTAGTTCTTGCAGCGTCTATGGTTGCTTCCGCAGCTGTTACAACCGCTGTTACAACCGCTGCCGACGATGATATTCGTGGTACTGTATACTTTGATTCAACAGGTCCTCTCCAGGGTGCACAGCGTAACACATATTACTGCTATATGTGGGCTAGTGACGGCTCAGGACAGATTGCTGCGTGGAACACAGCTCCGTTAAAGATGAAAAAGGTTGAGGGTCAGGAGAACCTGTTCTCATTCAACGTACCCAGAAAAAATTCTGATGGTGCAACAGTTAATGCTGATTTGGTTATCTTCTCAGGTCTTGGCAAAGGTCAGACATATGATACAACTTTCAGCGATTCATGTTTCGGCGATACAGCTTATGTTCTCGATGAGGTTCTCGAGAACCCTGTAGACAGTGCTCAGACAGCTCTTGCTTGTGCATGGAGAAACAACCCTCAGGAGGGTGCTCACATCTCTATCACATCAACAGGTAGAGTTCAGGGTGTAGGTATTCTTTCAACAGAAACACCTGAGAGCATTACAGACGCATTCATTCAGCAGTACAATGACGGTATGGCTCAGGGCAAGGTAGGATATGACAATCCCGACCTCGTAACAGATGCAGCTCGTCAGAGTTATATCGACCAGATTAATGCAATTATTTCAAGCCAGCCCGAAAGACCTACAGAAGGCCCTACAACAGAGAATCCTACAGAGACTCCTACACAGTGGGTTACAGAGGCTCCTACACAGGCTCCTACAGAGGCTCCCACACAGGCTCAGCCTTCAGATACACACGGACGTAAGGCAGGACTTCCTTTGCCCGCAGATATGAACCTTCCTTCAAAGAATACATCACCTGATGATGTATACAGCGGATGGGACGGCTACTACAATGTTTATTACTTTGAAGCTCCCGAAGAGTGGCTCACACAGCATGCAGATGCTAAAGAGAAGGACGCTAACGGCGAAGCTTGGGAAATCGGTTTCTACTGGTTCACAGGCGGCACGAACAACGGCGACTGGCCCGGTGAGAAGGCTGGAAAGATTCAGGTAAACGGTAAGACATATTACTATGGATTTGCTCCTACATTCGCAGGAAGCATTATCTGGAACAACGGTATAAGCGACAGAGTTGCTGAGAACAAGCAGTTCAAGCTCCAGACAGAGGACATCAAGGTTGATGACCCCGCTCTTAACTCACTCGCAGATATCGTATATGAAGAGTCAGACGGTGCTATTGACGGCGTTTCAGCAGCAGGCTGTCTTGCATATGTATCAAGCGTTGAGCAGGTTGTAAACGGCTTGACAGGCGATACTCAGGACGTTTACAAGTGCAAGTGGAAGTTCTTCGATCCTCAGACAGGTGCTACAACAGAAACAGCTCTGAAGAACGCAGACGGAAGCTATGTAACAGTTTCAGGCGACGCATACGGCTACGGCTTGCTCGCAGTAAACCCTTACTATGATATGGACTACACACATGTAAACGAGGGTGTAGAAATTCCTACAGATAAGCCCGTTTCAACACTTCCTCCCGCAGGTAATCCTACAACTGCTGGCGGCAATGGCGGTACAACAAACGCTACAGGTGCAGCCGGTACAACAAACGGCAACAACAGCGGTAAGACAGTTAATACAGCTGAAGGTGCTGCTGTAGTAGTTCTCGGAACAGTATTGTTCGCAGCAATGGGCGTTGCTTTTGTAGCTCGCAAGAGAAGAGAGAGCGAAGAGGCTTAATCTTTAAGACATTTTAACCGACTTTAGTCCAGTATTTGGAGGTGTGCAGAAATGCACACCTCTTTCGTACTTGAAAGTTTTTACTGTTTTCAGTGTGACAAATGGAATATATTCATAGATTGAAGGAGAAAGAATTTATGATTAACAGAAAATTTTTAAGTGTTATTCTTACAATGTCAGTGATAAGTTCGGCAGCGGCGGTATCATCTTTAAGTATGACTGCATCGGCTGATGACAACATAAGAGGAACAATATACTTTGATTCAACAGGCCCTCTGGACGAGGCACAGCGTGATACATATTACTGCTATATGTGGGGAAGTGACGGCAGCGGAAATATAAGCGAATGGAATACAAAGCCTTTGAAAATGAAAAAGGTTGAGGGTCAGGACAAGCTTTATTCCTATGACGTACCAAAAACGAATTTAAACGGAGAAACAGTCAATGTGGATTTGGTAATATTCTCTGCTTTGGGAAAGGGTCAGACATATGACACGACATTCAGTGATGCATGTATCGGTGATACAGCCTATGTTGTGGAGGGCGAAATACTTGAAAATCCTGTAGACAGTGCTCAGGTAGCCGTTGAATGTGCGTGGAGAAACAATCCTCAGGAGGGGGCACATATCTGTATTACATCAACAGGAAGAGTTCAGGGAGTAGGAATACTCTCAACAGAAACTCCCGAAAGTATTGCGGACTCATTTATTCAGAAATATAATGACGGTATGGCTCGTGGATTGGTGGGCTATGAAGACCCTTCTCTCGTAACAGATGAGGCACGTCAGAGCTATATAAATCAGATTAATGAAATCATATCAGCTCACGAAAGACCCACAGACAGTCCCGAACAGCCTACATCGGCAGCAGAAGAGCCGACGGAAGAACAGACGGAAGAACCTTCACAAGCACCCACAGAGGTGGCTACACAGGCAGATACACAGACAATTTTTCCGACAGCTTCAGCGGCTTCCGAGATACCGTCAGGAAATACGGCAAATACAGCAAATAAAACAAATTCGGCAGGAACAACAGGCGGAAATACTCAGAGCGGAAAAACTGTGGATACAGCCGAAGGTTTTGGCTCAGCCGTAATCGGAAGTGTTTTGATTGCCGCATTTGCAGCCGTTCTTATGACACGTAAGAAAAGAGAGAGATAACTTTCTTTGCTGTTATCTATGCTGAATCTATATATTGTATATACGGGATTTGGAAAAAATGTAAATATATACAATAGTATGGTTAAAACATACAAAAAAATAATAATATATTTTACGATATATGGTTTATGAAAAGCAAAATTTTTTAAAAATCTGTTGATAAATTTTAAAATATATTATATAATTGGTTCAATGAAGTGTATGCTTCGTGTATATTTTAGTATATTACTGGAGGAGAATTAACAATGACGAAGAAGATTTTAAGCGTTATTACAACAGCTGCGGTTCTCGGTACGATGGCTTGTGCAGGTGCAGTAAGTTCATCAGCTTATTCAGGAGAAATTACTTTTGAAGTTCCTGAAACTTGGGCTAATGCAAACAAGTTTTTCTATGCTCATATCTGGAATGGTTTGCCCGGTGGTGCAGGTCTTTACGCTTGGCAGACGGCTGACGAGAAAATGACATGGACAAAGGGTGACGCTACAGCAACATATCAGGTTCCCGATGGTGACTGGAACTTGATTATCGTTTCAGGTAATACAGGTATTCAGACATATGATACAGTTATGAACGCAAACTGCATAGGTGACACATGCTATGTAATGTCAGAGCAGTTTGAGAACCCTGTTGACTCAAAGAAGGTTGCTTACGGTCTTGGCTGGAGAAACAATACAGACTGCGGTCCTCATAAGGTTGTTTCATCACTTGGTAACATAATCGGTAATGCTTTCCTTCCCGGAGAGGACAACCAGACTCTTTATGATAACTTTGTAAAAAAATATGACGAAAACAATATTCCTGACCCTGATAACGACATATTCAACTGGAAAGATGACGGTCAGGTTGAGACAGGTAAGGACTGGACAACAATAAAGAAAGAGGTTGCTGAGAAGCTTGGCGTTTCTTCTGAGGCACCCACAGAGGCTGCTACTGCAGAAACTGCTACAGATGCTGCTACTACTACGTCTTCACAGGGCGGCGGTTCTTCTTCATCAAGTAAAAGTACACCCAGTAGCACTGTTACAGGTTCGGATAAGACAACAACAACAGGTGACAGCACTCCTGTAGTTCCTTTGTTTGCAGTACTTGGTGCTTCACTCGCAGGTGCATTAGGAATAGCTTTTCTTGCTCGCAAAGAGTCAGAAGAATAATTAGTTTTTCGCATACACTTTAATATGGGACGGCTTCTGCCGTCCCTCTTTTTATGTGCAGTTTAAGGGTTTCACCCTTAAAAATTCTGACCAAAGGCTCTGCCTTTGGAAACCGCAAGGGCTCTGCCCTTGACCCGCAAGCCTTTGAAAAGGCTTGACCTAAACTTTATGGTTTGGTTTAAGCGGAAATCAGGTAAACAAGCATTTTTTCAAGCTTATTGTATATTCCGTCAAGCTGAGAAATATCCAGAGGGTTTTCACCTTTTCCTACCTCAACGGTAAAGCTTGGGATATGAAACTGTTGAATACTCCAGTCCTTAAAGCCGCCGCCGACTGCCATTTCTTCGGGAAAGCTTAAAGAATATCCGCTCAGCTCCGACATTTTTTCTGCGATTTTAAGGCTTTTGGGGGGAGTGCTGTCGCCGTAGCTCCAGTATATTTCCTCGCCCTGACTGTGAAATGCGGTTGCGGAAATTATTTTATTGTTTCTGCAAAAATCCGCAAGACAGTGGCTTTCGGGTTCACTTTCGGGAAATTCTCCGCCGTATCGTGTTTTTGAGGGAAATGCGATACCGTTTTGAAGCTCTCTTTTTTTGACGGTCTGCCAGTCTGCATTGAAATTATGGTTAATATCTACCCCCATAGCGTTGCTTTGCCAGTGAAGTGTATCTCCGCCGCTTATTCTTTCCACAAAATCTGAAAGCATACCTGCCGAGCGGCTGCCGTGTATGCTTATTTCAACACCGTCAGGATTTACACACGGGACAACAGCAAGTGACCTTTTACCGAAATATTCCCATAAATTTTTATCTGACAGCTTTTTATGGTTGATTATTGAACGGCATACATTTATAATGAACATATACAATAAATGACAGGTTATCCATTCCATACCGTGAAATCCTCCGCAGAGCAGGACTTTATTCGGACTGTTTCCTATGGAAAAGCATTCTAAGGGTCTTTTAAGAACACTGTATCCTATAATTTCTGTGTTTACGAAAAAGAAAGAACCTGTTATTTTCTCTTTCAGAATATTTCTTAAAGCTTCGTCACAGCTTTCGGAGAAATATTTTTTGAAATCACACATAATAATAACACCTCATAATAATTAATCTGATAAGACATTTTTATGAATACTTGTAAAAAAATATAAGGCTATATCAAAAAAGAGGAGATGCAATATTATGGAACTTTACGAAAAAACACTTGAAAGCCGTGATATTTTCAACGGAAGGGTACTGCACATAATGGTTGATAAAGTAGAGCTGCCCAACGGACATATCGCAGAGAGGGAAGTTGTGGGACACCCCGGCGGAGTCTGCATAGCGGCACTTAACGACAATAACGAGCTTTATTTTGTAAGACAGCACAGGTATCCCTATCACGAGAACGTTCTTGAACTGCCCGCAGGAAAGCTTGAAAAGGGTTCTTCACCGCTTGAAAACGGCATTCGTGAGCTTAAAGAAGAGGTTGGTGCAGTCGGAAAGGACTACAGATTTTTAGGTGAGCTTTATCCGTCCCCCGGCTACTGTGCGGAGATAATACACCTGTACTTTTGCAGGATAGAAAGTATCGGAGATGACTGCCCCGATGACGATGAATTTCTGAATGTCGAAAAAATTCATATTGACAAGGCGGTTGAAATGGTTCTTAACAATGAGATAAAAGACAGCAAGACGCAGACTGCCATATTGAAAACAGCATTACTTTTGAAAAAAGGTGTTTTATAAAATAAAAAAATATGATATAATATCATAAAGTTTTTTATTACTGAGGAAGAGGGAGAAAAAACATATGGTTATAAGTCCTATAATAATAATAATTGCGGCTGCAATACTTATAGCGGCGGTACTTCTCTATATAATAAACAAGCCGAAAAATCCGCTGTTTACGGGAATTTTCCTCTTTATGCTTTTATGCTGTGTGATTTTCACGTTTGCCATAAACATAGAGCTTTCTTCATCAAACAGAGTGTTAAGTGCCGACAACAGCTTTTCAAAGGTTCTCACCTCATTCATAACAATGGAAAGTTCCCCCTCAAAGTCGCTGCTTTATGACAGCTTCAGTGTGTTTAAAATAATAGATTTGTCGCTTGTTGCGATATGTGTCATAGCATTTATAATTGAAATGAGAATCCTTTTGAAAAATAATATTCCGAAAGAGCAGGAGCTGAAAAAATGATTATATATGACGAAATAATTGAAATGAAAACTCCAACGGCAGTGGCATTGGGACACTTTGACGGTGTACATAAGGGACATCAGCTTGTAATAGGAAATGCCGTAAAATGCAAGCAGCATAACAATCTTTCGCCTGTGGTGTTTACTTTCAGACAAAATCCTGCCTGTATCGTGAAAAACAAGAAAATCCCCTATCTTATGGATAACGATGAAAAAAATCAGTATATTTCGGAGCTTGGTGCGGAATACCTTTTCAACATAGATTTCAATGTGGTAAAAAACATATCCGCAGAGGAGTTTGTGCGTGATGTTCTGTACAAAAAGCTTAAAGCCAGCAGAGTATACTGCGGTTTTAACTATCACTTCGGAAGCGGAGGAACTGCAAACAGCGAAACACTCAGGGATTTATGCTCAAGGTATGATATGGAGGTTGTGGCACTTCCGCCTGCTATGTACAACGATGAGCCGATAAGCTCAACAAGGGTACGGCACTATCTTAAACAGGGCAGAATAGCCGATGTTACAACTATGCTCGGCAGAGAATATTCTTATAATCTTGTGGTTTGCAAGGGAAATCAGCTTGGCAGAAGAATGGGTACACCTACATTCAATCAGGTTATCCCCGAACATCTCATACTTCCGAGGTTCGGTGTGTATGCCACAGCCGTTACTCTTGAGAACGGAAGCAAGGTCTGCGGAGTTACCAACATAGGAATAAAACCTACAGTCGGAACGGACGCACCTCTTGCGGAAACTTGGCTTCCTCACTATAACTGCGGTGAGCTTTACGGAAAAAAAGTCAGGTTTGATATAATAGACTTCATAAGAGGCGAAAAGAAATTTCACAGTATCGTTGAACTGAAAGCGTCAATTCTTGCAGACGGAGAGAAATCAATAAAAATCTTCAATAATTATTTCGGAGAAAAGAAAAAATAATATAAAAACTTTGACGGAGATAACCATAAAGTTTAGGTTAAGCCTTTTCAAAGGCTTGCGGGTCAAGGGCAGAGCCCTTGCGGTTTCCAAAGGCGGAGCCTTTGGTCAGGATTTTTAAGGGTGAAACCCTTAAACTTTACGGTAATTCTCCGTCAAAGTTTTGTATGAATTTAAAAATTTTCAAGGTTTCTTCAAGGAACTTTCTATAAAATAAACCATAACTAATATCAGAAGGAGTGAATGTTTGCTATGGTAGAGGTAAAGAACCTTGTGAAGCGTTACGGCGACAAGCTTGCCGTAAACAATGTAAGCTTTACCGTGAATGAAGGAGAAATCTTAGGTTTTCTTGGCCCTAACGGTGCAGGAAAATCTACAACCATGAACATTATTACAGGTTATCTGTCGTCAACATCAGGTACGGTCACGATAGACGGCTGCGAAATTCTCGATGACCCCAAAGGTGCAAAATCCAAAATAGGATATTTGCCCGAAATACCGCCGCTTTATCAGGATATGACAGTTAAAAGATACCTTGAGTTCGTCTATGACCTCAAAAGAGTAACCCTCCCTAAACAGGAGCATCTTGCAGAAGTATGCAAGGTAACTAAAATAACCGATGTCTATAACAGAGTTATAAAAAACCTTTCAAAAGGTTATCGCCAGAGAGTTGGTTTCGCACAGGCTCTCATAGGAAATCCCCCCGTAATAATACTAGATGAACCCACGGTAGGACTTGACCCTAAACAGATTATCGAAATGCGTAACCTTATAAGAGGTCTTGGAAAAAAACATACCGTTATACTTTCATCACACGTATTGTCAGAAATACAGGCAGTGTGCGACAGAATAGTAGTTATAAACAACGGTCAGCTCGTGGCAGACGAAAGCACAGAGGAAATAACAACAAACTTTACCGGCTTTAAAAGAATACAGCTCCATATTGACGGAAACGAAAACGTAATACTTCCTGCACTGCGTGCTGTCGAGGACATAAGCAGAGTAAGAAAGGTTATGCGTACTATAGACGGCTACGGCGAATACATAGTTGAGTCACGTGCCGAAAAAGATGTAAGAAAGGGAATTTTCAACGCAATGGCAAAGGCAGGCTGTCCCATAGTTATGATGAGAAATGCCGAAATGTCGCTTGAAGATGCTTTCTTAAAGATTACAAGCGGAGAGCCTGTAAAAACAAAAGGAGGCAGAAAGTAATGTTTGCGATATATAAAAGAGAACTTAACGCATATTTTACATCGCCGATTGCGTATGTTGTTTATGCCGTGGCTGCATTTTTCGGCGGTATGTACTTCAGAGGAATTGTGTTGCAGGCAGACAGTTCCGATATGTCATACGTTTTTCTCAATATGACATCAATAGTTATCATTCTTATGCCGATACTCACAATGAAGCTTTTCAGCGAGGAGAAAAACAAGAAAACCGAACAGGGACTTCTTACAGCTCCCGTAAACCTTTTACAGATAGTAATGGGCAAGTTTACGGCTGCTGTTACCGTTTATGCCATTCTTATGCTTCTGTTTGTAATATACGGAATTATCATAGGCTTTTATGTAACCCCTGCATGGATAACCATTTTCAGCAATATATTAGGACTTCTTCTTTTCGGAACAGCACTTATTTCAATCGGAACTTTCGTATCAAGTCTTACCGAAAGCCAGATTGTAGCGGCAATAATATCAATAGGAGCAGGTCTGCTTATTTCCTATATCAATACGTTTGCAAGCTCACTCGGAGTTGAGTTCTTGCAGAATATCCTGAAATCAATTTCATTTACAACGCCTTATCAGAATTTTGCCGTAGGAATAATAAAGCTGTCTGACGTTGTATTCTTCCTCAGCGTACCTGTATTGTTTATATTCTTTACAATAAAGGTACTCGAGAGAAGACGCTGGAATTAAGGAGGTGCTTTGACGATGAATAAAAAAGATAACCTTGATGAAGAAATAATGAATACCGCAGAGGAAACGGAAGAAACTCTTGAAGATATTGAAGATGTTACCGAAAAATATGTTCCCAAAGCTGAAACCGAAGCCGAAACCGATGATAATACTGAAATAGCTGAGAAAAAAGATAAAAAATCCGATAAGGAAAAGAAGAGCGGCATTGTAAAGGAATTTTTCAAAAGCAGAAAATTCAGAAAAGGCGGTCTTTCGATAGCATTCACGGCTTTGTTTGTGGTTGTGATAATAGTTATAAATATGATAGCAGGACTTCTTACTACAAAAATACCTGCACTTACATTCGACCTGTCAGCACAGAACACATATGAGCTTACACAGGATACGATAGACTTTATAAAGACGCTGAAAAAAGAGGTTACAGTAACCGTTCTTGCTTCGGAAAGCCAGTATATGGGAGCTTCCGAGTACTATCTTATGGCAGGCACTCTGCTCAAGCAGTACGAAAATTATACGGATAAAATCAAGATAAAATATGTAGATCTTACAGCGAACCCTACATTTACAAACAAATATCCCGATGATACGCTTTCGGCAGGAAATTATATAGTAGAATGCGGCGACAAGCACAGAGTTCTTAAAACCGATGATTTGTTTGAAACTTCATATGACAGCTACAGCTATTCAACAAACGTTACAGGTCTTGAAGTTGAGCCTGCCGTTACTACTGCAATTCTCAATGTAACGTCAGACAATCAGACAAAAGTACAGTTTATAGACGGCTTCGGCGATTACAGCTCAGATGCGGCTGCAATAAAAAATCTGCTCGAACAGAACAATTACAACGTATCAGCCGTAAATACTCTTACTCAGGATATTGATTCCGATACTTCCGCAATCATACTTTTTACTCCAACGAAGGATTTGGACGATACATCATTGAAGAAAATCAAGAATTTCCTGAGCAACAACGGTTCTTACGGAAAAAATCTTATATATGTAGCTCCGCCTGTAAAGACGGATACACCCAAGACAGACGCTCTCCTTGAAGAATGGGGTATGAAACTGGGTGACGGTATAGTTGCAGAAACAGATACCTCAAAGCTGCTCACAAATGAGTATGTTATTTCAATTCTTGACTACAGCAACACGGAATACACAGAAGGACTTAAAAATAAAACTCTGAATATGGTCGGCGGATATATAGTACCTGTTGAAATAAAGAATGCAAACACAGCAACGGCTCTTTTGCAGACCTCAGCACAGGCAAAGCTCATTCCCTTTGACGCAAACAGCGACAAGAATTTTGATTTTGAAAAGCTTGAAACAAAGCAGTACAATGCGGTGGCAGCAGGTAAAAAATCATCAAACAGTGATGTAAGTTCCAACGTAGTTGTATTCGGTTCAAGCCTTATGTTCAGTTCCAATGCTATAAAGATATCGTCATACAATAACGGAGCTTATTTAATAAATATGTTCAACAAGCTTACCGATAACGCAGACGAGGGAATAACAATAGACGGAAAAGACCTCGAAAAGCCTTCACTTGGTATAACTACAGACCAGATTGATACGTGGTCATTTGTATGTATGGCTGTAATTCCTATAGTTATTATAATCGTTGCAATAGTAATATGGGTACGCAGGAGGAACAGATAATGTCCAAAAAGAAAAGAAATATCAGCAGTGAAAGCGAAACAAAAGAAATAGAAGCTGTAACGGATATAGCAGAAGAGGACGAGGACTCCATTTTTTACGACAATACGGCAGGAACTATATTTGCAGCCGATTCGGACGCTGAAACAGGAAGCAACAAGGCGGCACAGAAAACAGCAAAAAAACGTGAAAAACAGAAAGAAAACGGCGGAAGAAAGCCCTCTGAAAACAGAAAGCCTGTCATAGCGATAATAGTTACCCTGATTGTCGCAGGATTGCTTATAGGACTGTATTTCTGGGCAAATAATGCTGTTCCAGACAGCAGTGACGAAACAAAGGCTACATATCCCACGGACGAAAACGGAAATCAGTATGCTACAGACCTGAAAGGAAACAAGATAGATTCCCAGAAGGACAAGGACGGAAATATTATAATTGCAGGTGTAGAGGAGCTTATAAACCACGTTCCTGCCGATATAAAGTCTGTAAATGTAACAAATGAAGAGGGAAGCTTTGAACTGCTTTCGGAAACACCTACAGAAAAATCTACAGACAGTGACGGAAAAGAAACAGTGACTACTTCGGAAACAAAGTATACACTGACAGGTTATGAGGACGCACCTCTTGCATCAGGTATGCCCGATGCAGTAGCGAACGATGCAGCCGCTGTAACAACTACGAATATAGTTGATATAACAGGAAAAAATCCGCAGGATTACGGTCTTGACAAGCCACGTTCTACAGTAAAGGTAACGTTTACCAACAACAATGCAAGGACAATCACTGTAGGAAACGATGCTCCCGATAACAAGGGTACATATATTATGGTAGACGGCGACAAGGCTATATACCTCGTTGACAGTGAATCGGTCGATTCGTTCCTGTATAAGCCGCTCTCACTTCTGAGCAAGGAGGTTACATCATCATCAGAGGCTGACGGTGGTGCAAATCCTAAAAAGGCAAAAATAAGCGGTTCAAAATTTAAGGAAGCTATGGAGTTTGTCACTAATGATGACAAAACCGTATCAGGTGCTTACTTTAAAATGACAGCTCCTGTAAGCTGTTTTGTAAATGTAACGAACGGCTCAAAGGTTCTGGGTTCGCTGCGTTCTGTTTCAGCCGATGATGTGCTTGCATATAAGCCTGATGATGAAACTTTGAAAAAGTACGGCATAGATACGGAAAATCCGTATGCGGAGATAAGTGCTGAATTTTCGGATACTAAAATTCACCTCTATGGTGCGAAGCCTGTTCTTAACAATAACGAAAACAGCAGTACTGCCGATACTTCCGCACAGGTAAGCAGTGTCTATGTTTACAATCCTGAAAGTAAGATGATATATTCAGTTTCATCGGCAAAGGCAGAATGGGCATTGACTTCATACGAAGATATGGTATTTGAGTATGTTATGCGTCCCGACTTACCTTATATAAGCAACATTGAGGTTACTGCATCAGGAAAAACTTATTCGTTTGATGTGAACCACGAGAAAAATACAGACTCTGAGGGCAACGAAACATCATCTACAACGTTTAAGTACGGAGATAAGTCCATAGATTCAGAAAAATTTGATGTTTTCTATCAGAATTTGGAATCGGCTATGGTAAATACTGTCAAGTCAGGAAAAGTTGAAGGAAATGCTGAACTTACGGTAAAGATTTCATATACCAATGACAAGCAGCCCGATACTTATACCTTCTACAAGGGCGATACGGGAAAATATAATTTCTCGGCAGACGGAAGCAATATACTTGGTGATGTATTCGATACCTATGTAAATAAAATTATCGAAGATACTCCTAAAATTGCTAAGGGTGAAACTGTAACCCCGATGTAAATATTTGATTTTGAAGTGAGCTTGGCGGTGTTTCTGTCAGGCTCACTTCTGAATCAGGAAGTTGCGATTGCAGCCTGTTTCGGACGAAAGTCCGAAACAAAATTTCAAGCATAGCTTGAAATTTGACAAAAACAATTGTTTTTGTCGGCTGCAATCGCACTTTGAGCGAAGAACTCAGGTTGTGAAGGGGTATGTTTCAATAGCACGAATATGGGGTCAGGACGTTTTAACGTCCTGACCCCATATTCGTGCTATATTTGAAGAAGTATTGATGGTTTAAGGGTTTCACCCTTAAAAATCCTGACCAAAGGCTCTGCCTTTGGAAGCCGCAAGCCTTTGAAAAGGCTTGACCTAAACTTTATGGTTTTGCTCCGTCATAGTTACTGCTTTATACCTGCAACGACTTCTGCTATAACATCACGCTCATCTAACGGATATTTTACTCCGTTAATTTCCTGATAATCCTCATGACCCTTGCCTGCAAGAATGATAATATCGCCTTTCTGAGCATTATTTATAACCCATTCAATAGCCTTTCGTCTGTCGGGAATTTCAACGTATTTTCCTGTAGTTTTCTTGATGCCCGTAAGAATATCGTTAATAATAGCCTGAGGTTCTTCTGTGCGGGGGTTGTCGGAGGTAATAACGCTGAGGTCAGCCAGTTTTCCCGAAACCTCACCCATAGAGAAGCGGCGTTCTCTGGAGCGGTCGCCGCCGCAGCCGAACAGGCATACAAGTCTTTCGGGCTTATAATCTCTGATTGTACTGAGCAGACTTTCAAGAGCCATAGCGTTGTGAGCATAGTCTATCATAAGAGTGAAATCATCGGAAATATCAATCATTTCGATTCTGCCTTTTACTTTGGCATAACGCAGAGCCTTTTGTATGGAAGAGTTGTCTATGCCGAACTGTTTACATATAGCGATAGCTGTCAGTGAGTTATACACGCTGAATTTTCCGGGCAGATTTATTTCAACGTTCATATTTACCTTACCGCTTACGGTATAGGATACACCGAGAGAGCCGTTATTTTTCATAAGCTTCATATCGGAAGCACGCAAATCGGCATTTTCGCCAAAGCCGTATGTAACAATATCGCAGTCGGTATGGTTGATGATATAGTCGGCGTGTTTATCGTCGGTGTTTATTATAGCGTGTCTGCACTGTCTGAAAAGGAGGCTCTTGCAGTGAAGGTAATCGTCAAAGTCCTTATGCTCGTGAGGACCTATATGGTCGGGTTCGATATTAGTAAAGATACCGATTTCAAAAGTAAAGCCTGCTGTACGGTGGAGCATAAGTCCCTGAGATGAAACTTCCATAACAACGCAGTCACAGCCTGCATCTGCCATTTCGCTTAAATATCTCTGAAGCACGTAGGATTCGGGGGTGGTATTGTGAGCTTTTATGACCTTATCGCCGATTATGATTTCGATAGTACCTATAAGACCGCACTTATGACCTGCATTTTCGAGAATGGATTTGACAAGGTAAGTAGTGGTAGTTTTTCCTTTTGTGCCTGTTATGCCTATAACCTTGAGCTTTTCGGCAGGATTACCGAAAAATTCTGCTGCAATACAGGCTAGAGCATAGCGGCTGTCGTTTACTTTGATGACTGTTATGTTTTCGGGAATGTTCTCTACATCGTCCTCAAGAACTATTGTGCAGGCACCCTTCTCAACGGCTTTAAGAGCGTAGTTGTGACCGTCCGATACCGCACCTTTTATGCAGACAAAAAGTCCGTTTACGACAACCTCTCGGGAATCGGAGGTAACACCGTTTATTTCAGTGCCGAGGCTTCCCTGAATACAGTTGAATGCAAATTTTTTCAATAAATTTTCGAGCTTCATATGATTACTCCCTTGAATAGCAAAAGTTTTATAAGATAAATTTACAATATTATACGGTAGTTGTCAATGCGAAATTCCGTGTTGAGGCATATTAAAATTTATATATCAATAATGACGAAAAAACAATGGGATTCAATTTAATTTTATAAACGATTTTGGAATATCTTACATAGATACAGGCGTATTATTAATATGATTTGTACAATATATCTATAAAGCGAAAACGCATTTGGTTAATATCACGAACAGCAGTAGTAAATGTTAGACAGTTTTAAGGTTCAGGATTGTTCACAAAGTCGAAATCGCTGTAAATGATTGTGCAAATTTTACAAAAATAAAGCTTCAAATATATTAATATAACTAAAATAACTAAAATCTGTTGCAATTGACAGTGGTATATGATATTATAACTACAGTAGTTATGACGATTGTCAGAACTGTCTGTTTATGAATTTAGTGCAGTTTTAACAACTGACTAATCCACTAAAAATTATTTTAATCATTTTATTTATCAAAGAAAGAAGGAAAAAACAATGTTTGGTAAAACAAAAAAAGTTGTTGGCGTTCTTTTGGCATCATGTATGATTGCTACTGCGTTCGCAGGCTGCGGCGGTGGCGGAAATACTACGTCAAGCACGGGCGGCTCATCAGGTAAAACTTCAACGGCTTCGGGAAGTACTGAAGGAAAGTCTGTATCTGTTGACGAGATGATGAAAGATGCAGACTATGCACTCGGAACAGAGGGTAAGGACAAGGAAGTAAGCCTTAAAGTATGGGCACCTTCCGATGCTTTGAAAGTAATGCAGAAGCAGTGTGATGAGTTTGCTAAGAACTTCTCAGACAGAAAAATTACAATCAAGGTTGTTGCACAGGGCGAAGATAACGCTGCTGCAAACCTGATGAATGACCCTTCAACGGCTGCTGATGTATTCGGCTTTGCATCAGACCAGGCATCAAACCTTTATCCCGGTGGATTTGTTGCAAATGTAAGAGGCGACTATGCTAATGCAATCAAGGCAGACCATCTCCAGGGTGCTGTAGATGTTGCTACAAACAGCGAAGGCAAAATCGTTGCATTCCCTGAAACAGGTGACAACGGTTATATTGTATACTATAACAAGAGCCTCGTATCTGCTGACGAAGTAAAGAGCCTTGAAACTTTGATGGCAGCTTGCGAAAAGCAGAAGAAGCAGTTCATTATGAACATCGGAAACGGCTACTATGGTTGCGTAATTCCTCTCACAGGCGGCGGTACATACAGCCTTGATGCAGAAGGAAATCAGCTCCTTAACTATGATAAGGACAAAGTTGTAAAGAGTGCTAAGGCATTCGCAGACGTTCTTGCTAACAACAGCTATTTCTCATCGGCTGATACAGATAAGGTTCTGGCATCTAACCTCAGACAGAAGAAAGCTCTTGCAGGTGTATCAGGTACATGGAAGCGTGCAGCTATCGAAAACGCTCTTGGCGATGACTTTGCTTGTGCTAAACTGCCTACAATCAAGATAGATGGCACAGATACAGATATAGTTTCAATGTATGGTTATAAGCTTATCGGTGTAAACAACAACAGTAAATATCCTCGTACATCACAGGCTCTTGCATACTATCTCTCAGGTGAGAAGTGTCAGGAAGAGAGAGCTAAGTCAGAAGATCTCGGCTGGGGTCCTTCAATAACAAAGCTCGTAGAGAGTGAAGTAGTTACAGGCGATCCTTGTCTTAGTGCTATGTATGCTCAGCGTGAGCATTCAGTACCTCAGATAGGACTTGCAGGTTCATTCTGGGATCCTACAGGAGCATTCGGTGCTTATGTTGTTGAGAAGAAGAACGACCTTTCAGAGGAAGGAATTAGCAAGGCTTACGACAATATGTACACAAGTATCACAGCTAAGTAATAATATTTCAAAAGGGTAAAATGTTCTTTGAAGTTCAGGCAGTCCGAAATGAAAAATCGGACTGCTTGAGCAGTTAAAAAATATATATTTGAAAAAAGGGGAGTGAAGTAATGAAGTATATAGACTATGTGCAGCTTAGTCCCATAGAAAAGCTTACTTACAACTTAGGTAACTTCTTCAAGGCTATTCCCGGTGCGTTGGCAGGCTTTTTCAGTGCAATAGGAAAATTTCTGAAATCGTTTATTCACGGAATAGGTGAGTTTTTTAAGGACTACGCAGCTTATTTCAAGACCGGCGGTCTTATGACAAAGCTTTCATACGTTATTATGGGAGCAGGCTGTGTAGCTTACGGTCAGGTTGTAAAGGGTATTATATTCTTTCTTGCGGAAATTTTATTCATTGTTTATATGGCTACTTTCGGAGGCGGCTATATATCAAAATTCGGAACATTGGGTACAGTAGGGTCACATACGGAAATGTCAGATGACGGTTTTGAAATCAACGTACCCGGAGATGACTCAATGCTTATTCTCCTGTTCGGTACTTTGACACTGGTTCTTATTGTAGTATTTATAGCTATATATATACTCAATATAAAGGTTGCAGTAAACTGCGAAAAGATTGTTAAATCAGGTTCAAAGCCCAACACAATCAAAGAAGATATAAAACTTCTGACAGATGAGAAGTTCCATATCACACTTCTTACCGTTCCTACAATTCTGGTAAGCTGCTTTACAATATTGCCGTTGATATTCATGATATTGATAGCATTTACCAACTTCGACGGACAGCATCAGCCTCCTAACGTTCTCTTTACATGGGTAGGCTTCAGCAACTTCGGCAATATCTTTGTCGGAAACGAAATGTATGCAAGAACATTCGGAAACGTTCTTGTATGGACATTTGTATGGGCAGTTGTTGCTACATTCTCATGTTACATACTCGGTGTAATTATCGCCCTTATGATTAACAAAAAGGGCCTGAAATTCAAGGGTGCATTCAGAACCTGCTTCGTACTTTCTGTAGCAGTTCCTCAGTTCGTAACACTTCTTCTTATGGCTCAGATGCTTTCACAGGACGGCGTTGTAAACGTTTTCCTCCAGAATGCAGGACTTATAAAAGAACCTATACGTTTCCTGACGGATACAAGTAATCCTAACCTTGCAAGAGCTACAATTATTCTTGTAAATATCTGGATAGGTGTACCTTATACAATCCTCAGTACAACAGGTATTCTCCTTAACATACCTGAAGACCTGTATGAATCGGCAAGAATAGACGGAGCAACACCTGTTGTTCAGTTTACAAAAATTACATTGCCTTACCTTGTATTCGTAACAACACCTCAGTTGATTTCAACATTTGTTGGAAATATCAACAACTTCAACGTAATCTATCTCTTAAGCGGCGGCGGTCCTCAGAACAATGCTTACTATGGTGCGGGTTCAACCGACCTGCTCGTTACATGGCTGTTCAAGCTGACTATGGATAAGCACGATAACAACCTTGCTGCTTCAATCGGAATTATAGTATTTATCATTTCAGCTACATTGTCGCTGGTTACATTCAATAATACTAAGTCCGCTAAAGATGAGGGGGCGTTCTCATGATAAAGAGCTACAAGACAAAAAGACTTATAGGCGATATTGTAGTATATACAATACTTACAATTCTGTCTATCATATGGGTTCTGCCCATCGTCTGGATAGTTATGACATCATTCTCAGGTGAGAAATCAGCTTTTATAGACCACGTTATCCCCAGCACCTGGACATTCAACAACTACATTGAACTGTTCACAAAGACAGAAACATTCAACTATCCCAGAGCTTTTCTGAATACGCTCATAATCTCCATATTCTCATGCGTTATCTCAACTCTGAGCGTACTTATGGTTTCATACACATTCAGCCGTCTGAGATTTAAGTCAAGAAAAGCATTCATGAATGTTGCAATGATTTTGGGAATGTTCCCCGGCTTCATGACTATGATAGCTATTTACTACATTCTTAAAGTAATCGGCTTGTCACAGAACATTGTAGGTCTTATCATTGTATATTCGGCAGGTGCTGCACTGGGTTACTTCATTTCAAAGGGCTTCTTCGATACAGTTCCTAAGGCATTGGACGAGGCGGCTACCATAGACGGTGCTACCAAGAATCAGATTTTCTGGCAGATTATACTTCCTATGTCTAAGCCTATCGTTGTATATACCGTTATCACCTCATTTATAGGTCCCTGGACAGACTTCATTCTTGCAAGAATGTTGATACAGGACGCTTATGACCAGTATACGGTTGCTCTTGTTCTCTGGAATATGACCGATAAGACAAAGGTTGACGAATTCTTCTACAGATTCTGTGCAGGTTCGGTAATAGTTGCAATTCCTATAACAGCTGTATTCCTCAAGATGCAGAAGTTCTATGTTGAGGGTATCACCGGCGGTGCTGTAAAGGGTTAAAAAAATCCTTTCTGTACGTGCCTTGTATACCTTGTATAACAAATAAAACAAGAGGTGAAGGCTTTGTTCTTCACCTCTCTCTTTATATAAAGCACTTGTATATTCAGCTATATAATGCCGACTTTTTACAAGTGCTTTTATACTAAGCTCCGAAATTACGCATTACACAGAAAAACATACAAATGACTTGTTTATATTATGTGTTTTTCTTTTGCAATTATACACTGAAATAAAAATTTATAAAGTTAAAGGGCGTTGCTCTTTAAAATCCCACCAAAGGCTCTGCCTTTGGAAACCGTGAACTTTTGAAAAAGTTCAATCAAAACTTTTATGGCTGTGAAATCAGAGTTGTTGATGTAACTGAAAAAATAATAAACCATAAAGTTTAGGTCAAGCCTTTTCAAAGGCTTGCGGGTCGAGGGCAGAGCCCTCGTCAGGATTTTTAAGGGTGAAACCCTTAAACGGAAAGGAGAATTTCAATGATAAAAAAGCTTATAGCTATAGCTATGGCGGCGGCATTGTCGGTTTGTGCTTTTTCTGCGTGTTCTACGGATAATAATAACACGTCATCTTCATCACAAAACACATCTTCGGGAAATGTACAGCCGCAAAAGGCGGTTCAGTCTGCGGATAACTACAGAAACTTTTATCAGATATTTGTAAACAGCTTCTGCGATTCAAATGACGATTCAGTCGGCGATATTCCTGGAATTATAAGCAAGCTCGATTACCTTAACGACGGCGACCCCGAAAAGGGGGACGATATTGGTATAGACGGTATATGGCTTACGCCTATCGCCAAATCTTCATCTTACCATAAATATGATGTCGAGGACTATTGCTCAATCGACCCCAATTTCGGTACAATGGAGGACTTTGAAAAGCTTATCGCAGAATGTAACAAAAGAGGTATAAACGTTATAACCGATTTGGTTGTGAACCATTCTTCAAATAAACACGAGTGGTTTGTCAAAGCCTGCGAGGAGGTAAAACAAGGTAATTTTGACGGCTATGCAAAATATTACCACATTGTCAAGGAAGAAGATAAAACCACAGGTTATCGGCTTATTGAGGGTACAAACTATTACTATGAGGCTAATTTCTCCGATACTATGCCCGAACTCAACCTCTCTAATCCCGATGTAAGAGCCGAAATTAAAAAAATTATGAAGTTCTGGTTCGATAAGGGCGTATCAGGATTCCGTCTTGACGCAATAAAATATTACGATACCGGCGGAGATGACGGAAAGGATTTCTGCAAATGGATTTCCGATACTGCACACGAACTTAAAAAGGATTCCTACATTGTCGGTGAAAACTGGTCGGGTACGGGACAAATATCAGACTGGTATTCAACGGGTATCGACAGCCAGTTCAATTTCCCTATGAGTTCCGCTATAGGCGATTACGTAACTACGGTACGTACAGGAAACGTCAAAAAACTGTATACCACTATGCAGTCATGGCAGAAGAATATCAGGTCGAAAAATAAAAATGCCATCGACAGCCCCTTCCTTTCTAACCACGATATGGTAAGAAGTGCGGCTTATCTCGTTAAAAATCTCGAAAACGAAAAGCTTGCGGCTATGCTGTATATGCTTTCTCCCGGAACTCCCTACATATACTACGGCGAGGAACTTGGAATACTCGGAAGCGACAAGGATAATGACGGCACATACCGTCTGCCTATGCCTTGGGAGGGTGATGAGCTGGACAAAATCAATGTTCCTAATATCGTCGGCATAACATCGGCAGAGGATTATGTTGTAACTACCGTAAAGGACGCTCAGAAAGATGATAATTCACTGCTCAAAACCTATCAGCAGATTATAAAACTCAAGCTTCAGAACCCCGAAATTGCGAGAGGTACTATAACAAAGGTTATCGAAACAAGTGAAAGTTATGCGGCAGGCTATGTTACAGAGTATGACGGAAATAAAATAATTGTATTCTGTAATGCCGACAAAACCGAAACTTTTTCAGGCGAAATAAGCAAATCCGACTGCGATTACAGCGGTATTGCAGGTCAGGTGACTGCACGTGATGTCACGGATTCAGAACAGGCTAAACTGGAAGGTACTACCATTACCGTACCGCCTATGACTGCTGTTATTCTGCGTTGATTTTTATATTATTAATATATGCGGCGACCGTACAGCTTACTGAAAGCTTGTGTATTTTTCAGCTTAAAAGCCGCTTTGATTTATGAGGAGGTTCTTATGATGAATTTAGCCGTATGTACATCTGTTACGGCATTGATACTTACATTTTTTCAGGCTGCTGTTACATTCTTAAACCTTTGCGGTTCGTCTGTTCCTGAAATATATTCACGGCTGCCCGGAAACAAAATATTTAACTTTCAGCTTGCAGCCGAAGCAGTTCTTGTAGTGCTTTCTGTTTTAAGCCTTGCCGATGTAGCAGGACTTGGAGTTTGTCTGTCTGTTATTCTTGGCTGTATGGGAAGCTCAACTATATTTTTGGTTCTGGATTTCTGCGGAAATATCGTTCCTCAAAGATATAAAGGATTGTTTTCGTTTGTCACAAAAACTCTTACAGTAGTGTTAATGCTGGAGCTTACGCTTTTTAATTTCAATACCTATGACTTCCTTTCAGGCGGTTATGAACAGACAGAAGTGGATTTTTCCAAAGTTTCCGTAGTAAACGGAAATCTGAATACGGACAAATCAGTAACGCTTAACGGAGGTTCGATAGAACTTGAAAATGTAGGAATACCCGTAGGTTCAATCAGCGTAAATGTTTCAACCGAATTTTCATCGTCCGTTGACTTTAAGCTCAGGTATGCCGATGAAACAAACGCTCAGTACAGAGCAGCTCCTGCGGAATTTTCGGTTATAAAGAATAACCGCCGCTCAGCTACAGTACCGCTTGCATTTTCGGGAAAGGTTTCAAAGCTTATGCTGAGCTACACAAAGCCGTCAGGACAGGAAAACAGTATAAACATAAAGTCGGTTACGCTGAATAAGCCTGTTGAGCTTGAATTTAATTTGCTCAGAATTGTAACAATTCTGTTCTTTGCCGTGCTGTGTTATCTGCTTCTGAATGCAGATGTATTCAGAAAACCCGTTAAGAACAGCGGACATAATATGAAAGCCGCTGCATTGGTTTTGTCGGTAATATTTGTGTATACAGCATTTGTTTCAATTACTCTTTACAGAAATGATAATCAGGCTTCCCTTGAAGAAGAATTTTCACTTTCAAGCGGAAATCAGATTACCAGAGAGCTTGTGGACGCATTTGAAAAAGGAAATGCGGAGCTTGATATTCAGGCTGACAGCAGTCTTACATCTCTGGAAAATCCATATGACTGGAGTCAGCGTGAAGAACATAACGCCGTATACAGTTGGGATCACGTTTTCTATAACGGAAAATATTATTCCTATTACGGAATAGCACCTGTCATACTGCTTTTTATTCCTTATCATCTTATAACGGGATATTATTTCCCTACAGTATGGGCGGTAATGCTTTTCGGAAGTATAGGAATAGTATTTCTGATAAAGCTTCTGAAAGCCATACTTGAACGATGGTTCGGCGAAATTCCTTTCGGATTTGCCGTATCGGCTATGGTAATTATATTATGCTCGTGCGGAGTGTGGGCAAACTTTGTTACACCTAATTTCTATGAGATTTCCCAGACATCAGGCTTTGCCTTTGTGACGGCAGGTGCATATTTTATGATTACATCTGAAATAATAAGTGATGACAAAAACATTAATTGTACTAAGCTGGCAATAGCAACATCTTTGCTGGCACTGGCTGTTCTGTGCAGACCCACACTGGCAGTATATTGTATGGCGGCACTTTTGTTTATAGCTTTTGGTTTCCTTAAAATAAAGAAGCAGTTTTCCGCTGATACCTCGAAAAAGAAAAAGGACAGCAAAAAAGGTGATATGTATATAAAATATTTCAGTTGTGCATTGATACCCTTTGTTGTTATAGGAAGCATACAGATGTACTATAACTATGTACGCTTCGGTTCTTTTACGGATTTCGGAATTGACTACTCGCTTACAATAAATGACTTTACACGGGCAGAATCACACATATCGCAAATATTCATAGGATTTTTCAACTTCCTGTTTGCGATGCCTTTGGTTGATACTGTATTTCCTTTTATCCATTCCAATTTTACAAAGCTTGATACAAACGGATACTATTTTGTAGCTAACACTATAGCCTGCGGAATTATATTCAAGGCACTTCCTTCACTGTCATATCTGTATGCAGGAAAAGCCTACAGCCTTTCATCAATTAATAGCAGAAGGCGAAACCTTATTCTTATTCTTGCAGTTTCGGTAATAGCTCCGTTTATGATTATATTCTCCATAGCTGAGAGCGGTTACGGTGTTCGTTATGCAACCGACTTCGACTGGCAGATAGTTACGGGAGCATTTATTATTGCGTTTACCGTTTACAGCTCGATAAAAAATGACGCTGTTAAAAGAATACTCGGAAAGCTTCTTGTATTTTCAGTGGTGCTTAGTATTGTGGTATTTTTTGCACAGCTTTATGAGCATCACCTTGTGAATGTCAGAACCGTACAGCTCCATGCCGGTTTTATGAATCTGGCAAGGTGCTTTGAGTTTTGGAAATAAATAAAAATGAACAGGAGTTTTTGTTATAAATGTACATATAATCATAGGTTTTGTATAAATGACCAAAAATATAAACAAAATTTTTGTTCTTTTTATACTATACTTTTTGAAGGTCAGGTGATATAATTTATCTGTATGGATAGTCGTCAGATATGTACGGCTAAATATAAAAAGAAAGGTGGATTTATATGACATATGATAAAATACTTGCCGAACGTAAGGGCAAGGTTGTCTATAAAATAGGCGACAGCGTTGTAAAGCTTTTTGAAAGTGAGTTTCACCCTAAATCAGATGTTCTTAACGAGGCTTTGAATCAGGCAAGAGTAGAGGAAACAGGTCTTCCTATTCCTAATCTTACAGCAGTTTCTATCATAGACGGAAAATGGGCAATTACTATAGATTATGTCGAAGGAAAAACATTACAGGAACTTATGAACGAAAATCCCGATAAAATTGATGAATACCTTAATATGTTTGTCGATTTGCAGCTTGAGGTTCACAGTAAAAGAGCACCTCTGCTCAATAAGCTTAAGGATAAGATGAACAGAAAAATTTCCAGCCTTCAGGATGTAGACGCAACTACACGTTATGAACTGCATACAAGACTGGAGTCTATGCCTAAGCATACCAAGGTTTGTCACGGAGATTTCAACCCCAGCAACATAATAATAGATGATAAGGGTGAGGTTCATATTCTCGACTGGTCGCATGCTACTCAGGGAAATGCAGCAGCAGATGCAGCAAGAACATACCTTATATTCTCATTAAGACAGCCTGAACTTGCTGATAAGTATCTTAAACTGTTCTGTGCAAAGAGCAATACTGCAAAGCAGTATGTTCAGCAGTGGCTTCCGATAGTGGCAGCATCACAGCTTGTAAAGGGACGTGACGATGAAAAAGAGTTCCTTATGAGATGGATAGATGTTGTTGAATATGATTGATTTATAGTTTCAGCGATTATGCAGATGTTTTGCGGAAATCCCTCAACGGGATTTCCGCTTGCTTTTTATTTTTATATTTGGTAACAGATTAAAGCTTGTTCTGTGCTGAAACGAGGCGGCGATTGCAGCCCGTTTCGGACAAAGTCCGAAACGAACTTTCAGGCAAAGCCTGAAAGTTGTCAAAAGCGAATGCTTTTGACGACTGCAATCGCCGCCGTCTGAGCGAAGCCGCAAATTTTATTTTGCGGTATATTGCTGTTTATTCATTACCTGATTTTTCCGTGCCTGATATTTCTGCTTTGTCTTTTTTGTGTCCATGACCATTCTGCATTTCATCAGCACTTTTTTCGGATTTATCGGCAACCGCTCCTGTGAGTGCATTAATCTTGTAGGAATAGTGCTTGTCACCATAGATAAAGCCTACCTTGTAAACCACAGTACCGTCATCAAGCTTTGATACATAAGTTCTGATTTTTCCAACCTTGTCGGAAGATATTCCTGCATCTTTAAGAGCCGCAGCCTGTGCCGTTTCCTTGCCTATTGCGTTATCGGGTTCGGCAGTTTCTTCCTTTTTTCTGTTCTTGCCGTGTGATTTTAAAGCGGCGTGTTCCTCAGCACTTTGCTCGGATTTATCGGCAACTGCTCCAGTGAGTGCATTAATCTTGTAGGAATAGTACTTGTCACCATAGACAAAGCCTACCTTATAAACCACAGTACCGTCATCAAGCTTTGATACACGGGTTCTGATTTTTTCAACCTTATCGGAGGCTATTCCTGCATCTTTAAGAGCCTCAGCCTGTGCTTTGTCCTTGCCGATTGCATTATCAGGCTCGGCAATTTTTTCTTTTTTGCCGTGTCTGTTTTTCTCGGAAGCCTGCGATGCAGCTTCTGTTGCGTTTGTCTTACCGTTTGTTGTTGCTGCAAATGCTGTTGCGATACTTCCTGTAATCATTACCGATGCCAAAGCAAGTACAATCAATGCTTTTCTTCTGTTTTTCATTTTAATCATATCCTTTCAGAGATTGTTTATATTGTTTATCTGACTTACTGTTCTGATACATTTACAATCCGTCAGTAAACTTATTGTTGGATTTGTTTTTTTCTGTATGCCTGTAATATACAGGTGTATTTAGGATTTTGTAAGGAATGTTTTTGGAATTTCCGTGGAATTTTATTTAATATTTTTTAACCCTCTATGCAGATATGTCGTTTTTGTGTATAATAAGAACACATAAAATCTGTAAGAGGGTAGAGTTATATGTACAGAATGTTGGTAGCAGATGATGAGCAGGATATATGCAGACTGATACAAAGATATGCACAGCGTGACGGCTTTGAGGTTATTGCTGTCGGGGACGGCAGCGAAGCCGTTGAGCTGTGCAGAAAGGAAGATTTTGACATTATCGTTATGGATGTGATGATGCCTGATACAGACGGCTTTACCGCCTGCCGTATGATAAAGGAAATAAAGGATATTCCTGTTTTAATGCTTTCGGCAAGAGGAACGGAATATGACAAGCTTTTCGGCTTTGAGGTAGGTGTTGATGATTATGTTACAAAACCGTTTTCACCGAAGGAGCTTATGGCAAGAATTAAAGTTATAATAAGCCGTCACAGTAATTCAAGACCAAAAGACACTCATAAAATAACAGTCAGCGGAATTGAAATTGACACTCTCGGACACAACGTATATATTGACGGCGAAAAAACAGAGCTTACCGTCAAGGAGTACGGAATACTTCTGTATTTCATAGAAAACAAAGGTATAGTTCTGTCAAGGGACAAGATACTGAATGCCGTATGGGGTTATGACTATTTCGGAGATGACCGTACAGTTGACTGGCAGATAAAGCTTCTCAGAAACAAGCTTGGAAAATACCGCAATAATATTCAGACCATAAGAGGGGTAGGTTATAAATTTGAAGTTCAGAGCTAAATCCTTCAAAACGAAGCTGTGGCTGTATTTTATGCTTTTTGCGGCGATAATTTTCACGGTTCTGTGGCTGCTGCAAACTGTATTTTTACAGAGTTTCTACAACAGAATGCTCATTGACAATACGAAAAAAACAGCCGAAATGATAGCCGAAAACAGTAACAGCGAAGATATAACAAGCATTATTGATTCCGCATCTGTCAAAAATTCTTTACTTGTATATGTAACCGATACAGACGGAGAACTTCTTTATTTTGCTGATGAATACAAAGGCGGACATAAAAGAGAACACCTCAGCGACAATACCATCAGTTCGGACAGCGGAGAAAATACAAACGGTAACAGAATCAAAAAAAGACATTATCTTGAAAGCTTCCGAAATCTGCCTTATGATTTTGAGATTGTTCTTAAAAGACTGAATGACAGCGGCGATACGCAGTTTGAATATACCACCGAGAACTTTTATAATTACGGTACATACATTGATTATTACGGTACGGACGGAAAGTCAATACTTTATGTTCAGACAACACTCGACCCTGTAGGTGCGGCAGTTTCGATAATACGGTTTCAGCTTATATGGGTGACTTTGTTTTCTCTGATTGCAGGCTTTATACTTGCGTGGTTTATTGCAAAAAGTTTTGGCAGACCTGTGGCACAGCTTTCGGAAAAAGCAAAATATCTCGGAGAAAGCAATTATCCCGAAGAATTTCAGGAGGGTTTCTGTACAGAACTTGACGATTTGAGCCGTAAGCTTGACAAAACCTCTGACAAGCTTATAGAGGTACGTAATTTTCAGACAGAGCTTCTTGCCAATGTATCGCACGATTTACGCACACCTCTTACAATGATAAAGGGATATGCGGAGTTAATAGGAGATACCTCGTGGGACGATGAGGAGCAGTGCAAAGCTGATATTGCAGTGATAATCCGTGAGGCTGACCGCCTTACCGAACTTGTCAATGAAATACTGGAATATTCCGAACTGAAAACGGGTGATATTCCTCATAATTCCGAAAGATTAAATCTCAGCGAACTGACCGCAAGAGTATGCAGAAATTTTGAAGATTTGTACAGGGGAAAGGAAGAAACAATAGAAACCCATATAGAAAACAGTATTTATGTAAACGGAACTGTAAACAGGCTGGAACGTGCCGTTTACAATCTCATAGACAACGCATTCCGTTATACCGACAAAAGCCGAAGGGTTACTGTCAGACTTACATCGGACGCTTCAAGGGCAAAAATAGAAGTGACCGACTACGGACAGGGAATACCGAAATCCGAACTGGAAAACATATGGGAAAGGTACTATACATTCCGACAGAGAAAGGGCAGAGGTGTTTCGGGACTGGGACTTGCGATAGTAAGACAGACAGTAGATATGTTCGGAGGAAAATGCTATGTACTTAGTGAAGAGGGCAAAGGCAGTACATTCTGCATAGAGCTTGACAAATGCTGATATTAGAGCCTGTTTAATATCCTTCCACACGCATCTTTTTGGTATATTTTGCCGATAACTGCGTCAAAAATGCTCGGAATACGTCAGTATTCCTGTGCTTTTTTCCTTGTTCTCAACAAAATGCTGCTCAAAAAGCTGCATATGTCAAGATTTTAAACAGGCTCTTAAAAAACAGTAGTTTTAGACTGCTGTTTTTTATTTTCCACACAGATTCCTAATACATTCCCTTTTAATTCCCAAAAGCCATATTATACTGTAATCGGTTCAATAAACAAAACAATTAACCTGATTTTCGGAGGTGCTTTTTATGAAAGACAATAACATTACCTCAACCCAAAATGAAGCTTTTGAGAAAGAATACTGCGATACACTCAACAGACTTGGTAACGATAACCGTATGCTCAAAGGACTGAGATGGTTTCTCGATACAGCATATAACAGGGCATATAATAATACAGAATGTACGGATTCAAAGTCTGTTGTAATACTCGGAACGTCAGTTCCCGAAGAGCTTGTTATAGCAGCAGGTGCAGAACCTCAGTGGATTATAGGCGGAAGTCTTGCTTCAACGGTATGGTCAGATGAGCTTGTACCCAGAGATACCGACCCTGTAAGCCGTTCTGTTCTGGGATATATCAACAGACCTGACGGCAGCGGATTTTCCGATACACTGTTTATTATTCCGCTTGTAAGCGACAGTATGCGTAAGATAGCCTATGAGCTGAAATCAGAAGGAAGAAATATCTGTCTTGTGGATATTCCTCCCGACAGAAATGACACATACTCGGTTCAGAAATACGCAAAGCAGATGAAGGCTATGTGCAGTGCCGTTTCCGAACATACCAATGCAAGAGTTACAAGACGTTCTTTAGTGTCAGCTATGAAACTTATATCAGCAGCAAGACGTTCCCTGCACAGATTTCTTGAAGTATCAAGGGGACGTACCGATATAATTACGGACGCTGCAAGATTATTTGTCCGCAACTCATATTATATGACATCTTCCATAGTCGAATGGACACGCCGCCTTGAAGTACTTACGGGAGAGATAGAGTTTTATGCAGTCAGAATGAAAAACAATGAGCGTAACCGACCTTGTATAATGCTTTTAGGCTCACCTGTAATCTTTCCTAATTACAAGATACCGTTTCTTACACGTGAATCAGGTCTTGCAATCTGTGATACAGCCGACTATATCACCCTGAAAACCAATATTGTATATGGTGAGAGTGCTATGCGTGGCAGACGTGACAGACTTATAGAAAATATTGCGGAAAAGTGGTATGCGTATGACTCTTCTCCGTCATTTGTAAAAAATGATGTCCTGTTCGGCTATGTATCATGGATTATACAGAAGGGATATACGGAGGGTATTATATACCACGTACTTAAAGGACAGATTGAATACGATTTTGAGCTTGAACGTTTTGAAAATATGCTTGCAGAATACGGTATACCTGTTTTCAGACTTGAAACAGACTACCAGTATCAGGACGTTGAACAGCTTCGCATACGTATGGAAGCATTTTCTGAAATGCTTGTTCAGAGAAGATACAGGGAGGTCAGGAGAGCATCATGAAATCGAGAAAAAAAATTATAATAACATCTGCTGTCTGCATAGGTATAGCAGCACTTGCATATTTTGCGTGGCTTTTTCCGTTTTACGAGTTTTCGGTAAACGACTACGAAACAAGCATAGAAAAGCTTATGTCGGAGGATTACCTGAAAACTCTTGTACCGCTGTTTATTATAATCGCACTGTCTGCGGCAGGAATTATACTGGCGGTATTTGTAAGAAAGCAGCTTGTCAGAACTGACAGTCACCGTTCAGAATTTGCTTATGCCCGAACAGGCAGGGCAATCGGGAAAGCTCCTGAACAGAAGCCGGCCCTGTTTATGGTTGTAAGATGGATTGATATGATTGTTTTCTTCTTTATGCTGATATGGGGCGGTCTGATTTTCGGACTGAAAATGTCAAGTGTGAGTATTCCCGTACTTTCCTGTCCATGGAACACGGAGCAGATGACAGAATCAAGCTGCTATTATATTTCACACCTTAACGAACTTTTTGAACTGCCGATTCAGAATATTCTCATATTCTTTGGCAGTACAATAGGCTTCACACTTCTTCTGGGACGTGCAATATGCGGATTTATATGTCCTATGGGTCTTATTCAGGATATTATGGATAAAATCCGTCAGAAAACAAAGACCGAAGGAATAAAGATGAACGACAAAATGTATGAGGCACTTACACCTGTAAAGTGGTTTATACTGCTTATATTTGTAGGATTGTGCTTTATTGGCGGAAATTTCTGTAACTTCTGTCCTGCCGTAGCTGTATCGCCGATACTTGCAGGAATGAGTACCAGCCTTTATGTAAGCGGATTTCTTATGGTGCTTGTTCTTATGGGAGGATTTTTCAAACGCAGAGCATTCTGCACAATATGTCCTTTGGGTACTGTAATGGGAATGCTGCATAAATATTCACTTTTCCGCATAAAAAAGGACTGCCAGTCCTGTACAGAGTGCGGTGCCTGTTACGAAGCCTGTCCTATGGGAATAAAAATCATCTATACAGAGCGTGAAAAAGCCGATGTTACCCATGCAAACTGCATAATGTGCGGAGAATGTGTACGCTGCTGTCCCGAGGACAAGGCACTGTCGGTAACATTTGCAGGCAAAAGCCTGTATAAATCTTCAAGAAAGAAAATAATGTCGGGATATGAACCCGAAAAATGCGAGAGGGATAAAAAATGACTGTAAAATCAAAAGCCGATACTCTGAAAGAAAGACAGGACAGACGTTTTATCAATAAGGAAACTCAGACCGCAGCGAAATATCTCCGCCGTCTTGAAGAACTTTCCAATGCTCCCGATGGTATAGAACAGTTTTATCAGGTACTTAAAAACATCTATGTTGAAATGGGTCATACTGAAACAGGAAATCAGAAGACAGTAGGAACATACTGTGTAATGACACCGCCCGAGCTTATCTATGCGGCAGGAGCTGTACCCGTAAAGCTTTGCAGCGGAAACTATACCGCATTTTCGGTAGGCGACAGCGTAGCTCCGAGAGATGCCTGCCCTCTTGTAAAGGCTGTGGCAGGTTTTAAGCAGACAGGCTTAATGCCGGTTTATGAGGACTGTTCAATGATGATTGTTCCCATAACGTGCGACTGTAAAAAGAAAATAGCCGGAATGCTTTCCGAAAACTGTAATGTGACAACCCTTCATATTCCTGCATCACGTAATGACGAAGATATTGAGGAATTTACGGAGCAGCTTTATCAGCTTATGGAAAAGCTTGAAAAAGCTACAGGCAGCCGTATCACATTTGAAAGTCTTTCCGAAGGTTTCCGCAAGGTAGGATATGCACAGTATGAGCTTTCGGAATTTATAAGACTTAAAAAACAAATTCCTTATCTTATAAGAGGCAGTCACGCTATGGCGATAATGAATGCCGCAGCATATATGCCTGCGGATATGTGGGGAAAGGCACTTCACAAGGTAAATGCGGCACTCAGAAAAAATATAGCCGAAAACAAGACGGTAACAACAAAAAAGCTTCCCAGAATACTGCTGACAGGTTCACCGATAGTTTTCCCGAATATAAAAATTCCGCTTCTTATAGAGGAAACAGGCGGTATCGTTGCCGCTGACGAAACCTGTATGGGTGAACGTGGTATGTGGGATCCTGCCGTTATTACGGATTACAGCTTTGACGGTATGATAAGAGCCTTGGCAAACCGTGCAGTGCGTCCGTGTCCTTGTCCTACCTTTGCGGATAACTCACAGAGAATATACCGTCTGAAGCAGCTTATAGAGGAAAATCAGATACAGGGTGTAATATATCACGTTCTGAGAGGCTGTCTTGTATATGACTTTGAGTACAGACGCATTGAGGACGAACTTGGTAAACTCGGAATACCTGTAATAAGGCTTGAAAGCGACTACAACGAAGAAGATATTGAACAGCTCAGAATACGCATAGAAGCATTTATAGAACTTATCAAACTGAAACAGACACCCGAAAAACGAACAACAGTACGCAGAGATTTCTAAGGAGGGAACATTATGAAAAAATATTACATAGGACTTGACGGTGGTTCAACATATCTGAAAGCTGCTCTGATAGGCGGAGGCCGTGTTATTGATACTATGGTTCGCAATACGGGCATAGACAATGACGGCACTGCACGAAAGATAGCAAAAGAACTCTGCGACAGAAATTCTCTTATGCCGTCAGATATAGGCTACATTATGGCGACAGGCTACAGCCGCAAGGTTTTAGAGGTTGCCGATGATGATATTTCCGAAATAACCGCACACGCTTATGGTGTCCGTCTTACTGCTCCGAAAGAATACCGTCCGGGAATGATAATTGATATAGGCGGACAGGATTCAAAAATAATTTATCTTGACCAGAACTACGGAGTAAAAAATTTCAGTATGAACGATAAATGTGCGGCAGGTACAGGCAAATTTATGGAAGTTATTGCTCAGATACTTGAAACGACCATAGACAATGTAGGGCCTCTTTCGCTTAAAGCGACAAATCCCTGTGATATAAACAGTACTTGTGTTGTATTTGCACAATCAGAGGTTATTTCTCTTGTTGCCAGAAAATACGACCGCTGCGACATACTTGCAGGAATGCACCAGTCTATGGCAAAGCGTATAATAAAGATGATGAAAAAGTCCGAAAAGGGCGGAGATATACTGATGACAGGCGGAGGTGCATTGAATATAGGGCTTCACCGTGCCTTTGAGGAGGAGCTTATGAGAGATGTATATGTTGCCGAATATCCGCAGTTCAACGGTGCGATAGGTGCTGCATTAATCGCAAGTGAAAGAGGGTGAAGAAATGGGTATCAGTTTGTTTCTGGAAAGTCTTACGGCGGCAGCGTCTGTCGGAACAGGCTGCGGAACGTGTTGCGGTTCGGGAATAAGTGCGGCACTGTATGGTTATCTTACAACGCATATGAAAAATATGAAACAGTCGTTTTTTGCATTTTTTGAATTTTTCTTCGGAAAATTCATCGCAGTAATTGTCCTTTGCTGTATAGCTTCACTTGCAGGAAGGAATATTATTGATGAAACAGGCTGTATTTTCGGAATAAAAACCGCCCTTATAGTTGATATTGTAATGCTTTTTATGGGTGTATGGCTGCTTATCGGCTGGATAAGGGAACTCAGAGGTCATAAAAGCTGCAAAAGCTGCGGCGGCTGTAACGGAAGTCACTCAAAGATGACAGAATACAAGAAATCCAATCACGCTGCTATGATTGGAATGGGAATAGGCTACGGAGTTTCGCCCTGTGCACCGCTTATTCTTATGACAGGCTATGCCGCATCTCTGCCGACAGGCTATGCCGCACTTCTGGGAGCGGTGTTTGCAGTTGCAAGCACACTTTCGCCAATGCTTTTTATGCTGCTTATGTCGGGAGTTCTTGCAGGAAAGATGTATAAGGAAATACCGCAGTATCTGAAATGGTTCAGGCTTGCGTGTTACATAATGCTGATTATTGTTTTTTCGGTCAGCTTGTTTCGAGAGGTGATTGCATTATGAGGAAAAAAAGTATCACAGCTTTTGTAAGCGTATATATTGCATTGTGTGTGGCTTACGGTGTTGCAGGAAGAATGATGTCCGCTCCGAATTTGGAGGCTGCCGAAACTGTACAGGCTGAAACATATCAGTACGCAACGGAAACCGCCACACAGAACAACAGTTCGGAAAGTGTTCAGCCTGATGAACCCACCGAAGCAACAAAGACAGCGGCAAGTGAGCAGGAGGAGCAAAGCAGTACGGAGAGTATTTTTTCTCCTACAGAAATTTACGAAGAAGCCGCCGCTTCAATAACCGAAGCCGAAACGGAAGCAAAAACAGAAGCTCCTACAGAAATCCGTGAGCAGACAGAAAGCGATGAAACTTATCAGGAAGTTCAGATAGAGCCTGAAACAGAGCCTGCACAGAATGTACCCAGTCTTGAGGAATTTCTCAGAAATCTGCGTTGCAGCGGTTGTCGTCATAACTGTTCGCTGTTGTCGCCAAGGTGTATGAACGGAGCGAGAAAAGCAAGTCAGGCAGAAAGCGAATATCACGAAATGTACAATATATAATGTAGGGAATTGCAAATTAATAAATTTCAGTGCAGAAACTTGTCATTCCGAATACAGTGAGGAAATTTTTTAAGAACCTTCACTTTGTTCAGAGTGACAAGTTATTTTTTTATTGAAAATATTTACATATGAACCAAAAAGATAAAACGGCTAAAATTTCTTTATAAAAATTCAAAAATACTCTTGAAAATTTGCAAATCAAAATATATAATTAAAACTGATAAATAGTTTAAACTTTATGATTTTGCCGACCTCACATATTATCCGCAACGAAGAGCGGTTGGTGAAACAAAAACAATGCTGAAAAAATATAACAAACTTAATACAGTACGTTAAAACAGCCGTTTTGTTCCGTATATAAATAAAGGGATAAAATCGGTGTTTTGGCATACGTATTAATCTTATGGCAGGTCAGCAAGAAAGGTTGTGTTGCCGACAAAAATTTTAAGGTCAAGAGTAAGACAAAAATTCAGACATTCAAGGAGGTAAGAATTTATGAATGTGAGAACAGTTAAGCGTACATCAAAACGCACAGTGTCTATGTTGTTATCTGTACTTATGGTAATATCACTATTTACGGTATGTATGGTAGGAACTGCTACTACTGTTTCTGCAGCAGATTTAGGTACTATAACAGTTACCCTTGAAGGTACAGCAAAAGAATGGAATCCAGTATATTTATATGTAGGAAAAAGTACTTATTATTTCCGATATACAATGACGGGTTCAGGAAACACCCGAAGTTATAATGTCGAAGGTTGGAGTGATGCTACACAATTTTTTGTTTCAGGCGTAGATGTAGGCACTGGAGGAAGTGAAAACATCGAGAATAAATGGAAGCAAGCAGGTGTAGGTTCAGGTTTATGTCCTGTTTCAGGTTCAAGGGATGTTACCGCTTATGGTGGTGAGCATGATGATTCTCTTTATGCAAAAACAAAAAATGCTAAAGTATACTTTGATAACAGCAAAACGAAGTGGAATACTGTTAATCTTTATTATGGTGGTAGTGGTGCAGCATATAAACAAAGCTTTACCAGAATTGGTAATTCTGACATTTGGGTTGGTAGTGCAGGTAATGATGACAATTATACCAGCAATCTCTATGGTTACTTCTTTACTAATGGAGAGTGGAATAGTGGAAGTATTACCGATAGATATAATAGCCTGTCAGGAAGTGAAAGAACCAGCTTGGTACGGGATGATATAAAAAATTATACGGTTGTTACTACAGAAGATAAAAACAGTAAAGGTATATATCCTGCAACTGGAAGAGCAGGAGAAAAAGCTTTCCGTTACTATTCTGTTGATGGTGCGACAGTATATTTTGACCCTACTAATACGACAATCGGAACCGATAACAGTAAAATATATTTATATTATGGCGGTAGTGATGAGAATAAAGTTACAGCAAGAATTGAAATGGAAAAAGTTACTGTTGATGGAAAGGTTTTGTATAAGGGTACTGTCGGTAATTATGACAATATGTGCGGTTATTTCTTTTCAACTCAAAAGTACAATAATATAAGTAGTCAATCTATAAACGGATTGCGTAATGTACAGAGTGGAAGCAGTGATTTCTTTACTAAGGCAACCAAAATTGTTACAAGTAACTTAGTGGATACATTGTTGGTGCAGTTTGATAGTAGTGGAAATGTTGTTTACGATAATGTACACGACGAAGAGAAATACTATTATGTTAATTCTACCATATACAATTACAGAAGTGACCGTCAGACGGCACAGGAAGGTAATGTAGCAAAAAGCCCGTATTATTTTCAAGGACTACACTCTGATGGAAACCACGCATTTTTTTCAGATTACAACAAAGCTGTTGCAGGATGGTATAAAGATTCTTATACGGGTAGCGGGATACTTGCAGGTTATGATGACGATGGAGAAGCTATATATTCACATGGTACTGGTGATGCTACACCGTTATATCAAGGTAATATGCGTCGTAATAACATAACTGATGGTGAGGAGAACGGTACACTGACAAAAGCACAAAGGTCAATCAGCGGTGAGTATAATTTTATCAGTGTGGCAAACGGTGCAAACAGAAAAAATGGTTCCGATTCTACTCATGCTGTTGCAGAGGGACTTGTAGATGAAGAAATGCATAACAATACCATTACGCAGAATGGTGTAGAGTTACCGCAATTCAGTGACATCTTTATGACAAGCAGTTATGCAAAAAATACTGATGGTAATGCTGTTCAATGGAAATCGCAGACGGTATCTTTTCCTTTCAATATAAAAACAAGTTCCTATGGTAATACAGAATATTATTATGCTCCTATGGAAGGCAGTAAGAATCGTTACTATAATGGCAGTGATACTATGCAGATAGGAAAAAATGTTGCTGGTAGTAATGATAGCCTCAATGGATATTTCCCCTTCAATCAGGTAGCTGAAAGTAGCAAGAGAAGTATTACTAACTGTTACGGAACAAGATTTGATATTGAGTTTATCATGCCTGAAGGCGGAGTAATGAATGGAGAACCATTGAAGTTCCTGTTTGAAGGTGACGATGATGTATGGGTATATATTGACGGTCATCTGGCATTGGATATGGGTGGTTCTCATGATAACGCAAAAGGCTGGATTAATTTTAAAGACAAAACCTATTGTGTAACAACAGGTCATTATGATGGTACCTATGCAACAAATTCAGAAACTGCAGAAAAAGCGGGCAAAACATTAGCAACAGCTTATAGCGAAAGTAATCCACCTACATTAAATGAAAATATTATATTGACAGAAAATAAAAAACATACACTTACAGTATTTTATTTAGAGCGTGGTGAGTTTGACTCCAACTTTAAAATGGAATTTATGTTACCGCTGGCATCTAACTTGCTGACATTAAGCCATGATGTTGACGCTTCAGAGGTTAATGAGGGTTTGTTGCGTGAAACAATGAAAGTTGCTAATGAAGATGTATTCTATACCAATCTGGCAACTCAGCGTATGAATAAAGGTAATGCTAATACGGTTAAATATCCTTTGAACGATGCATTTACAAGAACGACACCCGACGGAGTAACAACCAATATATTACAAAGAGCAAACCTTTCTACCACTACCGTAAGTAATGATACAAGTGGAAACGTTTACAAGAATGTAAAGGCATATTATGAATGGACGGATACAGCTAACCAGCTTGATATCTGGGGTGATTTAACCAAAACACGAATGGCAACCAACAAAGGTGTGGGTGTACCGTATTTAGGATATATTCCTTTGCTTTACGGACAAACAGCGACATTTTACAGTCAATTTCCTGATGAAGCAAGTGTACCAAACGGTTCAAATGAGTGGACACATCCTCTGATTAATTTTAAAGAAGAAGGAAGCTTAAGAAAATTCACTTATGATACAGCTGATGAAACCAATGGTATGCCGACAGTAACAGAAACTACAAGAGAAGTAGATACTTACTATCGAACAAGTGTTGCGGTAGTGGGTGCAGGCGAAACAAACGATGATAATGATGTAATCTATAATGGTAATTCCGGAAAAGAATTGTATATCAAATCTGACCATATCAGCATAGACTATATGCATGTTATCAAAACCGGTGAATTTACTGTTTCCAAAGAACTGGAAACAGGTGTTGCGGATACAGGTGAAGAATATACTTTCAAGATTGAATATCAGAACTTATTTGGCAACGGTGATACCACTAACTGGAATTTGGCACCAGGACTTAAAGGTACTTCCAATCAGACGGTAGGCGAAAGAACAGTAGGTACAAACGGCAGAATTGGTATCAAAAAAGGCGAAACCATTACTTTCAAGGGAATACCTGTGGGAACAATCGTAAAGGTAACAGAAATTATTGGTTCAAGCGATAACTATTCTGTCAGTAAGGTTGTTGTTATCAACAGAACATCATCAGATAATACTATCTCTGACACAGATTCTGGAAGTGGAACAACTGTTCTACACACGCAGACTGACGGAACATCTTTTGGTGTTTCGGGAAAAGTCAAAAATGACAGTAATGAATTTGTACCGAAATCGGCAGACGGCACAGAAAAAATCAGTGCTATGCAGGATAGAGCAAAATGGGATTATACAGTATACAATAAGACTTCCACTATACCCGTTATGTACAGATTTGTTGACAGAGATATTAAAAACGGCAAACCAACAAAAATGCAGAGCGGTTTTACCTATTTCACCAAAGAAGTTCCGATATCGTTTGGTGACATTCTCGACACAAGCGGTACAACTCCTGTTCTGAAAGGAACAGACGGTGCAGAACTGGTAGACAGATATGCTCCTACAATAAAAAATGTACTGAAAGATTATGCACGCAGTTCATTGAAGGAAGAAATTATCCCCAATGACGATAAACCGTTAGAAAAATGTGAGCGGTTTATTGTCAGAGATATTACCGCAGATTTATCCACACTGGTATCTAATGACGCAGCAGTAGTGGAAGCGGATTCTGTGGCATATAACGACATTCTTAATCGTTTTATTGCAAAGGCAAGAAGTGATGCAAATAACGCTAATGCTGATTATGCCGCTTTAAAACCTTATTTGAAGAAGTACTTTTATTATCATAATGACAAGTTTTATATTGTTCAGGAAACTTATTCCGCAACCACAAGATATTATACTGTTAAAATAGATTTTTATAATGCTGACGGTAGTCCGGGAACCAAAAGTCATAAGTATGCCTTTAATGAAGTTGTTCCGATTAGTGGAATAACTAATAACAGTAATAGTTCTGTAAGGGGTGTAACAGCACCCAACACCATTACTATCGGAGAAAAAACACTTCATTTTGCTTACTGGGTACAAAAAGTGGCTTATAATGATGGTAATACAGTAAGCAATGAAGAATGGACACCTGTTTCTACCAACTATGCATATTGCTATCGTGTTGTTGATGATGTAGAACTCAAGGCAGTCTATACGGATTACAGTTCAACTGTGACATCAGATGCAAAGATGTATCTGGCAGGTGAAAGCGGAACAACAGATTTTATACCGCTTGATGGTCAGAACTTTGACTTTACTTACGATAACCTCAAGAGAAAAGTAAGATTTTATAAGATTACTTCTGATGGTACAACCACGACAAAGACATATGCCCGTAAAAATGCAGACGGTACAATGGGAGATTATGATTTACCTGAATCAACACCTTGGACTAACGAAGATTTGTATATCATAGAAGAAGATGTCACACCTGTTCAGGAAAATATCGGTTACTGTTTACCGAATGATGAAAGTTCACCATCAGGTAAACGAGTAGGATTTGACGCAATGGCAGGGGAGAAGATGTATAATCCCTATTCAAAAAATAACAAGGATTATATGCGTATAGATGTTGTATTCGGTTCGGTAGGTTCTTTGGATAATGATGAAGAGATATCTCATGTAGGTTATTTGTTGTTCAGAGGAGATAAAGATGGCGACAATGAAAATTATGCAGGTACAAGTTCCTTTAATGAAGCGGATATGAAAACAGCAATTAGCGGTAAGTTATATTCTATTGATAATAAACATGGTGGAGTTTCTAAAAATATCGGTACAGTTTGCGGTCATAATTGTCTTATGGGAAAAATGACGGTTGTGGGCAACAATTATAATCAAGATGCAGGTTATGACGATTACAGTAATCCTAATCTTGGTCAAATTAACCTCACCAACAAGAACAGAATGGATATTGTATTTGATATTGTCAACAATGAAAATACCCGTAAAAGTAAATTCACCTGTTATACCTATATGATAAGAAAAGGCCAGATTTATATTTCAAACAAACCAGCAACATTCAGTCTTACAGACCCTAACCCTGTTGTCAGTGGAACGACAGTAGCAAGTAAGAAGTATACCATTGCTTACAAAAGCTATGCTAAGACAGACACAGAAGCAGATTATACTCCGACAGAAAAATTTGGATATATCAGGGGTAACTATGTTTCAGGTGTAAACAATAAAGACATTACTTTTAAAGTAAAATCTTTAACAGCACACGACGTTAACGACGGTATATTCTATAAAGGTAAGCTGACAAAAATAGAAGTGTACAGTGTTGACGATGAGCACTTACTAACATATGACATTGCCAACGGAAGTTCACTTCAGAACGGCGGTCTTACCTACAAGACTTTTAAGGTTGGTACAGGTACAAGTTATGCAACAGACGACTGGGTAATTGATAATGAGGCAATCACAACAAATGTGGATACAGGAGTTATTATCAAAGCATATTTCACCAAAGAAAGAAAAGGATTTGCTTTTACTAAAGAGATCTATACAGCAAATACAAGGTCTGATGATAATAATCCAGGCAACAATGTGTATACAACAGCAACCGTCAATGTCAATGGAGATACCACTAATCAGGTAGTTCCCATTGAAGTAGATAATGATGAGAATGTATATACCAAAGTTACCATAACGGTAACTCCTGGCGAAGGCTATGAGATTGATGATAAAAATGGTTTTATACTCAATGCTGATGGTACTGCCTCTAAAGAACTGTCAGTGAACAAAAACACAGATGCAAATGATTTAAGTATTGCTACTTTGAACTGGCCTACTGTAAAGGAGAAAACATACAAAATTACAGTAATTGCCAATGCAGGCGGTAGTGTAGCAGTAAGCAATGCAGGTACACTTAATATATCAGGTGGTACAAGTGGTACAATTCCCAACATTGGTTACTGGAACATAAAAACTAATCATCCAACTTATACATTTACAGCTACTACAGGTGATGGATATAATTTCAATGCAGGTTGGTCAGGAGATATTTCAGGAACGACCACTCCATATAGTTATCAGTTTACTGTACCAAAAGATATTACTGTTAGGGCAAACTTCCAGAGTAATGCGAAGAAGATTTACTTTGCAATGATTCGTCAGAACTGGGATCACAATTATCCAAGAGATAATACATCAACAGCTCACTGGAATTTCTTTGGTTGTCAAAATATTAATGTTTCTGAAATGTCATCATACAGTGCTAAATATAATTGGAGTACAGTTCATTGTAAAATTGGAACAGAAAAAACGATGAGCTTTGAAGGTTCATATTCTGCTAATATAAACAATAACATAGAGCGTGCAGCAATCTATTCTGTTACAGTTACGGATGAGGACATATACAATAATTCTTTAATGCGTTTCTATGGTTCCAGTGACAGTCAAGGTGCAAGCCATTCAATAACATTAAATGCTGATTCTGTTGGTAAAGTCTATTATTCCAGCGGTGGTAGAAGTGAGAAATTTTATTGTAGCAGTAATAACTTCACTGATTGGACAAGAAATACAAGTCAGCCGTCATAAGGAGGCAAGATAGATGAAAGAATATATTGAGCCTGAAGTTGAAATAATTGAATATCTGTTAGGTGATATTATTGCGAGCAGTGATATTTACGGTACAGAGCCGTTAGACCCTGATGTTATCAACGACCCTAACTACGAAGGAATTCGTATTGAAGGTGGCGGTAACGAAGACCCTGAAGACCCGTTCTTCAGATAACGAACAATAGTTATTTTAACATAAAAAGAACAGGCACATACCTTTTTTGAAGGTCTGTGCCTGTTTTTACTCAATGATTGTCTTACAGAAAGAAGGAGGTTTTTATTGATGAAAAAAATATTTGCGGTAGTACTTTGTTTTACGATGATGATACCGTTTATAGTGACAGCAGGTGCATTAAGTGAAACAAACGGTTTTCTATATGAGGGACTGGATAGCTTTCATGCGGAAATTGTCGGTATTCGTGCAAACAGCGAACTTTCACAGGCAGAAAGTATTGTTATTCCTGATTATGTCAGGGAACTGGCAGTTACACAGATAGGACAGTCTGCCTTTTTGCAGAATAATACAGTACAGTATATTACTATGCCCGAAAGCACTAGGCAGATTTCCGACAGTGCGATGTATGGTATGAAATCCCTGAAAACGATTACTATTCCTAAAAACACAGAAACTCTAGGGAAAAGTGTATTTGCTTACTGTACTGCTTTGGAAAGTGTAAATTTCAATACAACGAGTCTTTCTGCAATTCCTGAATTTACTTTTTACGGTTGTACGAATCTTAACAATGTTATTTTGCCTGACGGTACGGTAACGATAGGCAACCTTGCTTTTGCAAAATGTACGGGTATGGATAAGATTTACATTCCATCATCTGTAGAACAGATTTCCGACACAGCATTTGATGGTGTGAGCGGAATGACTATATATGGTGAAATGAATTCTGAAGCTTATCGTTATGCACAGGAAAACAATATTAATTTTACGGATATGTCGGGAAAAGACCTTGAAAGTTTTTCAGAAAGTATGGAAACAGCTTTTTATTTAATCCATTATACAGCGACTTCTGTTTATACGGAAGAAACATTCAATACATTGTCTGTTGCTTATGATAATGCTGTCATTGTAAAGAATAATTTCTTTTCCACTCAAAATGAAATTAACACAGCAAAATCAAAATTGGATAACGCTTATTATTCATTAAGGCTGAAAAGTATGGATACTCTTGATACCCTGATTACACAAGCTGAAGATAAAATGTCAGTATCATTTAAATATACCGAAGCTTCTGTAAGCAGTCTTGAAGAAGCTCTTCATCAGGCAAAAAACGTGCAGAACAGTACTCCTGCCACAGAAACTCAAGTGCAGAATGCTATACAAAATCTGAGTACAAGTATTAACGCACTTGAAACAATTACCCAAACAGATACAAGAGCGATACTTAAAGGCTGTTCATCAAGCCTTGAGGGAGATATAGCTCTGAATTTCTATATGCAGCTTGACAGCGGTGTTATAGGCAGCGAAACAGCTTATATGCAGTTTACCATTCCTAAAGGTGAGAATAATACGGAGATACAGAAGGTATTTGTAAAAGATGCTAAATTGAGATATGTAAACGGAGAGGCATTATACGTTTTCAAATGCCGTATTGCTCCAAAAGAGATAGGTCTCAGAGTAAAAGCTCAGCTTGTTGACGGCGACAGTCAGGCAACAGAGTATAACTATTCGGTTAAGGATTATGCGTATTATATGCTTGCTCATAAGGAAATAGCCGCATATGCAAGGGCAGAAGGAATTGTCAAAGCTATGCTGAACCATGGTGCATATGCACAGATGTATTTTGACGGAGCTTCCGACAGGCTTGTCAATGACAATATGACAGAAAACGAGAAAGATGTCAGTGATATTACTGCACAGACTATCAACAAACCCTATAATAAAAATACACAGAATTTCCTTTGTGACGGCGTTGTATTCAGAGGAGCTACACTTTCTTTGCAGTCAGAAACAACTCTTTCACTTTATTTTCAGAGCGAAGAAACCTTGTCATTCAGTTGTCCAGGTAAAATTCTGTCAGTTACCAAAAAGGACGGTTTTCAGATACTTCGTATAAGCGGTATTGCGTCTAAGGAAATAGGCAGCGATTTCACTGTAACTGTCACCGTCGGAGAAAACAGCGGAACATTAACCTATAATCCTTTGAATTACTGCTATGATGTATTGAATAACAGTTCAAACGGCATAAGCTGGCAGAACTCTGTAAAAGCACTTTATAAATACTGGCAGGCAGCAAACATTTATTTCCAGTAAAAGGAGGAATACGTATGAATAAAAATAAATATGTTTCTTGCGAAATGGAGATTATCGAGTTTGAACAGGAAGATGTGATTACCGACAGCGGCGATGGCGATAAGGATCAATATGAATTACCGCCTGTTTGGGTAGATCCATAATCGGCTGAAACAGAACAGATGAGGTGAAAAAATATGATTAAAACAATAAAAAAGCTTATTGCTTTTTCAGCAGCAGCTATAATAATGTTTACCGTACACGTTTCGGCACTTGCCACAGGTGAAAGCTATATCCGTGGAGATGCCAACCATGACGGCAAAGTGACTGTCGCTGATGTTACAGCTATTCAGAAGAAGCTTATGTCTGTCAGCGTAAGTAATTTCAATGAAAAAGCGGCTGATGTTGACGGCAACGGATTAAAGCTTGCTGATGCAGTAAAAATTCAGCGTTATCTTGTGGGATATGATAACAACTCCTATCGTATCGGAGAAACAGTCTATGATAATTATGATGAGTATGAGTTACCCTTTGTTCCCGTGAATTAAAAATGAAAAACTTCCGAATTTATAGTAAATTCGGAAGTTTTTTGATTCAGAAAAATTTGTAAAGACCAAATGCTAAAAGCACGTTACGATATATTTTTCTTTTTATACAAATTATATGTATGAACAGTACCTTCAAATTCAAATTCTTGTGTATCAGCACATATATAATGCTTTAGATTAGTAGGCTTTATATCATCTTTTGTTACTATATAGTCAACTAATCCGTTTGATACGTAGTAATTTTGAGTATTGCCAATCTCTTCATATGGAAGATTTAACCCGCAAAAGAACCTGCAATTAGGCACGATACCACTGACCGTGTAAAAACCACCATCTAAAAATCCGTAATTCAGCAAGGTGGGATTTTTGCTTTGTGAAATTATTTTATTAAATTTATATTGAGGCATATCACTTTGTTTGTATTTTAATAAATAAATGTTGCTGCTCATCATAAACATTGCCACAAAAATTATTAAATATCCCGATAATATGCAGATTTTTTTTGAAAGCGGAAAATTCATTTTTATTGATTTGTTTTTTAACGTCTTTAAAATCGGTATTAATCCCATATAGATAAAAGCTATGCCAAAAGGGATAAACAATGAAAATATAAAAGAATAATACGAAATTTCTCTTCCACCTATATATATGAAAACGAAAGAAAAGAAGAATGTTATAACGCTTAACAGAAAGACTTTTTTATTGATATAATAAACTCCAAAGAAACCCAGTAAAATTACAATTACACCAATCTTAAAGCTGTTAGTAAATATTTTTAAGCCTGTAAATATATTATTAATGATTTTAACAATAATACCAGAGTTGTTTCCGACCGAATACATAAATATATTATCGTAAAAATACACTGTAAATAAATCAGACACTGCATTATTCATAATAAAATAAATAAATATTGGTATGCTTACAAAAGAAATCCCTGCAATTAATGAAAACAGGGATTTAATCAGATGAAAAAATTTACGGTTTACCAGATAATGAATAAGGAAAAACAATCCGAAGCCAAAATAGAAACCAAGCATGGTGAATTTAATCCAGAGTACCATACCTGAACTAACTCCGATTATAAACCATTTGACAGGGGTCAGTTCTTTTTTTTGTATGATTGCATCGATTCCAAAATAATAAGGTAATATTATAATAGGAATACAGAGTTCTTCAGCAGAGCCGCCGTGCGACATGGCAGGAGCACTGCAAATAAACGCAGCGGCAAGCGGAATTAAATAAATTATTTTTTCATCACAAATTAAAAGCAATATTTTATATGTAATTATCAAAAAAGAAAAGAGAGATGCTACTTCAACAATATATGCACCTAAAAATGTATCAGATGAAATATAATATATAACAGAGTACAAAAAGTACAATAAAGGTCCCTTTTGTTCAAAGATATCCTTATACATTATTCTTCCGTTTGCTACAGATTTTCCTACAGTAAAAAAGCAGTTTATGTCAACCCAGTCATTGAACGGATATATTGGAGATGATTTTGAACATATTGTTATGCAGACAACAGATGCAGACAATAATATTATAATAGCCTTAACAGACAGTTTTTTGTTTTTGTCAGGTATTGTTTGTGGCTTATACTTATAGTCATTTGCAAAGTTTCTAAGAGTATCGAGTACCATATTAATAGTCAGGAAACAGCCGACAGATAAAATTAAAGTGATAACCAAGAGAGCAATAGTTTTAATTATGATATTATTGCCCAAAATTTCAGTAAATTTGCTTGACGGAAACCATATACTGAAAAAGTTTATTGCCAGAAGTGCCGAAACAATAGATGAAATGATATACAACAGCTTATCTTTTTTATTATAAAAAAGATAAGCTGTTTTTGAAGATAATTTTTCAAAGCATAATACCACAAAAACAAATGCAGATAAAATAATATTAAGAATAATACTGCTTTTTGCCGGTGCAAAATTTATTAGGAAAAAAGAAAAAAATGAAAAAATAAGGATTGTATGACGTTTTGCCATTTATAAATTCCTCCGAAAATAAATTGACTGTTTACGATACCCAAAACGTAAAGAATTAAACGTTGAGATTGCGTTATTCGGGTTTGCAGCCCGTATCGCAAACTTTTGTTATACATACATCGTCATAGATTTTTTTCAGGTTATTTGCGGCAGCCCCTGTCCGTTCATAGTCTGAAAAGAAGCCGTATACTGTAGGGCCGCTTCCGCTCATAACAGATTTGATACAGCCATATTGGTTCATAATATTCTTTATTTTCTGAACATCTTCAAGATTGAGCAGATTATCAAAATCGTTATAGAGATTGTCAAAAAAGGCTGTTTCGTTTTCGTTTATAAGAGCGTCTATGAGAGCCTTGCTGTGTATATTTTCCGAAAACGGTCTGCTGTCGGATTTTTTGTAAGCTTCGGGGGTTGATACGTTTATCTGAGGTTTGCAGAGAAGAACAAAGTAATTATCAAGCTTAAAGTTATGTTCTATTTTTTTCAAATCCGTACCTGTTCCCGTTGCCAGCATTGTACCTCCGTAAAGACAGAAAGGAACATCTGCACCGACTTTAGCTGCAACTTCGGAAAGCTCGCCAGCAGAAAGCTTTGTATCATAAAGAATGTTCAAGGCAACAAGAACACCTGCACCGTCAGTACTTCCGCCTGCAAGACCTGCCTGAGAAGGGATATTCTTTTTTATTGTTATATCTACGTTGCAAAGTATACCGCACTTTTCTGCAAAAAGCTCAGCCGCTTTGTAAGCGGTATTTCTTTTATCGCAGGGGATATTTTCCTTGTCACAGAAGATATTTATTATATTTTGGCTTTTTTCCGAAACAGATTTTTTCTCAACAGTTATTTCATCATACAGACCTACCGACTGCATAACCATATCAACTGTATGATAGCCGTTGGAAAGCTTGCCTGTTATATCGAGTGTAAGGTTTATCTTTGCAGGAGCAAGAATTTTTATTGTTGAAGAATTATTTTTCACTTATTTTTTACCCTCGTTTAATTTCTTTGATAAAGCTTTCGACTCTGTTAAGAGCCTCTTTTATGTGCTTGACTGAAAATGAGTATGAAACTCTGATAAATCCTTCGCCGCTGTCACCGAAAGCATTACCGGGAACTACGGCTACGCTTTTAGACCTTAAAAGTCTTGTGCAAAATTCCTCAGAGCTTAATCCCGTGCTTTTGATACAGGGGAACGCATAGAAAGCACCCTCGGGTTCAAAGCAGCTCAGACCCATTTCTCTGAAGCGTCTTACAACGAGCCTTCTTCTCATATCGTATTCGTCACGCATTTTTTCAATATCCTTATCGCCGTTTTTCAAGGCTTCTATAGCGGCATACTGTGCGGTAGTGGGGGCACTCATAATTGCAAACTGGTGAAGCTTTACCATAGCGTCTGTTACGGGCTTAGGAGCAAGTGAATATCCTAAACGCCAGCCTGTCATTGAATATGATTTTGAAAATCCGCTTACAACTACGGTTCTTTCTTTCATACCATCTATTGATGCAAAAGAGATATGTTTTTTATTGTTGTATGTAAGTTCTGCGTATATTTCGTCTGAAATTACGAAGAGATTATATTTAAGGACAATTTCTGCAATTTTTTCAAGCTCTTCCTTTTCCATTATAGCTCCTGTAGGATTGTTGGGATAGGGGAGAACGAGAAGCTTGGATTTTGGTGTGACAGCCTTTTCGAGAAGTTCAGGTATAAGCTTAAAATTGTCCTCCTCTCTTGTTTCGACAACTACGGGAATGCCGTCAGCCATACGAACAAGAGGGTCATAGCATACAAATGACGGCTGAGGTATAAGAACCTCGTCACCCTCGTTTATAAGGCAACGCATAGCAAGGTCTATTGCCTCAGAGCCGCCAACGGTAACGATACACTCGTCATTTCCGTTATAGCTTACGTTATACTTTCTCAGAAAGAAGCTGCATATTTCATGTCTGAGTGTAGTAAGACCTTTGTTGGAGGTATATTTTGTATTTCCCTTTTGTAAAGATACAATTCCTGCTTCTCTTACGTGCCAAGGGGTATTGAAATCAGGTTCGCCGATACTTAAAGATATAACGTTATCCATTTCGCTTGCAATATCGAAGAATTTTCTTATACCTGATGGTTTTATCTGTTTGATTTTATCGTTTATTATGCTGTTGTAGTCAATCACAATATAATACTCCTTTTATCTTCCTGATCTTCCTCATCGAATATGATTATACCGCTCTCCTTATAGGTTCTGAGCTGGAAATGAGTATTTGTGGCAAGTACGCCGTCAAGCGTTGAAAGTCTTTTGGCAACAAACATAGCTATTTCAGTAACGTTTTCGCCGTTTACCCTTACCATCAGGTCGAAAGAGCCTGCCATAAGATAGACGTTTTCTACTTCTTCAAAAGCCATAACCTGCTTTGCTATTTCGTCAAAGCCTGTATCTTTTTTGGGGGTTACTTTTAATTCGATAAATGCGGTTGCACCTGCATCTTTAACCTTGTCGTAGTCGATAACTGCTCTGTAGCCTCTTATTATGCCGTCCTGCTCATACTGTTTTATCTGCTTTTCGACATAATCTTCGGGTTCGTTAATCATCACTGCAATTTCTGAGTAAGAAAGATTGCTGTTTTCCTTTAAAATATTCAAAATCTTATCCATTTTCAGTTTCACTCCTTAATGTATTAGAGTTTAAGGGCGTTGCCCTTAAAAATCCCACCAAAGGCTCCGCCTTTGGAAACCGCAAGCCTTTGAAAAGGCTTGACCTAAACTTTATGTTTTTTTATTTAATTAATCTATATAAAAAACTCTGCCGTCTTTTCTTGCAGGCGGTTCGGGGAGTTCGCAGTCGGGATAACCTATAACGCAGTGACCTATGCCTTCATAGTCGCCGTTTATGCCCAAATCAGCGAGAAGCTTTTTATATTCATCTGTTTCAAATTCCTGCTTTGCCCTGTGTATCCAGCAGCTTCCCAGTCCGAGAGTATATGCCGCAAGCATCATATTTCCTATAACAAGACTTCCGTCATAAATTCCTGTAGGCCAGTTTTTATCGGCAAGAACTATCAGAACAACAGGAGCATTATAGAACGGGTCAAAGCCCTCAGCCCAGCCGCCTATCTTACGGTTTGCATCTGAAAGTTTATCTCTGAGTTCCTTGTTTGTTACGGCTATGGTTATAACAGCCTGCTGATTTTTTCCGCTTGCCGCATACAAGCCCGCCTTTATAATTTCGTCTATATCCGCCTTGGGTATCATATCGCTTTTGAATTTTCGTATACTTCTTCTTTCAATCATAGCTTTTATTACATCGTTCATTTTTATACCAGCCTTTCTTAAAAGTATGCGTGAATACACATACATTATATACTAAAAATCTCAAACTGTCTATAACAGGTTGAATAACAATTTGGTTTGTGTTAAAATTTTATATCATAAAGAATAATTGATTAAAGAGGTTTTATGAGAGAGATAGTTATTAATAAAAACGATGCAGACCAGAGGCTTGACAAATTTCTTTCCAAGCGTTTTAAAACTATGCCTAAATCGCTTATGTACAAATATATACGCACAAAGTATATAAAGGTGAACAATAAAAAGTGCGAAATTTCAACTATGCTGAAAGAGGGGGACGTACTCAGGCTTTTTATAAAGGACGAATTTTTTGATGATGACAAGGAAAATGAGGAAAGCTATGAATTTCTGAAAGCTCCGCTGAAGCTTGATATTATATATGAAGATGAAAATATTCTTATTCTGAACAAGAAGCCGGGGCTTATAGTACACCCTGACAAAAGCTATCATTTTGATTCGCTTATAGCGAGGGTGCTGCACTATTTGTATGAAAAGGGCGAGTACAATCCTAAAAATGACAGAAGCTTTGCTCCTGCGACGGTCAACAGACTTGACAGAAACACAGGCGGTATTGTGATAGCTGCAAAAAATGCCGAGGCTTTAAGAATTATGAATGCCAAAATAAAAAGCCGTGAAATAAAGAAGCTGTATCTCTGTATGGTGCAGGGAAAGCCGAGAGCCGAAAGCGGAACTGTAAGCGGATATCTTGAAAAGAACGAAAGCAAAAATAAAGTGCGTATTTTCAGCGAAAATGCTCCCGACAGAAAGTATATAGAAACAAAATACAGGGTTATAAAATCAGTCGGGAAAAACAGTCTTTTAGAGGTTGACCTGCTTACGGGAAGAACTCATCAGATAAGAGCAAGTATGGCAAAGCTGGGAAATCCGCTTTTAGGAGATACTAAATACGGATATAAAAAATCATCTGACGAGAAAGACCCGTTCGGGTATCAGGCTTTGTATGCTTACAAGATAATATTTGAGTTTCAGAGTGATGCAGGTATATTGCAGTACCTTGACGGAAAAAGCTTTGAAGCTGACAGTAAAAGCATATGGTTTACAGATTTTATATGAGATTTATCAGGGTTTTGTTTGACTAACCTGTTATAGTGATAATATAATTGTATGAAAAGGATTATTCGAGGAGGTAAAAATATTGAGCAGTCCTGCCGATAAACTGAAATGCAACAATCTTTCTTCACCTGTTGTAAATAAGCTTGCATCGCTTTTCAAGGTTTTGGGAGATGAAACAAGAGTAAAAATAATATACGCTTTGTCGGACGGAGAAATGTGCGTGAATGAAATCTCACAGATTTTGGATATTTCGCAGTCTGCCGTTTCGCACCAGCTTAAACAGTTAAGAACTGAGGGGCTTGTAAAAACAAGACGTGACGGAAAGAATATCTATTATTCCTTTGATGATGAACACGTTGTTGATATTTTGAATCAGGCTCTGGCACACATAAAGCATAAAATTGAGGAAAGTCAGTTTTTATAAATCAAAAAATTAACGGGAGATATTTTAATGGGAAGAGAGCTTGCACTGTATGAAAAGGCTGAAAGAAGTATAATAAAAAAATACCGTAAGGAAATCTGGAATCCGTTTATAATTGCACTGAAAGAGTACCGCCTTATAAACAGCGGCGATAAAATTGCCGTGTGCATATCAGGGGGAAAGGATTCAATGCTTATGGCAAAGCTTATCCAGCAGTTACAGAAATACAGTGAAGTTCCGTTTGAAGCTGAATATCTTGTAATGAACCCCGGATACAGTACAGAAAATATGAAAAAAATAGAGCATAATGCGGATATTCTCAATATACCGATAAAGGTATTTGAAACGAATATTTTTGATGTTGCGGATAAAGCGGTAAAAAATCCGTGTTATTTATGTGCAAGAATGAGGCGAGGCTGGCTGTATAAAAAAGCAGGTGAGCTTGGCTGCAATAAAATAGCACTGGGACATCACTTTAACGATGTGATAGAAACTACGCTTATAGGTATGTTTTACGGCTCACAGCTTCAGTCTATGCCGCCGATGCTTCACAGTACAAACTTTGAGGGTATGCAGCTTATACGTCCTATGTACAGAATATATGAAAGCTCAATAATTGCATGGCAGAAATATAATAATCTGGAATTTATACAGTGTGCTTGCAGACTTACCGAAAAAGCTGAACTGACCTCTGACGGCACAAGCATTTCAAAGCGGCAGGAGGTAAAGGAGCTTATAAAAAGACTTAAAAAAACAAATCCGAACATAGAAAAAAGCATATTCAACAGTATACATTCTGTTTGTCTGGATACATTTCCGAGGTATAAATCTGACGGTGAGGAGCATTCGTTCCTTGAAAAGTTCTGATTTTTGGGATTACATAAAAACGGCATTGGCGGTGTTGTGACCGTCAATGCCGTTTGTTTTTTATTTTTAATTTACGGATTTATCGGTTTATCTTTTTCTTGAACGTCTTTTCAAAAGCATTCTGCCTGCCGAAACTCCGCTGAATCCTGAAAGTAAAAGTGCAGTCAAAATCATCAGATAGTTTACATCGCCTGTTTCGGGTGCGTTTGAAGATGAATCCGAATTACCTGAAAGTGTGTTTGTGGAATTATTATTACCTGTAGTGCTGTTGTTTGTGGTATTGCCTGTAGTATTACCTTCAGGAGTACCGCTGGTGTTTCCAGTGCTGTTTTCTGTGGGATTAGTTGAGGGGTCAGTGCCGCCTTCAGGTACGGAAATTCTTTCTGTTTCAGCACATATCGTACACATTCTTTCCCTGATTTCCTCTGATGTTTCCACATCAATTATGCTTACCCAGTTGCCCCACTGGTGACCTGTTGCAGGAATTGTTTCTGTTCTGGTAGCACCGCATACGGTACAGGTAAATTCTTTTATACCGTTTTCCGTGCAGGTAGGAGATAATGTGATTGTTCCCTCGTCCCAGTTGTGATTACCGTTGCACTGGCCAGTGTGTAAGCTTGCAGGAACAGAGATAGCTTTTATAGGATAGTTATCAACATTAAAGCCTGATTTGCCGTCAAAAGTCATAGCAAGCAACGGTGCAAATTTGGGAGTGTCTGTACAATACTGATATGCCTGGTCAATAAGGCTTTGTTTTAAATCAGCCGTATCGCTCCAGTTGCCGTTGCTGTAGAAATAGCTTTCGCCCTCGTTGATAACTCCTTTAATTTTTGTGTTGTAAAGATTGAACATAAACGGGAAAACGCTGGTGTAAGTTTCCTGATTGTCTTTGTTATACTTCATTGTAAGAATAACGGAATATTTTTCGCCCTTTTTGAGTGAATATTCACCCGAAAGGTCAATTTTATGAGTACCGCTGTATTTATGAGTATGAGAACCGCTTTCAAGCAGGATACCTGATTCGGGATTATCGTTTGCAAGGCTTTTATATATTTCATAATTTACTGTAGTATCAGGGGTGTTTGTATAATATGAAATCTGATAGAGATACTCGTCCTCCTCAGCGTCAAATACGTTTGCTGTTTTTGTTTCGGAGCTGTAATCAGAATTTGCATACAATGCAGAAATCATCATATCGTACTGGTCAAAATTCTGAGTTTTATATTTTACGGAAGAAGTATTGTCAAATTCAAAGCTGAGAGGGTCATCTATGCTCTGGTCATAATAGGAAAGGTAGAAATATCCGCTGTCATCAATACCGCCGGGATTGGCATTGGGATTTTCATAAAAGGTTCTGCCGTGTGCATCTGTAGTTGCGGTAGCTCTGTCCTCATCTGTCAGCGAACCCAGACTGTTCTTGACGATGAAAGCACCGTTTGCGGGAGGAACGCTTTTTGTTACGAGTTTTCCGCTTGAATTTTTAATTGCGAAATTTTCCTTGGGATAGTTGTCATCATAGCCTACGATAGTTACATCATGATTGGAGGTGTAAGGCGAGTAACAGTATTGTGACCAGTTGGTATTTTTAAGTATATTGTCGCCGAACATATAAATACCTACGCAAACGCTGTGACCCTGTGAAATCTCAGATTTTATTGCGTTAAGACCTTCTTCACTGAATGAATAACTGCCGTCCGTGTTTCTGACATTAGGAGAAGGCAAAGTACGGCTTTTTGACAAATAAAAATCAACAGGAATATAAAATTTTTCGTTCAAAATACGGGAATTGCAGGGTTTGATTAAGCTTTTTAAAAAGCAGCAATGAAGAGATGAATTATCACTGAAAATTTTGTGTAAGTTATATATTAAACATTATAAAATTTAGTTAAATTGTTAGTATATTGTAAATTGAAAAAAATTCCTTAATGAGATATAATTTAAAGGGTCATCAATAAATCGGTAATGTGTAAAATAAGGGGGAGTACGATGTTTTTTCTTTGCAAATGGGACGAGCTTCCCGAATATATGAAGAATGACGAAGTAAGAAAATATTACGATATATTAAGTCAGAAAAAGCTGGCACTGTTTTTAAAAAGACTGCTTGACATAATGATTTCTTGCGTACTTATATTGATACTTATAATACCTATGGTTATAATAGCAATAATAGTAAAATGTGATTCAAAAGGGTCTGTGCTTTTCAGGCAGACAAGGGTTACTACAAACGGAAAGCGTTTTAAGATACTTAAATTCCGTACTATGGTTGACGGAGCAGAGAATTTGGGCGGACTTATAACCGAAGCAAACGACAAGAGGGTTACGAAAATAGGCGAGAAAATGAGAAAGTACAGGATAGATGAGTTTCCTCAGGTATTCAATGTGCTTGTGGGTGATATGAGTTTTGTGGGAACACGTCCCGAGGTTGAGAGATACGTCAATAAATACACACCCGAGATGTATGCAACGCTTCTGACACCTGCGGGTATAACATCTATGGCGAGCATAAGCTATAAGGATAACGATGAATTTTTCACAGATCCCGAACTTGTGGATAAAAACTATATTGAGATTATACTTCCCGAAAAAATGAAGCTGGATTTGGATTATTACAGACGCTTCAACGCTTTTTATGATTTGCTGGTTATGTTCAGAACAGTTGGCAGTGTGCTTCACTGATGGTGGGTTATGTCTGATATAAAGCTGAATTTTTTCTCAAAAATTTTTCTGAATATATCTGTGTTCAGAGTTACATACTTTTCATTACTGTTTATGTGTTCGTTTTTTTACACAGATGTTTTTGTAAACAATATAAAGCCGTTTTTTCTTCTGTGGGGATTTTATCTCATATATATGTATCAGATAAAGCCACGCAGATACTACAGAGGAATGTATTTCAGATGGCTGGCTGCATTTTTGATTTGCGGAATACTGACGGCAGTTATACATATTGCGGATAATTTTTTTCCGAATATTATTCTGCTGGGACACGTTGCGGTGTGTTTTTTTGTATTTTACAGTATGCACACGGAGAGAAACAGGCATAGAAAGGCAAGAGAGCTTTATGCGGTTTCGCTGATAATGCTTACAGCAACGACAGTGGCTATGATATTCAGCTTTGTTTCCCTTCTGTTCGGAGAGTATCATACGGAATTTTTCGGAAACCGCTACAGTATGGTTATATTCGAGAACCGCTTTACGGGAATTTTTATCAATCCGAACCTTCTGGCGTTTTACGGTGTGACTGCAATATTTTTTGCAGATGTTCTTTGTAAGAGTGATTTGTACGTTGATGGAGATATATCGGAAAAGCTTCCGAAGGCATTTTTTATAATATGTGTTGTAATAAACGTTATAGGAATATTTCTGAGTGATTCAAACGGTTCACTTCTTCTTCTTGCGTGCTATGCGGTGGGAAATCTTATTTATATAATTTTCGGATTTTTCAAGAAGCTGAGCCTGAAAGGACTGATAATAGGAGCAACGTCCGTACTGTTGGCTATGGTTGTTTTAACGGGAGCGTTGCTGGGACTCAGGATTTTTTCAAACCGTGCTGTTTCGGTGGCACTCAGTGCAGGAAATGCGGTATCTCAGAGTGAGGCAATAAATCCTGACCAGAAAAAGGGTGATGCCGGTCATAACGGAAATGATATGAGCGTTGTAACCTTTGCACACGAAAATGAAAATCTTGACAGCGGAAGAATAGAACTGTTGAAAAAGGCGGTCGTGGTTTTTTATAATAATCCGATACTGGGAGTGGGCAAGGAGAATATACTTATTTACGGCGAAAGGCTTATGCCGAAGGGTTTTAAATACAGTGATTTGCATAACGGGTATCTTACCATATTGGTAAGCAACGGACTTGTGGGTTTTATATTATTTGCAGTGTTTGCGGTTTCTCTGGGAAGAGATTGTCTGAAATCTGTTTTTCTGGAAAAGAGTGATTTAAAGAAAAGTCCGTTTTTATGTATGTTTGCTTTTACGTTTGCCTATTCTCTGTACTCGCTGGTGGAAAAGACGGTTCTGCTTGAACAGACATATATGGTAGTTACATTCTGGTATGTTCTGGGGTATCTGAGCTGTTATATGAAGAAATATGACCACAGCAAGGAAAATATTTCTTTTGCAGGTATTTTCGGAAACAGGGGCATTGATGCAGAGAAAAATGAAGCTGTTCCCGAATTTGACAAGTAGACTTTCAGATAAATTATACCTAATTCTCATTAGAAAAAACGGTGACAACTGACTATGATAGAAGGATATATAGCATTTGCGGCAGGAGCAGATATACTTGCTGTATGGATTATAATTTCGTCCCTGAGAGGATATTCCTTTGCCAAAAGGCTGTTTATAGGGATTTTTATAGTATATATGACATCGCTTGTGGCGGTAACAATTTTTCCTGTAATTTATTCAAAAGACTTGATACCCACAGCACATCTGAAACTTGAACTTATACCTTTTGGTACTACCGTACACTATATAAAGGGAGCTTTTGACGGGTATTCTCCCGTTAATTATGTGGTTATGCAGCTTCTGGGAAATATACTGATGACAATTCCGCTGGGAATAATGCTTCCGTTTCTTATAAAGGATAAGGAAAAGAAAGTATATATGGCTGCGGCACTGATAATTCCTGTTTCCATAGAGCTTTCGCAGCTTGTAATGGGATTTGTTACACAGACTATGTACAGAACGGTTGATATAGACGATGTTATGCTTAACTGTCTTGGAATAATCATAGGCTACAGAATATATAACAGAGTGTTGCCGCAATCTTTGAAGAATTATTTTCACGAGGGTATAAAGATTTAGATTTTTATAAAAACAAAGACAAGAGTATCAGTTGGTCAGAAAACTGATACTCTTGTCTTTATCACAGAAAAATTTTAAATACTTTTTACCGAATATGTAACGCCAAGAGTTTCCGCATATTCTCTCAGGGACGGACAGTCGCTGTTTACATTTATCGTTTTAAGATTGTTGCAGAACATTATTGCGTTAGGGTTTATATCGGAAACCGTGTCGGGAAAAGTGATTGAACTGAGGCTAAGACATTTGCAGAACGAGGCGAAGCCTATACTGCTCACATTTCCGCAGAGCTTTATATTTTCAACCGAACTGTTGTAAGCGAAAGCATAGTCAGGTATAACCTGTACGTTTTTGGAGAGTGTGATTTTTTTGAGGTTATTGCAGAAGGAAAAAGCGTTGTTGTATATTTTGTTTACCGAATTAGGCATAGAGTATGACGTATCGGATTTGTTTTCGGGATAAGCCATAAGTGCGGACATATCCGAGGTATAGAGAATGCCCGATTTTGAAACATAGTGCGGATTGTCGTTACAGTCTATTTTTTCGAGAAAACGGCTGTTATAGAAAGCAAGAGTGCTTATGTTAGTAACGGTATACGGTACTGAAACAGTATGAACGGCAGCGTTGTTTTTTGAATTTTCAAAGCAGCGTGCATCAATGGAAGTTACAGGAAGGCTGTCGATGGTAACAGGTATGGTTACATCTTTTTTGCTGCCTTTATATTTTAATATTGTTACAGAATTATTTGTTGTTTCGTATGTAAAATCCTGAAAAACGTGTTCTTCAGCAGGTTTTTCATAACGAAGTCCCATAACGGAAGATGAGGAACTGCCGTCTGAGGATTTTCTGGATACCTCATATGAGCAGGCATTTAATGCTATAAGATATGAACCTGCGGCTAAAGCACTCAGGGTACAAGCGATAAGTTTATCAATCCTGGTCATAAAAACCCTCTCCATAAATAATAATATTTGTTGAATTATATCATAAAAATTTGTGATTGTGAATGAATAAAGTGTAAATTAAGTCAAAACATTGAAGCTGTCAGCTGTAAGAAACGCAGCAAATTAAATTTTTAATAAAGTGTTTAAATATACTTTTAAAACTGTAAAAATTAATGACAAATGACAAAAATGGTGATATAATACAATATATTTTCATATTTTTAAAAAATTATTTGATACATAAACTTCCTTGAAAATCACATTTGTTAAAGGAGCGTTAATATATGACACTGAAAAACATTGACAATCGAGATACATCGGCAGATATTATACGTATAATTGCCGTCTTTTTAGTTATTTGTGTTCATTTTTTTCTCATGAGCGGCTTTTACGGTCAGAATATTGACGGTTTTGAAATGTATCCGCTTGTTACAATGCGTACCTTGTCCGAGATATGCGTACCGCTTTTTATGATTCTCACAGGTTACCTGATGTGCGGCAAAAAGCCCAACAGGGATTATTATTTCAAAATAGGAAAAACACTTTTTGTTTATATAGGTGCATCTATTATGTGTGCTTTGTTTATGGCAAATTTTTTTGACAAAACCGTTACGTTAAATAAATTTGTTTCCGGAGTGCTTGAATTTACTATGGCTCCCTATGCTTGGTATGTTGAAATGTACATAATGTTTTTCCTGATGATACCTTTTATAAATCTTATGTATAACGGGCTTGAAAGCAGAAAGAAAAAAATAATTCTTGTAGGAACTTTCATAGTTGTTGCGATACTGCCGTCATTGTTTAATAGTTTCAGCTTTTACGAAACAACTCAGCTTTGGTTTAAGCCTGAGAATTATGATAATCTTTCAAAAATTTTCCCAAACTTTTGGGTAACTGTTTATCCGTTTGCCTACTACTTTATAGGTTGTTATCTGCGTGAATATCGTCTGAAAATAAAAACTATCGTGTTGGTAATACTTCTTGTCATAAGCATCTTCCTGTTCGGACTTCTTAACTTATACAGAAATTTCGGCTCGATTTGGAAAACATATCCTTACGCAGACTGGGGAGGATTTACAACCTGTATTATCGCAGTGCTTTTGTTTGAAACAGTCAAAAGAATGAAAACAAATGAACTGCCGACATTTATAAGACGCATACTTATGTTAATATCGCAGTGTTCGTTAGGGATATATCTTACATCATATATCGGCGATGTAATAGCATATGACTTGCTGAATAAGAAATACACCAGCATTTATGATAAATTTTCCTGTTTTCTTCCTACAGTGCTATATGTATATGTAATTTCACTGCTGCTGTCGATAGTGATTGAGATTTCATTTTTGCTCACAAAATTTGTGTTAGGGGAGCTGAAAGGTGTAGTCAACTCAATAAAGGGAAACTAGATGTTTACTAAAATTTCTGTTTTTATACATTCGTGTATTTTAAAACGTATATTTTTATTCAGAATGTGGAATCATTGTTTACTGAAATAAAAAACTATAAATATAATATATCATTAAATATTTAAAAAATTGTTAAATGCAGGTATATAATATTTGTATATCGGATTGTGCAAATTGCTGTATAAATATGAACGAAAAGTTTACAATATTGTTCTGATTGATGAAAACTTAAAAATGCAAAAAAATACTATTGACAAATAAGAGGTATAGTAATATAATGACAAAGCTGTCGAAAAACGGCGGTGAAAGTCAACATTAAAGCAGGGCAGAAGAATTGAATTTCGTTAAGAATGACCGATGATACGGAAAGCAGGCGAAAGAAAAATCGAAAAAAAAATCCGAAAAAAGTGTTGACAAAAAGAAAAGAGTTTGATATAATAATCAGGCTGTCACGTTGAAGGCAGTGAGTGAGGAACAAGAAGATTTGAAAGAAAATCAAAAAAAGTTCTTGACAAAC